>Ga0302127_10001426_pt1 | contig 14183 bp, 14 predicted proteins | sample CB4_SCM_MG_FD_204452 | JGI IMG/M metagenome (GOLD analysis project Ga0302127, IMG submission 204452) | Marine microbial communities from Western Arctic Ocean, Canada - CB4_SCM | ecosystem: Environmental > Aquatic > Marine > Oceanic | place: Canada: Western Arctic Ocean | collected 2017-09-24
ATCCTGAATCGGAGTCAAAATGGCTGCAAGAAAAAAAACAACTAAAAAGAAAGCTGCCAAAAAGGTAGCGAAAAAGAAGCCTGCCAAGAAAAAGGTAGCAAAAAAGAAGCCTGCCAAAAAAGCGGCCAAGAAAAAAGTAGCTAAGAAGAAAGTAGCGAAAAAGAAGCCTGCGAAAAAGAAGGCCAAGAAAAAAGTAGCTAAGAAGAAAGTAGCGAAGAAGAAGCCTGCGAAAAAGAAGGCCAAGAAAAAAGTAGCTAAGAAGAAAGCTGCCAAGAAGAAAGTCGTCCGCAAGAAAAAGTAGACTAGACGCTTCTTAAAAAAACAGCCGGCTCTAGTTCACTGGAGCTGGCAACTCTTCAGAAATAACCTCTCCCCAAGTCCCAAACACCCTGATAATCATGAATAAGCGCGAATTAATTGAAGCTGTCTGTGCAGAACTAGAAACTACTAAGTCGGCCGCAGAAGAAACTGTAAACATCGTACTCCAAGCAATAAAAGATGGCGTCGCATCAGACGACCAAGTCTCTATTGCAGGATTCGGCACCTGGTCAAAACGCAGTCGTGCTGCACGTACCGGTCGCAATCCTCAAACAGGCGAAACTATGCAAATTAAAGCAAGTAAGTCTGTTGGCTTCAAGCCTGCTAAGGCTTGGAAGGACTCAGTAAACGGTAAGTAATTAATTACGTTTACTCTTGGCCTCGGTTCATTGCGAACCGAGGCTTTTTTTATGCCTCACCAAGTTTGCCGATCTCGGCAGCTATGGCATCGTTGTCTACCTTAGCGAATAGAACTTCAGCAGTGCCGAGTTCGGTTCCCGCTGCAAGCACGTCGGTGACCTCGTCGCTGCCCCATGAGCTGCCATTGTCACTCGAAGCGCCACCGAGCATTTCTGACAGCTTGATCGATGATCGCGGACAGAACGGCGAAAGTCGACGGCTTAATAAATCGAAGTGAGCAATGCAGCGCTCGACTGCTTGTGCGCACAACATCTGCTCGGCAGGGTCATCGGACTTTATTTTTTTCCAGGGCTCGAGCTTGTCAAAGAACTGATTGAGCGCAGTGCACCCAGCTATTAACGCTTGAGCCGCCTTGCGTAATTCGTGGTTTTCAATGAATCCACCAATCTGTGCAAAGCTTTCGCGCGAGGCCGTCAAGAACTCGTCTTCGAGTGCTCCATCTACCGCCGGAATTTTATTATCGAATCGCTTATTGGCGAATTTTAAAACGCGACTAGCTAGATTGCCAATTTTGTCGGCCAATAGTGAGTTGTTTGTTGACTGGAATTCGTTCCAGTTGAACTCACTATCGGATGTCTCTGGTGCCGACAACAATAAATGGAAGCGCGCTGCGTCAGAGTTGTAGTTTTCGAAGAAGCTTGCGTTATCGATATACCAACCCTCCGAAGTACTGAACTTCTTTCCTTGAAGATTGTAAAATTCGTTTGCCGGGACGGACCACGGTAAGACAAAATTCTTGCCGCCCCATGAATCGCCTTGGCCGAGTAGCATGCTCGGAAAAACAACGGTATGGAAAGCGATATTGTCTTTGCCGATGAAGTGTACCAAACGAGTTTCGTCGTTCTGCCACCAATCTTTCCAAGCGTCCGGGTCGCCGTTGTTGTGCGCCCATTCCATTGTGGCGCTGACGTAGCCAATGGGTGCATCAAACCATACATATAGCACTTTGCCCTCAGCGCCTTCGACGCCATCTGGCAAGGGTACACCCCAGGGCAAGTCGCGCGTGATAGGGCGATCGTGCAAGTCACGCAACATTGCTTTTACATAGCCATCTACATTAGACTTCCAGCCTTTAATGGGATGTTCGGCATGCGTGCCAGCGTACCAATCTTTTAACCCAGCCTTTTGCAAAGCAGGTAAGTCGATATACCAATGGGTGGTATCTTTCAGGACTGGCTTAGAGCCATCAATTAAACTCACCGGATCACCTAATTCACGTGCGTCAACCCATGATCCGCATTTAGGGCATTCGTCACCACGCGCTTTTCTGAAATCGCAGTCCGGGCAAGTTCCCTGTAGATAACGATCGGGCAGGAAGCGTTGACTATCTTCAGAAAACCATTGTTGCTCGGTGCGCTTAATGATGAAGTCATTATCGAGCAGCACCTGGAAAAACTTTTGGCTGGCCTCTTTGTGAAACTCGCAACGCGCAGTGCCTGAGAAGATGTCGAAATTTATCGCAAAGCTATCAAACAAATCGCCAATCTCTTTGTGCCACTTGTCGACGTAATCACGGTAGTCACTGCCTTCGGCCTCAGCTTTCATGGTGATGGCAACGCCGTGTTCGTCGGTGCCGCAAACGTACAAAACGTTTTCTTCGCCTTTAGCCATCTTCAAGTAACGCACATAAACATCAGCCGGCAAATAGGCGCCAGCAATATGTCCAAAGTGAATCGGACCGTTAGCGTAAGGCAGGGCCGAAGTTACGAGGTAGCGTGTCATTACTTGCTTAGCTGTTCTACCTGCTGCTGCAAATCGGTAATAAACTTATCGAGAGTCAGCGCTTCGCCATTATCAAGATTGCTAGCGCACTTGTCACGTAGCATAATCAGATCTTCGATGACACCATTTGCCATTTGCGGATTGGGCTCCTGCTTGGGAGCGCCAGGGACCTCGATTAAACCGAGCGCGAAGAAGCCTTGCATGGCAATCTTCTGAACGAAAATACGGAAATCTCCGCTAGGGATTTGTGAGTCAGTCATAACTATGCTTCTACTGATTGAGCAGAGTTAGCGTTGAGCATCAGCCTTAGTGAAGCCGCTACGAAACGGTCAAATAACGGATGCGGGGCTAAAGGTTTCGATTTAAACTCCGGGTGATATTGCACACCAACAAAGAAGTCGTGATCGCTTATTTCAACAGCTTCGACTAAGTCACGCTTCTCGAAAATACCCGATGCCGTTAGTCCGGCTTTCTCTAATTGTTCGCGATAGGTGTTGTTGAACTCCCAGCGGTGACGGTGCCTCTCAAACACCATGTCGCGATCGTAGATGTCTGCAAGTTTAGTATTCGGCACAACGCGACAGGCATAGGCGCCTAAACGCATGGTGCCACCTTTGTCCGAAACGTTTTCTTGCTCAGCCATCAAATCTATGACAGGGTTGGCGCAATTCTCGTCAACTTCAGAAGTGTTAGCGTCTTTGATGCCGGCGACATTTCTTGCGTATTCGATAGTGATCGCTTGCATGCCAAAACAAATGCCAAAAGTGGGAATGTTATTTTCGCGCGCCCATTGAACGGCATTAATCTTTCCTTCGAGTCCGCGTTCGCCAAAGCCACCTGGGATAAGCACACCGTTTATTCCTTTAAGTGCCTCACTTACATCGCAATCAAGCAAGCTCTCAGCCGCAATCTTGCGGAAGCGCACCTTAGTGTTATGTGCGGTGCCAGCATGCGCTAATGATTCGTAAATCGATTTGTATGCGTCGTGTAGCTCGATATACTTGCCAACGACTGCAATTTCAATTTCGTGTTTCGGGTTAGCCCAGCGGGTAACCAAGTCTTGCCAGTCGCTCATGTCGACTTTTGCAACAGAAGGTAGCTCGAGGTGGTTCACTACGGCGCGATCTAGCCCATGCTTCCGTAGATCAAGTGGCACTTCATAAATTGTAGTAGGCACGTCAATTTCTTGAATCACGTCGCTTTCGCGAACGTTACAGAACAAAGAAATCTTACTACGCATGCCCTCGGTCATTGGGTGTTCACAACGACACACCAATACGTCAGGTTGAATACCGATTTCACGAAGCTTGCCAACCGATTGCTGTGTTGGCTTTGTTTTCATCTCGCCGGATGCCTTTAGGTATGGCAATAAAGTCAAGTGCACAAACATGGTTTGCGTCTTAGGGCGCTCTAGCGCATATTGACGAATCGCCTCAAGGAAAGGCAGGGATTCAATGTCTCCAGCAGTACCACCGATTTCAACAATCAAAATGTCTGCTCCTTCGGCTGCACCCGAGGTAATAGCTTTCTTGATTTCGTTGGTGATATGCGGAATCACCTGCACGGTTTGGCCGAGGTATTCTCCGGCACGTTCTTTGCGGATGACTTCAGAATAAATCGAACCGGTAGTCGCGTTCGAATGACGACCGATGGGTGCATTGGAGAAACGCTCGTAGTGACCGAGGTCGAGGTCGGCTTCGTAGCCATCTTCGGTTACGTAAACTTCGCCGTGCTCAAAGGGCGACATTGTGCCGGGGTCGACGTTTATATACGGGTCAAGTTTTTGAATAGCGACTTTGAGCCCGCGTTTTTCCAGGAGAACAGCCAACGCCGCAGTGGTGATCCCTTTGCCAAGGGATGATACTACGCCGCCAGTTACGAAGATGAATTTAGTCATTGTCAGGGAGGGATGCGGATTGCCGCTGAAGAAACATATCGTAGTCTTGCCGGGTATCGATTCCGACACCAACGTGCGCGCATTTTAGAACTCGCATTGTAATCCCGTTCTCTAATAAGCGTAATTGCTCGAGTTTTTCACATTTCTCAAGCGGCGACGGAGGTAATTCAGAGAAGCGTTGCAGCGATTGTCGCTGAAAACCATAAATTCCGATATGGAGCCGAGCGCCAACGTCTTCTCCGCGCACAAAAGGGATAGCACTGCGCGAGAAGTACAGAGCGTCACCGTTTAGCGCGGTTACGACCTTTACGGCTGCAGTATCGTGGCGCTGCTCGTAAGCCAAGGGCGCGCTCAAGGTGGCCGTTGGCGAGCCATCAAGCAAAGCCTGGCATAGCAAATCGATAACGGCGGGATCAATCTCAGCCTCGTCTCCTTGAACATTAACAATGAACTCGGCCGACGGATACTCTTGCGCAGCCGCCCATACACGATCCGTGCCGCTTGGCAAATCAGGGTCGGTCATTACCGAGTGGAAACCCGCCTGCTGGGCTATCTCGTGCAGAGCAGAATCATCGACCGCGGCGACTACCAAATCAGGAAGCTTAGCTTTGGCGCATTGCTGCAACGTATGTACTAACAGTGGGCGTCCGGATTCAGCGAGGAGCAGTTTGTCGGGCAGGCGCGTTGAAGCACGTCTGGCAGGAACAACCACAATTAGCCGAGGTGGCGCGATCATTGGCGCGGCCTGACACGCTGCAGTGCGTTTTCTTTGTTGATGCGATCGCTTTCTTCTTGGAAGAAATCTCCTCCGCTAGCGTTGCCAATCACTTGCATAGAGTCGGTGGTGTCGTATATGACACGAATGCTGTCAGCCGACATGTTCGTCACTTTATACAACTCTTTATTTACACTTGGCCCCCACGCTAAGGTGTAATCCTTGTTGCCATGACGAAGGATAATCGACACACTGGCACCGGTATAACGCTTGATGCCATCCGTGGCATCCTCAAAGAAATCGCCATCGGTTAGTGCCTTAAGCAAGGCTCCCATCTTCATATCAGGGATAACTTTGTAGACCGCGCTACTACGCTCTTGTTGATAGTAATCCGTCTGAGAAATGTGGGACTCGTTGTAAAGCCCAATGGTCAATCCAGATCGGTGATACTTGACAGTGATTTGAGTTGGAATAGTTTCGGGATAGATACCCTCACTCGCCATCTCGTCGATAAATTCTTGTTCGGCCTTAATCGCCGCCATTTCGGATGGGCTAAGGGTAATGGTTTCTGCCGTATCTTGGCTTTGAGGTGCGATAGGAGTCGCCACTTGGGGTTCGCCTGCGCATGATGCTAGGGCTAAAAGTGCAATTATGAGGAATTTCATGTTGATGGTTGAATGGAGGAGCAACTATGCGACAATTATCTAGTACGCGGCCCGAACCCGCAATACCATGGACTTAAAGAACCGCGCATCTAAGAAAATAACTTGGCGAAAAGCTGCTGTTTACGTCAGCGCTATCGCTCTAACCTCTCTAGCCGACCCACAACCCACAACTTTCTGGGTGGGGGCGTGTTTGGTCTTGTTGGCCTGGATGTTGCGTATGTGGGCTTTTGGTTATCTAGACAAAAATGCGCTGATGGTGACCACGGGGCCTTACGCTCATACGCGTAATCCGGCTTATCTAGGCAGTTTTATAGCGCTAGTAGGCATCTCGCTTGCTTCCGGAAACATCCATAGCCCGCGTGGACAATTAATTTGGGGCTTTGCTCTATTGTTAATGGTGTGCTTCTTTAGCTTCTATTTCCCACGGAAGATGAAACGCGAGTATCCGCGTTTACAGAAGCTGTTCGGTGAGCAACTCGAAGAACACGCTGCGAACGTGCGAAACTTTTGGCCGCGTATCACTCCGTGGCGCAGTGGCCAAGAGCGGAGCTTCTCCTTCTCCTTATTGAAAGATAACCACGAGTTGTCGTGGGGGGTGGCTTTTACTATTGCCCTCACAGCAATTAAATACGTCGAAATCTGGAGTCCTTTCTTTCCAGTAGCTGGACCGTAAATGGTCAGGATGGCAGTACACGATTGGTCGCGAGAACAACTACAGACCACCCAGCTTTCAAAGCTTAGTCGTGATTCACTCTTGAAGCCTACTGTCTGGCTGTCAGTAGATGCTAATGGCGATAAGCGGATAGTAAAAGACTGCCATGACTTGCCGTTTTATAGCCGGTGGCTCGCCAAAATTTTGATGTGGCGCGAATATCGGATTCTACTCAAGCTCGATGGCCTGGCGCAACTGCCGCAAGTTCGCGAAACGATTGATAGCGATGCATTCAGCATGAATTTCATGGCTGGCGAGCCGTTGTCCTCTGAGAACTACGCCTTTGCGCCGCGGCGCATCGCCGACGACCTATTGCAGGTGATAGGAAAGCTGCACCAACGCAAGGTTTTCCACCTAGATTTGCGTCAACGTCAGAATATTCTGCTTGGTGACGGATTAAAAGTGCAGATTGTCGACTTCGGAGCATCTTGGGCGCCATCCTTGCTGCCGCGACTGTTGTTTGGAAGATTGCTGGCGAATGTCGATCGCTCTGCAGCTCTTAAATATTTAGCTAGGTTCGCTCCCGAAGAGATGACTTGTGACGAAGCTAAACAACTTTTGCGCGGACTTTGGTTGCGTCGCTTATGGGTGTTTTCTCCATACCACTCACATGGTATTGCAGACACCTTAAAAAGCATTGTGGCGAAAGGTGTGCAATCGGAAGAAAGAGACCACAATATATAGTGGTACCATATTTTTACTTGGATTTTCATTTTAATACTATATATTGTATACAACAAAGGAATACATGGGACACCTAGAAAAACGCATCATCATCGGAGCACTCGGCTTAGTCGCCGTGCTTCTCACCGTAGTCATCTTCAAAGGCTTGACGCCATCTGATCAAGAGGTACTTTATATACCACTTGATAATGAGCCAGTCGAAGAGTCCGTTGTAGCGCAACCGTGGCCAGCAAATACCACGCAGGGAGATAACGGCGAAACGTCACTTGTAGAAGAACCGGAGTTCCTTGCTCCGCCTCAACCAGACGTGGTACCTCTCGTTGATATGCCACCAATTATAGCTGTTGCTCCGCCAGCAGCCCGACTTACAAAAACGCTGTACACCATTAAAAGTGGTGACATCCTTGGCAAGATCGCGCAAACAGAATTAGGTAGCGCGCGTCACGTAGGAAAAATCAAAGAGCTTAATCCTGGCCTTATCGACTCTAACCTAGTCATCGGAGACGTTTTGGTTCTTCCAGCTAAACACACTTTGATTAAAAAAATTGAAGCAAAGGAAGCGCTTGCTACAAGTTCAGAAAACACTCACGTTGTTGTTGCTGGCGATTCACTTACGGTTATCGCCGGAAAGTACTACCCTGGTAAGTACGAGTACATCGAAAAAATTGTTAGCGAAAACAAGAAGTTATTAGTGAACGGCAAGAACACGGTATTGCGTGTTGGCTGGAAGCTGAACCTTCCTGAGTAGCATGACCGATAATAGTTCGCGGCTCATTTTAGGCATGAGTTCGGGGACGTCCGCCGACTCTGTTGACATGGCATTAGTTCGCATTAGCGGGCGAGGTCAGCAGCGTGAAGTAAGCGTCGAGTGCTCAGGCGAGTTGACCTTCGACACCGAGTTGCAGGACGAGGTGCACCATTTCGTTGCGCATTACGACCAACCTTTGGCGCAACTCGACAAAAAACTCGCATTTTTTTTCGGAGATTGTGTAAATAATTTCTTAGAAGAAAACGGTGTCGCTGTTTCTGAAGTTGATTGTGTGGCCAGCCACGGACAAACCGTTTTCCATCACGACGGTGATCCGCGGCAAGGCAGTTTGCAGTTAGGGGATTTGCAAACCATTGCAGATAGGTGCCGAGTGAGTGTTATTGGTGACTTTCGCCAGGCTGACTTGCATGCAGGGGGGCAGGGTGCGCCGATTTCGGTGTTTGCAGATTGGGTTTTGCACTCGGATGAAAAAAGCGAGTGCGCAATACTAAATTTAGGAGGAATTGCCAATATAAGTTACCTTCGACCTGGCGCGCCACCTCTCGCTTGGGATTGTGGCCCGGCAAATGGCCCTCTCGATGCTTTAATGCGGCTGAAGGCAGGGCAGCACTGTGATATTGATGGCAAATTGGCTTTGTCCGGCACTGTTAACTCCGAGTTGTATCTATTGCTCATATCCAACCCATACTTCAGTAAAAAGCTGCCTAAAAGTACTGGTCTAGAGCTTTTTGGCAGCCGCTGGCTAGGTGAAATATGCGATGCTCACCCACAACTATCCAGTAAGGATATTCTTGCAACACTATGTTCAGTAGTGGCTTATGGCGTATCGTCCTCATTGGCTAGTGCGGGTTTGTCGCCTTCTACTATCTATCTCTGCGGCGGTGGCCGCCATAATCGTGCTTTGGTGAAGGCGCTGCAGTCTGAGATGCCCGGAATCGTGTTTGCTGACTATTCTCAGCTGGGATTTGACGCTGATTTACGCGAAGCAATAGCCTTCGCTTTGCTGGCCGACGCTAAGTTGCTCGGAGAATATTCGACTTGGCTATCGACCACCGGAGCTGTAAAACCTTCCGTACTCGGAAATGTAGTGCATTCTCGTACTTGACCACAGCTAAGTGTTGTTTATCATGTGGCATACGTATGTTGGTGAATCCACCTCATACCTTGTTCATCCCGCATTAACAGAAATCTCGAACATCAAATGAGCTTCATTCGCGTCTCGTCTAGCCTAGTTTTAGGTGCAGTACTTTTCTTTACCCCAGCAACACAAATTTCTGCCCAAGAAGATTCAAATCTCTTTGAGCAAGGTATGGTTGCTTTTCATAATGGCAACTTCGATTTAGCACAGTCTAAATTCCGTGAAGTCATTTCTGAGAATCCAAGTAACGCCGATGCGTTACTTCTTCTTCACCAAAGCCAAGACGCACTCCTCGAGTTGCTTATCGCTGGTGGCGAGTTCGAAACTTTCGCTCGTGAAATGCTTGCTTCGGCTCGCGCTGAAGGACGCACTGCGATGCGCGACACCGATGCTGCCGCTAAAGCTGCTGAAGGTTGTTTTAGCGAGTCATACCAAGATCGTGCTAAAGCCATTTTCGCTTTGCATCAAAACTACGGCCCATTTGCGGCAGTGCCCTTGGTACACGCTCTTGGCGATTCAAACGAAAGTCGCCGTCTAGCTGCTGTGTATGCACTATCTCGTATGGGTGCAAATGTTGTTATGCCTTTGATGACTGCCGCTCGCTCTTCTAATACTGAAGTTCGTCTCGGCGCTCTCCATGCACTAAACGTTCTAAACGACAATCGTGCTTCTGCTTTAATCTCAGATTTGGCAGCTAACGATGCCGATGGGTCCGTTCGCGCACTTGCTTCTGAAATATTGCAGTCGGGCGCATCGCCTGCATCGCAGCTAATCGCACAAGCATGGTCATTCTTTAACCACGATGCCAACGGTTTGTCTTCCATTGAAAATCACGGCGCGATGTTCTCTATTGATGGTCGCAACTTAGTTGCATACGATGTGCCACAATCATTAGTCGCTGCTGAGTGGGCAAAGCGCTTGATGTTGCGCGCCGGCGAGCTAGGCGCGGATACGTCTGCGGGACTCGCGGTAATCTACGCTAGCGAAGTTGCAATCCTCAACGGCATTGATGGTGGCGAAGAGCAAGCAGCTGCGCAACGCAATGCATTGTTGACGCTATCTACATCTTCAATTAACTCTGGTCTTGAGCTCGCTGTTGAAAACAACATGATCGCTGCAGCACAGCAGTTAATCTCTGTACTTGATGGCGCGGGTAACAGCGATTGGGCTGGCCTTTACAACGCGATGGGTAGTAACGTGCCAATGATCAGCCACTCAGCGGCTGTTGCTCTGTCAAACCGTGGTCAATACGGTGCGGATGTCGTCCAAAACTTGGCTACTGCTGTGCGCCTTGAATCTAAGCGTATTGTTCATATTATCGATGGCGATAGTGTTCGCGCTAACAGCATGAAGATGGCTTTTGGCGACATGGGTGTGTCAGCAATAGTATCTAACGATGGAGCGTCTGGCCTCGTAAGCATGCACCTTGCTTCAAACGTAGATGCTTTCGTTATAGCAGAAGTCTTGCCAGATCTTTATGCGTCTCGGGTTAGCAAGAGTATCAAAGAAGATCCTCGCTTTTCCGATGTAGCCGTTTATGTTTTAGGTGAAGACGCATTAACTGCAATCGATGTTATCGATAACTTTGGCGACCTAAGCGGAGCGCGCCAGGCTTACGCAAACATGGCTGCTGCTGCTGCTACAGCTCTCCTGCACCCAGCACACGCTGGTGACGCAGATAGCGCAGTGGGTTCATTGGCCGGGGCTCTAAACCGCCAAGACTCTGTGGCTGTGCCATCAGCAATGGCGCTAGGTTTCGCTGGCGCATCGAGTGATGTCGCCGATGCGTTGTTAAGTGTTGTAGCGGACACCGAGCGCAGCTCAGAAGTGCGTGTAGCCAGCGCTAACGCTCTTTCAAATATGTTTGCTCGCACAGGTGTTGCTGCCGATGCTGCTTACTTCCAGTCTGCAATGACTGAAGGTGATGCTGCTCTTAGCGAAGCATGTGCCCGGGCAATCGGCGTCATGTCTGCTGGTCACATCTCTGCAGGCGTCTCTCTGTAATTTACAGAGCAATAAAAAAACCCACCATCAGAAATGAGGGTGGGTTTTTTTATGTTAAATGGTCGGGGAGACAGGATTCGAACCTGCGACCCTCTGGTCCCAAACCAGATGCGCTACCAGGCTGCGCTACTCCCCGTATGGCGCAAATAATACACTATTCCGCCAACTAGTAAAGAGGAAAGACAGGAAAGCTTGGCAATGTTATTCTATCAGTCGATGGGCACCACCTCTGACACCTCAAAAAAATCGCAAACTCTATTCGGACAATCCGTCTCGCCCGGAGTTGCCTACGGTCCAGTATTCTTCAATACGCAAAGCCTCGATTTTACTACCGATCGCCGTCTGCGGGACGACGAGGTCGAATCTGAATTGGCGCGCGTAGACTCCGTGGCGCGCGCCGCCAGAGTCTCGCTAGTGCATCAGCGTAACCAACTGTCGGGCCACTTCACAGAAGAACAGCGCCGAGTGTTCGATACGCATCTTACGCTGCTAGAAGACCCAACGATCGAGTCCGACCTGCGTTTACGCATTGAAGACGGGCGACTTTACTTTGAGCATGCTCTCCGCGATGTGGTTGAAGTGTATGAACGTTTGTTCGAAGTCGTAGAGTCAGAGAAACTCCGCAACAAATTAGCGGATATGCGCGATGTCGCTTTGCGCTTGGTGCGATACGCCAAACCGGCTAGCGAACGTAAAAAAGACGAAGACCGCCAAGGCGGAATTTTGGTGGTGCGCGAATTATCGCTAAGTGATTTGACAGAAGCGCTCGACCAAGGTTTGACGGGCATCATTGCTGAAGAGGGTAACCTCGAGAGTCATGGCTCTATTCTTACTTCAGCGGCAGGAATCCCAGCTATTCTTGGAGTGGGGCCGTTGCAAGATCGTTTGCATGAAGGGCAGCGCGTTATGGTCGACGGCGACAATGGTGTGATTACTATCGAGCCTTCAACGGAGGCCGTTCATTCTGCGCAAGGACGTGCGCCAGAGGGTGGGTTTGAAATTTTGGCACCGCCGATTCTTAGTGATAACTCGACGGTACATTTGACTGCGGCTGTCGCGTCGCCGTCAGAGGCTAAGCAGGTTAAGGGTATCGGCATTACCGAAATGGGTCTGTATCGCACCGAGCTGCCAGTGATCCAGCGCCAAGGGCATCCGCGCGAAGATTCGTTGTCGGTACTTTATGGTCAAGTGATTGCCGCTAGCGATCGTGTTTGCTTCCGCTTGCCAGACCTGAAATCCACTTCGGGGATTCAAACGTTTTATTCTGAAGAAGAAACCAATCCGGCTATGGGGCTGCGTGGCGTGCGTTTATTACTAGAGTACCCCGATTTACTTAAACGTCAGTTGCGTGCGATTTTGCGTGCTATCGGCGATGGAGTGGCTCGAGTGGTCGTTCCATTTGTGATTGATCCAGAAGACATTGAATTAGTTCGCACTTGTGCTGAATCTGCACGCGAAGAGTTGCGCCTTGAAGGATTTAATGTCCCGCATCCCGTTGAGGTTGGCGTGGTCATTGAAACTCCATCATCCGCATTGCTTGGTCGCGAGTTAATTCAGTGCAGCGATTTCGTATCTATCGATTTAGATTCTTTAGCTGAATCGCTCATTATGTGCGAGCGCACTAGTGCCCATCCACGTGTTTATGATCGGACGCGTGAAACTCACCCGGTATTGCTGCGCGCGGTTCGTAAGATTGCAGCGCTGACTTTATCTTTCGAAAAAGAGCTGACGGTTTCTGGCGAGTCTTTAGTGCAAGAGGGCCTGGCGCAATTGTTGGTAGGAGTCGGCGTGCGCCGCTTTGCTGTCCGTCCTGCCTTATTGCGTGATGCTCACGCAATGTTGTCCGAGATGAACCCAGAGACTTGCGGACGTATCGCCGAAAAGGCTTGTCGTGTTAATACTGCAAAACAGTTACGCGAGTTGTTGCCAACTACCTGGCAGTAAAGCGTTGAAACTGCGCACCTTTGTGCTGCACCGTTGTGGAAATAACGATGCCATCGCTACCCCAAAGTCGTTTCACTCGGCTACGCATGCGCGTTTCCAAGTCGCTAATCTCTCCGGTTCGTGAAACGATTAGCAACGCCGAGCCGGCGCCTGATATCGTCGCACCGAGCGCACCCGCTTTATAAGCGAAGTCAATAAGTTGGTTGGCACCCTTTAATAATCTTAGGCGCGGCGCAACATGCAAATCGTCTTCGATGCCGGCGCGAATTAATTCTGGTTGCAAACTGCGTAGTCCCTCAAGCAACATCGGCGGGCGTTGTGCTTGGCGTACTGCGCGGTACAAAGCTACCGATTTCGGTAGCGCACCGCGTGATTTTTTTGTTTCAAGCTGGTAGGGCGGAATGACTAATAAAAAACGCACATTACGGTGAATGGTAATAGGTAAGTGCGCGTAACTATCTTTACCGAGTGGTGCGGACCAATGCGCGCCACCTTTGAATGAAGCGACGGCGTTTTCGGGGTTGCCTTCAAGACCGATGGCTTCATTAAGAAGGACTTCGTCAGAGAGAGGTGATCCGAGCAGACGGTTGCCGAGTATCAACCCACCACTTAAGCCCGCTCCGGAAGCTCCTAAGCCACGGCCCGGAGGGAAGCTGGCATCGACCTCAATTTTCCCGGCTGGAAGAGATTTGTTGGCCAAAGAAGCGGCGCGGCGCATGCCACGAATTACCGGGTCTTGACCCAATTTAAGCTTAGATTCGCGTAGAGCGCCAAATCGCTCAAGTTGCGTTTTCGCGCCCGGAATAAAGCGAATGGTGATATCGGTGTTAAGCGCGACGCCAAAAGCATCAAAACCACTGCCTAAATTAGAAGTAGATGCAGGAACACGAAGCTTAAGAGGACGACTACTAGCCATTTGAGTGAGATTAGGTTAAAATGTGCGACCCCATTCGGACGCATGCTTCTATTTTAGCGCAGCGTCGATCTTGACAAACCGCGCCTTGGCGCACATCCACATTAAACAAATGACTACCGAGACACAGTCTGATCTTTCAAAGTCAGAATTTAGCCGTCTTAGTAACATCCGTAACATCGGCATCATGGCCCACATTGATGCTGGTAAGACTACTGTTACAGAACGAATCTTATACATCACTGGTATTACTCACAAAATCGGCGAAGTGCACGATGGTGA
>Ga0302127_10001436_pt1 | contig 14148 bp, 14 predicted proteins | sample CB4_SCM_MG_FD_204452 | JGI IMG/M metagenome (GOLD analysis project Ga0302127, IMG submission 204452) | Marine microbial communities from Western Arctic Ocean, Canada - CB4_SCM | ecosystem: Environmental > Aquatic > Marine > Oceanic | place: Canada: Western Arctic Ocean | collected 2017-09-24
GGCCCACGACCGAGTCGAAAGCGAGCGCGACTCACTTCAGCGTCCTGGCTGAAGGCTGGCCTACCCTGACCAACATGATCGTCGAATACGAGACCCGCGACCGCGTCGCCATCATCACGCTCAACCGGCCCGAAGCTCGCAACGCCGTCAGCGAAGACCTAGCGGTCGCCCTCGAAGAAGCCGTTGACAAGGTCGAGGCCGACGACGACATTTGGCTGGCCGTCCTGGCTGCGAACGGCCCCGTGTTCAGCGCTGGGGCCGACCTCAAGGCCGTGGCATCTGGTCGTGTGAACCTCTCAACGAAGCGGGGTGGCTTCGGCGGCTTCGTGACGCTCCCGCGGACAAAGCCCATCATCGCCGCAGTTGATGGTTTGGCGGTCGCAGGTGGATGCGAGCTGGTGCTCGCGTGCGACCTGGTCGTGGCATCGACCAACGCCGGGTTCGGGCTCCCCGAGGTCAAACGGTCCCTGGTCGCGACGGCTGGCGGGACCACTCGTCTCCCCAAAAAGGTGCCGCCCAACATCGCCATGGAAGTCGCGTTGACGGGCGACAACATCAGTGCCGAACGTGCGCACAGCTTCGGCCTTGTCAACGTGTTGTGCGCGCCGGGCGAGGTCATCGCCAAGGCACTCGAGTTGGGGGCGCGTGTCAACGCAAACGCCCCGCTGGCCGTTCGTGCCACCCGCGAGGCAGTCCTCGCCGGGGCACAGGTCGACGACGCCGAGGGCATTCGTCTCGCCCTGGAGGCCTTCCGGCCCGTGGCCCGCAGCGAGGACGTGAAGGAAGGTCCGCTGGCATTCGTGGAGAAGCGCCTACCGGTCTGGAAAGCACGCTGAGCCAGGCTTCGACCAGTCCCTATCTGTTCGATCAGGCGCTCCGGGACCGGATCACAACTCATCTCGCCGCCCATCCCCGAACCAAGATCGACGACCCTGGCCCGCGTCGTGCGGCAGTGGCCATCACGGTGGTGGAATCAGATCGTGGAACAGGATTCGTGCTCACTCGCAGAGACGCTGGGCTGCGAGCCCATTCCCACCAGTACGCCCTGCCGGGCGGCCGGATCGACGACGGCGAAGATGCCGTGGCTGCGGCACGTCGGGAACTCCACGAAGAGGTCGCCCTACAAACCGCTCCCGACCATGTACTCGGGCTGCTCGATGACTATCAGACCAGGTCGGGATACATCATCACGCCCGTGGTCATATGGAGCGACCAAGCCTCAACAATGGTGGCCCAGCCCGGCGAGGTCGAAGCCATCTTCATCATCGACATCGATGAGTTGGACCGGCCCGACTCCCCCCGCTGGATCGACATCGCCGAGAGCGACCGGCCGGTACTCCAACTGCCCCTTCTCAACCGACTGATCCATGCTCCGACGGGAGCGTTGCTGTATCAGTTCGGAGAGGTTGCGGTCCACGGGCGATTGGCGCGAATCGACCAGGTCGAAGAGCCCATCTGGGCGTGGCGTTGACGGGGGCGGTGGCCACACAGTGAGGTCAGAGCCGTCGTCACCCGAAGCATCGACCCCTCGGCTGGCTACGCAGGAGTCGCCCATGTATCTTTGGTCCACTACCGAAGTAGCTGCGGAGCGGGAATGTGCGATGGGCCGTGAGGCCAGTGCCCAAGACCGCGGTACCCGGGACCTTTGAAAGGACCCCTTCTCCATGACACGTGCAAAGCTCTTGATGATCGGCCTCGCCCTGGCGCTAGTAGCCGTGCTCGCCGCTCCCGCAGCGGCACAGGAAGCGCCAACGATCACCAGCGACGTGACCAACGTCGAAGCCGCAGGCGAACATGAATTCACCATCACTGGAGCCGGCTGGACCGCCGCCCCTCCAATCTTCGTGCTCCCCTGTGTGGGAGCGACCACCATCGACGAGATGATTGCCGCCGGTGCCGACGCCTGTGACATTGCTTCCCTCGAGGCGGCAACACCCGAAGACGGTGCGTTCGAGGTAGTCGTAGTCTATGACGTGCCCGCCGAGGGCATGTGCATAAGCGCTGGCGACGTCGCCACCACCGAGGTCGCAGCGGTCTGCATCACCGTCGGTGCCGCCGAAGAAGGCACTGCCGAAGAAGGCCCGGCTGAAGAGGAAGAACTCGCCGATACCGGTGTCGATAGTGGCCTGCTGGCCATCATCGGCCTCGCCGTTGTCGGTGCTGGCGTGATAACGGTTGGGTACACCCGCCGCTTCGCCTGAGCCCTCGCCAGACACAACCAACTAGTACAGATGCGGAGCCCGGGTCTTGAGCCCGGGCTCCGTCGCGTGCGGGCGATGGCTCGTCGGGTCAGAGGAGGCCTGGGCGCACGATCACGACTGGGCAGTCACCTTGGTGCGCGATCTGTTGGCTCACCGAGCCCAGCAAGAGACCGCGAAAGCCTCCGCGACCCCGAGATCCGACGACCAACATGTCGGCGCCCTCGGCGGCCTTCATCAGCGTGTCCGAGGCCCGGCCGCGCAGAATGATGCGACGGACCTCCACTTCGTTGTCGGTGAACTCGTCGAGGACGTCGTCCACGACGGCCGACTGCATTCGCTTGACCTCTTCTTCGAGGTCCAGGGGGTCGAGCGGGACATAGTTGAAGTCGGGCGACGCCGGAACGTAGCTGTTCGAGTAGGCCGTGACGGCCTCAACGATCGCGTTTCGGTAGCCGGCCTCGGCGATGGCCCATCGGAGCGCTGCCTTTGCGCCCCCCGAACCCTCGACGCCCACCACAATGCGGTGGGCCCGCGCTTGCTGTTGACCTTCAGCCACGAGCATCTCCAATACAGTTCCGTTACTCCAAAGGTAGTCGTCACAGCGACGAAGGCGAGTGCTTCGGATCACCAACTCTTGTTGGAGACGTCATGCAGCCGAGACCGCTGGCTCGGCTGGTCGAGTGCCCCATCGAGGAGTGGGGGCTGCAGGTGCGGCGATGTACGAGAACCCGCCACCGATGCCATGCTCACCTTCATGGGCGGGATCCTCGAAGGCTGCCCACCCGGGGGCCGGAGGCTCAGTCCTTGAGCGCGACGGCGTTCGGAGTCACGTTCATCTTCGGTTCATAGGCAGCAGCCTCTACGTCGCGGCCTTCGCCCGTATAGGTGGCCTGCAGCTCGGCCCTGCACGAAGCGCACGGGCCATACCAGTCCTCACCAACCGTCTCGCTGCAGCGGGGGCAGGTGAATCCGTCGAGATCGATGCTGTCCATCCCGTGAGCTTGCCAGATCCTGACTGCCATTGTGCGCCAGTGACGATCGGGGCATGACCCCGGAGCGAGCCGAACCACCCGTCGAGCGGGATGCGAGCCTTCACCACCCTGTGGATGCGGTCAGCATGGCAAGCCCAGACGCGGGACGGGGGCGAGCTGCCGGTCCCTCGCGGGTACCCGGTGGCGCTCGCCCCCGTTCGCGGTGGCAGTTTCCGGTGAGATCAATGCCTCGCACACGATCGCGCCGCGTTGAGGACGGCGTCACTATTACCGACCCACCCCCCGCGCCGGTGGATACCCCGCGCGATCCCGCCAGCCCCCAAACCCAGTGACACCCCGTGCCTGGCACCAACCGTCACCCGCCCGCCCAAACGGGTGACACCCCATGCCTGGCACCAACCGTCACCCGTTGGCAAGGTTTACGAGAAGACGAATACGCCGTCGGGATCGACACTCACATAAATGTCGTCACCGTCGACGAACCGGCCTTCGAGCAACTGGGATGCGAGCCGGTTGCCAATATCGCGTTGGATCACTCGCTTGAGCGGTCGAGCGCCATAGGCGGGGTCATAGCCCCGCTCGGTCAGCACCGAACGAGCAGCGTCGTCGATCTTCAGGGTGATCCGTCGATCTGCCAGGCGCCCACGCAGGTGCTCCAGTTGGATATCGACAATCTCCGCCAGCGCCGAGAAGTCGAGCTGATCGAACCGGACGATGTCATCGATGCGGTTCACGAACTCGGGGCGGAAGAAGTCCTCCGGCTCCCCGGCCATATTCGACGTCATGATCAAGACCACATTGGTGAAGTCCACGGTGCGCCCCTGCCCGTCGGTGAGGCGCCCATCGTCGAGCAGCTGCAACAACACGTTGAACACGTCGCCATGGGCCTTCTCGACTTCGTCGAGCAAGACGACGGCGTACGGGCGACGCCGAACAGCCTCGGTGAGTTGTCCACCCTCGTCATAGCCGACATAACCGGGCGGCGCGCCAATGAGTCGGCTCACCGAATGCTTCTCCATGTATTCGGACATGTCGATACGCACCATTGCTCGCTCGTCGTCGAACAAGAACGCCGCGAGCGCCCGAGCCAGCTCGGTCTTGCCGACCCCGGTCGGCCCCACAAACAGGAACGATCCAATGGGCCGATGCGGGTCGGATAGGCCGGCCCGGCTGCGTCGGATGGCATTGGCCACGACCTCGACCGCGTCGTGCTGCCCAACAACACGCTGGTGCAGAACATCTTCGAGCCGAACGAGCTTTTCGACCTCTGCTTCCAGCAACCGAGCGACCGGGACACCGGTCCAGCGACTCACGACCTCAGCTATGTCTTCGGAGTCGACCTCCTCCTTGAGCATCTTGCGGTCGGCCTGGAGTTCGCCGAGACGATGATCGGCATCAGTGATCTGGCGGTCGAGTTCGGGGAGCCGGCCGTATTGCAGCTCGGCGGCACCAGCCAGATCGCCGTCGCGTTCGAGGGTCTCGATCTGGGCCCGAACATGCTCGGTGGCCTCCTTGAGGATCCGGATGTCGGCGATGCCCTCTTTCTCGGACTGCCAATGCGCCTGCATCCCGGCCAACTCTTCGCGGAGGTTGGCCAAGTCTTCGTCGAGCGAGGTCAACCGCTCGTGCGATGCGACATCAGTCTCTTTCTCCAATGCAACGCGCTCGATCTCGAGCTGGCGGATCCGTCGGTCGACCTGATCGATCTCAGTCGGCATGGAATCGATTTCAATACGAAGCATCGAAGCCGCTTCATCCATGAGGTCGATGGCCTTGTCGGGCAGAAATCGACCCGTCAAATATCGATCGGACAACACGCCCGCGGCCACCAAAGCAGCGTCTTGAATACGCACGCCATGATGGACCTCGTAGCGCTCTTTGAGCCCGCGCAGGATCGCGATGGAGTCCTCGACCGAAGGCTCGGCGACGAACACCTGTTGGAAGCGGCGTTCGAGCGCTGGATCCTTCTCGACGTGTTTGCGGAACTCATCGAGCGTGGTCGCGCCGATGAGACGAAGCTCGCCCCGGGCCAATAGCGGCTTCATCATGTTGCCGGCGTCCATGGCACCTTCAGCGGCGCCCGCACCAACCACGGTGTGCATCTCGTCGATGAAGGTGATGACCTCGCCATCGGCGTCGGTGATCTCTTTCAGGACAGCCTTGAGCCGCTCTTCGAACTCGCCGCGATACTTCGCACCTGCGACCATGGATCCGAGGTCGAGCGAGATGACCCGCTTGTTCTTGAGGCCCTCCGGGACGTCGCCCTCGACAATGCGCCGAGCGAGACCTTCGACGATGGCGGTCTTGCCAACACCCGGTTCGCCAATCAGGACGGGGTTGTTCTTGGTTCGACGCGACAGGACCTGGATGGTGCGCCTGATCTCTTCGTCGCGGCCGATCACCGGGTCGAGCTTGCCCTCGCGAGCATCGTGGGTGAGATCGCGACCGAACCGCTCGAGCGCCTGATAGGTCTCTTCGGGGTTCTGCGACGTCACCCGATGGCTCCCGCGGACCTCAGCCAGCGCCGCCAGCAGTGTCTCGCGATCCACGGCGACCAAATCGGCCATAGCCAGCAGCAGATGCTCGGTGGACAGGTAGTCGTCAGTGAGGTCGCCGCGGACGATACCGGCGCGAGCGAATACATCGTGAAGGTCCCGGCTCATCTGGGGATCGGCACTCGAGCCATAGGCGCTGGGGAGTCGCTCAAGCTGGTCGTCGAATCGAGCCTTCAGCGCGGCCGGTGCCACCCCCACGCGTTGCAACACGGGGAGCACAACGCCGTCGGCCTGACCCAGCAGGGCAAGTACGAGGTGAACTGGGGTGACTTCGGGGTTGCTGCGCTCGCCGGCCATGCCAATAGCGGCTTGCACGGCTTCGGTTGTCTTTTGGGTCCAGCGTTTGGGGTCGAGTGCCACGTTTCCTCCTGCTACATCACCCAGGTTCGTCGCCCCGTTTCAAACACGCGGGATCTCGCGGCTATGGGCGATGGGGTCGACTGGCTGCAACCGACCGAAAGCTGAGTGTATTCCACTCAACTTTGGCTACCGGCCGCGCACCCATGTCGACGCGAGAATCGCTTCAAGGTCCCCATGAATCTGCCGATGGACAGAGAGTGGGCGGAGAGTATCGGCTCGATCATTTCGCGAGCCGGCGCCACTAAATTTGCACGAAACCGCCGTCGGCCCCGGGCTGACATAGAACTGAGAGCTAACCAATGCCCGACTTCTTGAAGAAAGCGTCGAAGCGAACCAGCGACATCTGCGCCGACGATGAACCGCCGCTGGCCGCGCTGTTCTGCCGGCCACGCCAGGGCGACAAATCGAAGCGTCTCGGCACCCCGGGCGGCGCGCTCAGCAAAGTCTCGAAGCTGGCTGACAGCGTCGACCAGACCGATCCTGATGTCGATGTCGATGCCAGCCACGAGACCACAGACCAGCGGGACTTCATGTTCGGCCAGAACGCAATTTTGGTGCTCACCCAGAGTCGACTGCTCGCGTTCGGACATGGCACCTACACCGGCCGGGTCAAACCCCTGTCCGGCGAAGTCACCCTCGCAGACATCGCATCGCTGGACCTTGAGGCGCCCCCAGTCGGGCAATCCGGGGCGTCGTCGCTAGCCATCGAGTTCGCCGATGGCTACAAGGTGCTGCTCACACCCGGAAGTCGACGTCGACGGTTCGTCGAAGCGTTCGAGACCACACGCCAGCCGGCCTGACGCCTCGCCAAGGGCCCGACCTGGTGGGTCTCGTCTACGAAGTGATCTGCTCGTTTGCGCGGGTGAGGTCCTCGGCAAAGTCGATCTCGATGCAGACCGCCGATGAGATATCGAGCGCACTGAACCGCCGCCCATCCTTGTCGATCACCAGCTCGATGCCGCGCTCGAAATAGTCGTCGGGATCGCAATCTTCCAGGCGGGCGATCAGGTATGGCTTGTCATCGGCCGACACGAAGTTGATCCCCACGGCCTCGCCCAGCGCAGGCTCGACTTGTTTCGACAAATTCTTGATGAAGCCGGCATCGTCGAGGTCGTACTTGACCTCTTCGTCGCCGACCTGTTCGGTGTTGACGGCAACAAACGACTGGCCGCGATCGAGATGATCTGTCAATAGGTCCAGCAGGGCCGGCTCGAACACGACGTCGCCGTTGAGCCAGAGGACGGGTTCGCGGCCAGTGAGCCGGAGTCCTTTGAGCAGGCTCTTGGACGTATTGGTCTCCCCAAAGAGCGGGTTGTAGACGAAGGAGACCCCGGGAAACGCCTCCATAACCATGTCCTTCTTGAACCCCACCACGACTGAAACGTCTGACAGGTCAAAGCGCCCCGCCAAGTTGTCGAGGGCTCGACGCATGATGGACCGACCGTCCGAGAGCTCGGTCAGCGGCTTCGGGTATGGATTGCCCAATCGCGACCCCACTCCGGCAGCCAGGATGACAACACGCACGAATAATGGACCTCCGGGTCAACGCAACAACGGCCTATCGCAAAGCTACCGGTGGGCCGCGTCGCACACACGCACTGCCACGGAGTTCGGTTCCCCAGCCGCTCGCCCACCACGACGACCCTGGGTCAGTCGAGGAGCCGAGAAATATCCGCTTCAGGCCCGAGCAGCGACGATGCGCCGAAGTGGTGCCGGAGATCGATGTCGAAACTGCGAGCGAGGTCTCGAACCGCCGACTCCGCAACAAAGCGGTCGGGGTTGGGTCCAGTGGCGTTGACGATCAACTCATAGAGGTACAGGAGGCCCTCGGTCGACGCGCAGTACTCGCGGTTCGGGGTATCGAAACTCTTGTGGTAAAACGCGATCGGCTGACCCCAGTCGCCGTAGTTTTCACGCAGATAGGTCTCGTGGTCGACCGGGGCCCAAAACTCGCGACCGCCGAGCGCGATGGGCCCGAGCTCGAATGGCGTGTTCCACCACCGATGTGTGAGGGTCGCGTGCCAGTAGCGGTCGGCCTCGGCATAGTGCGTGAAGACATCGAAGTCGACGCCGCCGGCATGGGTGCCCCACACTCGGTGCTCTTCGACCGTGACGGTGAAGTTGGGTTCGGCTTGGAGGATCACTCCGACGTCTTCGGCCGTTCCATCGTGGGGAAGCAGGCCGATGTCGAGGTCGTAGTCGTGATCGAGGAGGCCGCCTTGGCGGACTGCTCCGAGGAGGGTGCCGCTCACGAGGAACGGTCGCATCCCTGCGGCGCGCAGCGCATCGTCGAGCAAGCCCAACACCTCGAACCCCATGCCCGATGCCAGCGACCTGCCCGCAGGCATCGATGTCGCGATCGTCGTCAAGCGCTGGTCGAGCGTCTCGCGCACAAAAGCCACGAGATCGGGATCATTCGAACCCAGGTCGCTGCGCAGATACCCGCGGTGTCGTTGCATCTGCAATCGAACGCTCTCGCCGGCGTTGCGGCGAGTGCTGGGGTTGGTCTTCTGTCCAAGGTTGCGCTCGAGAGTCTCGAGCGCAACCGACCGGGCATCGTCGGAGATCAAACGGCGATCGGGCCGATACCCACGAGGCATCGACGACCCACCTTCGAGGGCGGCCGCCCACCGCATGGTCGAACGCGTCGCCGCTGCCGGGAGTTCGGCGGCTTGAGCCAGGGCGTCATCCACGATGACCGGGCTGGCGCCTCGGGACCGGTAAAACCGTGCCATCAGCTGAGCGAAGATCTGGCGACGCTTCGGCGTGCCGTCGATCGCCGCAGTGAGCCGCAGCATCAGCTTCCGAGTGGCGCTCATGATGATCCGACGCGGCGCCGCCAAAGCAACCGTTGTCCCAACATCGTCACGGGCTTCGCACTCCTCGGGTGTCATCGGCGGGCTCAGGCCGTCGCCCCGAAACGATAGCGCCCAACACCGTCGAACCTGAGGCAGCAGAGTGCCTGACGGCGTAGCCCATGATTCGGCTGGCCGTCTCCTAGAGTTGGGCCGTGCGCGAAGTCCCGAGCATCGACGAACTCCGAGCTGTGGCTCAACCCGAGCGGGTGCTGTCACGTGTCAATGGCGAGCACTGGATGGGCCGCCGCCTCCGCACCATCTCGGTGTACTTCAGCCGCGCGGCCATTCGATTCGGGATCAGCGCCAACACGTTGACGGGCGTCATGATCGTCGTCGGGCTGCTGTCGGCGCTGGCGTTCAGCGCACCAGGGTGGTGGCCCCTGATCGGCGTGCTCGGAATCGAGGTGTACCTGCTGCTCGACTGTGTCGACGGCGAAGTCGCCCGTTGGAACCGGGCCGAGAGCGCTAAGGGTGTCTATCTCGACCGGCTGGGCCACTACGTCGTCGAAGCTGCGATTCCGATCGGGCTCGGTTTACGTGCCGCCGACTGGGCCATCAACGGTTGGCTCGTCGTTGGAATGACGGCATCAATCGGGGTTCTCGTGTCGAAGTCCGAAACCGACTTGGTCGACATGGCCCGCCTTCATTCGGGCATGACGCTGATGCCCGAAGCCGCTCGCGAGATGAAGCCTCGCGGGCTGGCATCAGCGCGGCGACTTGTGGGCATGGTCCCGTTCCACCGCATCGTGCACGCTGTAGAGGCCTCGATGTTGGCAACCGCGGCGTTCATTGCCGACGAGCTCACCGACTCGCTCGACTTCACACGCGGCCTGGTTGTAGCGCTCGCAGTTGCTGCGGGACTGACTGCTGTCTTACACCTGATCAGCGTGCTCGTGTCGTCGCGTCTCACGGCCGACTGATCGTGCTGGGGCTGGCTGTGCAAGGCTCGACTCGATGAGTGAGCTCCGCTGGGTCTCCGAGCCCGACCTCAACAAGCCGCTTTTGGTCGTTGCGCTGAAGGGCCTGTTCGACGCGGCCGAGGGCGCAACAACGGCGATCGAGCGGCTGGTCCGCTCCCACAATGCGACCCACATCGCCGACATCGATCCCGAGACGTTCTTCAACTTTCAAGAAGAGCGGCCCATAGTGTCACTCGACACCAATGGCGAACGGATCATCACCTGGCCCGAAGCTCGGTGTTACGCCGCGTCGACCGATGGTGAGGGCCGCGATCTGGTTCTGGTGTCTGGAGTCGAGCCCCACATGCGGTGGCGGACCTTCGCTGACACCTTGCTGGAGTTGGCCAAAAGCACCGGCGCCGAAATGGTCATCACCCTGGGCGCGATGGTGGGCATGGCACCTCATACCCGACCTCTCGGGGTCGTCGGCAGCGCTGCCGATACCGCGGTCGCTGACCGGCTCGGTCTCGGACGTCCGAGCTACCAGGGGCCAACCGGTCTCGTCGGCGTCCTGCACGACCGACTCGACAACGAGGGAATGCCCGTCGTGTCACTCCGGGTGTCGGTGCCACACTACGTTCCCGGTCCACCCAACCCCGAGGCGACTCGATCGCTGCTGGCACGTTTCGAACTGGTCACGGGTGTCAACACCGGACACAGCGAACTCGACGAACCTGCACTCGACTGGCGGCGGCGCATCGACGCCGCTGTGGCCAACGATGACGAGCTTCGCGACTACGTCCTCCAACTCGAAGAACAAGTCGACGAGTCCGAGGTCTTGCCGACCGGCGACGATCTTGCCGCCGAGCTCGAGGCATTCTTGCGCGATCAGCACGACGACTGAACAACGCGTCACCATCCGCCTGCGGTCGGTCGCCCGCGGACCATAGGCAGCCTCCGAGCACAGACCGTTTCCGTCGCAATCGCGCATATTTCAGGGAATGGGCCGAGCTGTCGCGGGCTTTCCGTTCCATGATGAACACCATGGAACGCACCGCACGAAATGCTCGCTCCGAGGCAGCCACGCTTGTGGGCGGCGACGACGTTCGGGTACTCGAACCATCGCCACCTGCCATTGCCGTCGAACCCTTCTTCGCTGACGACCCGGCCACACTCGACGGCGCCGACGCCATCACCCCGACCTCGGCCGGGAGTCGTATCTAGGCCGACGTTGCCGCCAAATGCGAAGCGACCGCGACCTATGCGCGGGCTCAGTGGCTGGGTAACTACAAGCCCCTCCCGGTAGTCCCGGCAGGCTATCCATCAGGCCGAGACGACCTCCAACGGGTCGCCTTTGGGGTGATCTCGAACGCCCGCAAGCAAGCGAACGGAAAGTTCGGGATCCGCTACACATACAACGGCTTTGGTACGCCGTTCTTCGGCGACGACGAGCAGGTCCGGGTCGAAGGTGCAGACTTGGTGGTCCAGCGAGGCGACCAGGTGACGTCGGAGCGTCTCACGACGCTGGCGCGCGCTGCCGAGGTGGCCGGCACGGTCGCCAACGCCGACCAGGCCGAACCCGACACCATCGAACTCGGTGACGTCAATCGGCAGCTCGACATCCGTGACGACGTGGGTCACTTCTTGGGCGACTGGTACGGATTTGTGACCTCAGTCCTCGAAGAGTTGCGCCTCGACGCCACTACCGCCGACGACGTCGGTCGAGTCCAGATCTGGCCGGGCCATTTCGACCCCGCGGTCGAGGTCGGTGACACCGAGGCTGGACAGGGAGCCAACTATGGCGGCTCTCCCGGCGATGGCGGCCACGACGAGCCCTATCTTTACGTCGGGCCATGGGGCGATGTCGATGGCGACGACAAGTACTGGAATGCTGAGGGCTACACGGGGGCAAGCCTCGATTACGCCGACCTGTTAATCGCCGCCGATCCCCGAGCGGCTGCACTTTCGTTCTTTCGTACTGGCTACCGCCTCACCCACGCCTGATCCACACCTGCCGAATCACCATCGCGCGGTCGTGCCAGGCACCAGCGCGCGATAGCCCGGCGTGGGGCGAAGGCAGACTGGGTCAGTCGCTGAATTCTGACAAGCGGGGCTACGACAAGATGACGCGGCCGAGCCCTCGCCAGCCCACAGCCGCGGCGCCGATCAGCGGCGCTTCGTCACCAAGGCCTGCGGGAACAATCTTGGTGCCCTGCGCATGTTGGATACGGCTCAGCTCGTCGATGGTTTGTTGGGCTGCGCTAAAGAAATCGTCGCCATAACCGAGAGCGACCGAGCCGGCGACCACGGCAAGTTGCAGATCGAGCAGGTTGGCCACCGACGCAACGGCTCGCCCCACCCAGACCCCGACCTTGCGTCGCATGTCCTGATCGGCCTCGGCGGCCGGACGACCAGTGGCACCGGCAATCCCGGTCCCCGATGCCACACCCTCGAGGAGGCCACGCACATGGTTCGCATCGGGATGCCCATCAGGTTCGACGAACATGTGGCCAACGTGGCCTGCGTTGCCCTGCGCTCCATCGAGCAGCCGACCGTTCAGCACGATGCCGCCGCCAACACCTGTTGACACAACCATGCCGATGAAGTTCTGAACACCGACCGCCGCACCCTTCCACCCTTCGGCCAAGGCCAATGCCTTGGCATCGTTATCGACATGCACGTCGAGTTTGAGATCCGAGGTCAGCCGGTCACGCAGTGGAAAGTCGCGCCAAACCTCGATATTCAACGGCGACAAGAACCGGTGATTGTCTCGCGAGGGGCCGCCGCTCCCGATCCCGACCACCGTCGGGCCGACGGGTGCTTCGGCCAACGATGCTCTTGCCAGGTCGAGCACGACCGCGTACAAGTCGTCGGCCGTCGCCGCGTTCGTCGGTGCCTGTCGACGCTCGATGAGCCGGCCATCGGCGGTCACGAGCCCCGTAGCCAGCTTGGTCCCACCAATATCGACCGCCAACGCCAGCTCGTCCGTCACCCGGGCGATAGTACCGATCAGGCGCCCCCCACTCCTCAGCCAACGCACCGTTTGACCAAGCGACATCGGGAGCGCCAGGGCTACGATCGGCGGGGTGCAGCATCCCGGAGACCCATACGTCAAAGCCAGCTTGCGCGAGTTCGGCGAAACGATCTTCGCCGAGATGTCCGCGCTCGCGCTCAGCACCGGAGCAATCAACTTGGGTCAGGGGTTCCCCGACACCGACGGTCCAGCAGTTGTGGCCGAGGCCGCGATCCAAGCCATCCGTGACGGCCATAACCAGTACCCCCCTGGCCCCGGCATCGCCCCGCTCCGCCAAGCAGTCGCCGACCACCAGCGTGACTTCTACGGCCTCGACTACGACCCAGATACCGAGATCCTCATCACCGCCGGAGCGACCGAAGCTATCGCCGCCAGCTTGCTGGCATTGTGCGAACCCGGTGACGAGGTGGTCACGTTTGAGCCGTACTACGACTCCTACGCCGCAACCATCGCCATGGCCCACGCCAATCGACGCGTGGTGACGCTGCGACCTCCAGCGCCGGACACTCGAGGTGCGTACACGTTCGATACCGACGAACTGCGAGCCGCAATTGGGCCGCAGACGAAGCTGTTGCTGCTCAACAGCCCACACAACCCGACGGGCAAAGTCTTCACCGCGAGCGAGCTGGCGCTCATCGCCGAACTCTGCATCGAGCACGACGTCATCGCGGTCACCGACGAGGTGTACGAGCACCTTGTTTTCGAGGGAACTCACATCCCGCTCGCGACATTGCCAGGTATGCGCGAACGCACCGTCGTGATCTCCTCGGCAGGCAAGACGTTCAGCTTCACCGGCTGGAAAATCGGCTGGATCTGCGCTCCGGCGGCGCTCCTCCACGCAGCCAAGACGGCCAAGCAGTTCCTCACCTACGTCAACGGTACGCCGTTTCAGCACGCCATCACCACAGCGCTGCAGCTCCCTCGCAGCTACTACGACGATTTCCAGGCCGACATGACCATGAAGCGCGAGCTGCTCTGCAACGGACTTGAAGCGGCCGGCTTCGATGTGTTCAGGCCCGAGGGCACCTACTTCGTAACGACCGACATCCGCCCATTCGGGACCGACGATGGAAAGGCATTCTGCCTCGACCTTCCCAAGCGTTGCGGGGTCGTCGCCGTCCCCAACATCGTGTTCTACGACAACGACGACGAAGGCCGACATCTCGTCCGATTTACGTTCTGCAAGCAGCCCGACGTGCTGACCGGTGCCATCGAGCGGCTGGCCAGCCTGGAGCTTGCCAATGGCTGA
>Ga0302127_10001439_pt1 | contig 14142 bp, 19 predicted proteins | sample CB4_SCM_MG_FD_204452 | JGI IMG/M metagenome (GOLD analysis project Ga0302127, IMG submission 204452) | Marine microbial communities from Western Arctic Ocean, Canada - CB4_SCM | ecosystem: Environmental > Aquatic > Marine > Oceanic | place: Canada: Western Arctic Ocean | collected 2017-09-24
TTCTGATTCTATTACTATTTTTAGATCAGTAAATCAATCGTCAGGAATGGAATTTACATGGAGTACATGGTTATTTGTTGAGCAGGGGAATTTTGACGGGCGCGACCCCGTCGAGTGGAGCCATATATTCCATAAAGGACCAGATTTAAACGACCCGACGCCGCTCGTGTGCACCACCGCCGTCGCGTGCGACGACGCGACACACCGCGATGGAATTAGTCACGAGCGCGGTATTAAATTCCCATTAAATTCACCAGGACTATACTTGTCTAAGACAACAAATGATCTTAAATTTATAATGAGTACAATGGATTGGTCCACACCCAACAATGGGTTTGAATCGATTGATATATCAAATATACCATTAGAAAAATGGTTCTGTTTAGTAATTAGAGGCAAAAACAATATTTTAGATGCATATGTCAATGGTATAATTCATGCAAGACAATATGTAGAAGGTGTGATGAAACAAACATATTATGATTTACATTTTGGATTAAATAATGGATGGGACGGGTATATATCATCATTAAAATATCATAATAAAGGACTATCAGTAGTAGAAATACAAAATATATATAATAAAGGACCCAATCTTAAGTTACTTTCTAAGATTAAATCAACTGAAACTGATTATATAAGCAACTTATCGCAAAAATGGTATGGTTATTAAATTTTATATTTAATAATATATTATTAAATATATAAGTATTTATGAAAAATATTATAGGTGAAGAATATTCAACGACCGCCAAACCAAATAAAAATTGGTCTAGAATCGATAATATTTGTATTGATTCATCTTATACGAAAAAACAATTAGATGAAAAAAGAAAATACGATGTACTTCAATATAAAAAAAACAGCGCAGGACTAACAAAGGCACAAAAATATTCAAATATACGAAGAGTTAATAGAATTACGTGTGGTGCAACTTCTAGAACAATAAGTCATCCTCCAAGTGCAAGTGGTGTTCCAGGTAAATGGGATATTAAAGTTAATAATGAATTTTTAGCTATACCTACAACGGAAACAAACACACGAACCCAATATTCTTCTAGTGGTTCGTCTAATTATGATTACTTTAATATTACGCCTAATAATTTTTCAGATCCATATAAGATTTTATCAAAAACAACAATTGATATATCTTTTAATATGAATGACTATATAGGTTTATCATTTGAAGAAATAAATAGTTATTCAATTAATGATATTTCAAGTGCAAGATTGTATGTTAATGAAATAGGTGCAATTTCTGATAATAACACGACGTATTTTAGTGATGTTAATCATTGGAATCATTTAAATGGAAGTTCCTCTATATTTGGAGGGTTTTATACATCTGCGTATGAGTCAATATCAGATTTATCTGAGGTTGCAATAATGATGTTAAAATATAAAATATTAGAATATAATTATACTTTTATAAAAACTTTATCATATGCGTCGTTTAATGATATATCAAACAATAAAACATTTACAGAGTATTATGATAATTATATAGATTTTATAGATGATAATGAAATACAAAAATTTAATATAAAATTAACTGAAGTTGGTGGATTCAATAAATTATCCGGTTATATTGGACAATATGATAACAAGGTATATTTTATCAGTAATCGTGATTATTTAACTAATGATATAAGTTTTGCAAACATTGATGAGACTGTTTCACCATTAAATGATAACTCTCGTAATTATATATTTAATAATAATGTTAAGATTAATATGTCGTTAGCATGTGATTAAATATAGTTTTTAACTAATTTATTTAACATAAATATTATTGAATCATATAAAGTAAATATATGTAAAAAAATGTAATTTTGTAATATTTTTCTACATATATTCATGAGTGGATCATGAGATTTTAAAATTACTGCATTATCATATATTATTTTAGACTTTATAATATCGAACGGGTATGTTACCACACTAATTTTAATAGCATTAAAAATTTTATTAGATATATAATTGCTATATTTATATCTAATAAGTTCACCTATTAAGTCATCCATAATAGATAATTTATATAATTTTATTATTTTTTTTATTGGAATAATCTCTAATGGATATCCGACAATGATTCGTTTTTGATTATAAATTAATGGAATAGATATGATATTCATTACTAATACACTTATAATTAGTGATATAAATATATTATCTATGTTTATAAATTCAGTTAATCTGTAGCAAATGTTACATATAGTATAAGAATTGATTGTAGTAATAACAAACCCGTTTATAAATTTATCAATCGTTAATGTTTTATTAACTAAATTGTTTTGTCTTATTACCTCGATAGGAGAACTTAGGGAATAAGACAACGTTCGCGATAAAATGTATTTATTTGCATTTATAAGCTTGACCATTGGTTTTAAAAATAAATAATATTTAAGTTCTTAATTCAGGATTTCTACAAATTGCGTCAGATTTATAAATCATATTTGACAAACACTCGTCGGATTCAGATACTTTTACGCAACTTCTAAATCCATTCCAATTGCCAACATAGCAATATCCTTTTTTCCCTAAATTACCTTGTTGTACGATGCTATTACTTTCGTCGGGTTCTGGATTTGTATTAACATTTTCTACTTCATAATCTTGACCTATGTTGTTTGAGTTATTTTTTTTAGCAATTGGAACGGGTATAACATATTTTTTGTTAGCAGCTTTTGTAATAGTTGCATCTACTACATCTACTGTGTCATCAATGATTTCAGTCACTCCTCTTGTTCCTGCTGTTGTAGTTTTAATGACGGTTTTAGATGTCTTGCCGAATATTATTGCAAAGAATGATATAATGGGTTCAGTTATGAAAGCAATTTGTTCGGTTACAACTCCTAAATTATTAAAAATGTTAAATCCAAATATAGCAAGTATTATAATAACTACGAATATTTTTATGAAAAATGACATATTGAATTTATTATTAGGATTAATTACATAATTATCCGGAACCATAGTATTTGTGTCAATTATCGGTAATGTTCTGTTAAAGTTATCCATGTATATAATTTCAAAAGAATATATAATTTCAAAAGAATATAATTTCAAAAGAATATATAATTATAAAATATATAAATGATGGAATATTTATATATTTTATTTATACTATTGGTGTTAGATGGTATTTATATTAATAATGTTAAAGATAACATGTTTAAAATGATTAAGACAATACAAAACACTGATGACGTGAGTATACGTAAGCAATCGATGGTATTAACCTATTTATTAATGGCATTTGGTCTATATCATTTTATAATCAAAGGGCGTAAAAGTACGGAGGATGCCTTTATATTAGGAATATCAATATATGGCGTTTATAATTTAACAAATTATACGATATTTAAAAATTGGGACATGTCAGTATTATTAACAGATACATTTTGGGGTGGTTCATTATATGCTTTAACAACGCATATAACTTATCGGTTAATTGGCATAAAAAAAATTTAACATTATATTATGGATAAACATGATATAAATGATAAACGAAGTGATAAAGATTTTAAGGGTGTATCATTTTCAGGATACAAAAAGAATGAAGTAAAAAGAGAGTTGTTAAATAATCTATTAAAAAATAAAATAGAAAATTCGTGTAATTGGAGCGCGGAATTGATTTGTAGCGGGCATTATATGGATTTATGGGAATTAATTTTATTGTATTTCAGTAAATACATACATATTGGGAATCCTAAATTACCGATATATATAGCGATGCGATTTGACAATTTTAGAACAATACTTAAAAACGGTTATATAGGAAATGAATTAAGTATGAGAAACAATGAAAAAATTAGAAAATTATTCTGTGAAATAATATGTAATTTATGTTTGTCAAATAAAAGGCATAGTTTTGAAAAAATAAAAATAAAAACAGAAGAATTTGATATGACACTTTTTTCAGAAAAATTAAAAGCTCCAAACGTAACGTATATCAAAGAAATCTTTACAGAAAATGACCCAAAGGAATTATATATTCCATTGAATGAATTAGGATATTGTATAGAGACTAATAATTGTCTTCAGGCTTGTTATTGGATTGAGTGGATATTAGAATTTGAAAATATATGTAAAAAAAAGAAAGAAAAATGTAACGCGTCTTACCGAACATTTGTAAAAGTAGAAAACAAGTATCAAAATGATATTATTTGGATAGTATGGGAAATTATATTAGAAAATGTAAAAGAAAATAAACCTTTAAAAAAAATTATAGATTCATTGTTAGACCTGTTTTCTATATGCTATATACCTACATTAAAAAGACGAAGAGTATACCTCTTGTATCACTCTATTTCTTTATGTTGTGAGTCAATTAATTACGATATTCCTTTGTTTAAAAATAAAGAAATGGTAGAAGCAGTATGTAATAAAATAAATATAATTTACAAGGAAATTAAAAATAATGAAGTATCTACAAACACTGCTTATTTATTTAACACAAATTCGGAGAAATCAAACACAGAAAAAACAATAGAAAGACTTAATGCATTTAATACTATGGAGAACTTCATCTAGAATATTTACTTTCCCCTATTTTAACAAATGAATCAATCAAAAATATAACAAATACTCCTAAAAAACAATATAATATAAGTTCCTCTGTAATTGTATGCGTCTTTTCGTCTTTTTGTTCTTCCAATAAATTTATCATATAATTAAGTTTTTTTGTTAATAGTTCGTTTTCGTTGTTATTATCATAATGTGAAAAAGGGTGTGATACATTGGTATTATTATTATATTGTTTAAGAAAATCATTATTAAAACTAACATAATTACTAGAATCAGGACTTGGATCGACACCATCTTGCTCAATGTTAGGTCTTTTAGTAATTTCGGCTTTAGGTGGAGGATGAAAATCCGCTATTTCAGATTCGGAATCGGAATCTGAATATGAATTATCATTTAATAACTTTCTAAATTTATGTTTATCAATTTTTTTTGCGTTATTTTTCATGGTCTTAGTTTTGCCATTTTTAGTTTGAGTAGTTGTATCAATTGGAGAGGCCCAATCGGACAAAGAGTTAGTCATTCTTATTATAAAATAGATATTAAATTTTATAAAACATACTGAAAAATAATATATTAATATATTAATATATAAATGAAGGTTAATAAAAATATATTAATGTTAGTAATGTTAGTTGTTATTATGATGTTAGAACCTATACCATTTGAACACTTATATAACACCTTTCCAGGTAGAACATTTATATTATCAATGGTTGTGTTTTTCACAATAAACCATACCATACTAGGATTGCTGGCTACTATTATTTTATTAGCATCATTGCAAGTGTATGTTGGTAGTGGCAGACAAGGATTTACAAATAATGATCCTAAAACCTTAATAGTGACAGGTAAAGATAGAGTTACGATTGAAGATCAAATAAGACCCAAAAATATATGTAATATAAATATACCTAAAATACATAGTAAAGTTAATTTACCTTTTAATACGGATACGCGATCGCTTATGGAATTTTAATTTTTTCTCAATTAAGTTTAATGATAAAGGAATTGAAGAAAAAATTAAAAAAAATGAATGATAAATTAAAATTATTAAATAGTAGTAAATTTTTGGCGGGTATAGCAATGATTATGTTAAATATAGGTTCTAAATATATTCCTTTAGGGTTTAGTAAAAATCAGGAGTATTATTTAAAGAATGGTGTAGCACGACAAATGTTAATATTTTCAATAGCTTGGATAGGTTCTAAAGATATTATTATTTCATTATTATTGACTGCTGCGTTCACTTTGTTAGCAGGAGTTGCATTAAATGAAGATAGTAATTATTGTATGTTACCTGATAAATGGCAACATTTCTATGAATTAATAGATACTAATAATGATGGTGAATTATCGGTTGAAGAACTTGAAAAAGCGATTGATGTTTTAAATAAAACAAAAAATTTAAAATCAAATAATAGTAGTAAATTTTATTACTAACAAATAATCTAACTATAATATAATTATGAATGATAGTAACCCAGAAATACTTGAACAAAAAAAACCTATTAAATCGCTTGGAGACAATATTAAATCGCTTGGAGACAATATTAAATCGCCTGGAGACAATATTAAATCGCCTGGAGACAATATTAATTATTTAAAAATATATTTATATAAGAATAATGCGTTATTAAAAGAATTTGAACCAAGCATGATAAATCCGAAATATAATAAAACTATTATATTTCCATCAGACTTTAAATTAAAGTCAACTGAAATAGACAAAGTATTGTTTAATAAAACTATATTAAAAGGTGATAAAAAAGGTCTTAAAAATTCTGATATTTTATATGGTAACTTAGATGTCAATAAAATAAAAAAATTACGTATGTATGCAAGTGACATTGACCCTCTAAAAGGTGTCGCACTCGTAGAAAAAAACATAAAATTTAATATTAATAGTATTCAAGATTCCTTTTTGAATAAAAAAATTATAAATTTGGAAGGAACTAATTATCAAATAACACATTATGAGAATAGCACTGATTATAATAAAATAATGTATCAAAAATTAAAAAATGATAGTAAAATGAAGTCATCAAAAAACATATATGACTATAGAAATTATTTTAATAATAAGAATCATCTTTTTTATAATAATAAAAATCTTGTTGATAGCAACGGTGGTATCTTTTATTATGATGATTCGGGAGAACATATAATATCAAAACTCGATGATGAACAAGAAACAACCATAATACAAGCGTTGTTACAATCGGGTGGACTCACAATTCATTTAGCGGTAGATGTAACATTGACCAAAGATATTAAACACAAAAGAAGTTTTATATCTCCATTTGATTCTTGTAAAAATAAGAGACGATCCATTTTAGAATTCTTAGATTATAAATTTAATATATTTGAAAATAGTATATTTAAAAATATTTCGCAAAATGAAATAAAAAATAAAGACGAACCATTAAAGTTATATTCTAAAGCCCTATCTGGTAATAAACTAAATATAATATCAGATGCAAAGCCTGGTGCAAAGCCTGATGCAAAGCCTGATGCTGATGCAAAGCCTGATGCTGATGCAAAGCCTGATGCAAATCCTGGTGTAAAGCCTGGTGTAAAGCCTGGTGTAAAGCCTGGTGTAAAGCCTGGTGTAAAGCCTGGTGCAATATCGAATGGAGGTAAAAAATTAAGACGCGCAAAGAGTAAACGACGTACGAAGGGTAAAAGACGTACGATGGGTAAAAGACGTACGAGAGATAAAATACATACGATGGGTAAAAGACGTACAATAGGTCTAAAATCAAAACCTCATAAATATATTAAAAAGAAAACAAAAAAAATAAAAAGACGCTATATATAATGGATTATTCGTATATTATGGGTATAATGTCAGTTATTATCTTTTTTTATAGATTGTTTTATTTATTAATCCCTATGTTATTAAAAGGTATTAAAGAAAAAGATAATAAATACATATTTAACTCGTTCACAATGTTGGTTTAATGTCTAAATTAATTAATGCACAAACCCCTAATGGATTTTTAACATTAATATTAAAATTCTTATATAAATAAGAAGTAGCAATTTGTTGTAGATGTTTGTCCTTTTTTATAATAAATATACAATAGTTATTATATGATTTTAAATTAGAAGGCATTATTAATAATTAGTTTATTTTATTTATATTTTTTTCAACAAACTCTTTTATTTTTTCTTTTGGTATTTCGTCAAAACTAATTAATTTTTTATTTTTCTCATATTTTTCTAACGCACATTCTTTATTGAGTTTCTCTTGAAAATATGTATCGTCTTCCCAGCATTTATCCGCTGTTTTTTGACCACATTTTTTAAATATTCCTTCTATATTATCGGATTTGTCCCCCATTAATATTTTACAAAATAAATATTTTTCTGGATCACCACAATAATGTTTGCTTTCTTTTAATTCTTTATATTTTAATGTATAAATAAACAAATTAGGTCTTAGTAATTGTAGATAATCTGTATCACTTGTTATGATGTATACTGTTGCGTCAAGTTTTAATTTAAATATGCACTTACTTGTGATTGCTATACAGTCGTCTGCTTCTAAATTGTCACAATAAATCATAGCATTTGGTAATATATTTGGAATTAATTCTTCGTATGCGAGTTTAAAGAACGGACCTCCCATAAATGTGCTGTCGTATATACGATTAGCTTTGTATGTTTTTTCATTATTCATTCGCCAAATATCGCTACGCGAACAATCTTTTGCAAATATAATTTTGCAAGTATCAGGTTTAAGTTTAAGTTTTTTAGGAATTTCTTTAATCTTATCTTTAAATGTAGATTTAAATTTTTCTACGAACAATTCATTTTCGTACGGAATACCTAATTCTTCATCGGGATGCGCGTTTTTCCACCATGCTATTAATGCGTAATATCTATAAAAACAATAATAACTACCGTCTATTAAAATATAGTTCATTATTTTAATTAACAATGTTATGTTTATTTGTTTTAATCAATTTTATATAAAATTGATGTAATTATTGTTTCTACGTGAAAGATCAAATAAAAAAACTTTTGTAGAACGATCAAACTTGACGTTTGATGTTTAATGTTTTGATATTTATAATCAATTTTTATAATATCGTTCACATACACTAACTTTGTTATGTTGCCATTTAGTTTTGCAATATGGACATTCAGGTGCATTATTTGTAGTATTTTGATGAGCAACATGTTTGTCTAAACACTCTTTGCTACAATATGTGGCATGACCACAACTTAGTCGGATAGTCGCAGGTTCGAAACAAATTACACAATGATTTTCTTCTTCTTTTATTAACTCCTCCACAATATTTTCTTCTTCTTTTAACCCCTCTACAATATTTTCTTCTACCTCATCTACGACATATTCTTCTATTTGGTCATTTGAAGGTGAAATATTTGATATGAATTGGATTTTATTGTTACAAGATTTATCACCACAGCTAATATACACTGTTTCTTTTGAATTCCATGAGATGATGTTAACATCATCTTTCGATGTAATCAATGTATTCATAGGATTAGTTTTAGTAACCCGCGTTTCAACCATAGACCAGGCGTCCAATAGGTTATAAACGTATCCTTCATCGGACCTAACCCTTGTAATGATACAATTAACTCTTGATACACTTAAGTCACAAGGATTGCGATATTTAATGACAATATCAACTGGATATTCAGGGCAACCACGTCCAATTGATATTGTATTTTGATTAAATTCGTATGTTCTTCCTTCAAAGTTAATATATGTTTTCTCGTCTAATGTTTCATCAATATTACTGATGTATGGTAGAACGAAATAATTGTAGAAATATTCTTGTCGGTCTTTAACAGTTTTAGACCTACTACAAAGAAGAAGTAGATAACATTCGCGCATATCACGACCAGTTGAACTATCAATTATACTAGAACTCACAGCAGTAGATTGATAATTTGCGCGTAAACTAACCGTTCGTGCGGTCTTATGAGTTTTAATAAACAGAATAATATTATCTGCATCTTTTTTTTGAAATGTATCGTTAATTAATTCAGTAAAATCATCATCTAAATCTGTTTCATTAACATCGGTCATAGAGAGAAATCCCAATTCATTCCAACACATTGGAATACAATGACCAAGTCCAAATTCTGTCAAGCATTGTTTTAATTCCTCATCCATTATATTTGTTATCATATTGAAATACGATTTTAATATATTTCAATTTATAATAGAAATGTATATATTAATGTTGTTTTATAAAATATGCCGAATACAAAAATATGAGATAGAACAATCTAATTACGAATTAGATTGTTCTATGTATAATGGTGTATATAGAAATACACCAGAAGACTGGAATAAACAACAAAAAGTTAACCGAAAAACATTTTCGTCAACATATTTAATATATAAAAATCCATCTTCACATCTATGTTGAATGTCTAATTCGCCAATTGTCATCATAGAGTTTGTTATAATATTATCTATAAATAAAAACAATCCTTTATTGCTTGTTAAATCAAGTTATTTTCTTATAATAAACAACATTTGAATACTAGTTAAATTTTTTGGAACGATGAACTTTTTTTCTTTAATGAATTAATTGTAGGATGGGGTATTTTATCGCAAACAACCGGTATTCTATCTGGGTATTTATTTCTTATTCTTTGCGATTCTTCTATTCTTTCAACAAATGGTTTATTTATAGTTAAATTATCATTATAACATGAATTCAATTTAGAATTATTAAGCACATTGTTTATTCTTAACATTATATAATTATATAATTACGAGATTATATAATTATGAGATAACACATTTATAACCGGTTTGAGTGAGTGAGTTCCACTCATTATACAACTTATTAATATCCCATCTTTCAGCAACATCTTTATTTATGCAATTATTAATAATGGTTCTAATTTCTTTATTATTAATTTTTCTTGTGGAAAACATAGAATCATATGTATTAAAGTAGCTTTCTATGTCTTTTTTAGAATAACTATTAAATGGATTTTCATTGGTAATTATAAAATATATAATTAAACCTAAACTATAAATATCTACTTTTAAATTATATGGATGGTTTAAAAAAACCTCTGGAGCCATGTATCTTAATGTACCTGTTTGCGGGGTCATTAAATAGTTATTGTTATTACAATCGACATCGCCATCGACATCGCCATCGACATCGCGTGTGCCCTTGCCGTCACCCTTGCCGTTGCCATCGGTTATATAATGTTTACTCAATCCAAAGTCAGAAAGTTTAATATTATTATTCTTATCAATAAGAATATTTTCAGGTTTAAGATCACGATAAATAATTGGTGGATTACAATTATGTAAAAATTTAAATAATGCAATAAGTTGATTTATTAAAACATATTTTTTATTTAAATTAAGTTTACTAACACATTGTTTTAAATTATGACCATCTATTTTTTCCATTATAATGTAAATTTCTTCTTTTGTTTCATCAAATGATGCTCCCATAAACTGAACTAAATTTGGATGACGTATAGTACTCCATACTTCTATTTCACGTAAAAATTCCGACAAGTTATTTATTTTATTATAACGAGGTTTTTTAATTGCTACATTCCCACCACGCCATACGCAATCATGTACGGTTGAGAAAGAACCAGTTGCAAAAGGTTCGTCGTCTATTTCTAATTCATTTGACGAAATTAACCAATATCCTGATGCACCATCTTCTCTAATTTTCTGAATTAAATTTACTAATGAATTTTTCTCATCTCGTGAAAGTTTTCCAAAACTTGGATGCTTATTTAATGATAAAAATAAAAAATCATCATCATTGGTATTATCGGTAATCATTATTAATATTAGTAATGATAGATTTAAATTATTTATAATGATAAACTAACTGTATTCTTGTCAGATTTTTTCCTTCGGTTAGAAGTAGATTTTTTGGGCATTCTAAGAGTGTCATTCATATCTCTCAATTCAGATAAACTCACTGTACTACCTTCGTCGTTGTTAGGATTTTTAATATTAACTGTTTTTGTTTTGATACCACCTAGAATATCAGAAATATCGGATGGTCCCTTCATTTCGGACCTAGGTTCGCTGATATCATTTCTCATCGAACGTTCGGGTGCTTCGCGTACACTAGAACTAGGTCTGTTTACTGGAGCACTTTGTTGAAATGGATTTACTCTTTCTGGTACAGGTTCTTCATGCATTACATCATTCATAAAATTTGAGAATCCCGGTTTACTGTCACCCATAGAATTAACCGCCGCCTGTGTGAATTGTTGCATTAATTCAGGATTTTGTCTCATAATATCGTCCATACCCGGCATGGCAGACTTAAACATTGTATTACTCATATGCAACATCATTGCACCACCACCTAACTGAAATAAAAGTTTCACTTCGGGTGCCATTTTAGCCTTTGATTTATATTTTTCGTGAAGTTCGCCAAAAAGTTCATCATAATCGTCAATTCCTTCATTTATTTGTTCGGCCCATCCATCAAGTTTTAGATCAAATGGATCAAATCTATTATTTAAAAACTCTAGACCAGTAATCATCGCCATTAACATTTTGCCTTGAAACTTGACACTATTGGATTTCTGTTTTTCATTTATAATATTTTCATATTCACCTTGCATTTCAGATAAAGATGATTCCATAGTATATTTCTTGGTTAGTTGAACGCCTTTATTTTCTAAATCCTCGAGTTTTCTTAAATACTTGAATTTCTGATGTAACAACTCTTCTTTGCTCATCTCAGGGGTTTTTTTGGTATTTGCATCTGGATTTATAGGTACATCATTAAATTTACCGAACCCATCCCATGTTTTTGCGTCTTTATTCATACCAATTGATGTAGACCTTCCTATACCACTGTTAATATTGTCACCTACACCGATATTTGCAGGTTGGTCAAATTTATTACTATTTAAATCAAATGATACGGACGAAAATGGTACATTATCCTCTTTCTCAATACCGATTGAATCCGATAAATTGTTAAGTTCACTTTCTAATTCATTAAGTTCATTAATATTGATGTCGTTACTCATGGAACCACCTTTTGAAATTTTTTTTTCATTCATTAGTAATTCAACCCCCGCACCCATATTCGAACTGGGTATTTCTTCCAAATCAATTCTAATATTAGAATTGTTATCGTCGTTTAATCCAATATTTATTATTTCTGGTCTATCCATTATGAATTAATAATAACATATAATTTTAAGTTCTACGCATTTATTAATTACTATGTTTTATAAAATATAAAACTTGTAACAACGTATCTGCCATATCGTCTTTTTTTGTGTTTTTATTAAAGTTGTCTAACCAATTATTATTATCTTTCTCTAAAATGTCCTTTACTATGTCAATACTTAATTTTTTCCTCTCATAATACGTAGCTTTTTTATGTTCTGTATAATCTTTTAATTTATTTACTGAGCATAAATAATGTATATCATGTATGTTATTGTTTATAAAATATTGAGTAATCATCCCTTGTAATGATTTCATCCTAGTAGCTATTGGACTAATTTGGTTTTCTATAACAACTTGATCTATTTTGTAATCATTAAAAATTACATCATATTCTTCTTTAATCCTAATACCTAATTTTATAAGTGATATTTCAGAAGTTAAATTACTTTCAATCGGTTTAACACAATTTGTATTTAAGAATCGTTCAATATCATTTCTTAACGTAGTTTTTGTATTCTTTATATTTTCTGTTAAATGAATGTTATTTAATTCAATTGAATTATTTAATTCTTTAAGTGTACTATTTTTATATTTTAATAGTGATTTACTTGGAATAATCATATTAGATGATTTTATATGTTTCATACAGTATTTGCACATATTATCATCATAATATTTTGCTATACTATTACAATTAACATTATTGCATATAGGTAATAATCCATCAGTTAGATTAATAGTGTCCCACAAAACAATTTCATAACTAGTATTAGTTGTTTTTACTAAACAATGTGCTAAATTTTTGATTCCTACATCGATAGATAAAATATACATTTATGTTATCTATCTATAATTTATTAAGTGAATTTAAAGTTATAAATGGTGTTATTTTTTTATCATTAAGTTTAACTCTTGAAAGATATATATTTTTTAAGTCACTATTGCTGTATCCATAAGGTGTCATGTGTTTATTTTTAGATGTGTACAAAAATGGTACATTGTTGGTTGAATTGTTAGATCTATTAATGGTATAATTGGAGCAAATTTTCATTGCATTATTCATGTTTTCTTTCATTACGCTCTGTGAGTTATTTGAAAGATATTGTTGATAATCAGCATTATTTTTGATATTGTTTTTTTTTTTTATTTTTTCATTTATAATAGCACCCAATCTCCAATCAGTAAAATGCCTTCCATCCGACATTAAAGCCGGATAGTCAGAATATATATTATTAGAACCTGAATAACATGTTGCCCAACTCATTTATATTTACTTATGAGAAAACAATTATTCTTTATTTTCGTTTAAATAAAGAACTAGTTCGTCTTTTGTTTTTCCGGAAACTTTTCCACCTTTTCCACTAACTAATTTTTTTAGTTCTTTTACGTTTAATAAATTATAATCTTCTTCTTCTTCTTCTTCTTTTTCTTTAAATACA
>Ga0302127_10001442_pt1 | contig 14122 bp, 13 predicted proteins | sample CB4_SCM_MG_FD_204452 | JGI IMG/M metagenome (GOLD analysis project Ga0302127, IMG submission 204452) | Marine microbial communities from Western Arctic Ocean, Canada - CB4_SCM | ecosystem: Environmental > Aquatic > Marine > Oceanic | place: Canada: Western Arctic Ocean | collected 2017-09-24
CTTGATTGGGAGGCTTCTGAATCACAGCGTCAGACGATCGAGCAGGCAGATCTCGTTGTGCTCACTCGCTACCAGGAGATCGCACCGCTCTTTCAAAGGCTCGTGCGCTTACCTACTCAGGGCAAGCGTGTTGTGGACTTTGCTGACCTATCAGGTGCGTCAGCATCCGATATCAATACCATCGCCGCAGATCGAGACCTCGCGGATGTTTGCATTTTTGGCATTTCACCGCACGAGGATGCACTGCGTAAACATCTAAACACACTAGCCATTGATCACGCGGGGTTGTTCATCATGACGCTCGCAGACGAGGGCGCTATCGCGATTAAACAGAGCAAGATTTACCAACAACCGGCATTTCCAGTACCCGAAGTTGTAGACACCACCGGAGCGGGTGATTGCTTCGCCGCACATTTTCTAAGTCAGTGGTGCGCGTCGGATAGTATCGATGATGCGCTTGTTGCCGGCTGTCTAGCTGCCAGTCAAATCATTCAGCGCCGAGGGGCGAGTTGACCAGGCGGTCAGCCGCGCGAGGCCCAGGACCATTCGTGCTTTCGCTCATTCTCGTTTAATTTTAACCCCTGGGTTATCTCAAACAGTACGCTGTGATCATAGGGTATCCTGCTCAACGATAGCGCCCCGTCTATAATCGTCGAATAGTGCGCGGTCTGATCTAGGTCGTCAGGTCTGCGATAGGAAACACTACCGGGATTTGCCCACAGCACATCGTCACTCAAGTGTCGAATTCCCTGGCGATGGGTGTGACCGAATAGCAGACGTGTATAGGGAGCACCCGCAAATCGAGTTTCGCGAAACTCCTCATACTGCTGAAGGCTTTTGATCTCACGGTACTGGTCATAGATGTGTGTTAACGCGTAATCATACCCATCGGCCGAGAACGTCAATGTTGTAGGCAACTGTTCCAGATAGGCAATGTCTGCTTCATCCAACAAACTGATGTTGTGGTCGACCCAGGCACGATCCTCAGTCGGTATGTTGTTTTCGGCAATGCCCTCGCGATAGCGCTTACTCACCCAGGCATCGTGATTACCCTGAACAGAGGAAACCTTGTGCTCACGCATCCAGTCCAGAACCTCCTTGGGATAAGGACCGTAATCAACCAGATCGCCCACGGCGTAAATTTTATCGCTGTCTTTTTCTTGCGCCCATATGGCTTCCAGTGCATGAATGTTGCTGTGGATATCAGAGAGGATTAGGACTTTCATTGATTTGGCAGGGTTCCGAACAATGTGGAGCCTGATCCTAGTCTGATTACAGGTACTATCGCAACCGGGCCAGCAAGATATCGCGGTTTTTTAGGTTCACGATAAAAATCGAGTGACACCGTGTGCCCTTAGATGTCAATGCGATCAGGAATTTTGGGGTATTTCGCACCGAGGCTTGCTGATTAAAATGTGCAACTCATGCAGAATGCATTGCCTTCGTGCACAGCAAAAATTAAAAAAATAGGGAGTACCTGAATGCCCAAGGGACACGTGTCGCCTCTTGATACCAATGCGGCCTCGCTGGAAGTGGTCGGCGGCAAGGGTAAATCGCTGGCGAAGATGGCTTGCGCAGGGATGGACGTGCCCACCGGTTTCTACGTGACCACGTCGGCATACAGAGAGTACGTTGCAGATAATAACCTGCAGACTGCCATATTGGCGTTGGTAAAACCCGAGATCAGCGGTCGAATATCATCGTTCGATTCGGCATCGACCGGTATTCAAACATTGTTCGATCAGTCTCCACTGCGGGATGAAACCATTGCAGAGATTCAAAAAGCCTATGCCGCACTTGAAGGTGATGACCCGGCGGTAGCGGTACGCTCTTCGGCGAATGCAGAAGACCTGCCAGACATGTCCTTTGCCGGACAGCAGGACACCTATCTCAATGTCAGCGGCGAAAAAGCCTTGATAGAAGCCATTCATAGTTGCTGGGCATCACTTTGGACGCCGCGAGCCATTAGCTATCGACATGAAATGGGTATCGAGCAGGATGCCGTTGCAATGGCCGTGGTCGTGCAGATCATGGTCCCGTCAGATGTGTCCGGCATTCTATTCACCGCCAACCCGGCAACGGGTGATCGTTCCGAGATGATAGTCAACGCCAGCTTCGGCTTAGGAGAGGCCGTGGTCGGTGGGTACGTTGCCGCCGATACATTTATTGTGGATCGTGATTCGCTTTCGTTGAAAGAAACCATGATCGGCGCAAAAGAACAAAAGATTGTCTCCGACAACGAACAAGGCACCCGAGTAGAAGACATTGCCGAAGGAGAACGTGATCGGTCGTCTCTTTCGGAAACCGAACTCAAGGCGTTGGCGACACTCGCCATTCAGGTCCAGGAACTCTTTGGCGGCATGCCGCTGGATATCGAATGGGCTATATATAACGACAAACTTTGGCTACTGCAGGCCCGGGCTATTACCAACCTGCCGCCACCTCCGCTCACCGACGTTCGTTGGGAACCTTCGGAACCAGGTTCTCTACTGATGCGAAACCAGGTCGTCGAATTTATGCCAGGTCCACTGTCACCACTGTTTGAGGAGTTGTATATTCCGGCGGTCGATGAGGGGTTCGCCCTACGGCGCGACTGGCTTGATGGCACTACCGATGGGCTCGACCGGGCAGCGAAGGCCAAGCGACATGGTAACGAGACCGTCAATGGCTACGCCTATCGGTATTTCGGTCCGGCAAAACCCAAAAAACCAGCAGTGCCACTGCCAGTGGCGAAAGAAAAGCAAGTGTCGATACATGCACTCAGTACGGTCTGCCACGAATGGCCGCGGCGATGGCGCCACGATAAGCTACCGGTATACCTTGCAACGATTAAACACTGGCATCAGCTTAAGGTCGAGACTGCCAAAGATGAAGTACTGCTTGATGGGATACGTAAACTGACCCGCGCGGACGGACACTATTGGGAAGCGGCCAATAGCGTACTTGCGGTGCCTCGATGGCAAGATCAGGCCCTACAGGATTTTCTGCAAAAGCACGCTCCAAATGCCGGTTTCACCAGTGGCATGTTGTTAGATGCTGTTGACTCAAAAACGATGCAGGCGCAGATGGATCTTTGGGAAATCGTGCGTCGGATTCAGTCGAACGATGCGCTCAATGAACTGGTCGTTTCCACACCAGCGCAAGGAATATTGGCGGCTCTGCAGGCACATGGGGAAGGTCATGAGGTCGTGAATGAGCTTGATCTCTATCTCGGTCGGTATGGGCATCAGATTTATTCTCTTGATTACGCGGAGCCGACGCCAACACAGGACCCAACCCCTGTTTTATCAGCGCTGAAGACTCAGGTACAGGATAGAGACTACGACCCCATCGCACATCTGGCGCAAGTGAACGCCAGGCGACGGGATGCATTGCAAGAAATTACCCACCATTTCACCGGCAAGCTGCGCTGGCAATTCCGGTGGCGGCTCTTCTGGGCACAGCGTTTCTATGCAAATCGAGATGAAGGTCAATTTTATGTCGGGGCGGCATGGCCCGTGCTACAAAGGATGGCGCTTGAGCTTGGCCAGCGCCTGGTTAACGTTGGCACCTTCACGAGTGCAGACGATGTGTACTACCTGCTGAGCAAAGAATTATTAGAGGCGATCGAGGCACGTAAGCAGGGTGAAGCTATCCCTGAACTGCTTCAAAAAACCATCGAGCGCAGGGAACTTCGAGAAGCCCGTAAGCGATTGACGGCACCCGAGAAAATCGTTCCACCCTCGCCAGACGATAAAACATCTGCAGCCAATGACAACACCTCGGCACAAGACAATATGAACCAGGGCACCGCAGTTAGCCCTGGTAAAACCACGGCAGAAGTCAGCGTCATTCACAGTGCAGCCGACTTCGATCAGATGATTCCTAACAGTATTCTAGTTTGCCCGTTCACCACCCCAGCCTGGACACAGCTGTTCTCGCATGCCGTCGGGCTGGTAACTGATATTGGTAGTATCACCTCTCACGGTTCTATTGTGGCGCGGGAATATGGTATCCCGGCAGTGTTGGGCCTTGGTGATATCTCGAAACGTCTGGTCAGTGGACAGGTCATTACCATTGATGGCGATGCTGGTACGGTCACCATTGAAGAAGGTTCTGCGCAAGGTTTAGGCATGGTGAACCCTGGACCTGCAAAACCTATAGCATGGAGAGATACGCCGGCATTCGATGCGCTAGATACGCCGTTTCCATTTAAGTTCTCGCAACGAGAAAGGATACTGGGATTGATTGCGCGGCCGTTTAAGGCAGCCTTCTATCGAAGCATCGTTGCGGTGGTCTTTCTCATCAGTGGTCCGCGGCCAATGCTCTAGGGTAAAAGATTCAATTCATCGTTCGATTTTGAATAACAAAAAAGGAGTTAGACATGGGAAAACTTGATCTGAAAGACAAGGTAGCCATCATTACCGGGGGTGCCGGTGGTATTGGTTCGTGTATCGTCCGGTCATTCAACGAAGCGGGTGCCAAGGTCGTCATCGCCAGCCGTAATCAGGAGAATATCGACAAACTGGCTGCCGAAATCAATTCGGCGGGTGGGCAGGCACTTGCCATCGCCACCGATGTCTGTGATCTCGCGCAGGTGGAGAACATGGTCAAGCAGACTGTCGACAAGTTCGGTCGTGTCGATATTCTGGTTAATAATGCTGGCGGTGGAGCAGCCGCGAAGGCCGAAGACACGCTTGACGTATGGGACAGCCAAATTGCGTTGAACCTGACCAGCGTCGTGAACTGTTCAATGGCCGTGATCAAGGGGATGATCGCTCAAAAGAGCGGCAAGATTATCAACATTTCCTCAGTTGCCGGTGTTAGAAAGTCCCCCGGACTTGCGTCCTACGCAGCAGCGAAGGCTGCCGTCAACAGTCTCACCAAAAACTGGGCGTCTTCATGGGCACCCTACAACATCAACATCAATTGCGTTGCGCCTGGTTTGACCGCGACTGAAGGCATCAAGAAATGGCGGGCCTTACCCGATGAAAATGATGAACAGGGTAATCCGAAGCCGCCGCTGACCCTGCATCCCAAGCCCGAAGACACCGCAGAGCTGGTGCTATTCCTTGCAGCACCGGAATCGGATCGGATTACGGGCGAGACCATGTTGATCAGGCATTTCGCCGAGTTATAGCCAAGTTAGGCCCGTGACCAATGGTGAGGGACAAATGAACGATTTACTGCGTGTCCGGGCACTACCTAGTTGGGGTGATGCTGAGATTCCTTCAGATCGGGATCGGTTGACCGACGACGGCAGTCACGGCTTTGCAGAAGTCCTTCGGGTGTTTGTCCGCACCTGGCCCTATCTCGCGCCGATGATTTTTGGACGTTGGGTGCAATACCCGACAATACGTTGGTTCGGCTCCGGTACTGCTGATGACAGTGCTGTCTGGAGGGTATCGACAAGTTATCTACTCAAGACCTCAAGAAGTACGAGGCTATACTTTCTTAGGCTGTAACATTTTCCCAGCACGCAAAGGATCTCTCTCGAAAATACCGGTAGTTCTTGGCAGATAGAAAATGTCGACCCAGATTGAATAGATTGCAGACTTCAGCATGAATGCTCAGAAATCGTTGCGCATGTCTTATCGACTTAAACTTCCGCATACCTTGCCCCCGCACCCTAGTCGGTTGGTGAGAAAGTTCAGCCCTATTGTTCGCGTATTGAGTGGTATCGTGTATTGCTTCTGGTATGACCTCTCGATGTGCTACCCCATAACTCCGCAATTTATCTGTCACAATCTTCCTGGGTTCACCACCATGTTTCCGTATAAGCCTATTGAAAAAGCGCTTCGCAGCTGCGCCATCACGCTTCTTTTGTAGAAACACATCAACAACTTCGCTGTCCTGATCAACCGCCCGCCATAGATAATGCCCCTCTCCATTAATCTTGATAAATACTTCATCAATAAAGAAAGTATCACCGTATCCCTGGTGTTTCCTCCTGAGGCGTCTTGCGTACGTCGGACCAAATTTGTTGCACCATAGACGAATTGCTTCGTAACTCACCATGATGCCACGCTTTGCCAGTAGGTCTTCAATATCTCGATGACTGAGATTGAATCGAAAGTAGAGCCAAACTGCGTGTTTAATGATTTCGGGTGGGAAACGATTACGTTTGTAGGTAGTAAGATTGGTTTTCATCGGGTTATTACCAACTATCGCTACTTAACTTGTCAATACCCTCGAAACAAATAACCCAGGTAACGCTCAGCGGCTGTTTTGTCTTTGGTGACAATCTTGGAACAGGCACAGTAGTAGCACAGCGTGTTGCAGAACGGCAGATGCGTATAAAGCGAGATGGGATCATCGCCGCGGGTGTGTACCGCGCGGCGATAGTCCACGTCCGAGCTTTCTTCAAATTGCAGGGCTGTTGGGTACGACGTATAACGCGGCCCACTGATATCGTATTTTTGAATTAACGACAGATCGACAAGCATGCTAACTCCATGTTCAGGGTTAGCATCAGTTTAGGGGGAAAGTGCCCCCCAACCATTGATTTGTATCAGTTACTGCGTAATACCGTTCCCGCGCAGGTGCCGGTCAGTTCATCATCCCGAAGGGACACCTGGCCATTAACGAGCGTTGCCTTATAACCCGCTGCCCGCTGAATGAAGCGAGGCGCGCCGAAGGGGAAGTCATTAACAATTTCCGGCATCTTTTCCTGCAGATTAGCGATATCGAATACGTTGATGTCGGCCCGTTTGCCGACCGCCAATGTACCGCGATCATCGAGCCCGAGTACCCCGGCTGGAACACTGGTGATTCTGCGAACCGCTTCCTGTAATGAGTACACTCCGGTATCTCTATGCCAATGGGAGAGAATAAACGTAGTCCAGCCGGAGTCGATCATCTGGCTGACGTGTGCCCCGGCATCCCCAAGACCCGGCATCGCCCATTCTGTGGTGATCAGTTTTTCCAGACCATCGAGATCACGATTGAAAGCACGCATGTGGAACAGTGCTGCACCGTTGGTTTCGTCGGTGAGTCGTAGCCAGGTTTCTATGGGGTGTTCACCTGCCGCTTCGGCCATGGCGAACAGGCTTTCTCGCTCAACATAGGTAGGACGACTGGTGTTACCCATGTAGAAGGCATGCTTATAGGCTTCCTTACCCTCTTCACCCTGTGCTTTCACCTCATCGATAAGTTTTTGTCGATATTCAACATCGCGAATTTTTTCCATACGACCTTCAAGATCGAGCTTGCGCAATTCCATCCAGGTGGGTGTGCGCTGGAAGTTGTTGGTGGAAATACCGCTCACATTACCACCGCTCCTTGGCACGGTAATCGAGGTAACATTCAGGCCCTCTGCCCGCATGGCCATCACTCTTTCGTCAGAACGCTCGGTACCAATTTCAACCGCAGTACTGAACAGTGCACCGCGAGCCAGTCTGGCCTCGTCAGCAATCAGGTCCATTTCTTCATCGAATTGAGCGAAATCAGAGACAGTTTGCATAATTCCACCATGGGGCCCAATCGCTTTCGCGACCGCGCGCAACTCGTCACGATCTGCAAAGGTACCCGGGATAGAGCGGCCGTCCGGTAGACGATGCTGTGGTAAACGGTTGGTGGAGAAGCCAAAGGCGCCTTCCTTAACAGACCGCGCCGCAAGATCAGCGATTTGTTGAATTTCATCATCGGTGGCCTGTTCTTCAACCGCGCGTTCACCCATGACATAGAAACGGGTCGCACAGTGGCCGACCAATCCCGCGATATTAATAGAGGGGCCCAATTCGGTCAGTGCATCAAGGTATCCGCCATAGTGTTCCCAGTTCCAGGGCAGTCCGTGCATGATGGCCTTTTTGGGAATGTCTTCTACGGTTTCCATCATGCCAGCGAGAAACTCTCTATCCTCTGGCTTGCAGGGCGCAAAGGTAACGCCGCAGTTACCCATCAGCGCTGTCGTAATACCGTGCCACGATACTGAGGTGACCTGGGGTTCCCAGCCAATTTGCGCATCCAGGTGGGTATGTAAGTCGACAAAGCCCGGCGACACATGCAATCCATCGGCATTAATTTCTTCTTTGCCCTTGCCGTGCACCTTGCCTATTTCCGTGATTTGATCACCGTCGACAGCGATATCTGCCTGATATGGTTCGGCGCCGGTACCATCGACGACATTACCGTTCCGGATCACTATGTCATGACTCATGTGGGATGTTCCCTGGTTAAATGTTGATAGATGTTGCTGGATACTAGTCCAGGCAGTCGCGAAACGCCATTCAGTGATCCGCGTGTTACTTGTTTAGAAAATTAAGTGCTAAACCCGGTGTCTCCCACTCACAGGACACCAGCTTGCCCGTGGTGGAAAGCGTGATATAGGCCGTTTTAAGACCTTCACCACCAAAACAGATATTGGTCGTTAATGAATCCGGCATAGGCACATGCCGCGCAGTCTCGCCATCGGGGCTATGAATGGTGATTCCACCGTTGATGATCGTCCCCACACAGATATTGCCCTGCCCATCGACCGCCAGTGAATCGAACATATGATAGTCGGGGATCTCCGCCATCATACGACGCGGCACGCTACTGTCGATTTCACCCGGGGCAGACAATGCGCAGGCCCAAAGTCGTCCCGTGGGTGTCTCGGCAACATAGAGCGTGCGCTCATCCGGTGATAGACCAATGCCATTGGGGGCCTCCATGGGAAAAATGGCCTCTACAATGTGCTTTCCATCAACCGTCGCGTAGAAAACACCGGTTCGATCACGATCACGGGCCCGAGTCTTGCCATGGTCAGTGAACCAGAATCCACCCTGGGCATCAAAAACAATGTCATTGGGGCCTTTCAGGGGTTCACCGTCGCATTCTGTATAAAGTACGGTGACCTCACCTGTATCTATATCAACCTTTTCGATGCGCCCTGTGGTGTAGTCTGCAGCCTGATTGCCCGGAAAGAGCAGTCCGCGCCGGCTGCTGCGACTCCACTCAAAGCCGCCGTTATTACAGATATAGCAGAAACCTTCCGGTCCGATGGCAGCACCATTGGGCCCACCGCCGGGCTCCGCCACAACGGTGATCTCGCCATCCGGGCTGACCCGGGACAGGGTCCCCCGCGCAATCTCCACCACAATCACGCTACCGTCTGGCATGGCGATAGGTCCTTCGGGAAATTGCAGCTGATCTGTGATCTCAACAAGGTCGGTCATAGTGGTTTCCGCTATAACAGGACGTATGGTTATAGGCCGCGGATCGGTAATCCCGCCGCTTCGTAGCAGGCATCAATCGCTTTCATCTGATGCACCGCCTCTTCGGCATCGGTATATAACGAAGCACCAGTTTCAATAGCAGCAATAAATGCATCTAACTGATAGTCGTAACTGGCGCGTTTCTCAAAAGTCTCACTTGTCGTGACGCCATCAACAGTCACTTCAAATTTGCATCCGTGTTGTGGTGCCAGCGGATTCCGTATGAACATCTCACCCTTCGAACCCTTCACTTTGAGATTGGCGAGCGGTGTACCACCATTTCGCATATCCCCTGAAATATGTCCGACGATGCCGCTGGGAAAAGTAAAATCGGCGGTCAGAAAGATGTCTACGTTGGGCTCACCTGTTTCAGCGCTTGCTGTCACTTCAACGGGTTCTTCACCTGTGATATGACGTACCCAGGAGATTGGATAGCAACCGATATCCATGGTCACACCACCGGCTGTTTCATACAGTGTGCGTATATCACCTTCCAACATACCAGCGACATGAAAAGCACCGTCGATCTCAGAGATATCACCCAGAACACCGGAGTCGTATATTTCTTTCGCTCTAATAAAGCAGGGATGGTAACGATAGTGAAACGCATCCATCAGCACGAGGCCGGTTTTTTTAGCGACGGCGGCCATTTCCTCCGCCTCTTTCGCATTGCTGGCAATCGCTTTTTCACACAAGACATGTTTGCCGGCTTCAAGTGCTTTGATGGACCACTCATGATGTAGACCAATATGCAGTGGGTTATAGACCGCATCAATGTCGGGATGGTTGATGACATCCTCGTAGCTATCCACAACGGTTGGAATGCCATGCTCCTCTGCATAGGCTTCTGCACGAGATCGGTCCCGTGCTGCGACTACGGACACCACGGCGTTATCGCTATTTTTGCATGGGCTTATCAATGCAGCCGGTGCGATCCGTGCCGCACCCAAAGTTCCAAATCTAATCAATGTTATCTCCTTAAAATTATTTACCTTGCCAATTAGGCAGGCGTTTCTCTGCAAAGGCCTTTGGGCCCTCGACAGCATCGAGGCTATCCCGTCTGATAGCTTCAGATTCGTAAGGTGTCGCAAACGCCTCAGACAGCGTCATGTCCAAACCTTTCATAGACGCCTCTTTGACGGCTCGCACCGCGAGCGGTGCGCAACGCATAATATCGGCAATCCATTCATCCACAGTAGCGTCGAGTTGCGCGGCCGGTACCACCTGGTTAACCAGCCCTAGCTCGTAGGCACGTTGTGCCGACATATGTCGGCCAGTCAACAGATAGCCCATCGCGGCTTTCAGTCCTATTTGTCTGGGTAGGCGATGCACACCTACGGCTCCTGGGATAAGACCACGCCGAGGTTCCGGCAGCCCGAGTTCTGCACTGTCAGCGGCAACGATAATGTCACAGGCCAGCGCAGTTTCCAATCCTCCGCCCAAGGCATAACCATTCACTTTGGCAATCATTGGTTTCGGAAAGTGCCAACGTTCTGTAATGGCCAGCGTTTCCCTGCTCATTTTTTGCCATTCTTCTTTTTGATCCTGCGAAGCATCGCGCTCTAGCGAGCGGTGTTTCAAATCCATACCGGCACAGAAGGCTCGATCACCGGCACCGGTAATAACACCCAGCCAAATGTCGTCGTTTTGCTCAATTTCATCGTAATGTTTGGATAGATTCCAACGCAGTTCAGGATTCAGCGAGTTCATGGCCTCCGGCCGATTCAACGTTACATACGCTACGTGATCTCGCACTTCAAACAATGTCACAGTCATTTTTAGGCTCTCTCCATCCAGGCGACCAGTACGCCACCTCACTATTTTGAAAGGGGAAGACTGCCAAGGTCTGACGCAATACACAAGATGTTGTGATTGGTAGCCGAAGTGCTTATTCTTCGTGACTCGTTTATTCGCTATGTATAAGAGAGTCACGCATGATCATTCACAATACGTTTCGGGATTTGCTCGACCAGGACAAGCCTACTGTGGGTACTCACTTTATGCTGCTCGACCCGGACATTCCTGAACTGATCGGCGATACGGAAATGTTTGACTACGGTGAATTCACTGCGGAATACACTGCGCTCGATCACTCGATGCTGTACAACATCGCCCGGGCTGCTCAGTGCGGTAAGAAGCCACTACCGCTAATGATCAAACCGGATATGGATGGCCAGGGATTTTGGGCACAGGCCGCTCTCGGCGCAGGGTTCAAAGCAGTTTTGTTCACAGATATTAGAACACCTGAAGATATCGACGAGGCGCACCGCATTATTCGCCCGGACACGCCGGAACATGGTGGGCATATGGGTGTGAAACTGCGTCGACCAGCGCTCAACAGTTACGATACAGAAGCCTACCTAAAGGATCTGGAATCCGCCGTGTTTTGTGTGATGTTTGAAAAAGACATCGCCGTTAATAATATCGATGCCATCCTGGAACGAGCCGTCGATAAAGGCGTTGATATGACCCAGTGGGGGCCGGCTGATTTTGGTTTTTCACGGGGCCAGCCAACCCTGATGCAATCCAAAGGGATTCGACCTTTCGAAGAAAAGGTCATCGCAAAATCATTGGAGTATGGCATTCCTCCACGCATCGAGATCGGTGCGGTAGAACAGGCTAAACGCTATATTGACCTTGGTGTACGCCACTTTTGCATCGGTTGGGATCGCTTCTTTCTGCGCCAGCAGTTTACTGAACTGGGTGAGGGCATGAAGAAACTGACCGACACACTGTAAATCAAACCACTTATATTCCTCGCCTCGGCCACCCGGGCGGGCATAGCACTAATATGAAACTACTTGCATCCACCGCCGACATTAAAGAAGGCGAATATACCACCACGTCTGCCAACGGTCTGGACATTATCGTCGGCAAAGCCGATGGTCGGTACTTTGCCGTGCATGATCTCTGCCCACACTTTTTCGTACCACTCAATCAGGGCTATCTCGAAGACTGTCAGATTAGCTGCCCCTGGCACGGTTTCACTTTCGATGTGCACTCTGGCAAATGTACATCCTGGGAGGATTCCGACGGGCTCGAGACATTCCCGATTGAAATCAAAGACGGTGGAATCTACCTCGCGGAATAACGACCAACAGTCGCTGTAGTTGCCCCAAACCTGCGATCTTTAGCTTCTACCCGCAGGATCTCCAACTCAGCGGCGAGTGCTTCTCTACCCGCCTGGGCCTCGGGGTCAGCTGGATAGTAGGCAAGCTCAGACTCAGGATCGCCCGCAACCCGGGTACCGGTTAACACGCGGGGCAGCGAGTAATCGTAGGGCCGCGCCCTGTGCAGTAGTGCGCGATTGTCCCAGAGCAGCGTGTCACCTGCCTGCCATTTATGGGTATACACCCGACTTTCATCCGAGACTACAAAGTCACGAAGTGATGTCAGCAGTGCCTTGCTCTCTTCGCGAGTAAGCCCTGGAATGCCAAACGCATGTCGTGCAACAAACAGATTCTTAACACCGGTTTCGGGATGAATTTTCACCATCGGACGCAGGTAGGCTTCCCCATGGTAGATGCCGGTCGCATCCTGGGGCGGAAAGTCACCAAGATCGTTGGCCTGTGAGAACTGGGCGGAATGATAAGCACTCAACTGGCTAATACGACCTTTCGTCTCCTGATCGAGCGCCACGTAGGCAGCCCGAAGATCAGCGAGCTCTGTTTCACCACCGTCATCGGGCACGATGACGGCAGACAGCATCGCGCATTTACTACTTAACGGTTTATAAGTGGAGTCTGTATGCCAGGCCTCGTTACCGACATTGGTACGCATAAGCTGTGTATCGATAGCGCTGACATCGGCATAGGAACCATCTTCATTCTTAGGTTTATTCGACATGGGTGACGTTGCAAATTCCAGATCACCAAAACGTTCAGCGAAGGTGACATTATCTTCGTCTGACAGAAACTGCTTAGGGAACACGAGAAATCCATATTTCAGCAAAGCCGTGTTGAGTTCCGCAAACTGTGAGTCACTCAACTCGCCCAGTTTCACCTCGGAAACTACAGCACCAAATACCTTGTCTGATATGGGCGTAACTTTCATGTGGTATGCCCCGCTAATTCGATGGAAAAGAGAAACTGGCGGATTCCCGCAACGATGCGGATGGCCAGCGCTGCGTAATCGTTTTGCGCCGCGTATAAAAGCGTACACCGTCTGGACCATAGGCCGCCAGATCACCAAACAGTGATCGCTTCCAGCCACCGAAGCTATGGTACGAAACCGGTACTGGCAGTGGCACGTTGATACCCACCATCCCCGCTTTGACGTTATCGGAAAAATAGCGTGCTGCTTCACCGTCCCGCGTGAACAGGCAGGTGCCATTGCCGTACTCATGGTCATTGACGAAACCCATGGCTTCATCAAGATTCCGGGCACGCACGACGCAGAGCACCGGACCGAAAATTTCCTGTTGGTAACAAGCCATGTCTTGAGTCACGCGATCGATCAGTGTGCCACCGACAAAGAATCCAGAATCATCACCGTTGACGGTTGGTGATCGACCATCGACAACCAGGGATGCGCCATCAGTTTCTGCGCTGGATATAAGACTAACCACCCGGTCACGATGAGCCCCACTAATCAGTGGGCCAAAATCGTTACTGTTATCCTTCATACTACCGATTTTAAGCGACGCCATTTCGGTTTTTAAGCCAGCGATCAGCGACTCCGCCGCCTCGTCACCTACCGCGACTGCTACTGAGATTGCCATACATCGTTCACCGGAAGATCCAAAGGCCGCGCCCATCAGCGCTTGCACAGCATTATCAATATCAGCGTCGGGCATGATGATGGCGTGATTCTTCGCTCCGCCCAGTGCCTGACAACGCTTACCATGACTTGTTGCCGTGGCATAAATTGATTCAGCGACCGGAGTCGAGCCGACAAAACTGATTGCCTGGACTCTTTCGTCCGTTAATAGTGTGTCAACCGCTTCT
>Ga0302127_10001443_pt1 | contig 14121 bp, 12 predicted proteins | sample CB4_SCM_MG_FD_204452 | JGI IMG/M metagenome (GOLD analysis project Ga0302127, IMG submission 204452) | Marine microbial communities from Western Arctic Ocean, Canada - CB4_SCM | ecosystem: Environmental > Aquatic > Marine > Oceanic | place: Canada: Western Arctic Ocean | collected 2017-09-24
CCTCGATCACGACGAGGTAGCCCGACTTGCCGAGTGCATCGGTGCAGCCTATGGATTGCTCGTAATGGTCGCCGCATATGGGGGACCTCGTTTCGGCGAGCTTGCTGCGCTGCGCCGCCGAGACGTGGATCTGTTGCAGCGTGAACCTCGGCTCCACATCCGGCGGTCGGTAACCGAGGTCGATGGTCGATCCATCATGGGCTCGAGAAAGTCGGGTAGGGACCGCGTTGTTACCCTCCCCGCTCCCTTCCGGTCCCTGTTGCAGGACTTCATGTCCGACCGTGGGATCATCGACGAACCTGACGGGCTGGTGTTCTCCGCATCGGATGTGAGTGCGCTACGTCGATCGAAGTTTTACCGCCGGATCTACAAGCCTGCCGTGCGTGCAGCCGGGCTGCCGGAGTCCTTGCGCTTCCACGACCTTTGCCATACATGTGCAGCTCTGTCCGTTGCCGCAGGAGCCCATGCCCTCGTGATCAAGGAGCGGCTTGGACATGCTTCCATCACCACAACGCTCGACACGAACGGGCACTTGCTCCCAAGCCTGGAGAGTGCGCTCCTCGGTGCCCTCGAAACGTCGATGCAGGAGGCCAAAAAGAACGAGCCGCGGCCTCACCGCGGCCAGGCGGGCTGAGACGCCAAACAGGTCAGAGCCGGAAATCCTGCTCTGACCTGCCTCGTGCAAGTGTCGGGCTGAGAGGATTTGAACCTCCGACCCCTGGTCCCCCAGACCAGTGCGCTAACCAGGCTGCGCCACAGCCCGTGACGGTTGGTTAGCCTACCTGTTTCGACGTTGGACCCCACAGCCGATCGCGTCGAACACCAGGGTGGAGGCCCAGCACCAAGGCGGCCTCAGAACAACAACAAGACGCCTTGGAGGACGCGCCAGGCAAGGTATGCCGTCACCGCAAACACGCCTACCCAGAAGTGCCACGGGACAGCACGCTCGACGGTCTCGCCGGCGGTCGCCATCTCGCCCACCACCACGGGCGCACCACAACTTGGGCAATTGCCGTCTTCGGTTACCGAGTTTGGGTTGTAGAACGTGCCGCAAGGCTCGCACGAGGGCATCAGGGGCTACTCGCGGCGCACGGCCATAATGGCGACGTCGTCCTCGATTGCTTCCGAGGAGAAGTCTCGAGCGCCTTCGAGCAGGGACTTGGCCAGCACATCGGGGGCAATCCCGGGGTCACGGCTCAGGTATTGGGCGATCCGGTCTTCGCCGAACTGGTCTTCGCCATTGCGAACCTCGGCGAGGCCATCGGTGTACATGAGCACCATGTCACCCAACGCCAGCGGGATCTCGCGGCTGATGTAGGTGGCATTTGGGTCGAGCATCAGAAGCGGACCTGTAGCCGCGAGTGATTGGACCTCACGCTCGTGCCACAGGAATGCCGTGGGGTGCCCTGCAGAGGCGAAGCGGAGTGTGCCTGCCTCGGTGTCGAAGACGACAACGACGAGCGAGATGAACTCTTCGATGCGTTCGCCACCCGACATCTGCGAGTTGAGCTCCTCGAGCGCCTGTGCCGGGTCGCGGAATGACTCAAGAAACACCCGGAGCAGATACTTGGCCTGGAAGGCGGTGATGGAGGACTCGATCCCGTGTCCAGCCACGTCTCCCACGACGGCAGCGAGACGGGTCTTGGAGATCCGGAACAGATCGAAGAAGTCGCCCGCCATCAGGCCCGAACCGGCTTGGTAGACACGTCCGACTTCGAATCCGGTGAAATCAGGCAGCTCCTCGGGGGCCAGGCGTCCTGCCCAGGCCCGCGGCGCCAGGTTTTCTTGGGTGAGTGCTTCTTCCGCGCGTCGTTCGATCTCGAAGCGTTCTGCGCTGAGGCGCGCTTCTTTGACGGCGTTGCGAGACCAGCCGAGCGACAACGCTGCCGGAATGGCCAAGAGGCCGAAAAGCCCCGCCCATGCGATTTCGTTGGTAACCGCGACCACGATCGAGGCGCACGCGACCAGCACGTACGTGAATGATGCATGGGTGTCGCGGCGGAAATCCCCGCGAGTCAGTGTGATGGCAGCGCGCTGGGCGACAGAGTCGCGTTGATCCAGTTCGCGAAGGTCGGCCTCGAGTCGGCCAAGGAGTCGCAAGCGGAGCCGAGCAGATCGGCCCCACACATAGGCGGCGCCAATAGCGAGCACCGCAAGGATCACCAAGATGGGCGTCTCCATGAGGTGGACATGGTAGCCCTCATAGAACCGAACTCATAGAGGCATCGGCCGTATTTTGCTGAAATCGGCCCTGACCTGCTCCGAGGGAAAGCGACTATTTCGGCAGGTCACCTGAGATATTTGCTAGTCATTCTTCTTGCGGACCCGCAACTTCAGGGGTGTTGTGCCCATGTTCAGATCCTCACGAAGTCGGTTCTCGAGGTAACGGACGTAGGTGTGGTGCAGCGTCCGGTTGACGAACAACGTGAATGTCGGCGGGTCGATGGCCCCCTGGGTGGCGTACATCACTCGTGCCCCGCCTGGGGCTGGGTGTGCAGACTGGGCAGCCCTGATGACCTTGTTGACCTCGCGTGTGGGGACTCGGCGGTGGTAGGCATCGATGGTGTCTCCCAAGATGGGGAGCATTCGGTGGACGCCCTTGCCCGATATCGCCGAAATCGTCAGCATCGGAGGATCGGCAAGGAAGTGAAGTTTGGTCTTCGCGACATCGAGCGCATTCTCGCGCTCCTCGGCGTTGAGAAGCTCCCACTTGTTGAGCACCACGATGATTGGACAGCCGGCCCCGTCCACGCGTTCGGCCAGGCGCTGGTCCTGGTGGCTCACACCATCGGTTGCATCGATTACCAAGAGCGCAACGTCTGCACCGTCGATGGCACGGAGTGCTCGGAGCAGCGAGTAGTACTCGGTGTCTTCGTCGATCCTGGCTTTGCGGCGCATGCCGGCAGTGTCGATGAACCTGACCGGCCCTAACTCGGTGTCAACCACCGTGTCGACAGCGTCACGCGTGGTCCCGGGCTGGTCGTGGACGACGCTTCGGTCCTCGCCGATCAGACGGTTGAACAGCGTTGACTTGCCAACATTCGGTCGGCCGACGATGGCGATGCCTACATGGCGGTTGTCGGAGTCCCCAGGCATCGGCAACAGGTCGTCGTCGACCAGCTCGGGGAATTCGGCGATCACCACGTCCAGCAGGTCAGCCGCACCGTGGCCGTGCAACGCCGAGACCGGGAATGGGTCACCGAGTCCAAGGCTGAGGAACTCCCAGATGCTCGCATGGTGGTTGGACGAGTCACATTTGTTGGCCACGACAAAGGTCGGCCCGGTCCGCCGGCGCAGCAGGTTGGCCACGCTCTCGTCGTCGTTGGTGACGCCGACGCGGGTGTCGACGACCAGGAGGACGACATCGGCCTCGTGAATGGCCTTCTCTGATTGGCGGCTTACCTTGTCGTCGAGGGCCGAGGTTCCCCCGCCCTCGGGCATCCAGCCACCGGTGTCGACAACGATGAATTCGTGCCCGGCCCAGTCGGTTGTCAGTTCCTTGCGGTCACGGGTGACCCCCGGGCGTGGCTCGACGATGGCCTCGCGGCGGCCGACGATGCGGTTGACCAATGTGGACTTGCCGACGTTCGGGCGCCCCACGATGGCCACTATTTTCGGCTGCGCTGGGGCTTGTTGATCTGGGCTGGTCATCGTTGCACTCCGAGCGCGTCGCGAAGCGCAATTCCGTCGGTGGCCACGATCTCGACTGGCCGTGGGAGATCTTCGGGCGAGGTGCCGTCAAGAAACATGCCCTTGGACAGGCAGACATCAGGGATCAAGTATCGATGCCCGACTGGCTCTGCTGCGAGCACCCTGGACAGGTCCTCGCCGACCATCAGGCCGGCAACCGAGACGTTGCCGCCGAAGAATTTGTTGGGGACCGTGATGACGCGGATGTCGTCGCGGCCGAGGCCGGCGATGAGAGGCTCCATGATCTCGGCGCCGTAGGAGCCGGTCAGGATCGCTATAGGTGCGCCGGTTCTTGGGCGGAGTCCCACGCGAACTGCGCCTGCGGACTCGAGGGTACGAGGGGCCCGGTAGCCCTCCGGTGGGGCGCCTTCGACCCAGGCAAAGAATCCGGCTGCGGGTCCGGTGGCTTGATCGACCTCGCCCTGAAACTCGAGTTCGAACGTACGCACGATCCCGACGCCGTCTTCGTGCATCTCGAAACCTTCGTACACAGCAGTCTCGGGGAACTCGCGTTCAGCGAGGAGGTAGTACTCGTCGGCCGCATGTACCACGCGCCGACTGGTCGCGGCGAGGAACTGGTCCTGCCAGCGTTCCACGGTGTCGAGCACGGTTCTGGCCTCGACGACGGTGTGCTCGCGTAGGCGGGCCTCGCCGTGGTGCTTGCTCACACCGAGTGGAACGACGCACACCGAGCGGAGCCCGCGGTACTGCTCGAAGAGGGTACATAAGGTGTCTTCGAGGACTGCACCGTCATTAACGCCGGGGCAAACAACCAGCTGGCCATGGATTTCGACGCCGTGGGCCAGCAGCGCGCTGAGCCAACGCAAGCTCATTCCGCCCCGACGATTTCGCAACATCTCGCTGCGGATCTCCGGGTCGGTCGCGTGGATGCTGACGTTCAGCGGTGACAAACCCTCGGTGACGACACGTTCCAGGTCGGCCTCGGTGAACCGGGTGAGGGTCGTGAAATTTCCGTACAGGAACGAGAGCCGGTAGTCGTCGTCTTTCATGTACAGGCTCTCACGCATGTTTGGCGGGAGCTGATAGATGAAGCAGAACTCGCAGTGGTTGTCACACGTGCGCACCTGGTCGAACAAGGCCGAATGCACTTCGACGCCTAAGGGCTCGCCGGCCTGCTTTTCGATCCGAACATCGATGGACATGCCGCCCCGATGCAATTCGATATCGAGCCAGGGCTCATCGGTGAGCAACTGGTATTGAATGACATCGCGCGGGGCCTCGCCGTTGAGCGACAACAAGACATCGTCGACGACGATGCCAGCATTGGCTGCTGGAGACTCGGGCGCAACGGCCACGACGCGAGGGGGTGACATCACCCCAGGCTACGAGCGGGGGTCGGTGGGACCTCCCCCACCAGCGGTTCGTGCGACAAACTCTCCCAGACCGCTGCTTTGGGCAATCGATCGGCCACACTGGAGCGGTGACGGTCGACCGAGTGCTTCTCGCCGCGCCCCGTGGATTTTGTGCTGGGGTGGAGATGGCGATTAAGGCGTTGGCCTGGATGGTGCGGTCTTTCGAACCGCCGGTCTTCTGCTATCACGAGATCGTTCACAACAAGCGGGTCGTGGAACGGTTCGAGGACCTCGGCGTCGTCTTTGTCGACGATATCGAGGAGGTGCCTCCCGGGCGGCCCATCATGCTCAGCGCACACGGCTCCGCTCCTGAAGTTGTCACGGCTGCCGAGGAGCGTGGCAACTATGTGGTCGATGCGGTCTGCCCGCTCGTGACCAAGGTCCACCACGAAGTCCGAGTTCGGGCAGGCAAGGGTTTCCAGATCGTCTACATCGGCCACGCTGGCCATGAAGAAGCGGCGGGCACGATGGCGGTCGCACCAGGCTCGACCCACCGGGTCGAGAGCATCGACGAGGTCGCCGCCCTGCCCGCGTTCGACGAGCCTGTGGCTCTGTTGGCCCAGACCACGCTCAGCCACCGCGACTGGGCCGATGTCCTTGCCGCAACCGAAGAACGCTTCCCCGACCTCTGGACTCCTGGCCGTTCCGATCTCTGCTTCGCGACGACAAATCGCCAAGGGGCGCTCCTCCAGATAGCGACTCGGTGTGATGCCGTCATCGTCATCGGCAGCGCCAACTCGTCAAACACTCGTGCTCTGGAACGGCTCGCCATCGAGGCAGGTTGTGCCCGCGTGCATCGCGTCAATGCCGCCGACGAGATTCCCGAGGGACTTACTGGAGTTGTTGGGGTCACAGCCGGAGCATCGGCTCCCGAGGACCTGGTCAGCGAGGTCCTCACGGTGTTGGCGCCCGCCAACGGCGTCGAAGAGGTGCGCATCACGCGCGAGGACGAGTACTTCCCGCCCCCTCGTGCTCTTCGGGAACTCATCTCAACCATTGGACACTTTGGGTCGCTCGGCTTGGGAGCACCTCCTGCAACCGTGGAGCTCGACGATCGCAGGCTCGATGCATCAGACGTTCTCGCGTCGTTGCGTTGATCCGACCGGCGCATGAAGATTCGAGCCGGGATAGCGACCACCGCGGTGATCGCTCTGGTGTCGGGGGCTTGCGGCGGTCGGTCGACGGCTGCGAACTGCAGCGACACACAGCGCCTCATCGAGCCGGGCTCGATCCATGTCCTTCCCGGCAACGATGTGCGCTACGACTACTCACCACCCACCTCGGGTGCCCACCAGGTTCCTGCCCCTGAATCGGGGGCTAGCTCCGAGCCCATCGCTGAACCAAGACAGGTCGCGGCGCTGGAAGTGGGCTTCGTCTTGGTGCAATACAGCTCGGCGGCTTCGGCGGAAGACATCGTGGCTCTTGAGTCGTTGGCTTCGATCGATGGCGTCATCGTCGCACCCGCGGTTCGTCCGTTCGATCAAGACGCCGCCTATGCCTTCACTGCTTGGACACAACAGCAACTGTGCGAGGGGTTGGATCTCAAAGCTGCCGAAGCCTTTGTCGACCGCTACCTCGTTGCGTTCTTATCCGCGCACGAGTGAGCCCATCCACCAGGCGGGACTGCCCAGGCCCACGCCGTGCTAGGAGACGGGATCGAACTCGATGTGCAGCGACCGCAAACCGCGCATGACAAAGGTGTCCTCGTAATCGAAGGTGTTCTTGTCGGGAGCAAGTCGGATGTTCTCCATCCGGTCCAAGATGCGCTCGACCGCGATGCGAGCCTCCGACCGAGCGAGTTGAGCGCCCGGGCAAAAGTGTTCGCCGTGGCCGAACGCGAGATGGTCGCCAACGTTGCTGCGCTCGGGGTCGAAGGCGTCCGGGTCTGGGAAACGGTCGCCGTCGCGGTTCGCTGCTGCGTAGAGGATCCACACGTGGTCGCCGGCCGAAATCATCTGCCCGCCAACTTCAACATCAACCTTTGCCCGCCGGAACAGGCCGACCACTGGAGCCTCGAACCGCAATCCTTCCTCGACAAACCCGGGGATGAGCGCCCGGTCTGCCCGCAGGCGTTCCTCGAGTCCGTCTTCAGTCGCGAGGTAGTGCACAAGGTTGGTGAGCAGTTTCGTGGTCGTTTCGTTACCTGCGACCAAGAATTGGGAGAGCATCGACAACATCTCGGCTTCGGTGAGCTGGGAGCCGTCGACATCTGCATTCGCAACATCGGACACCATGTCTGGCTGAGGCGATGCCTGACGGTCGGCCAACATGTCGCCGAAGAACTCTGCGAACGCGACTGAACTCTCGAGGTAACCGCGCACCTGGTCGACACTGGGCTTCGGGTTGCCCACTGGCATAACGAGGTCGTCAGACCACTGCTTGAACGTGGCGAGGTCGTCGTCGCCGACGCCAAGGGCATAGGCAATGATCGTCATTGGGAGGCCCACCGCGAAGTCGGCGACAGCGTCCATCTCGCCGGTCTGGACCACCGCGTCGAGGAGTTGGTCTGTCACTTCGGTGATCGTCGGTTCCATTCGGCGGAGCTGTGAAGGGCGGAACGCGCCGTTGACGGCCTTGCGTTGGCGCCGGTGTTCGGGCGGATCCGCATTCAACAGGACAGCTGCCTGGCCGCGTTGGCTGATTACCTTCTCGAAGGTCTCGGCCATGCCCGGGTCTTCCTTCAGTTCGGCCATTGCGTCGCCCATGACTTCGGCGAAGTTCCCCGGCCCGGTCGGCATCAGCGACGAGAACCGTTCCGTGTCGTGCAGGACAGACAGGATGTCCTCGTAGCGCGTACAAACCCAGGCGCCGAGATGGTCGCTACGGTGTACCGGATCCGTTGCCCGCAGCTCGGAAAAGATGGGGTACGGGCAAGCGATCGCCCGTTGATCGCGGTCGATCAGGTCATCTAGGCCTACGTCGAGATCGGTCATGTCGGCACCCCCGGATGGCACGGCCACAAACGGGTCCGTAGCGTTGAGAGATCCATAGTGCCACGGTCGTAGCCGCCGCAACCGCGTTAGCTGGTGACGCCTACTACCGAAGCGCCTGACAGATAGAGCTCCATCATCGCTCGGCGCTGGGCACCAGTCGCGCCCAATAACACCGATACACGGTCGACGATCTCGGGCCTTGGGCGTTCGAGTTGGTCGGCGATCTCGATCATGTCCTCGCGGCGGAGTGTGATGACGTCATCGGGGTTGGCGCCACGAAGTTGGCGGATCAGACGGAGATAAGCCTCGAGAAGCAATGCGACATTATTGGGCTCGAAGGACTCGTCCCGCCCGCCAGTCGCGATGGTGCCGGTGGCCATCAACAGGATCGGCTCGCGTTTTGGCAAGAGGTTGTCCAGCTCGGCGCCGTACCGACCTGCAAGTTCATTGACCAGCATTGGGCTCAGGTCGTGGTTGCCGCGCTCGACATCGCGCAACGTCCCGCTGCTGAGATCGCGGTCGGAAAGGTGGCGGATTCGTACGCCACGCTCACGCCGCACATCGCGCAAGAACCGGCCCACACGGCTGGCGAATTCGGCGGTTGTCACATCGACGGTCAGGTTCTCCACCCCGCCCCATCGGTGAGGCTGTCGCGGATTTGAGGTTTGACGGTCCATTAGGCCCAAAAAAGTGCCACCGCAATGGCAGTTCTTGGCCGTCAGTTATTGGTCATGCCGCCGTCGGTCTTGATGGTCTGGCCGGTCACGTAGCTGGCCATACCCGATGCCAGGAAACATGCGACGTTCGCGATCTCATCTGCTGTCCCCCACCGCAAAAGAGGCACCCGCTTCACGAAGGACTGGCGCACAAACTCTTCGCCGAGGCGGTCGAATGTCGCTTCCCACATCTCAGTGTCGACCAAGCCGGGAGCGACACCGTTCACACGGACGCCCTTAGACGCCCACTCATTGGCCAAGTTCTTCGTCAGGGTGTTGAGACCACCCTTGGATGCGGCGTAGGCACCCTGTGTCCCACCCGCTCCGGTCGCCGCCGTCGAGGACACGTTGACAATGTTGCCCTGTGTGGCGAAAAGAGGCTTCGCGAACGCCGAGCACAGCATGAACGCCTGACGGAGGTTGACGAACAAGGTTTCGTCGATTGCTTCACCGGTGACTTTCGAAGCCGGCTGGTTGCGCTCCACAGCCGCGTTGTTCACCAGGATGTCGAGACCACCGAAGGCGTCCAGCGCGGCTGAGGAGATCCGGTCGATACTGTCGGCTTCGGACAGGTCGCAGGCAATCACGACTGGGTCGTTGGTCAGCTCGCTCGCAATACGCTCGAGCTTGTCTGCGCTACGCGCTACCAGCGCGACCCGGGCGCCCCCGGCATCGAGTTGGCGGACGATCGCCTCGCCGATTCCTCGGCTGGCTCCAGTCACCACGGCTCGCTTGTTGCTGAAATCGAAGGTCATGGCGCGCACGATACTCCGTGTCCGACATCGTGGGCGCTCCGCTTGGATGACGAACCTCAGGAAAATGCGACGGCGACATTCCGAACCGACGCCCTGAGGACTACGCTGGTCGTCGTGTTGATCACACTCCTTGCTCTGCGACTTACGAACCCGACGCCCTGACCTTTGGGGCGATCGGGAAGCCGTTCGTTTTGTTCGTAAACCAAGTCGAGAGAGGTCCTTGATGACTACACCCCCCGCACCAAACGCGGCCCAAGACCCAAGTGGTATGCCGTTCCAGCGCTACCGCCCGTTCCCCGCCGTCGATCTCGCTGATCGAACCTGGCCAGGCCAGGTGATCACCGAAGCCCCACTTTGGTGTTCGGTCGATCTCCGCGACGGCAATCAGGCACTCATCGAGCCCATGGACTCAGCGCGAAAGTGGCGCATGTTCGAGGCGCTCGTCGAGATGGGTTTCAAAGAGATCGAGGTCGGATTCCCATCGGCGAGCCAGACTGACTTCGACTTTGTACGCGAGATCATCGAAGGCAACGCCATTCCCGATGATGTGACCATCCAGGTCCTCGTGCAGAGCCGTAAGGAGCTGATCGAGCGCACTTACGAGTCGATTGCCGGGGCCCGCCAGGCCATCGTGCATTTCTACAACTCCACGTCCACCCTCCAGCGAGAGGTCGTCTTTGGTCTGAACATGGCCGGGATCACCAAGATCGCGACGGACGCGGCGGGCTACGCCAAAGAGCTCGAGGCCAGCGTTCCCGGGACAAAGATCCGCTACGAGTACTCCCCTGAATCATTCACCGGGACCGAGCTTCCCTTCGCGAAGCAGGTCTGCGACGCGGTCACCGAGGTGATCGACCCCACCGTGGACAACAAGCTGATCATCAACCTGCCGGCCACGGTCGAGATGGCAACGGCCAACACTTACGGCGACATGATTGAGTGGATGCATCGCAACCTCAATCGCCGCGAGCAGATCATCTTGAGCCTGCATCCGCACAATGATCGGGGTACCGGCGTAGCCGCCGCCGAGTTCGGCATCATGGCCGGCGCAGATCGAGTCGAAGGCACATTGTTCGGCAACGGCGAACGCACGGGCAACGTCGACATCGTGAACATTGCGATGAACATGTTTAGTCAAGGCACCGACCCCATGCTGGACATCAGCAACATCAATGAGTTGCGCCGCACTGCCGAGTACTGCAATCAGCTACCCGTCCATCCGCGTCACCCCTATGTCGGCGAGCTCGTGTACACCGCTTTCTCCGGGTCGCACCAAGACGCGATCAAGAAGGGCTTCGACGCTCTGGAGAAATCGGGGTCAACCATCTTCGAGGTCCCATACATCCCGATAGATCCGCTCGACGTGGGGCGCTCATATGAAGATGTGGTCCGGGTCAACAGCCAGTCGGGCAAGGGCGGCGTGTCCTATCTGCTCAAGGTCGAGAATCAGTTCGACTTGCCACGACGGATGCAGATCGAGTTCACCCGTTCGATCCAGCAGATCGCCGAGGACACTGGCAAAGAGATCACCGGGTCCCAGATCTATGACGAGTTTGAAGGGCGCTACCTGGGCCTGGACGCGCCGTTCTTGCTCCATGGATACGAGTCGGCGCAGAACGCCACAGGCGAAGACCGCACGCTGTTGACGGCACGCATGAGTCGCGACGGTGAACAAATGGTGGTCCAGGGTGACGGCTCGGGTTCGCTCGACGCCTTCGTGTCTGGACTCCGTGACGCGTTGCACCAAGAGCTCCGGGTGCTCGACTACCACGAACATTCGAAAGGCACGGGCGTCGATGCGGTGGCCGTCGCCTATATCGAGATGGTCGTGGATGGGCGGGAGTTGTGGGGATGCGGCATGCACACCGATATCACCACTGCTTCAATGCGGGCGATAATCAGCGCCATCAACCGACACGCCAACGACGTCGGCTGATCTCAGTTGGCGTCGACCGGGCGCCACTCCCCCGGCGGACCTTGGCTCAGGCCACCTGGGAGATCTTTGGTGTTGGTCCGGGTTGGAGCCATGGACCTGGCGTGAGGATCAGGTGAAGAGCTCGACCAGCGCGCCAACATCGGCGACGCGCGGGTGATCAAAACCCTCATGGAGGCCATAGGGGTCCAGTTGCACGACCTGCAGGCCGGCAGCGCGAGCTCCGATCACATCAGACTGGTAAGTGTCACCGACGTACAGCATGCGAGCGGGGTCGCCCCCCAGCAGTTCGAGCACGGGCTCGAAGATGGCTGGGTCGGGCTTCGAAACCCCGATGACGGCCGAGTCCACCAAGATCCGAATGGACGGCAGCGGCCCGGGGCCGACCTGGCAGACCCCGTGGTCTCGCATCTGTTCAACAGCGGTGCCGTCATTGTTCGAAACGATGGCGAATTGCAGGTCGGCACGCTCCGCTGCGAGTCGGTGGAACGCTGCGACATTGCTGAGCAGGGGGTAAATCCAAACGTCGTTCACGGGATAGGCACGCTTCTCGCGACGACCATGTGACGCAGCGTCGAGTTGATGTGCCGGCACACCGATCTCGGCGAAGTAGGCATTGTCGTAGATCAACCACAAGTCCGAGGTTGCCTCGTCAGGCTTGACTTCGCCCGAGACCACCGCTGCGGCAATGGCCCAAACCCCCACGTGGTGCGCACGGTGAAAGGCCTGCTCATCTGCTGGGACGCTGATCCCCGCGCCCGCCAGGGTCTGTCGGACCGGGTCGTGGTGCGGGATCAGGAAGACCCCTCCGATGTCGAATACAACGACGTCGATGGTTTCGGGGTCGATTAACAAGGGGTCGGCTGAGGCCATGGACGGAGGATACTGGCGCGTCAGACTGGCGCTGTGCGCCGGATGCCGGTGACTGGGTGGGTGAATGGCGACCGGTACAACACTGCCGCGCAGAGCGTGATGAAGATGGCCACCAAGTACATCCAGCGATAACCGACGCTGTTCGCCACAGCGCCGAGACCAAAGGCAGCCGCGCTGTTGGCCAGGTCGCCAAAGGCGATGACCGTCGCCACGACGCGGGAGCGCTCGAGAGCTGAAGCGCTGTCTGCCGCGACGATGACCATGAGCGGCACGTTGAACGAGAGGCCAACAGCCAGGACGGCGCCACCGACGTAGAGAGCCCACACCGTATTGAACACGACGATGATCCCAAGGCCCGATGCCGCGCAGATATGGGCTGCTGTCCCGAGTGCGAGACGGTCGGCGCTGGCAATCAGACGTCCGCCCAACGCCCGAACGACAAGCGATGTGACCGCGTAGGTGAGCAGAACCCATCTGACCTGGTCCAGCCCAAGCGATTCACCGTAGGGCGTGACAAAGGCGCTGAAGGCAATGAACCCGGCGAAGACGAGGAAACATACCGCACCTGCCCTCGCAGCTACAGGATGGATCAGGCTCCCGATGCCATCGATGCGGGCTGTGACGCCTATCGGGCGAGTCTCGGGCAACATCAAGACGAGGCCCGCACAAAGCAACGCCATCGCGGCTGCGATCCCAAAGGCGGCGGAGAACCCCGCTGCCTCGAGGGTCGCCTCTCCAACAACCGGCCCAATGGCGAACCCGACAAAGACGGCAACGCCAAAGACCGAGAAAATCTCGGCACTGCGCTCCTGAGGGGGTAGTTCGGTCGCCGTGGTTGCTTGACCAACGTAAACAGCCGAACCTGCCATCCCGAGCCCGAACCGCACCAAAAGCAAGCACCACAGGCCGACATCGGCTGCCGGGACGTGCAGCAGTTGCATGACGGCGATACCGAGCGACCCGACCACCATCATGGGCTTTCGACCATATCGATCCGCCAAATACCCGACGAATGGGCGCATCACGAGCATGCCCGCAGCCATCACACCAAAGGCGAACCCGATATCGAGGTCATCGCCCCCAATCCGGCGCTCGACGAGACGGGGCAGAACCGGGAAGGAGATCCCCGCGACAACGAAATACGCGACCGCAGCCATCACGAGCGTGGAGACCTGGCGACTGAAGATGCTGGGCCGCCTGTCGCTCCGGGTCACCTCGCCACGATGTCGATCACCTGATGCATCAGCGCACGGTTGACCGACATCTCGCCGTCTTGGGCCATGACACCAACAGGGCGCGCGAAGGCCGAGGACCGCGCTGATGCACCGCCGGCGCCTAGCAAGGAGAGATCAATCACACAGGCACACTATCTGGCAGCATGGACGGTGGATGACGATCGCGATGCCTAGGAGTTGTTGACATGACCCGACCGGAGTTTCACCTCTTTCTGCCCCAGATGCGGATGGATTTCTGCCCCAGCTGCGGATGGAGTTCTCTGCGATGATCGAGAGAGCACAGGTCGCCGAGGAGTCCGGCTTCGACGGCTTGGCCCTGATGGACCACCTGGCGCCACCCATGGCTGAGGGGCATCCCATGCACGACGCCATGATTACAGCTGCGTGGCTCGGAGCGAACACGACAACGCTGACGCTCAGCCATCTCGTCCTCTGTGATGCCTTCCGGAATCCTGCAGTACTCGCGAAACAAGCCGTGGGCCTCGATCACGCAACCGGTGGTCGGTTCGAGCTCGGGCTTGGTTGGGGCTCTTGGGCACCGGAATTCGAGTCGTACGGTTTGCCGACCCAACCAAAAGAGCGGTTCGATCGACTGAGTGAGACCGTCGAGGTC
>Ga0302127_10001447_pt1 | contig 14109 bp, 14 predicted proteins | sample CB4_SCM_MG_FD_204452 | JGI IMG/M metagenome (GOLD analysis project Ga0302127, IMG submission 204452) | Marine microbial communities from Western Arctic Ocean, Canada - CB4_SCM | ecosystem: Environmental > Aquatic > Marine > Oceanic | place: Canada: Western Arctic Ocean | collected 2017-09-24
TTGGCTCAGGTGTGCCTGACCGCAGGTCAACGTGGCTTCGTGGGGCGGGTCGCCATGGACCATCCGGAGGGAACGCCGGATTTTTATCGAGACGCTGACGCCAGCGATGCCGTCGAGCGGTCGCATCGCTCGATAACTGCGATCGAGGCCTTGGATCCCTCCGGGTTGGTTCGGCCCATCATCACCCCGCGCTTCATACCGGCGTGCACAGATGCCGCGCTTGAAGGTCTTGGCGAGCTTGCCGAGGCAACTGGCGCGTTGGTGCAAACCCATTGCTCAGAGAGCGACTGGGAGCATGGTTACGTGCTCGATCGCTTCGGGGTCACCGACACCGTTGCGCTGGAGCGCTTTGGGTTGGCGCGCGACCACAGCGTGTTGGCACATGCCGATCACGTCACGCATTCAGATCAACAGGTCCTGGCTGGCTTGGGCGCGGGCATTGCGCACTGCCCGTTGTCCAACTCGTACTTCGCGAACGCCGTTCTCCCGGTCCGCCAGGTCCTCGACAACGGGGTTCGGTTGGGCCTCGGCACCGATGTCGCCGGTGGGCCAGATGCCAGCATCCTGGCATCCGCGGGCCATGCGGTGACTGTGTCGCGTATGCTCGAAGATGGCGTCGATCCGGTGGTCGCGGCGCACGACCGCGCCACGCCCGACAGCCGAATCGATGTTGTCACCGCGTTCTATTTGGCGACGGTCGGAGGAGCCGAAGTTCTGGGCCTAAACGCGGGTCTTCTCGAACACGGACACGTCTTTGATGCCTTCGTGGTTCAAACTGGAACTGGCCGGTCCGTGGAGGTCTGGCCCGAGGTCGACGATGACGGGCGCATCTTTGAGAAGGTGGTTCGCGGGGCGCGTGGCACCGACGTCTCTACGGTGTGGGTCAACGGGCAAACCGTCGTCGATGCCGACTGACGTGAACCCCTCAACGGATAGCCAACGCCGGTGCACTCACAGAGAGGGTGGGATTTGAGCTCAGAATCGGTTGACGAGGTCGTGCATACGACGAGGTCATGGGCGGACGCGCGCCATGCCTATCGCTCCAAGTCACTTCGCCAGGGCCTGTTCGATGGCAGTGTGGTCATGGACGACGTGCTCATCAATCTCCACGATCAAGACCACCGCGATCGGCGACGCATCGAGAACCCCTTGTTCAGGCGTGACGTGCAGCGCGTGTATGAGGCCGAAGCATTCCCAGCGGTCCTCGCGGCTACGCTGGCGCCTCACCTAGCGGTCGGTCACTGCGAGCTGCTCGCCTTTGGGCACCGTGTGATGCTCAACCTCAGCTGCATCAACGCAGGTATCGATCGTCGCGTTGGCGACGAGGCAGAGGCATCACGGCTCCTCGACTTGCTGGCTCAGTTCATCGAGGGAGCCAGGATTCGTCACTACCAGGGTGACCATGTGGCGAAGGCGGCTGAGATAGGGGCCGCCGTCGAGGCCTTCGAGGTCGAGTTCATCGCTCCGTCGGCGTCGCGTCGCGAAACGCTTCTCCATAGCGGGGCTGCAATGCCACGCGACATCCTTGGTGTGCTCGTGAACCAGGGCGACGTCCCGCTCGATGTCATGGGTCGTGAAGTCGCGTTCTACCTGACGGCTGGGGCATCAACCAGCGCCGTTGCGCTCACGAAAACGTTCGACAACATTTTCCGCTGGTTGGAACTCCATCCCGGCGATCGCGCCCGCCTTGTCGAGGATCCGGACTTTGTGCGCCGGTGCATTCTCGAGACGCTCCGGCTGTCGCCTATCAGTCCCATCGGCGGCCGTCGCGCCACCGAAGACGTGACGTTGGCAGATGGGACTCGGGTACGCGTCGGCGAACGCGTCGACATCGACATCGAGGCCGCCAACCGTGACGTATCCGTCTTTGGTCCAACGAGCGGCGCATTCGACCCCGAGCGCTCATTGCCAGAGGGGGTACCTCTCCACGGCTTCAGTTTTGGTCACGGGATGCATCACTGCATCGGCGCCGAACTCGCAGCGGGGGTCGACCCCGATCCCGGCAGCGGTTTTGAAGACCGGCTGTTTGGCCTGGTTGGTGTGGTTGTTCGAGAGCTCGCCCGTCACGAGGTTCGCCCCGACCCGGCCAATCCCGCCGAGCGCGACACAACGACGCTCCGCACGGCGTTTCGGCAGTTTCCCGTTTTGGTCGGACCGGCCTGATCGGCCCTGCTGGAGCCGAAGGCCCCTAGGCCGAGCTGAGGGTCAGCCCCGGAGCCGTGCCCCGAGGCCAGGGCCGCCGGTGCCAGCGAATTCGCTTCCTGGTTTGCCGCCGAAGATGATCGCTCCGAGGTCCTGATACAGCGAGTGCGAGACCCACCGGTGTGAGGCCGCGCCGTGGGCGTCTCGGAGCTTCCGCTCGAGCGGGTTCTTCATGTACGCCGCGCTCGTGCCGCCTGTGGTGTGGAGCAGGTCGACGACTTCGAGGCACGCGTTGGTCGCGAAGATGCAGGCGAGGCGGGCGTTCTGGGTGGTCATGGCCGATGGTGATTCGGCGCCACCGTGGAGCTCTTCTTCGAGCTGTGCCATGGCTTCCATCACATAGGCACGTGACGCCCGGTACTTCGCCTCGCCCTCGGCGATGCGAATTTGTGCGATCGGTCGTTCGGTCAGCTTCGACGGCGACAGCATGGGCACCTTGTTGTTTGCCAGCTCGATCAGCGCGTCGATCGTGCCGCGAGCGATACCGAGCGCAATGGCCACCTTGTTGTACGACAGACGCATGGGGATCGGGATACGGAACACCGGGTTGTCATAGTGCGGTGGCGTCACAACCAGACCGACCTTGGCGTGCTCGGGGAGAACCCGAGAGCCGCTGGCCTTGATCGTGTGACTCCCCGAGCCGCGGATACCGGCCACGTCCCAGGTGTCGAGGATCTCCCATTCGGACCTGTGCATGAATCGCATGCGCATGGTCGACATGTCGGCATGGGTGATGTCTTGGCCTTCTTCAACCTCGGGCGCGGGCATGAAGCACCATTCCGAGTTCCAGCAGCCGCTCATGAACGTCGATTCGCCGGTGACTTTGAATCCGCCGTCGGATTGGCGGACCGCGGTGGACGGGATTGACCCGGTGCCACCGCCGCCACACATCACAATCCGGGGGTTGTCGAGGAAGATCTCTTTGGCCAAGGCCTTGTCCATGCCTCCGGCGGCCATGGCGTTGATCTCAGAGCCCAACATGACGTTCCAGCCCACGGATGCGTCGATGGCGCTGATGGCCTCGATGATCTCGACGGTCTCCATCGAGCTGGCGTTCTCGCCGCCGAGTTCTTCGGGAAGAGCGAACCGGAATAGGCCCTCGTCGACGAGGGCCTCGACACAGTCATCGGGCAACCGGCGCATTTCTTGGGCCTCGTCGCCGCCCTTGACAATCACATCACGGAGCGTCTCGACGCGCTCGAGTGGCGTGCCTTGTAGTCCGTAGCGCGCGGCACCCATCTGCTCCACCTGTGACATGAGGTTGGTCTCCCGCTCGGGTCGTGTTGTCTTGATGGACGAACCTACCGGATCCAGCGAAGGGTGACCCCGTTGGACCGGCGATGTTACCTTGCCAGAGAACGAGCCCGCGGTGCTGTCAGCAGGCGTCGGTGTCCTCATCGGTGGCGCACAGGCCTGTAGCAAACAGATCGATGGACGAGCCGTTGATGTCGCAGCACTGCACGCCCGGCCAGATGCCGGGATGGAAGACAAATTCGAGCCACCTGCTGTCAGCGCTCCCGTTGACCTTGTAGTCCGTAAGGCGCACATCCACGAACCCGATTACCTGGAATTCGGTGTTGGCGCCGTTGGCCGAGACACTGCCGAACATCGGGACGGGGAAGGTCTCTCCCGTCGCGCCCTGGATGATCAACGAATCGAGAGCACCGGCGACGGAACCGGCCAGTGTGCCGGGATCGCCCTCGACAGACGTGTTGGGCAGCACGGTGCCGTCGTAGCCGTCCTCGGCCCAGTCTTGCTGGTCGGCATTGGAGTTGCTACCACCGTCGAAGTCGAGGCTGCCCCAGTTTCCGGGGACAGGATCCCCGCCGTTGCAGGCGTCAGGTTGTGCAGCCTTGCCGTACGGAACCTGGATTGGACCCATGGACGTCGCGCCGTTCGCGTACCAGCCCGCGAGGAGCCCGGACAGTGACGCTATGCACAGGGCGAATGGCCGCGCGCCCTGCACGCCGATTGGCCCCCACCGGGCGCTGCTGATCGACTGGACGGTGCCCGATCCCACCCCGATGACCTGCGCGAACACGTACTGGACCTCTTCGCGCACCTCGACGCTGACAATCGTGGCGCCGTTGTTACTGGTCTCGCTCGTGCATGAATGCAACGTCGACCCGGCTTCGTTGGCGGCGACCACCGTTGCCGCTGCCGTGCAAGCTGCAGCTTCAGTGGAGCCACTTGTCAGCTCGATCGCGGCAGCCAGCGCAGCGGCCACTGAAGCCGTGGTGGTTCGGCCGTGGGTCGCTCGATGATTGCCCAGGTCGACTGCGAGGCTGGATGCCCCCAGGATGGCGACCAGCGATATGCCGATGATGACGGCCGCTGCGCCCCGGTCACGTTTTGTGGTTCGGTCGCGCCTGTGGATGGTTCTGATTCGCGTCGTCATGGTGTTGGGGTAGGGGCTGGCGCTTGATTGTTCGAGCAGATAAAGGAGGCCGTTCCGCCCAGGTTGACCGAGACGGTCGTGATGAAGAGCAGGTCGAGGTCCTCGGGAACGCTGACGTTTACGCTCACGGGGTCGCCAGAGTGGCCGTCGCAGGGCTTATCGACGTCAGGATCGACGGTCACCGTTACACCGGCCGCGTTTTCGAGTGAGCTCATAGCGCGTGTGGCGATCTCGGCCTTGGTTCGGTTGTCGTCGTCGCTCGCGTAGCGAGCGCCCTCGCGGGCAGCGCCCTCGAGGTCCTGAGTCCGATTGAACATCAACGCCAGCTCGGTCGACCCCACCAGCAGCGCACCGATCATCGGCGTAAGGAGCGCCAACTCGACCGCGGACGCGCCGCGCTCGCCGCCCCCTCGTCGGCACCGAGGCCGTCTCATGGTCCGACCGTGATGCCGGAGGTGCATGGCTGGTCGCTTCCAGCAGACAGGGTCTGGCTGTGGATCTTGTAGTTGCCCGAGCCGGAATCGAACGAGATGGATCCGGTGAACCCAGCGCCCGTCCACAGGGCTGTCGCGTCGTTCTTCCGGACGTTGTCGAAGTCGGGGACCGTGCAGACCGGCGCCGGCGTGGGCGTCGGGGTGGCGGTGACGGCCGGGGTCGGTGTGGGCGTTGCGGTCGGGCTTGCCGTGGGAAGGGGTGTGGGCGTCGCCGTCGGGCCTGGTATGGGTGTCGCTGTGTGCGACGGAATCGGGGTGGGAGTCGGCGTAGCAACGGGGGTCCCGTCACACTCTTGGGCCGAGACTCCGCTGTAAGCCGCTTCTTATTCGAGCTGCGACCACGCCGTGCTGGTGACCTTCTTACCGCCCAGGACCGGTTCGAAGAAGCCCGTGACCTGCTCGAGATCCGTTGTCACCGTGACTTCGATCCGGTCGCCGGTGTTGGTCCCTTCCGGGAGATCGATCTGGACGACAGCTTCATTGGTCAGGTCGAACTCGGTGCAGAGCGCAGACAGCACTGCGTTCATGTCGTCGATGTCGCTCAGTGCGAAATTGATGGCTGCCTCACGGGCCAGGTTCTGCGCGTCCTCGCGGACATCGTGGCGCTGTTCCAGTGCCCACCCGGCCTCGATGACGCCGAAGACCAGGGCGATGACCAGCGGGAACACGAGCGCGAACTCGACCGCTGCGGCACCACGTGTGGCGCGTGAGTGTGGCGCTCTGAGGCGCATGCAAGGCTCGTCGCTGTGAGGGGCGCCTCACGAGGCTCATAGGTCTCGGAGGCCGTTTGTGCAATGAAGGTTGCATGGTCGGCCATGTTCAGGTGTCGGCTCGGTCGGTGACTTCTTTGACTAAGCCGTCGCGGTCCTCGACGGTGAGCGCTGAGTGATCCTTACGCCCGATCACACGCTTGACTCGTTCATCGAAATGGATGCAGACGCCGCCGTGGGCGGCCGTCGCCAAAGTACCCATGGCGCACCCCCTGCATCGTGGTCTGCTGGTCAGACCCGACCTGGAACGTCGTCGGTGCAGTAGCGTTGGACCTATGGTCTGACAAATGATCCAACCGATGATCGTCTGTCAGCGGGAAGGGACTCTGTAGTCATGGCCGATGAGCAACCGTTCGAACCGATCTCGCGAGAAACCGTCAGCTCCCAGATCAGGGCCCAACTGCTCCAGCGGATCACGACCGGCGAACTACGCCCGGGCGAGCGCATGCCTTCCGAACGCCAGCTCAGCCAGAGCTTCCAGGTCGCCCGCACATCGGTTCGAGAAGCCATGCAAGGTTTGGTTTCGATCGGAGCTGTCGAGCGTCACGGCAATCGTTCCCATGTCGCCGAACACCTCCCGACCGTGGTGGTTGGCGTGGACAGCGAACGGAAGTCGTTCGTATCCGAGCTCTTCGAGACTCGTCGAGTCTTGGAGGTCCCGGTCTTTGCGCTGGCCGCAGAGCGTGCCGATGCCGACGAGCGAGTTCGAATTGGTGACCTGGCAAGGCGCTTCGATGGTGGCCTCGACATTGTCGGCTTTCGTCGCCTCGATCGTGAGTTTCACACAACCATTGCGCAGAGTTGCGGCAACCCCCTGTTGATCGAACTGTACGGGAAGGTGCTCGATCAACTCTTCCGCTCTCAGGAGTTCGACACCTTGTTGAGCTCAGAGGACAACCGGGCCGGAGTCGCCAAGATCATCGCTGATTCGGGAACCGCTCACCGGGCGATCGCTGCGGCGTTCGTGGCGGGTGACGTCGAGGGAGTTCGTCTGGCCAGTGAGGCTCACTTGTCGGCGGTCGAACAATCCATGGTGGACGACCTCGAGTGAGCGGTGCTAGCCATGCTCATGACGCGGCAACGCGTGATTGGATGAGGGCGCGGCAACGTGTGATTGGATGAGGGCGCGGCAACGTGTGATTGGATGAGGGCGCGGCAACGCGTGATTGGATGAAAGTAGGTTTCAATGAAGACCGAAGTGCTCGGTAGGACCGGTATCCATGTCAGTCGCTTTGGCCTGGGCACGATGGTGTTGGGCGTATGGGGCAACACGGATCTCTCAGCGTGTCAACGAATCATTCACCGAGCCCTCGATGCAGGCATCACGTTGATCGACACGGCCGACACCTACGGAGATGGCGAGAACGAGGCCATTGTTGGATCGGCGTTGTCGGGCAGACGTGACGACGTCGTACTGTGCACCAAGTTCCACAACCCCGTCGGCGCACACGATGATCCCAACCGGCGCGGGAACAGTCGACGATGGATCATGCGCGCGGTCGAAGACAGCCTGCGGCGGCTCGATACCGACTACATCGATCTCTATCAGGTGCATCGGCCGGACCCGACCGTCTCGCTAACAGAGACCGTCGAGGCCCTGAGCGACTTGGTCCGTGCCGGCAAGATCCGAGCTTGGGGGACATCCACGTTTCCCGCCGAAGACCTCGTCGAAGCGCACTGGGTAGCCGAGCGCGGGGGAGCGATCGGGCCTCACACCGAACAGCCGCCCTATTCGATCTTGTGCCGCGGGATCGAGCGCGATGTGTTGCCCGTCGCCCATCGTCACGGCATGGGTGTGCTGACGTGGAGCCCGCTGTCTGGGGGATGGCTCACCGGCAAGTACCGCCGCAAAGACCCTGCACCTGCCGGCAGTCGGGGCGAGACCAATCCCGATCACTTCGATGGCGGGAACGATGCAAAGTTCGATGCCGTCGAAGCGCTCGTCGCGTTGGCCAATGAAGCGGGGCTGTCGCCGGCCCATATGGCGCTGGCCTGGAACGTCGAGCACCCCGCTGTCACGGCGGCCTTGATTGGACCACGTACCGAGGAACAACTCGAAGATCTCTTGGGCGCCGCGGAATTGCGCCTCGACCCCGACTTGCTTGATGCCATCGACAACGTGGTCGCCCCCGGGACGACGATCAACCAGGCCGATGTGGGCTGGAGCCCACCAGGCCTCGGGCGAGCGAATCGGCGGCGCCCGTCGGGCGAAGGCTGCTGAAATTCGACGCAGGAATCACACCCGGAAACCAAGCGGTCACAGAATCGGGTACTTGGCCTTGTCGGGGAGACCACTCCGGCCAACGATGGCTTCGCCCGCCTGCTGGCACCTGTCGTAGAAGTTGTCCTCGTCAATCGTGGTCATCCGTCCGTCTTCGACCACCTTGTTGCCGTCGACGAAGACGGTATGGACGCCTCGTCCGTCAGCGGACCAAACCAACTGGTTCATGACGTTGAGTAGGGGGCGCCACTCGGGCCGGTCAGTGTCATGTAAGACGACGTCTGCCTTCTTGCCGGGTTCGAGCGAGCCGATTTGATCCTCGAGTTGCATGCTCTTGGCGCCGCCGAGCGTTGCCATTTCATAAGCCTTTTCGGCCGGGAACATCTGGGGGTCGGTTCGGGCATCCTTGAACAAGCCCGCCACCAAGTATGTGGCCCGCATGAGGTCGGAATAGTTGGAAGCGTTGTTGCCATCGGTGCCGATGCTCACGTTGATGCCGGCCTCGACCATTTCGGGGAACTTGCCGACCTGGGTGACCCCATAGGCAACCTTGAGTGCAGTGGTGGGGCAATGGGCCACGTTGGTGTGGTGGTGCGCCATGAGTCCGATTTCGTGATTGTCCACGTGGACGCAGTGGGTCATCACGACGTTGTTGTCGAGCACGCCGATTTCGTCGAGGTGGACCATTGGTCGCTGACCAAACTCGGCCAAGAAACCGTCGGGGTCCGACTTCGCCGGTGACATGTGGAAGTTGAAGCCGGTGCCGTGGTCGTCTGCGAGCTCCTTGGCAGCCTTCCAAAGCGGGTCCGAAGCCGTGGTGTGGCCCACCAGCATCGACCAGGCCTGGATTCGTCGATTTCGCGATCCGTGGTCCTCCAGTGTCTTCTGCAGGTTCGCAATGGCGGTGTCGGTGTCGTGCTTATAGACCTCGGGTTCGGGCGGGAGATCCCAGATCCATTTGCCAACGCGGCCGCGGATCCCGACTTCGTCGAGGCCGTCGACCACCTCATCCACGAACCGGATCGTCCCGGCTTCGAGGAATGACGTGGTGCCGGACTTCAGCATCTCGACCGACGCGAGCTGGCCAGAAAGTCGTTCTTCTGCCGGGGTGTAGACCGAATACAGCGGGCAGAGCCATTCGAAGACATTCTCTTCGAATGGGGTGTCGTCGGGGACGTACCCCCGGGTCAGCGGCTCACCGGTGATGTGGATGTGGGTGTTGACCATGCCCGGGGTGACGACGAACCGGTCACCGCCGACCGTTTCGGCGGCTTCGTAGCGGCGCTCGAGGTCGTCGGCCTTTCCGACAGCGACGATTTTGTCGCCGCTGATGGCGACGGCGCCATGTCGGATGATGTCGCGCGTCTCATTCATGGTCACGATGTACCAACCCTTAATCAGGGTGTCAATCGCTTGGCGTTCGCTCATGGGGACCTCCGCGGTTTTTGTGCGCTGTAGACGAACTGGAATCCAATGGGTTCGATCAACCGGATGGCTTCGAACCCGCGATCTCGCAACCAGGTGGCCACCTGGTCGTTGCGAATTGGAAAGCCATTGACCGTGCTGGCCATCATTGTTGTACCCATCAGGACGGCGTGTGGGTTGAACTTGCGCTCAAGGTCGATGAAGTAGTCGGCCAGCAGCAAACGACCATCGGGCTTGAGGGCATTCCAGGCTCGGTCGATCAGACTGACTGCGCCCTCTTCTCCCTCGGTACGACAGACATGGCTGAGTACGACGATGTCGTAGGCATCGTCTTCGATAGGGATTGAGTGGAAGTCACCTGGCCGAAACTCGCACCGATCGTTGACCTCGAACTCCATCGCCTTACGTTTGGCAACATCGAGCACCGCTGGGAGATCGTTGATGACGGCGCTGGAACCAGCGGCCCGTTCCAGCATCGCGATGGACCATGCGCCTGCGCCGGCGCCCAGGTCCAAAATGCGGGGGGCATCCAACGCGCTGTAACGGATGCGAAGATCGGCGCGCATCGCGGTTCGGTAGATCGTCGTGAACGTGCCCTCCACAAGTGGCACGTAGAACGCTTCGGGGTCATTGTCGATCGGCGTCGCAGGCGTTCCTTTGCGAATGGTGTTTGCCAGGTCTTGCCAGTTCTCGTGAGGGCCAGGGGCCACCGCGATGAGGTCGGCCATGGTGGCTGGCCCGTCTGAGACGAGGTACCGGCGCGTGGTGTCGTTGACCTCGTAGATGCCTTCGTACTGATCGATGAGCGTCAGCGCGGTGAGCGCGTCAAGGAGCGACTCGAGGTGCGGCGGCGAGACCGAGAGCTCCTCGGCCAGTTCACCCGACTGAGACGGCCCCCGAACGGCAAGGGCGTCGAAGACATCGAGCTCGAGGGCTGCGAGCAGGATGTAGTACGAACCGAGCCCTTGAATGACACCCCAGATCGGCGCCGAGGGCGGGGGTTTGTAGTCCGTCCATGGACGGCCTTTGCGAGCCATGGTGTGGGTGTTCTTGAGCTCCGGATATGGAGCATCTCGTGGGCCGTTCATTGCCCTATGGCGTCAGGATGATCTTGCCGAAGAAGTCCGACGCAAGCATCTTGTCTTGCGCGTCAGCGGCATTGGACAAGGCGAACTCGGAGTCGATCACCACGTCGAAGTCGCCCTCGCAGTACTCGGCCCAGACTGGTCCGAATTCTTCGGGGCGGTAGGGGTCGGAGCCCTTGATGGTCAGCCCTGAGTGGTAGAGGTAGCCGAGCGACGGGATGACGGCCTCGTCGCCTGATGCTTGGCCACAGTTGATCAGGCGGCCATGGACACGGAGCGAGAACAGCGACGGGCCGAACAGGGCAGCGCCGACGTGATCGAACACCATGTCGACGCCCACACCCTGGGTGATCTCTCGTGACCAGGCGACGATGTCGCCTGTGCGGTTGTTGCAGACATAGTCCGCCCCGAGGCCGAGGGCCCGCTCGCACTTCTCGTCGGTCCCTGCCGTCGCGAAGACCGTCGCTCCAGCCTTCTTGGCCAGCTGGATGCCGGCGGTCGAAACGCCCGAGCCGGCGGCGTGCACCATCACGCTCTCGCCTGCTTTCAAGTCACCGGTGGCGAACAAGGCGTGGTGGGCAGTGAGGAAGCAGGTCGGAAACGCAGCCGCATGGGTCAGCGGCATCTCGTTGGGGACGGCGAAGACGTGGGAGGCGGGGACTAGGCACAGCTCTGCGTAGCCACCATCGACGGTGGCGCCCAAGATGCCAAGATTGCCGTAGTAGTCGCCCATGCCGGCGAGCTTGGAGTTGTCGGCGACGCCGGCAAGCGATGGGTCCACGACCACGCGGTCGCCAACAGCCACGGTGGTGACCTCGGCGCCGATCGCTGCGATCTCGCCGGCCATGTCCATGCCGGCGATGTGGGGGTAGGTGAAGCCGGGCATCTGGAACCACCCGTTGCGCTGCATGACGTCCAGCCGGTTCAGCGCCGTTGCCGCGACGCGGATGACCACGTCGCCAGCACCGGGTTCGGGGTCGGGAACATCGATGTACTGGAAGACTTCTGGTCCGCCTGCTTCGGTGTACAACATTGCCTTCACGTGATAAATCCTCGTTTGGTGGGTTGAGAACTAGGTCGGCTCGGGTCGGCCAGCATGTGCCAAAGCCTTTGGTTCCTCGCTGCGGTGAGCGAAGATCGCCAGGGTCACGATGGTGATGACGAACGGAGCTGCGCAGCGTCGCGCGTTGGCCAGTGGCGGCGGTATCGCTGGATCAGCCAGCGATTGAACTGCACGTGGCTCTCTTCTTGCCAGGAGTAGCGGCCCTTGGGAGCGAATCGCGAGCGCAGTCCGCGCTGGACCTTGGTGGTCGCGTCCTGATCTTGGCGAACGAACACCTGCACTCCGGCATCGGAGAGGGCCATCTTTTCCTCGAACAGCGGATCCTCAAGCGCGTTCGGATGGAAGATATAGCCGATTTCGACGTCGATCGTTTCGGGCCCTGTCGGTCGAACAAGAAAGAAGAAACACTGGTCGGGCGCTGTCCCGAGACAGAGCAGCGGAGGTACAAGCGCGAATGTGGATCGGGTTCGCTCTTCATTGGTGAGCCCAGGGAAGGGCTCCATGATGGTGCGGTGGGTTGCGTTAAACCCACCGTCCATTTCGACGTATCCGCCGGTCCGGAACACGACGTTGGAGCCGTCGTCCCATGGCACGGGGAACTCGGACATGTCCGACGGACAGAAGTCCTGCAGGAACTGGTGGAGGCGGTTCGCGTGGTAGCCGTCGTTGAAGTTCTCGAACATGATCTTCCAGTTCCATGGCATGTTCTCGAGCGTGAACGTGCCGGGGCACACGGCGTTTTCGAGGTCGTAGTTGGAGAGGTAAGGCTCGTAGCGCGCGAGTGTGGGGCTGAGAGGCTGGGCGGCAGCGTCGAAGTTGACGAAGACGAAGCCCTGCCACTCCTCGACCAGCAACTTGGGCAGGCTATAGTCGGCCTTGTCGAAGTCCTGTGTCCGTTCCATCGCTGGTGCGCCCAACAGGCGGCCGTCGAGCGCGTAGTTCCAATGGTGATAGGGACATTTGAGCGTTGTGGAGTTGCCTTCGCCTTCACACACCTGCATGCCTCGGTGCTGGCAAACAGCTGAGAGGCATTGAACCGTGCCTGCCTTGTCGCGGACGACGACGAGTGGCTCTTCGAGCAGCGTCACGGTGAACCAGTCACCAGGGTTCGGAATACGTTCTGCACGGCCCACGCACAGCCACTCGTGGTCGAAGACTGCTTCCTTCTCGAATTCGAAGAACTCCGGCGAGGTGTAGACGGCGGGATCGATCGTGGTTGAGACCTCGAAGGAGTCGACGGAGTCGTCGAAAGATGCCAGCAGGGCCGGGCTGAGAATCGTGTCGCTCATAGGCACCAGCTTAGTCCCGGTCGCTTGGCCCGGCATCTGTCAACCCGACTGAAAGATGTGGAACTGTCGCACCTACGGCTATCGGGTCGTTTGTGTTGCATCGCGCGACGACGTCAGAAATTCGAAGGGTTTGTGACAGGGTGACCTAGGAAATTCGCAACCTTCGCATTTCGACGATTGAGGACTTTATGCGGCTTTGGCCCGAGACTTTCGAAGCATTGCGATCCGAGGCGTTTGCCGCGGCTGAGCAGGTCTATGGGGCCATGCCCGGCGACGGTGTCCAGCCCGACGTCGATCCCTATGACGGGATCCTCGCCGCCCGGGCCGGCGGGGACGAACTGTTTCCCTATCGCTGTCCGTCAGCATCGGACCGCCTCATCGACGGCGTGCGGTGTCGCATCATCGAGCCTGAGGGTGAGGTCAGAGGGGTCTACCTGCACTTTCACGGCGGCGGCATGGCTATTGGAACACCCGAGCTCAACGACGATGAGAACGAAGTGCTGGCTCGCGAACTCGGTGTGGTGACCGTATCGGTCGATTACCGACTCGCTCCAGAACACCCCTATCCGGCGGCCATCGAAGACGCGCTCGCCGTGGCTGGATGGCTGATCGCAAACAGCTCGACCGAGTTCGGGACGGAGCGCTTGATTCTCGGCGGAGAATCCTCGGGCGCGTATCTCGCGGCGATGACGCTGCTGGGCATCAGGGACCTGGATTCCATCGATCGGGTCGTCTGCGCCAACCTGGTGTTCGGTGTGTTCGACTGGGGTCGCTCACCCAGCCAGCGCGGCTTTCGTGCCCAGTCGGGGCCGGACTGGCTGGCGCCTGAAGCCATGGCCCAGTTCGCCGACTTCTACCTGCCAGGGCGCACCGACGACCAGCGTCGTGACCCGACGATCTCGCCAGCGTTCGCCGAGCTGCACAGCATGCCACCGGCACTGTTCACGATTGGCACCCTCGACCACATGTTCGACGACACCATCATGACGGCGGCCCGGTGGTCGGCAGCGGGGAACGAGACTGCGTTGGCCGTTTACCCTGACTGTGGCCACGGCTTCCACTGGTTCACCGATACCGAGCTCAAGCGGATCGCCGTGCAGCGCATCCACGACTTCCTGGCCGAGAAGCTCAGTCGGAGCTGAGTAGGTCGCTCAAGACGAAT
>Ga0302127_10001452_pt1 | contig 14088 bp, 6 predicted proteins | sample CB4_SCM_MG_FD_204452 | JGI IMG/M metagenome (GOLD analysis project Ga0302127, IMG submission 204452) | Marine microbial communities from Western Arctic Ocean, Canada - CB4_SCM | ecosystem: Environmental > Aquatic > Marine > Oceanic | place: Canada: Western Arctic Ocean | collected 2017-09-24
CGTATCGAGGGAAGAGTTACTTAGCACGATAAGTGTAACGTCAAGCCGCCACAGGGAACGGTAACTCCCGATGCCAGAATCAACCGTTAAAGGAGATCGGCATGACTCAGGCTCATTCTAAACCACTCTCGGCCCAGCAGCACCCCACCGCCCCCCTACCCCATTTCACACTATGGGACTCCTGCAGTGTATGTATTACTAGTTTGGAGGAACGGGTGGGCTGGTTTGGATTTAGGTAATGCTGTCCTTGTTTAGATGAGTTCCTTAAGTACGGACTCGCTTAGGATATTACGCGCTCCCTTGGGTCTTCCTGATGGGTTTCCTGATTGTCCTTTTTGCCACGTCATTATCTGTTCGAGGTCGCTGTCATCATCTTTGATACCTAAAGCGTGTCAAATCGAGGGTTTTTAGCTCTATTTTAATGAAAAGGAAGACAAAAATTCCCAAATATTTTCTGCCGCATCCAAATCATGGGACCGATAAATACTATTCGCTATTGGCCACTCGTGCCCCATTGCGTCCAAGGTAATCAGTTCCACCGATGAATTATTGTTGCAATTTTTAAAGCGTTCCCTTTTTCCACCAAAGCCATCTCCCGTGCTGTCCGATATAGAGAGTTTTTCAGATTCCAACGAGCAACTATTTTCGCGAGACCAGTACAGCATCACTTCATCAATGGGAGTCATGATGTCGCTGCCTGCGTAAGGAACCACAAAGTCCCGAAGCCCATGGATTTGCAGCACCGGGACCGCTCGTTTCGGATTGCACTTTGCGTAGGTCTGGGGTGTCATGGACCCAGTTACTGAAGCGATGGCCGCTATTCGCTCACTTAGTTGGCAGGCGAGTTCGTAACTCATAAAACCCCCGTTGGACATTCCGGTAGAATAAATACGACTTAGATCCAAAGACAAATTCTGCTCCAAATGATCAAGTAGCTGGCCGATAAAAAGCACGTCATCGGTCTCGCTCCCTACGGTCCACCCTCCTACATTCCAATGGGTTTCCTGGGTCGTTGGTAGGATTGAGCCTTGAGGGTAGACAACGAGAAATCCTTCTTCGTTAGCCAGGCTTTGAAAGCCTGAATAGCCTAAGTTAGTTCGGGCGGTGCTCGTGTACCCGTGAAGACTGAGGAGCAGGGCAGCAGGGCTCCGACCGTTCGTATACTTTTCGGGGATGTAAACGAAAAATTCTCGGGATGAATTGTCGCTATCGAGTCTACATTTGAAGGTGTTTGATAATTGCCTGCCAAAGGCATCCTCCCCGCTGTGTTCAACGCAATCGTTCAAGGTGTTTCTTAATTCGTAGTTGGATTCGCTTTCGCTTACCACGATGGAAAAAGAAGTTTCGGTAGCTTGCGTGCCATCCGAAGCTCTCACGGAAAAATTGTATCGGTTATCTGAATCAAAGTCTGATGGGTTATCGAAGTTGGGCTCGGTCTTAAAAGTAATTCTCCCTGATGAAACATCTAACGTTAATGAAATCGCGTCTTCCCCTTCGATCGAGAAGTTGACCGGTTCATTATTTGCGTCCGAGGCAGTTACGAAAAAAGAAAAAGGCTCTCCTTCGACCAAAGAGATCTCCTGCGAGCGATTAGTGATGACCGGCGCAAAATTTATAGAGCTTTTAGCGGTCTCGAAACAGGAGAAGTTGAAGAACGTTTGGTTACCCACGAGGTTTAGGTTTAAAAGACGTAAATCTGCGGGGGACGAGTTTAGCTTTAAGGACGCAGTGCCATTCCAGGGGCTTCCAATGGCGTCGGAGAGCTGATCCCGAGATACCCAAACGTGAGACTTCGGGGGCAAAGAATTAACAATCACCGAGTCGGTCACCCCAACCGTATTTCCTTGACCATCAAAAACAGTGCCTGTGATTTTGGGTAAGGCGTGATCCCCCAGATTAATGAAACGAATGTAACTCAAGTCCGTCCCGTCATAGCCGAGCAAATTGTGCACTTGCTCCTTAGTCACGCAGTTGGTGTTGCTGACTAAACCGCTCGGACTGTTAAGTTTGGTAACCAGGCTAAACTGTTTGCTACCTTGGACCTCTAGTATTGCCGGTCCCTCCCAAGGTGAGATTCCAAAAACCGTTTCAATATCCTCAGAAGAAAGAATTAATCGTGATTTGGGAGACAAGGTTCCTTCATGGAGCGGTTGATTTTCTGCGCCCAGCACTGATCCGTCTGAGCTATAAAGCGTACCTGTGAATGATTGCGAGGTTTCTGACGTATTTATCAGGTGGGAAAAAGACACGTTTCTGCTCAGTGAGCTCGTTTGCAGGTATATTCTTTCGAGGGCCGATCCATTTTCAGAGCAGGAGAAATTAAAAAAGGTTTCCTGCTCGGCGCTGTAATTCAAATTAATTAATGTTAATCCCTCAATCGGTTCGATCTCTAGCATCGCAACGTCCGACCAATCCGGACCGAATTTATCGATCAAGTTTTGCTTGGTGATCCAAATCTGCTCTTTTGGTCCGAGCCCATCGAGAAGAACTGTCCCACTTAATCCAATAAGCTCTCCCGATTTTGTGTATAAGGACCCTTTAATAGCTGGGAATTCTCCATCCGTTGCGTTGATAAAGCGCAAATAGCTTTTATCAGAGGAATTCGAGCCTTCAATATTGAGCAACTTATTTTTTGTAACACAGTTGGTGTTGGTAATCAGTCCGCTCGGGTTTTCAAGCCTAGACATCACCGAGAAACTTTCACTACCCGTGATCTCAAGCATCGCCGGACCATCCCAGGAACTGACCCCAAATTTTAGTTCAACGTCTTCTGCAGAAAAGATAACGCGGGCACCTGCAGGCACTGGCGAATCATGAAGCGGCGTGTGCTCAATGCCGAGCAACGATCCCGTTTGATTGTAAAGTGTTCCAGTGAAACTTTGGCTGCTCGAGGAAGTATTTATCAAGTGGGCTCGAGTAATATTTTTACTTTTAGAGTTCGTCAGCAGGAAGAGGCTTGAAGTGAACTTAGACTCTAGCGCCTCATCGTTATCGGACGCAAAAGATTGAAATTGAAGCGTTCCAAATACTAAGATCAAAAAGCATACAAATTTAATTTTCAAGGCTAACTGTTCCCTCCCAAACCAAGACAGATTAGTGCGACTTATAGGAGACAAATCTGGTGTTCGACAAGACGATTAGTCTTTTGAAGAGACCGTGCCAAACATTCAGAATGATTGTCTTCACGACCTAATTCTAATCTCAATTGTAGGAAGGGTATAGTGAAGCAAATGAGACCTTTTTCAACTTCTCTTGTTATGAAACGGGGCAGTGATTAACGCAGGCTAACCTGGCAGTCACACCTCTTGAAATTTTTTGAGGGTAGGTGCGGTCTCAACCAGGTGAAAGCCTACAAGCTTTTAAGCATTCTCCTACATCACCCTATAACGAAGATAAGTATTTCAAACCGCATTTTTCCAGATTGCGAAAGTATCTTCATATAATACGATCACAGACGTTGAGTTTGGCGTTGATTTACCTGCTTTCGTACCTGACACATCGCTCAAAACAGGCAGTCGTTTCGCCGAACTGGCCTGGGGTGGCCCAGCCGCCCGGTTTTCCGATCATGAGGGCGCGAGAAAAGAAGGTCTGCCTGCTGCCATGATCCCCGGCATTTTGAGCCAGGGTTATCTGGTAGCGATGATTCACAACTGGGCACCACCGGCAGAAGTCATCTCTGTCGACACGATTTTTCGTGCACCCGTTATCGCCGATGAACCCCATAGCATTACCGGCGTAGTCACAGACATCGACGAAGACGAGAGCACAGTCGAAATCGACCTGACTGTCGCCAATGAGAAAGGCGAAACGCGGGTATTTGGTACGGCTGTTATCCGACTGCCAGGCTAACGGGCCTACTGTCCTGATTCGTAGCAGGAAAAGTTGAAAAACGTTTCATTGTTAACGAAATTCAGGTTGATCAGTTTCAGATCAGGCAGGTGATCAGCTTCCACTTTCAGGGTCGCCTCGCCATTCCATGCTCCAAACAGATCAGTTGCGTGATTTCTATTAATCCAGGTTGCCTGTTTCGGCGCCAGCGTCGATATCACTTCTGTTGACTCTGACCCAATGATGTCTCCATCGGAGTCATAAAGTGTCGCCCGGAGTCCCGTAATCGTATCGCTACCCGCATTGATAAATCGAATGTAAGTGAAGTTGTCAGAATCCTGACCTTCAAGATTTTGGACATAGTTCGAACGAACACAGTTCGTATTACTAATAAGGCCACTGGGGCTCGTCAGTTTCGTCATTAGCTCAAATGTTCCCGTTGCGGATACCTCAAGCACTGCGGGGCCTGGCCAGGGGCTGACTCCGAATCTAGTTTCAAGATCCGGGGCTGATAGCACGAGTCGTGCATTTCGTGAGACGGATGAGTCTGACAAACTAACATTTGCAGCACCCAGTTGAACTCCGTCACCACCATATAGTGTTCCCGTAAAATCCTGGGATGCATCTGATGTGTTAATGATATGGGTCTTACTGATATTTAGGCTTTGCGAATTCGTCATCAGGTAAACACCCCCACTTGCCGAAGACTCAAAACAGGAAAAATTAAAGAAGGTTTCGTTGTTTACAAAATTCAGGTTCAACAATTTCAAACCCTGGGCTTCACTCGTGATTTCCAGCGAAGCAGCCCCATCCCATGTCGCGTTAAATCGATCACTGAGGTCTTCACGAGTCAGGAAGATCGCCTGTTTCGGCTGGAGACCGGATGACAGAATCGTCCCCGATGCACCCAACAGATCGCCACTGGAATCCCTGAGTTCACCTCTAACAGTCCCAATTGCCACATCGCTTGTATTTATCACGCGCACATAAGTCTGTGCAGTACTGTCGAATCCCTCAACATTATGAACACGGTTTTCGGTAACACAGTTTGTGTTCGAGATCAGGCCACTCGGACTTGTCAGCTTGCTCATCAGATCAAACCCGCCAGTACCGCTCACCTCCAGCATTGCCGGACCCTGCCATGCTGATACGCCAAAAATGGATTCGAGTGTACTGGAGGTCAAAATAACCCTGGACTGCGGGTCGACAACACCCGTGTGCAGCTCCTGGTTGCTTGATCCCAGTTGGTCACCATCCCTGTTGAAAAGCGTCCCCAGGAATCGTTGTGGAACGCTCGAGGAATTAACCACATGCAGACTCGTGATGTTCTGACTGGTAGAGGTTGTCATCAAGTACACAGCACCGCTCAACGCGGCATCAGGATCCGAATTATCCCCCGTACCATCCTGATCGCTATCGGCCCATTCTGTTGCATCCGCCGGGAAAGCATCATCGACATCAACAACACCGTCCAGATCAGAATCTGCATCACATGCAGCACCGAGCTTGTCATCCAGGTTGCTCGGTTCCTGGCCACCGTTACTCACTGTCGGGCAGTTGTCATCGGCGTTCAGGACACCATCACCCTCTTTGTCTGTATCACAGTCGTCGCCGATGCCGTCATTATCAGTATCCACCTGGCTGGCATTGGAATGATTCGAGCAATTGTCACTTTCATTCGGCACGCCATCACTATCAGCATCAGAAAAGCCGATTGATGTGAGGGCACCTGATTTTGAAATCGAGGTGGTTGTAAAACCACTCTTTGCGGTTCCCGTTGTCATTGCAACAACCGACGAGTTTCCGATCACCATGGTGTTGTCTGCCGGGACACTCAAAGCAACTGCAGAGGTCCCTGTCAATGGATACAGACCCGACGTCGCTGCAGTGTTACCACTGATACTCGCGGAATCGCCGCCGATGGCCACACCAGCCCCGGACTGATCAAATGCCGCAAAGCCGCCAACCGCTTCGACGCTGAGCGATATCGTTGACAGGATATCACTGAGCGACAAATTCCAGCTGCCCTGGGTAGTTAGCAACGGGTTAGCACTAATCACAATGGAACCAACATCTGTATCTGAATCACCGGCGCCGCCGTTAAAGAACAGCGAGCCCTGTGTCGCATCAATCTGATCAGCACTTTCATTGGCATCGAACTCGACGCTGATTGCTTCTTCAAAACGAATGTAATCGATCACCAGGTCTCGGATGGCGGTGATTGAAGTTCCGTCATCAACTCTTATGGTTATTGAGAGTGTAACGTCCTCATCATTGACCACCGTTATCCCACGCATGTCCAGGGTGAACTTGTTGGTAGCGGCAAAGCCATCATCACTATCCACCATAAAAGTTGAATAGGACTGATTGATCCCGCCGGTCGTCATTACGAAAGGCTGGCTGGAGTCTCCATCCCATAAATTACCCATGACTGGCGAAGCAGTGAATACCGCGCTATTGGAGAGTGTGTATTCAAACAACAGATCGACGTCTTTAGCGACTGAGGCTTGCAGCTCGCCGGTCAAATCCATCACACCTTTCACCAGGTCATCTGTTGCCGACCCGGTCTTATCAGTTACACCATCCTGTGAATCGGAAACCTGCGCGCTGGCGGTAAGGTCATTTTCTGCGGCATAAATTATTGGAGACTCCGTCGTATCTATATCCCTTGCCGAACTACCCGTGAAACGAATATAGGGGGCACGAACATCACGCACCGTCCTTGCCCCGAAACTATCGAACCACCTGACGGTTATCATGACGTCAACGGGCTGATCGTTGACGACTGTAATACCACGGACATCAATCGCAAGATTATTCGTCACGGTGAGGCCGTCTTCGGAGCTACCCCTGAAAACGACCTTGCTATCTCCGCTACTGGCTTCGAATTCCGAAAAACTTACACTGGAGTTACCATCCCAGGGGTCACCCATGACGGGTCTGGCAGTAAAGGTCGCACCATTTGTCAGTTCTATGGTCACCTCGACAGGCGTACTCGCACCAATCGTTTCAGAAGTAAGTACGGCGATGATATCGAGATCGCCGGTTACCGAATCATCTGTCGACCCTACAGTGCCATCAGTGATGACATCGACCGTATCCGGGATTGCCGCACCACTGAAATTCTCCGCTGGTGTATAGATAAAAGGCTGCGGCGAATCAGCGGAAACCACAGCCAGCGAAGCTGAGCTCCAGATCAGGGTAAAACAAAACATCAAGGTCTTATTAATTGGCAGTCGCATCCAACATATTCCGGCAATTTGAGTGGCTAGTTTACCCCTCGCAATAGATTCCTCCAATAACATTGAATTAAGCCGAGGTGGTCGATATTTTCAGAACAAGTAAGCAGCAACTGCAGCGACAGAGGATGAGTCGCTCTGAACTGACCTTGAAGTAGGTGATGAGAACAGGTGATTTAATATTCAGTCAGATTGTAATTATTGCCATGTAGAGGCTAATGCAGACAGGGGGCATTTGGTTTCAGGTGACTCTATGGCGACAACAAGTGAATAATCCTAAGCTTTAAAGTCGGTAATATCGAATAACAAGTGTTGTGATAAGTCCCCAATCAGGTCTGGTGAGGCTTATAGAATCATGGGTTAATAAGTGTTGCCAAACCAATTTCTTGTTGCCATGCCATAGCTCTTTACGATCTATGTTCCTCACAAAACTACGTTTTATCATTCTGCAAAGAACAATAGGGCAAGGTAAATCAAAACACACCACCATTTGAATTCGTTTACATTTGATTGAGATAGTCCTTGAGTAGCTTTCATCCAGCACCCATTCATCGAAAGACACAACTTGCTCTATTGTTGGAAACAACCCCAACTCATTTTTTGTCGGGATTGTGCAACAGCAGATTACTCACATAATCACCAACTAGTATGCTGCCTGGAATATTGAGGTGATTGTTATCGCGATACAAAACAATGTCACCGCTTGACATACTGCAACTCTCGCCACTGCAGAGAGGGTCATGTAGCGATATGTAAGGGATATTAAATTTCGCAGATAGACGTAAAAGTGTTGGCTCATAAACTGACAGCTGCTTATTAGACTCGGACATCGGCATTGAGCAGGAGTCCGAGGCACTGGTTCTTGAGTCACGATATTTACAGGCTTCGGGATTTATCGAATACCTTGGTATATCCCCAACCAAAATAACTTCGTGCCCCAATTTTTGAAGAAAAAGTATAGTTTCACCGAACTTGCCCTCAAAATCCGATAAGTTGCGAACTAAGTAGTGCATAGTAAGGAATATTTTTTTCTTATTCTTTGCGCGAGATATTTCGTCGAATATGTTTTTGAACGTTGATCCACTTACATACGGCCGGGCATTAAGAATGTAGAAGACAATATTCACTTCCTTATTTCTCTCGGCTAATCCAAGAAATAGATGCTCCGCGTGAGAGTCACCAAGCAATATCCAATCTGATTCGCCTTTCTTGGACTGTTTACAACGCAGAGACCCTTCCCAAGTTAAAGCGTTTTTAGCAATAGATTCTGGCTCGCAGTCATGATATCTATTGTCGATATATTCGTGATACGCGAGATGCCCTACGTCGCCCTTTGCGTGCAAACTAAAACGTTCGACAAAACCTTTACTTTTGTACCCAGCTAAACCAATCGCTACAAAACCCAAGATTCCGACAAGAGAAGCAGCGAAAATGATTCGTTGTGACAAAAAACTCCTTCTTCTGATTGGTTTTTCAACATATTTATAAGAGCCAACGGCCAGAATCAATGAAGCCGCCGTCAATACAGTCATAATTTGCAAAGAAGGCTCTCCAATTAGCTTAATTCTTGCGAAAGCGAAAAGCGGCTGATGCCACAAATAAGCGGAGTAACTTATTAAGCCAACTCCGACAAATGCCTTTGTACTAAGCAGTTTGGCGGCTAAGGTTTCTTTGCCCGCATACAGCACAAAAAGTACCGCACCGACCACTGGAACTAATGCATACGCACCTGGAAACGGTGTTGTTTCATCATAAACAAAGATTGCAGATAAGATTGCTACTACACCAAGCATAGATAGCCCATTGTTTTCTTGCACGCCTCGCTTCTGCACTACGAAAGAGGCTAGGGAACCAGCAAAAAGTTCCCAAATGCGTGCCGGCGCAAGATAGAAATTAGCATTAAGATCCTTACGCCAACCCCATTGACTCAGCGAAAAACTGATTACTGTTAGCACGACAATCAACCAAAACACCTTATTCTTGCCAAATCGCCATGCTAAAAGTAGAAAAACTGGGAATAGAAGATAATATTGTTCCTCAACAGCTAAGCTCCACGTATGCAGTAAGGGTATTTCCTCAGCCGCAGTTGCAAAGTAACCACTCTGTTGCCAGAAAAGAAAATTAGAGGCGAATAAACTAACGGCCATCAAACTTTCTGTAAAGTCTTGCATTTGGCTCGGCATCATCCACATCCAAGCAAAGGGTACGCATACAAACATTACAAAGAAAAGCGCTGGTAATATTCTTCGTGCACGTCTTTCGTAGAAGTTAATAATGCTAAATTGATCATTTTCTATCTCTTCTATAAGAAGAGTAGTGATCAAATAACCACTAATAACAAAAAAAACATCAACACCAACGAACCCGCCACTAAACAGTTCAAAACCAGCGTGAAACAAAATAACGGGAACTACAGCAAGCGCGCGTAATCCGTCTATTTCTGGACGATATTTCAAGTCAAAAAACCTTAGTCAAGTATTGAATGATGCCTATTCGAGCTGTTCATAGAGTAGTTTACCCCTCGCCTCACTAGATACTGTGTATACCAATGGCTGTTCTTTTATAAAGCGGAGACTTAGCTCATCTCGTCCAAATAAACGCGTTACTAAGCTGGTTGGTGTAAATAGTCTAAAACCAATAATACCCAGTATGACCGGACTGACAATTATCCCCAACAGCAATCCAAATTGCGTCCATAGTTTGTTTGCAGGCGGCTTTGCGTCTGCCCTGAGCAGTGTAACAAATAAGAAGGCAGCCAAAGTGGCAAATGAGCAAGATGCTACTTCAATTCCGGAAGGTAGAATTAAGAACTTGTCACAAAGAATACACTAGAGGGAAAAACTTCAATTTTAGGCTCGAGAACAGTCCTATGTTAGAAAAGTTCATTTTTCCTTTCTACATACAGCTAGGAGACCCTCAGGCATCCTAGCGGCAAAACCAGACTCTTTACACAGTTCTTTCGCTTTCGTTAATGCTCTACTCTTTCCTCAACAAGCATTGAAACAACTACTTAGCGCACTGGGTTTTACAAACATTGTAACTATTTACTCGCATTTACTCTAAATCCAAACTGCCCTTTGCCTACAGCATTGATGTTTGCTTCTGCCTTTTCGTCTCTGCATCAATCATGTCATCAAACTTGCGAGTCTCGATGTCTTCATCACCAGTGAATAGTTATTTCAAATAGTGTTTTCCGAGATTTCAAAAGTATCCTGATTGGTTTTGGTGCGAAAAGAAGTCTGTTTAGCAGTTCTGCTGTTGAGGATAATCAATGTCTGAATAGTCAATGTTCTACTGTCTTACAGACAGCTGGGTTAATCACTGAAAAGAATTTCATATCGGGCAGGGGTGATTTGGTTTGTTGATGTATTCACCTTGAGGACAGAGGCAACCACATGCTCAATCATCTCTTCAGCCGCCCGGGCGGCTCATTCTGCGCGAATCTCCGGAATGCGCCTGGTTTTAGAGCGGCCAGCGACCAGCATCCGGGTAAAAACCTGAATCAAAGGTCTATGGGTACTCGTCGATAGCGACCACTGCTGAATTTTCTGATCATATTAATCCTCGCCTGCTGAATTCTGGTAGAATCGCGGCCACATCTTGGTAGCTCAGCCGGATAGAGCGTCCGCCTCCTAAGCGGAGGGTCGCAGGTTAGACTCCTGCTCGGGGCGCCAGCAATCTTTAGCTTTATAGAGTTCCATGCTCGCGCGGACAAATGCGCTTTTTTTCTATGTCATCTGAGACTAACTGTAGTGTCAATTTTTGGTTCTATCAAACAAAGAGCAAGACAGCTTGCCCTGCTGCAGGGCCATCCTAAAGCACTGGCTCTTGGCAGCTCGCTCGGTGTCTTTATGGGAATCATGCCGATAATGCCGTTTCGCCTGATCATGATTACGCTGTTGGCTTACCCCCTGCGCGCCAACCTTTTAGCTGCTGTAATCGTAGCAACAATTGTCGCCAATCCAATAGCTATCCCTCTTTGGTATCTGTTTGCGTTTTCAATGGGAAACATCCTGTTGTCGAGTGTCATAACAATGGAGAGCTTGTCTGGGCTGCTCAGTTCATTGCAGAGTGCGGACAATTTGTGGGCAGGGATCTCTTCACTAGCCGAATTCGGCTATGACGCCGTCTTAGTGCTGTTGATCGGTGGGGCATCACTGGCATTGCCTTGTGGTGCCTTAACCTACACTTTAGGCTTACGTTACTTTATGGCTCGTGCAGCTAAAAGGCAGGCTCCCGACTAGCCTGCGGTTTATCGAGAATTCCTAGGCGCCTTGGCCCAGCGTTCTCTTGGGGCTAGGCATCTACTGCGTTCTCTGTCGTAAGCTGTTCGGCTGGTTCGGTTTGGGGCAGATCCAACTCAGCATTTTCAGCCTGATTTAGAAGCCAACTAGTGGCTGGTTTTACGCTAGCAACAAAGAGAGCTTGGTATGAAAAAAGACCGGGGGCAATTGTAGCGAACAATTTGTTCATAGCCAGCATGAACCGTGACAGTGGGTTCAGTCCTATCGCTAGAGGATAAGGAGCTGGAACGTACCGACTAGTATCAACGTTATACGCTGAATAGCTAAGCGCGCGTTTGAGGGACTTTACAGTGAAGAGACGTTTGTGAGTGATGTCCAATATGCCTCTGCTGCCATAGTTGAATTGCCCTAGCAGCATCATCATTCGAGTCACCCAAAAACATACGTTTCCAGAGCTCACGATCACTTTAACTTTTTCATTTCCGGAGAGTTTTGTCCGCAATCTCTCAAGAAACAACTCCGGCTCTTCTAAATGTTCGATCACATCAAGCAGTACGATGTAGTCCAGCTCCTGCCACGCAACATTAGGTAGCTCCTTGTTTAAGTCACACTGAAGGTAAAGGCAACCTTTGATGTCCTTTTTCTCAGCTGTGTCGCACGAAATCACGTCGCATTGCTTCTTCTCGGATAGGGTCGCTGACAAGTGTCCATCCGCGCAACCAAGATCAAGCACCTTCGTTCCGTCTTTAATCTCTTCGAAAGCAATTGAGTGAGTGCTCGAGAAATCCAGCTTATCAACATAACGGGAAGTTGATTCCCCTTGTGTTGCAAACTTTGGGTCGTAGAAGATGCCCATCGTGATCAATCTGGCCTTGATCGACGCCTTGATAACATCTAGAGCATATTGCATACCATCAACATGGCATACTTCGTCGCCATAGAAGGTTGTGATTGGCAGCTCTTTAACTGTGGCATCAGAAAAAACCAATTGGACGATTATTTCAGTATCGAAATGAAAGTCGTTGGTGTTAAGTTCTATAGGTAGTTTTCGTAGCGCCGCTACAGAATAAATTCTGTAGCCCGTATGAAATTCCGACAAGGATGTGTTCAGTAGCCAGTTTTGGACTTTGGTCAGTATCTGATTACCAACAAATTTATAGAGCGGCATCCCTCCTCTTAGGGCATCTTTTCGATTTATCATTCGAGAGCCAAATACAGCATCAGGGGGAGTTTCTTCCGAAAACGGACTTAACAGTTCTGGTAGGAGCTCGGGGGCATACTGTCCATCCCCATGAAGCAGTACGACCACGTCGAATTCGCGCTCAGCCGCATATAGGTAGCCGATTTTTTGGTTTCCACCATATCCCTGATTCACTGGATTTCGCAGTACTTCGAAATCGCACCAGTACCCCTGACTGAGATGCTTTCGAGCGATATTTGCAGTCGCATCTTGACTGCAATCATCGATGATCAATAAGCTTATTTCGTTATCTCGAGATATTTCCGTTGGTATGCGATTAACTACATCGACAATTGTTTTCCCTGCGTTGTAAGCAACGACAAAAATAAGTACCCGGTTTCCGTGGGATATAGTGGTATCTTCTTCCATATTTCTTTACTTGGACTCTAGGGTTTGTTGGTGCTGGGTTTTTGAGGCGATGCCAACAGCGACTTAAGTGTCATTGCCTGGCTTGAAGCGCTTTTCCTCCGGGACCCTTATTTTGTAGACAATAATATTTTGATCGTTGGCAAGCACTGCTTCCACAATTACATCCTTCTCTAAATAGTCGATGAAATCGAGAGTCGCCTGCTTGATATCTCTTTCATATGACATGGACCTTTGGCGTAAATGTTCAAGCTGCTCTTTGTTATAGGTGACATAGCTATTGACATCAATCATAAAATAATCAGCATCAGGCATCACAGCCCATGGATTTCGAAGGCCTGCTGTATCTACCTCAATGATCACATTCCTGTTGTAGTCGAGTAAATGGGAATAGTTGAGCCATGAGATAACTGTAGCACCTTCAGGTATCAGTGTTTGAAGTTTTTTGACATGTTCTTCCGCGGCCCGGCTAAGCACGTAGTCGTTGTACTCCTGGTATTTCTGACTACAGGCGAAGTTGGTAAACGAAAGAGTTGATCCACACGTAACAGATTGTTTGATGAATTCGAATTTAGTTGGAATCCAAAGAACCACTAAGAAAGTCGAGATCAATAACCCTGTTGCACTAAAAAAACCTTTCTTTTCTTGAGATTCAATGCCCTCTGCCAGAGCCATCGTAAGTATGAGCAAGGAAATAGGAGCAAGGCCTATCAGGATGGGTACAGAGTACCGCAGTGTCTGAATAAATTGATGCTGCTCTTTGCCTATGAATGCAACAGCGTAAACTAGCACCAGAACCGCGCTAACTAATGCTGCGCCTGACGTCCAAACGTCTGCTTGTATGCTTTTATTCCAAAATGCTAGCCTCATGCTCACTAAGCCGAGACCAGCAATTAGAAGCATCGAATAGTTCAGGGGTACTCCCCCATAAAAAGTTCGTTCGTCAGAGAACAACTGTACAAGTTTACCTAAATCAGGCGTTAACGGCAGAGACATGCCGTCTGCCCCTGAGGCCCCCGCGGCCAGGTAAAACGTTACAACTGCCCAGGGCAATATCGCTAGTATTCCGGCAAAAGTTGCCACAGCGCTCCATTTTGCTACGGCCTTTATTTCATGGCCGATAAACAGCAGAGATAATGCGACTATTGGGAAGTGCGCGATCGCAAAGAAC
>Ga0302127_10001453_pt1 | contig 14087 bp, 11 predicted proteins | sample CB4_SCM_MG_FD_204452 | JGI IMG/M metagenome (GOLD analysis project Ga0302127, IMG submission 204452) | Marine microbial communities from Western Arctic Ocean, Canada - CB4_SCM | ecosystem: Environmental > Aquatic > Marine > Oceanic | place: Canada: Western Arctic Ocean | collected 2017-09-24
CCAGCGCTACCTGCGCAAGGTCACTTTCCCCCAAAGACTGAATCGCATTACTAAACAGCGCCTCACTAATACGTTGTGCGGCTAGTAATCCTTCTTCACCATGCACCAGACGCGTGACTTCTTCCGCCAGTCTAATCTGCGGCAGCCGCATACCCGGATCTTGCACCATACCCTGTTGCAATATCTCAATCTCAGAGAGATCTAGAAAGGTAAATACTTTCAAAAAATTTAGTACATCCTGGTCATCAGCATTACGCCAGAACTGAAAAAAGGCATAGGGTGAGGTTTTCGTAGCATTCAACCAAACTGCTCCACCAGCACTCTTTCCGAATTTGGAGCCATCTGATTTAGTGAGCAATGGATAAGTTAGCGCGTAGGCCTGCTTGTTCTCGATACGCCGAATCAAATCCAGGCCACTGGTGATATTGCCCCACTGATCGCTACCGCCCATCTGGATAGTGCAATCGAAGCGACGATTCAAAATCACAAAGTCGTAGGCCTGCAAAATCATATAGCTAAATTCCGTGTAGCTAATGCCAGAAGAATCATCTTCGATCCGGCGTCGTACAGACTCCTTATTGATCATAGCATTGACGCTAAAGTGTTTACCGATGTCACGAAGAAAACCAATTGCTGTCAGATCCTTTGTCCACTCGGCATTGTCCACGACAATGGCGGAAGTCTCGCCACAATTAAAATCCAAAAATTGACTAGCCTGAACACGTATTTTTTCAACGTAATCCTGCACGACCTCAGTCGGTTTTAGGTCACGCTCACTGTTCCTACCACCCGGATCACCGATCAAGCCGGTAGCCCCTCCCACCAAAAGAATGGGTCGATGCCCTGCGATCTGGAAGCGACGTAGAGCCAGTAAGGGGACAAGATTTCCGATATGCAAACTATCGGCTGTCGGATCAAAGCCACAATATACCGTGCGGGACCCCCCGGATAAATGCTCTGCAAGCGCTTCTTCCTGGCTCGCCTGGGCGACTAGGCCGAGCGATTTTAGGTGATCAAGAAAACTATCCATACGTCACTCAAACTATGATTGAGAAAGCCCAATTTGTAGCAACTCTAGTACTTAATCTGTACTCATGCTCTGGCCACAAACGGCGTTTGGGCGCAAAAATACAGTATATCTGTGGAAATACAAGCTGCAAATATGCCCATTACCGCTGAATTAATACAATATAAAGTTTTATTATTCCTTTGTTTTTTATATAGTTAGCAAACTTTTATTATAAATCACACTAAAAAAAGCGTTATATTAGTCAATTTAGTCAATTTTTATGAATCGATACCCAAGATCTCATATCAAGACCGCACTCGTTCTGGCCAGTTTTCTGGCCATTGTCTTTACGACGCTCCCGGCCAAACAGAGTGACCCAATAAGAGTCCCTATTTCTCTGGCGGTCGAGGCACCCACCCCAACTATAGAGCAAGCAGCGTTAGAGCCCGACGGACATGTACAGTGGACAGATCTCACGATTAAATCCGGTGATAACCTTTCCAAAATCTTCCAGCGGTTAGGCATACCCGCCGCAGACCTACAGGCCATTGTTGATATAGGCTCCAAGGTCTCAGTCCTAGTCAAGATTCTTCCTGGTAAAAAACTTAGCTTTCAAGTCAATGAGCAAGGCATTCTTATGGGCCTGCGTTACCGACCCAGTGCATCTAACACTTTGATGGTACAACGTACCGATACCGGTTTTAGTGCCGAACAGATTCAGTTGCCCACTGAAAGTATCACCGCCTATCAAATAGCATCCATTGATGAAGATGCTCCGAGTTTATATCTGGCAGGTAAGCGAGCCGGCCTATCAGACAATATCATCATGCAACTCAGCTACGTGTTCCAGTGGGATATCAGCTTTGCACTGGATATGCGTCAAGGTGACTCTTTCGCCCTCCTTTACGAAGAAATTTACGTTGAAGGGCAAAAGGTCAAAGACGGTATCATCCTGGCTGCAGAATTTACCAATATGGGTAAGACCCATGTTGCAGTTCGATATCTTGACGAGGGCGGTCGCCAGGACTACTACACGCCGCAGGGGTTGAGCCTTAGAAAAGCCTTTATCCGTGACCCAGTACATTTTTCACACGTGAGTTCGCGCTTCAATCTACGTCGCCTTCACCCAATTCATAAAAAAGTTATGCCTCACAGGGGCATAGACTATGCTGCGAATAGTGGCACACCGGTTGTTGCCGCGGGTGATGGCAAGATCTCTATTTCAAGACAAAATAGTGCATCCGGAAAGTACGTTGTCATTCAACACGGTCAGCAATACACCACCAAGTACTTACACCTATCCAGCTTCGGTAAGGGCGTCAGAGCCGGTGCATCAGTTCGTCAGGGCCAAACAATTGGCTACGTAGGATCAACAGGATGGGCAACAGCGCCGCACCTGCATTACGAGTTCCTGGTCAGCGGCGTCCATCGCAATCCAAAAACAGTCAAACTGCCTAAAGCAGATCCAATAAAAGCTTCCGACATCGAGCATTTCCACAGAGAAACGGCAGGTTTTTTAACGCAGCTCGCAGCAATACAGGGTAAAATAGGATACGCCAGGGCAAGAAACATAACACCCGATACCAATGCGTCAGAATAGTCTTTGGGTAAAAAAATTCTAGATAGAAAACGAGTTTCCGCATCCACAGGTTGTTGCCGCATTGGGATTTTTCACCACGAACCGCGAGCCCTGTAAATCTTCCATGTAATCAATCTCGGCACCCACAAGATACTGAAAACTCAAAGCGTCTACCAGCAACACGACACCCTGCTCCTCAATGCTCGTGTCATCTTCCTCCATGTCTTCATCGAAGGTAAACCCGTATTCAAAGCCAGAGCATCCCCCACCCGTGACAAATACCCGGAGCTTCAAATCTTCGTTGTCTTCTTCATCAGACAGCAGTTTGACCTTTGCGGCTGCTGCCTTAGAGAAGGATACTTGTGGTAATGACATGTCGTTCATAAGTGTCTATATGGCACCAACCATCAATTTATTCAAGCACTACCGGTCGCAGTGTTGACCGCCGTTACATTAGGTTTCTTAATTTCAGTGTCTTCCCTGGATTCTCCAGCTGCTTTGGCTCCTTTCTTCCCATCCGGCGCATGGATGAGATGCCCATCAACTCGACTACCCATGACCATTTCAATCAGACTATAGTACACGCTACCTTTGACTTCGGCTTTAGCCGCCAACTCCAGGTGTTTATCCGAGTTAATATCACCGAATACCTTACCGTTGACTATTACGTTAGGGACACGAATCTCACCACGAACTCTGCCTTTCTCGCTGATAGTTACCGTCGATTTTGACCCGGCCTGAGCATATATATTTCCCTTCACTATTCCATTGATCAAGAGTTGATCACTAAAATGAATGTCGCCCACTAACTCGCAATTGGTCGCGACCAATGTTACGCCCGCTTCCGGTTGGTTTTCCTTGCCAAACATTTGTCTATCCTCCTGTTAACTGCCAATCAAATTTTCGTTCCAGGGGTCGCGCATTACTTCCATTAGGCTGCGCAACTATCATTACTTCTATCGGTTCAAATCCCTGTGGCAGTGTCAATTCACCATCGATATTCTGAAAATATTTAAATCTGAAACGAATCGCTTCCTGCTTGCCACTATCCAGATCGCTCAATTTGAATTCTTTTTCATTCTGACCTTCTAGACCCCGCAGGTTAATACGAACACCACCTTCTACATATTCGTGCTTATCTACTACCTGGGTCAATAACAGCCTATATTTGAAACGATTGGGAGCAACCGCCTTCAACATATCCAGGCGTTCAATGCGTATGCCCTTGTCTCCCACATTGGGAGCCATGACGCCCTTATAGAATATAATTTCTTCTTCCAACAGGGCTATTTTCACCTGCAGCGACTCAACTGACTGACGTACCTCCTCTGTTGCAATTGAATCTACCTCACCACCAAGTTTCAATTCCGCAATCTCACCACGCATTCTTTGAATGCTCGACCGCGCTTCGTCCAACTGTTGGCGAATCTCGTCCCTTTCCTTAACCATAGCAACCTTTAGTTCAATACCTTGACTCATACCAAACTCGTAGGTCAGCCCACTAAAGGTTGCCATAAAGACTAAAAACACACAGAAAATAGCCACCTTGTATAAAGGACGGTATGGTACGACGACCATCTGGTGCTGCTTGCTGCCTTTTACTGCCGCCATAGGGCTAAATTTTCGAACGCGGATCATATAGCTTAGCAGAAAACAACGAAAACGAGACAATCTGACGTATGAAACAAATCTTTGCAAGAGTCTCAATGGATAACTTTAGGCGCCAGCTGGCCTCTGTAGACTCTACTCCACAGTTTGCGCTACTCGGTATTTGCTCAGGCTTAGTGACCGGCCTGGTCATCATTGTCTTCAGAAAAATGGTAGAGACGCCCCTCTCTATACTGCTTCCAGGCAACTCCGAGAATTTCGAAGGTTTATCTTGGCCATATTATTTCATCATGCCGTTCGTCGGTGGACTCATCCTTGCGCTCCTAATGAGCCTAGTTAAACCAGACCATCGACCCGTTGGGGTGACCCACGTCTTGCAACGCCTGGGGCGATATCAAGGTCACCTACCCGTGGGAAATCTCTTGACCCAACTAATCGCAGGTACCATTGGCCTGGTATCTGGGCAATCCGGGGGAAGAGAAGGCCCTGCCATCCATCTGGGGGCGGCAGGCAGCAGTTTGCTGGGACAATACCTAAACCTGCCGAACAACAGTATTCGGATATTGGTGGGCTGTGGAGCAGCAGCGGCGATCTCTGGCTCGTTCAATACCCCCATCGCCGGTGTCATTTTTTCTATGGAAGTCATCATCCTTGAATACACGATTGCCGGTTTCGTTCCCGTTATTCTTGCCGCGGTAGTAGCGGCGTTCCTAAATCAACTGGTCTTCGGCGCGGATATTGCCTTCGGTGTGCCTCAGGTTGCCATGGTTTCCTTCTACGATCTGCCGTTTTTGATTCTGGAGGGCATATTTATTGGGTCGGTCGCAGCGCTGTTTGTTAAGACAATCCAAGTCATTCACGACCTGGCGCCAACATCTCTACCCCTGAAACTCATCATCGCAGCAACAGTGACCGGACTAGCCGCACTGCTTGTGCCCCAGGTACTCGGCATAGGTTACGACACCGTTAACAGTGCACTGCTGGGAGAAATCCCACTACTTATCCTGATGGCTGTATGCTTTTTAAAGCTACTGACCAGCGCAACCAGTGTTGCACTCGGGATGCCCGTAGGTTTGATAGGACCGACAATTTTTATCGGTGCATTGGCCGGCGGTATATTAGCCGCGTTTGCCCACTATTTGACGGACGGTCTTTCTTCGCCAGCGTTCTACGTCATGCTGGGTATGGGCGCGATGATGGGGGCTGCCCTGCAAGCGCCACTTGCAGCCTTGATGGCGGTCGTGGAGATGACACACAATCCGAACATTATTTTACCGGCGATGCTGGTCATTGTTATCGCTAATATTGTAGCGAGTGAACTCTATGGACAGAAGTCGATCTTTATTACCCAGATGGAAATGCTAGGTCTGGATTTTCGCCAGAACCCTTTGTCCATGGCGCTAAACAGAGCCTCTGTTGCCAGCATCATGTCGCGAAGTTTTCTGCGTGTCTCACAGCAACTCGACCCTGAACGTATTTACGAAATTAACAAGACCAGACCGCAATGGCTGCTTGTTGATGGCGACGGGGGACCTGACACTATCCTTCGTACCGAGGATCTGGTGACCTATCTGGAGGTCAACAGCATCGATGCCAGTGACGAGAATATTCGTTCCATAAGTCTGAACGAGATTCCTGCTACTCGCAAAGATGTGACGTCGATCCTGCTGCAGGCGACCCTCAGTGAAGCCCTTGATACGATCAACGATGCCGGTGTCGGAGCGCTCTACGTAAATCGTATTTCTGCCCCACTGATGGACTCCCCTGTTGGTATCGTCACCAAGGAAGATATTGAGTCTTACTACCGGCTTTGAACCACGACGGATCTTGTGCTTGAATTCGCACCTCAACTAATGACGGATATCCGATGACTCGCTCACAGAACCTCTTTACAGCAGCAAAAAAAATCCTACCTGGGGGTGTCAACTCTCCGGTCAGGGACTTCAGGCGCGTAGGCGGCGAGCCAATATTTATAGCAAGCGCAAAAGGGGCCTACCTGGACGACGTCGATGACAACAGCTACGTCGACTACGTCGGATCCTGGGGACCCATGATCCTTGGACATGCGCATCCTTTGGTGATCAAGAAGATACAGGAAACAGCAGAACTGGGGCTTAGCTTTGGCGCACCAACACAGCTTGAAACCGATCTCGCGGAAAAAATTTCCTCACTTATGCCCAGCATTGAAATGATTCGGATGGTCAATTCGGGTACAGAAGCTACGATGAGTGCCATTCGACTGGCCCGTGGTTTCACCGGTAGAGACAAGATTGTCAAATTTGAAGGTTGCTATCACGGCCATGCAGATTCTTTACTAGTTAAGGCAGGATCCGGCGCACTAACGCTTGGGCAACCAGACTCAGCGGGTGTACCCAAGAGCTTTGCTGAGAATACACTAACGCTGGAGTTTAATAATCTAACGCAGGTGCAAGAACTGTTTGACCAGGTTGGCGACGAGATCGCGGCAATTATTGTTGAGCCAGTCGCTGGAAATATGGGATGTATACCGCCGGTAGAAGGTTTCTTAGAGTGCCTGAGAGATGTCTGTACGCAGCATGACAGCCTGCTTATCTTTGACGAGGTAATGACTGGTTTTCGCGTTGCATTAGGTGGTGCTCAGACGATTTACAACGTAAAACCGGATTTGACGACGTTGGGGAAAGTCATCGGTGGTGGAATGCCGGTCGGTGCATTTGGAGGTCGCAAAGATGTCATGTCCAAACTCGCACCGCTGGGAGATGTCTATCAGGCAGGAACGTTATCTGGTAATCCGATTGCAATGACCGCTGGCCTCACTACGCTGTCCATCATCGAGGAAGATTCTTTTTTTACTGATCTAACCGCAGCCACGGCGCAACTGGTTGATCAGTTTCAGACTTTGGCAAATCAGGCAGGTGTGCCATTCTCAACTAACCAGGTTGGAGGGATGTTTGGCTTCTTTTTCACGTCAGTCAGTCCAGTGACAAATTTTGATCAGGTAATGAATGCCGACGGAAACCTGTTCAGCAAGTTTTTCGTTGCGATGTTGGCTCAGGGTATTAACTTTGCTCCCTCCCCATTTGAAGCTGCATTCGTGTCTAGCGCACATGGCGAGGTCGAATTTAAACGAACACTGGATGCCGCAGAACAGGCATTTCATGCACTCAGATAACGGATACTACAATGGACAAATACGACGTGTATGGGATCGGCAATGCGCTGGTGGATACCGAATATGAGGTTACTAACGAGTTCCTGGATCTCGCCAAGTTACCCAAAGGTATTATGACTTTAATCGATGCCGAAGACCGGGTGCGCCTGGTTCAGCTGCTAGAACGTGAACACGAGCATCAAATGGTGAAGCTATCGGGAGGGGGTTCTGCCGCCAATACGATCGTCGCCGTATCCCAGTTGGGTTGCAGCGCATTCTACAGTTGCAAAGTGGCCAATGACCAGACTGGTGAATTCTTCGTCAAGGACTTGGAAGACCTCGGGATAAGTACAAATTTATCTGCTCGCAGGGAACCCGGTGTCACCGGAGAGTGTATTTCCATGGTTACACCTGATGCGGAACGCACCATGACGACTCACCTCGGTATCACTCAACAATTCTCGACTCAAGAGCTAAACCCCGACGCATTAAGAAACTCCAGCATTCTGTATATCGAAGGTTATCTTGTAAGTTCGCCTTCCGCATTCGAAGCTGCACTCGAAGCACAAGACATAGCCCGGGCTGCCGGTGTAAAGGTTGCACTGACCCTTTCAGATCCAGCTATGGTAGAAAATTTCAAGAGTGCTTTCGATACAATCATTAGCCGAGGTATCGACATGCTTTTTTGCAACACGGAGGAAGCAAACCTGTGGACCAGCACGTCAACTCCTGAAAATGCGGTTACCGTTATCCGCGAGGCCTGTCCCTTCTTCGCCATGACTTGCGGCAACGACGGCGCGATGGTCTCAGACGGGCGGGAAGTACTTCATGTACCCGGAGTCCCTACTACTGCAGTAGATACAACAGGTGCCGGTGATAATTTCGCGGGCGCGTTTCTTGCCAAAATGTGTAGCGGTAGCGATTTACGTACTGCCACAGCATACGCCAATCGATCCGCTTCGTTACTTGTTGCAAATTTTGGTGCTCGACTCACCACAGATATGGTCAACAGCCTTAGAACAAAGACAACTGGCCATCAGTGATATCACCCAGCGAGGTTGATTTGAACGACAGTATCGCATCGGCAATTGGCACCAACTGTCGCTCCACATAGAAGTTATAGTCAAGTCGTGACTTAACGTACTGCTTCGGTTCAGGGCCATTTAGCGTCATCAGATACTCGACCCAACTGCCATTTGTATCGACCTCTGGCAGCCCCCTACTGGCCCTCGTATCGCGAGCGATCCGAGCCGCCCGAACATGCGGGGGTACATTTTTCACATAATCATCGATCTTCCTACGCATGCGGCGTCTTAAAACCAGTTGGCTATCTACCTCACCATTTTGGACGGCTTTGACTACCTGCTTGACGTAGTCAACGTAAGGCTCATCAAGAAAGATCCTTCTATAGAGTTCCTGCTGGAAGTCTCTGGCCAACGGCGTCCAGTCACTTCTGACCGTCTCCAATCCCTTGAAAACTAGATGTGACTGTCCATCATTGGACACCAAACCCGCGTAGCGTTTTTTACTGCCTTTCTCTGAGCCACGAACAGTTGGCATAAGGAACCTGGCAAAGTGGGTTTCATATTCCAGCTCCAAATAGCTGTCAATCGCATACTTCTGCTGTAAATGATTACGCCACCATTCATTCAGAAAACTAACCAGTTCAGTCGCGCTGGCGGTCACATCGGCATTACTCATGTGGACAAATACGGAATCCGTATCACCATATATCACTGGAAAACCTCTCTCTTCAATCAGATCTTGGGTCTGACGAAGAATGTCGTGACCACGCATGGTTATCGAACTTGCCAGTCGCCCATCAAAAAAGCGACACACAGAGGTGCCCAAAACGCCGTAAAAAGAGTTCATGATAATTTTAATGGCCTGGGACATCGCGCCATCTCCGTCGTGTTTTGCCTTATCTCGGGCTAGCCATAAGTGTTCGATAATGTTCGGCAAAATAGTTCTATCCCGAGAAAATGTACCGCCCTTGAATCCTGGGATCGCATCCTCTTCTGCAGTGATCATCGCCAAGGGGTCTACATGAAATGTCCGAATGATACTCGGATACAGACTCTTGAAATCCAGAACAATGACGTGATCGTACAGTCCGGCTTTGGAGTCGAGCACAAAACCTCCGGGACTTCCCTCGGCATTGGCCTCTCCCGGCGTTGGTGCTACAAACCCCTCTCGATGTAGACGGGGTAAATATAGAAAATCGAAAGCAGCAACTGAGCCGCCGGGACGATCGAGATCCAGACCCGTCAACACGGATCGCTCTATCGAAAAATTAATGAGATCCGTCTTCTCAAAGATATCCCATACCAGACGACAGTCCTGCAGATTGTAGGCCGCAAACTGACTACGATCATGCGCATACATATCCTGAATCTCAGCAGCCCTTGCATCGACGTCATCGACAAGCTTCCCTTCCCCCAAGAGTTGCTGGGCAACGTAATCAAGCGAGAAACTTTCAAAAGAGAATGTCGCTGTTTTTAAGAGCTCTATACCATCTAACACGACTCTGCCGGGAACCAAGGCGTAACGCCTTTGTGCACTGGCAGTGCGCCAGATCACCTTTTCCCGAGCGCGTCCAAGACAAAAATCGATACCCAACGCATCGCATCTCACCTGTAAAAAATGAAGGTCAAAAGCAACCACACTCCACCCAATGACGACATCAGGGTCTACCTGCGCTACCCACGTTAGGAATCCAGTGATGAGCGAGCGTTCGTCGGGGTAACACTCAATGTCAAAGTTTTGAGAGGCGACCGGCATGTCTGAGACCATCATGACAGCACGCTCAGTTGCGCCATATACTGCAATGGAATACAGAATATTCTCGGTATAGGAGGTTTCGATATCCAGAGAAATTACTTTCAAGTGGGGTTTAAAGTCGCTGGGGCGGAGCTTTGGATCAATGCAGAGCCGACTACCTGCTTCAAGGCGCCCTTCGACATGCACCGCTCCCATGATGAATCTTTCCATCAAATATCTGTCGGTAGGCCTAAGGTCTGCTTCATAGGCCGATATATCCGCGTTCTCCAATCTGGTTCGAGCAAAATGAAGTTCCCGTTGACTCGGAAAATACAAGGCAACAACAGCATCAGCCGTAGCAAAGGTCTTGAGCTTAACGGCCTCGTGGGTAAAACCCTTGATGTCCGAAACCAACGATAAGGTTTTTTCTAAATCGGATTCTGCAACAAAAAACACCGAAGGTTGTCGGGGTAGAACGACCTGAAGCGGCTCCCCATCGGTGACGAGCCAAAAGATCAGATCCTGTCCATCCTGACGGTCTTTGAATTGACGGCTTAGAATGAAACCTTCCGTCTCGAACATGATCAGAGCGTTGCCCTGACCTGAATGACCGGCCTTTCTGGTGACCCCAGAGTGTCTATGCTCACGCCAAATGCCTTGCCAATATTGCTTGAGGTGATCACCTCACCCGGCGAGCCCGTTGCAAGTACCTGTCCAGACGCCAACACGCAGATCTGATCTGCAAACTTCGATGCGAGATTAATATCGTGAAGCACGACCACCACCGCTGCACCCCTGTCTCTTAGCATCTGAATAATGTTAAAAAAAGTCAGTTGATGGGCGAGATCAAGTGCGGCGGTCGGTTCATCGAACAGAACATACGCAGACTCAAGGTCATCCCACACCTGGCATAGTACCCGCCCTATTTGGATACGCTGCTTTTCTCCGCCAGACAACGTGGTATAGATGCGTTTAGAAAGATTACCAAGATCACACTTATCGACAACCTCCTCTACAACGCGCCTATCATGCAATGCGCCGGTAAGATGTGGTATACGGCCCATATGCATCACTTCCAAGCCAGTAAATGGGAAATCCAACGCAGAACTCTGAGTGAGGAAGGCGACTCTACGCGCACGAGACTCCAGAGAACAATCTGAAATCGGCTGGTCATCCAGCATGACGCCCTTGGCCGCCAGTTCACCGCTGGCTATTCTTAGCAGCGTTGTTTTACCCGCTCCATTGGGGCCAATCAACGCTGTTATACAAGCCGGTTTTATATCGACGGACACCTGATCAAGCAGTTGTGTTCCATCAACCTCAAAACTAACGCTATGCAGTACCAGGCTCATATCCCAAGTTTTCCTTTTTGGCGCATGATCAACAGGATAAAGAAGGGCCCCCCCAATAATGCAGTCAGAATCCCCACCGGGACCTCCGCGGGTGCAAAAACAGTTCTGCTAAGCGTGTCGGCAATTAGCAGCAACAATCCACCAAGAATGGCAGATGCAGGGATAACGACCTGATGCGTCGATCCCATGGTCATGCGAACCAGGTGTGGCACTACCAGTCCTATAAACGCAATCACACCGGTCAATGCAACGCCAATGGAAACCGCAAGCGCAGTGAATACAACGATGCGAATTCTTAACCGGGGTACCGATATACCAAGATACGCTGCTTCCTGGTCACCCAGCGTAATAGCATTCAATTTATGACGTTCAGCAAATAGAAACAGGATCGCAATGGGAATGATCAATGCTACTGCTACGCTGTACCAATCTGCACCACCCAAACTTCCCAGAGCCCAAAATGTAACCGACCTTAGCTGGACGTCAGTCGACACGTATGACAAGAGGCCAATTCCTGCTATCGCCAGCGCGTTGATAGCGATACCGGCCAGCAACATAGCGGAAATCGTCCCTCCCCGGCGACCGATTTCCAAAACCAACCACGTCGTTAACAAACCGCCTACAAAAGCACTTGCTGTAAGGCCCGGCAATAGCGCGGCGCCCAGCACCAAGTATAGAGCAGCACAAAGAGCAGCGCCGCTAGACACACCGATAAGCGCGGGATCGGCCAGCGGATTACGAAATAGGCCCTGGATGGCGGCACCACTAGCCGCGATGCCCCCACCCACGAGTATTGCGAGAAGTATTCTCGGGAGCCTAATATCAAGAACAATCGTCCGCCGAATATCAGTCACGTCGCCACCGGTTATTGCAGCAAACACATCTGCCAGAGGGATTGCCGCCGAACCCAGAGTCAGTGACGTTAGTATGGCCAGCAGTAAAGCAAACATCAGTACGCTAAAACGCATTGTCAGTATTCGTTTTCAAAGGGTATCGGTTTCCAAAGCCTGGTTTGAAGATGATTAAACCTAGTCTTGTAAGCAAGTATTTCAACACCATGACTGACAGCCAGTCGAAGCGCTTTACCATAGTTCACATCTATATGATCAGCCACCCTGACGCGTCGAATCCCGGAATGCTGCACACAGAAAAGCAACACAGCGCGCTTACCCTGTTTCGCCATCTCCCCCAATTCTCGTAAATGTTTGCTACCCCGCTCACTGATAGCGTCGGGGAAATAGCCAACACCTTTGGAAAAGGGCGCCTCTAATAGCGTCACGCTCTTAACCTCAACGTAGCAATCCGGGATGCCCTGCGCTGACAGGAGAAAGTCGATCCTGCTGTTCTCAGAGCCATATTTAACCTCGCTCTGAAGTATCGAATAATGTGCCAGCTCACCCACGACTCCCTCTTTGATGCCATCTTTCACCAGCCTGTTGGCTTGCGCCGAGTGGATGCCAATATAGTGCCCGAGTCTGGTTTGTATATATTCCCAGGTGTAGGCATATTTGCGCTTTGGGTTGGAGGAACAACTGAGCCAAACCGCCGCGCCTTCCTCTACACAGTTTTTCATCGAGCCGGTGTTTGGGCAATGTACTGTTAATAGCTCACCATCAGCCATATACACATCTGCTAGAAATCGCTTATAACGCCTGATCAATTTTCCCGGAACAAGATCACTCATCAACTAAAAACTCACTCGTCTGCATTGCCCTGGCCAATCTATCAACGGCGCCCCGCAATCGATCCATCTCTGTCGTATAAGAGAACCTGACATGACGGTTGGCGAGATAGTTACCAAAGTCCGTACCTGGTGTAATCGCCACATGATGGTGTTCCAACAACGAATTCGTAAAGGTTTCACAATCTGAAAAGCCTTCTGGTATACCGGCATATATGTAGAAAGCGCCATCCGGCTCCCTTGGGATCGAAAACCCTAACTCCCGGAGCGCCGGTAAAAGAAAGTCACGACGGGTACGAAGCGCCTCCCGCTGTGACTCCATAATCTCTCGAGCTGCTGGCGAGAAAGCAGCAACCGCTGCATGCTGTGCAATCGATGAGGGACAAATAAAGAGATTTTGTGCAAGTTTTTCAACTTCATCGATGGCCCACGTTGGCGCTATCAACCAGCCCAATCGCCAACCAGTCATACCAAAATACTTAGAAAAACTATTCACCACAAAGGCATCTGTACAAACGTTAAGCGCCGACATCTTATTGTCATCGGCATACACCAAACCGTGGTATATCTCATCGCTGATCAGGTAGCCATTTTTTTTAGAGATAAAAGAAGACATTGATGTCAGCTCAGTTTCATTAATCAGCGCACCCGTGGGATTTGCTGGCGAAGCAAGCAGTACACCGCGCGTACTTTCTTGCCAATGCGCCCTTAACAACGATTCATTGAGTTGGTAGTCTTCTGCGACGCCCACGGGCACTAACGTCGCTGACCCAGAAAATACCGTCATAAAATGACGGTTACAGGGATATCCGGGATCACCCATGATGATATTTTCACCCGGATTTAGCAGTAAAGCGGTGGATAGCAGCAGCGCACCGGAACCTCCTGACGTAACAAATATTCTCTCCTCACTGATCTCGAGACCATAATCACTGCGATAGTATTCGGATATGGCTTCCCGTAACTCA
>Ga0302127_10001455_pt1 | contig 14070 bp, 10 predicted proteins | sample CB4_SCM_MG_FD_204452 | JGI IMG/M metagenome (GOLD analysis project Ga0302127, IMG submission 204452) | Marine microbial communities from Western Arctic Ocean, Canada - CB4_SCM | ecosystem: Environmental > Aquatic > Marine > Oceanic | place: Canada: Western Arctic Ocean | collected 2017-09-24
GAATCCGCCTGCTGAAGAAGAGTGAGGGTGGACCCTTGTGGGCCTGAACCCCTTGGAGTAATCCTGCGAATAATTGAAATAGACCACTGATTAAGTCTATTTGATGGCAGTAGCCGTTAGGTGGAATTGAATTGCAACAAGCAGAGATAAAAATAAATGAAGAAGAGACAGCAGTAAGCCCTGTAATAGCGACCATTCTTATGGTTGCAATCACGGTTGTACTCGCGGGTGTCCTGTATGTATGGGCAAACAGTCTAGCCAGTGAAGGCACAGATATTACAATGAACACAATGAACACCTATACTGCTGAGGATGCCGATGATGAAACAGGTGTTGGAACTGATGACACACTGGTTAGGATGCAGATGACTGGCAAGGATGAACTTGCTTGGTCATTTGTTCAAATTAGAATTTCTATTGGCGATAAGGTCTACACTTGTAGTGTGATTGCCGGAGATGATTGTGAGATTAGTCAAGCGGCTGGTGAGAACGAAAATACTTGGGAACCTGGCGAGTATCTATTTTTGAAGGAAGGAACAGAAGATATCTGTGATGGAAATATTTGCCCCATTAGCATCTCGATTACAAATGGTGGCCGTTCTGTCGGGGGCTCACCACTAATTTTGGTTGATGGGGCATCCGGTAGTAATTCCGTTAGCGGTAGTTCTAGCGGCGGTGGAACTACTGTGACGCCAGAGTCTTGCGCAGATGTATTTGCTGTAATTGAAACCCAGGATGATGTTTCTAGTTATTCGCATTGTACTGATTTGGATGCGCTTTACCTTCACCAAACAAGTGGGGTAACGGATGTCAGCCTACCTCATCTAGAGAAGATTTATCAGTACGCATATTTCCACCAAAATGAAGATTTAGAGACCGTTTCTTTGCCAAATCTTGAGGAAGTTGAAGGATATGTGTATTTCCACCAGAATGATGCTCTCGAAAATGTTGATTTATCAAGTCTTGAAGTTGTGGGTGATAATGATGACGACAATGGGGGGTATGTCTATTTCTCAGGTAACGATGCTCTTGAGTCAGTTGATTTATCAAGCCTAAAACAGGTGTTTGTAAATGAACATGGAGATCAAGGGTATGTCTATTTCGATAACAATGATGCGCTCGAATCAATCGATATGTCTAGTCTTGAACATGTGGGAGGTTATCTCTATATCTCTGGTAATGATATTCTTTCAGATTTGGGTTTGACGAGTTCTCTGACTGCAGTTGATAATTATGTATACATTTACAGTCATCCATTGTTATGTGTTCCAGACTTAGATTGGGATAGTATATCAGATTCGGTATCGATGGGCAGCAATGGTGGATGCTGAACTGAATCAATAGTACATCTTAATTTGAAAGGGGTTCAAGTTTCACCGACAGAGCCGTCAGATTTTTCCCAGTCTGGAATTGATGGGTCTTGATTCGCCCACAATACATCATCGATTCTAAGGACTGATACTGCCGCTTCCATAGCACCTGAAATCGCATTGAGGCTAACTACAAGCGGCTCAATTATACCAGCATCATACATTGATTCAGTCTTGCCTGAATGTATATTGAGGCCGATCCAATCGCCTCCTTCTTCTTGTGCGGCATTGAGCCTTAGTACCTCATCAAGAGGCGAGAGTCCAGCATTCTCAGCGAGGATTCTCGGAATTGATTCTAGTGCACCTGAAAATGCCTCAATTGCTAATTGTTCGCGACCAGGAACAGTTGGTGCTATCTTTCGCAAGTGGCGGGCTAAAGCCATTTGAGTTGCGCCGCCACCGGGTAAAATTCGTAGGTCTCTAACAAGACCACAAGCAATCGCTGATGCATCATCAAAGCCTCGTGAGACTTCGTCAATTCGAGTTTTACTAGTACCACGCACAATCAGTGTGAGTCCTCCCTTTTCGCTACCGATGAGTTGCATCTGTGAGACACCATTCCAATTCTGAGTGTTGAGTGATGTGAAGTTACCAAGATCTTCGGGCTTGGCTAAAGTGGGCTCGTGGACTACCAATGCTCCTGTGGTTCGAGCCAGCAATTCTAGGTCAGGCTTCTCAATTCTACGGTACGCTGTGATTCCTGCGGCAAGTAACATGTTACGAGCATCGTCATCTATTCCGTCACGTGCGCATAGTAGGTTACAGCCGGTTGCAGCAATGACATCTACACGATTCTGAATGTCTGCCATCTCTTGTTCATTAAGAGCTGATGTCATACCAATATCAGTGACTTTGAGATTGATATCAAGATCAGGTTTTCGGCGGGAAATCCCACCATCAAGAATTAGAATTTTACCACCCTCTGGAAACATCTCCATCTCAATGTGAATAGGATCTTTTGCAATCACTAGTCCTGACACCAATTCGCTCTCAGTACTAGGTCGACCACCATCATTTACTTTCTTTATAAGAGTTGAATCAGCCTCAATTTTACCATTTACCTCCATAGCTAATGAAGTAGCAGCAGAAACTGCAAGTTGTGAGAGGTGACGGCGAACACCTTCGTCTGATTTACCAGATAATGAAGTCATTACTGAGCGAAGTGAATCCTCTTCAGTAGCTTCTTTTGACATCTGTTGAAGGTGACTCATGGCTTCCTTACTTGCCAACCGATACCCTTTCTCAACTAGGGTTGGATGAACTCCCATCTCAATCAACTCTAATGCATTCTGCAGTAATTCTGCAGTCAAAATGACTGTACTTGTGGTGCCATCTCCAGCCTCTCGGTCCTGAGCACTAGACTGGGCTATCAGCATCTTTGCGGTTGGATGTTCAACCTTGGCGGTTTCAAGTACTGTAACACCATCATTGGTGACGGTTACTCCTCCTTCACCGCTGACCAACATTTTGTCAAGACCCTTCGGACCTAAGGTGCTACGAACTGCATCTGCTAATGCAGAAGCGGCGGCAACATTGTTTCTCAATGCAACACGACCTTGTGAACGCTCAGTCTCACTGAGTAGAGACTCGTGCTCTTGAGTTACCATTAGCCAAGCCGAGAGACGGGTGTGTCTTAAGGCCGATGGACGGGTGATAGTGTGGTGAAATAACCTTCAACATCGGCCAAAACTTGGGAAGAATTATTATTTTGAAATATTAATTCTGAATGTTACATACTTGGTACATGAATATAGTGAATCACAAGGGTTCATATATGGCTGGCTATTCGTACTATACAACCACAGGTTAACAAGTGAGAGATTGACATGTCAGAAAAAGAATTTACAGCGGGTGGAGAAGACTGGGAAGAGCGACTCCTAGAGCAACTCTCGAAGATGTTTAACGACATGGGTATGCCAATGGATACAGAAACAATTCGAGGTATGATGGACCAAATTCGTAGTCAATTTGAAGAAAATGGTATAGACCCGGAAAAGATGGCTGGTGAAAATATCGAATTGAACTTGGAAGCAACCATGCATGACCTAGCAAAAATGATGGGAGGTAAGTTCCCAGAAAAAAAGCCAGTATCAATAGAAGTAGATACGTTGGAAGAAACAAAATCTGATTCTGAAGTGTTGATACCAGTAAATGAAGAAGATACTTTCATTGATGGCGACAAGATGATCCTGACTCTTGATTGTAGCCGAGTTGATGAGATTGATGATAGCGGTGTAGGTGTTGAAGTCGTTCTCACCAATGACAACTCAGTTGTCAGTGTAATGGTTGAAGGCAGGCCAAGGCCAGTACGAAAGTACAACATTGGCAGAGTTGTTGAAGCGATGGATGGATGGTCGCTTAACAACGGAATATTAGATATGACTCTTATAATTTGAAGGATGTGAAATAAATGGCAAAAAACCCAGTAATTGGAATTGATTTAGGAACGACAAATAGTTGTGTAGCGACTATTGAAGGTGGCGAGGCGATAGTAATCGCTAATGCCGAAGGAGCGAGAACAACTCCGAGCGTAGTCGCTTTTGCAGCAGATGGCGAGCGCATGGTTGGTGTAACTGCCAAGCGCCAAGCAGTAACCAACTCTGAACGTACCATTCTTTCTGTCAAGAGAGAGATGGGTAGCGATTGGACTCAGAAAATTGATGATGCTGAATACACCCCTCAAGAAATTTCAGCATTCATTCTTCAGAAGATGAAAGCAGATGCTGAAGAATATCTTGGACAAGAAGTGAAGCAAGCTGTCATCACCTGTCCTGCATACTTCACTGATGCTCAGCGAAAAGCAACAAAAGATGCTGGTAGAATTGCTGGCCTAGATGTCCTGCGAATCATCAACGAACCAACCGCAGCCGCACTTGCTTTTGGAGTTGACAAGGAGGATGACCAGACCATTCTAGTCTACGATTTGGGTGGCGGAACCTTCGATGTATCTGTCCTAGAAATCTATCTAATAGATGGACAACCACAAATTGAAGTCAAAGCAACTGCCGGAAACAACAAACTCGGTGGCGATGATTTTGATGAGGAAATAATCAAGTGGGCTGTTGCTGAATTCAAGAAAAGCAGTGGCATTGACTTGTCAAAGGACTTGCAAGCGATGAGCCGTCTCAAAGAATCAGCAGAGAAAGCAAAAATCGAACTCTCGGGAACAGCCCAGTCACAAATGAATCTTCCATTCATCACTATGGTGGACGGCCAACCTGCCCACCTTGACCTAACCCTTTCACGGGCAAAGTTTGAGGATCTAATCAGCGTACTCATTGAAAAATCAATGAAGCCAACTCGTCAAGCGGTCAAAGATGCAGGGATTACAGCCGCTGAAATTGACAAAGTCTTACTGATTGGAGGCTCAACTAGAGTTCCAGCAGTGCAAGAAGCGATTGAGAAAGAACTCGGAAATAAAACTTACAAGGGAATTAACCCTGATGAGGCTGTTGCTCTTGGTGCAGCACTTCAGGCTGGAATCATCGTTGGTGATGATGCGGTAACCGATGTACTTCTACTCGATGTCACACCACTTAGCCTTGGAATTGAAACTCTTGGTGGGGTAACTACTCCAATGATTGAGCGTAACACAACAATTCCAACAAAGCGCTCTGAAACTTTCTCTACTGCAAGCGATAATCAGCCAGCGGTTGAAATCCATGTGCTACAAGGCGAGCGAGAATTCGCACGTGATAACATGACACTAGGTCGCTTCTTCCTTGAAGGCATACCTCCAGCACCTAGAGGAATGCCACAGATTGAAGTCGCATTTGACATTGATGCTAATGGCATTGTCAGCGTTTCAGCGAAGGATTTGGGTACTGGAAAGGAGCAATCAATCCGAATTGAATCTGCAACTTCACTCAGTGAAGATGAAATCCAGCAGAAGATTGCTGATGCTGAAAAATTCGCTGAAGAAGACAGTTCAAGAAAAGGGAAGGTCGATACTCGAAACTCCGCTGATAGTATCATCTACCAGACTCGTAGAACCTTGAAAGAGGCTGAAGAAAAAATCACTGATGAAGACAAAGAACCAGTGGAAGAAAAACTCACAGAACTTGAAGATCTCATTGTTGAAGATGGCAAGCCAAAAGAAATTGAAGATATTGATGAGGCTGCAATTCAAACCAAAGTGAAGGAATTGGAAGAGGCAATGCATGCAATCTCTGCAAAGTTGTACGAAGCTGCCTCCGCCCAGATGGAATCTGAAGAAGCTGCTGAAGAAGCAAGTGCTGATGGCAACGATGTTGTTGATGCTGACTTTGAAGTCGTTGACGAAGAAGAGAACTGATTCACCCGATGTGACCATCATTCACCGTTGATGAGGCGAGTAAGAGTTCGCACATGAACACCAGTAGCACCGTGAGCAACGGTTGCATTGGTTTTGGTACCCCACGCAGTTCCTGCAATGTCTAAATGAGCCCACGGATATTGCTCCGCATCATCACCTTCACCATTCTTTGGAACGAATTGTTTGAGGAATGCTGCGGCGGAATTCGCCCCACCATAACCCTCCCCAAGATTCTTGACGTCGGCAATTTTTGACCCCGTCATTTGCTTTTCAAATGCTGGTAATAGAGGCATTGGCCATGCTAACTCACCGCTGTCTGCTGCTGCTTTACGCAAATTCTCTAACAAGTCATCATCGTTAGACCACAAGCCACTAGCTTCGTGTCCCAATGCTACGACACAAGCACCAGTCAAGGTAGCGAGGTCAATGATATATTCTGGATTATACTCGCCTGCCTTCCACAAGCCATCAGCAAGAACTAGTCTACCTTCAGCGTCTGTGTTTAGCACTTCAACTGTTTTTCCTGAGTAGGTAGGAATTACGTCACCTGGTCTGTAAGCAGTTGAACTAGGACTGTTTTCTGCCATGCAAGAAATCGCCATCATGTGGCCTTTGTGGCCAACACCATGTAATGCGACCATCAAACCAAACACGGTTGCAGAACCGTGCATATCAAACTTCATTTCATCCATTCCACCACCGGGCTTTAATGAAATCCCACCGGTATCAAAAGTGATTCCTTTGCCTACAATAAATGGGCATGGCCCGTCCTTTGCCTTGGCATTTAATTCCCAAATTACCATGCAAGGTTTGTGCTCACTACCCTTGCCAACATTGACGAGACCGCCCATTTTGTTCTCTACAAGTTCATCCCATTCCAAAACTCTCACTGACAAGTTACCCTTTCCCTTAGCGAATGCTCTAGCACGTGTGGCGTATTCCATTGGAGTCAGTTTGTTTGCTGGCTCGTTACCAAGATCTCTTGCTATGTGTACGCCTATTGCCATTGCTGATACGCGAGCGCATCCTGCAGTTAAATTGTCGAGATGTCGGTCTAATGCTTGGAAAGTTGCTGTGTAAGGGGTGTCATCATCATCATCGTCATCGTCATCCTTTGAGATATATTTGTCAAACTTGTAGTCTCTTAGCATCATACCTTCAGCAAATGTTGTCATCATTGAGGATTTCCAACCACTTGTGAATCGGACTGTGATTGCTTTACCATGTGACTTGTTGAGAGCGGCGAATGCGTTAGCACCTGCATCCCGAACAGAATTTGATTTTTGCTCACTAGATTTCCCCATGCCGACTAGGACAACTTTGCAATCATCATTCCATAGTGAAATCATTTTACCAGATTTGCCATCAAAATCATCACTGGCAATAGCGGCTTTCACCTGTGATTGACCCGCACGACTTAATCCTGTTAAAGAGCGATTTGGTGGTTTAACTACGTCCTCAAAAAGTGGGAGGATTAGTGTCTGTTCAACTGTATTCATTGGGCCAACTTGGTGTTCCATAAGCACCCCGATTGGGCGACACTATTCAAAGGTGAGTGCTGTTAAAAAGATGCTAAAGTGGTAATTTTCCAGTTCACTCCGGGTTTTTTTCTTGATAAAACTTGGTTTCACGCCGTTCCGAAGCAAAAGCGGCACCAAATGCCGCGAGAAGAGAAATGAAGATTCCTGGCGACGAAAGGAATCCTTTACCATCCTCTTCTACTTCTTGAATTACCTCTTCTGGAATTGATTCGTTGACCCAGAGGCTTGCATCAATTACTCGCTTTTGATAATACAATTCAAAGTGACCATACTCTGTTAGACTCAGATTCGTCGTATCGAGGTGAACGTGTGAACTGTTGGTTGCATTAACGCTAAACAACTCCGAAGTCCACAACACTTCGCCGCTATCGATGTATCGAACAGTGGCATTTGAGGTGCTTGCTCTCCCTAGATTATCAACATTCAGTTCAATAGAATCTTCACTATACTCAAACGATGTGACGGAAAGTCGAGCCCTCCAATACCAGATGTTGGTAATCAGATATCGCATCACATCTAACTCTTCACCGAGGCGGTCTGACAATGGTTCAATCGTTCCGAGTGCCCATTGTTCATCATCAGTTTCAAACGTGAATGTCGGGAACCCCATCACCCCATACCCATAATCTCTACTGGTCCCACAATTTGGGTATAATCCTTGATTTGCATTTTGAATTGGGATGTCTGAAATATTTGCGTGAACATCTTCTCTGATGCCATGATACAACTCCCAATCTGAAGGTTGCTCCGGCCATTTGCCCCAAGGGTAGAGCATAATCCAAACTCCAGTATGCATAGTGACATACAAATCAGCATCAGGAACTACCGTGTTCATGTAAATCGAATTCGCATGAGTTTCAGATTCACTAAAGGCATCACTACCAGGCTGGGTCACCGGGCAGGTATTCCAGTAATGATCGTAGTTTCGGTTCAAATCAACTTGGTTGATATTCCAACGTGTGTCGATATCATTGCCATCTGCATTCAGCATGATGAGTATGTGTAGTTCAGTAGTCGTCAGAACATCAATTACTTCCTGATCTCCAGACGCCCAACCCTCGATGTAATATTCGGCTGTCAAGAAAGCCAATTCAGTCCCCAAGTGTTCATTCCCATGGTGTCCACCATCAATGTAAACAATCTCTTTCTGTGCACCATCCGGTTTTGCATCAACGCTCCAATCAGAGATTTGAACAACCCAGAGATTCCGACCAAGTTCGGTTTGTCCAGCAACAGTCAGTATGACAATTTCAGGATGATCGGCAGCCCACGATTGTACATCGGTGGTAAGTGTCAGATAGGAGTGGTACCAATGTTCCTGAACAATGTCAGGTTGTTGGGCCAATGCCGTAGGTGCGCTAGAGAGGACCATCACGGCGAGAACTAAGACTGGTATGATGCGCGGCACAAATGGCCGCTAATGGTGGGATGATTTGAGCCTTAGCATTCCTCAAAATCACAATGTGGCAATATGTGCGGCGACGATTTTAGTTGCTATTAATGCCGAAGTAAATTGAGTCAGATTGCTATCTTTCCCTGCTACAATCTCTGCAATATCAACCCCAATCACCTCAACTAGAGGGGCCGCGAAAAGTGTCTCAATCACCTCTACTGCTTGCCAATGAGCCAAACCTCCAGGGACTGGTGTTCCTGTGTGTGGCACAAGCGAACCATCTAATCCATCAATATCGAAAGTAAGCCACACTGGGCCTGTGAGTGAGGAAATCTCCGCTAGCAGATTATCCCAGCCTTTTCTACCACCTGATGGTGCTAAGATATCGCGCGCAAACCAAGTTGTAACTCGGTGGTCTGAATCAATGAATTCTTCTTCCTCTTGAGAGAAAGCCCTTACACCAATTTGTAGCAAATTACCCACCCCTTCGTCCAATGCTCTGCGAGCCGCACAGGCGTGGCTGTAATTGTCGCCCTCTAACTCATCCCTCAAATCCGCATGTGCATCTATCTGTACGACGGTTAAGCGACTCAAATCACCAGCTAAAGTTGGGTGTTTAGAGAGGGCCCTCATTATTGCTGGAAGTGACCCATGTTCACCACCCAAAACGACTGGGAAAATTTGACCTGTAGTCCACTCCGCGAGGTATTTCTCAATACCTTCTAACTGAGCTGATAATGAGCCACCTTCACCATCCCAAGGTTCAGCGGTGAAAATTGCTCTGCCGGCAGGTAAATCTTCGCTCAACAATGAGTCGTTTAATTCAACTTGAGCCGACGCTTCAATGCATGCCGCAGGCCCGTTTTCGGTCCCTTGTCCATATGAGACCGTTAATTCGTATGGGAGCGAAAGTATTGCAATATCAGCACCCTCTTTAGTTGACTCTTTCAAGCCGAGAAAATTCCCCCTGATTGCGTCCTCAGCCATATCTCTCACACACCTGCTCGGCTTGTTTGGTTTTATGCGTTCTCGCCGGTTAAAAATTGAGGCTCGACCGAGCCAATGAGACATTTTCACCGGATTGTTGATATAATGCGGTGTACAAATAGTAAGTGTACCCGAGTGTAATTAGTTGACCATACACTCAACATGGAGATATTCTCATGGGAATGACAATGGCTGGATTAACTGCTGCGATTCAACGGCATATTGACAAAGAGATGGAAAAGACTGTGGCCGAGAGCATGGCAGAACATGCGCTCGGTTTCTTTGGTTATTACGACCGCATAATCGATAATGCATTGGAACCAACGGACAGAAATCTATTCTATATTTTCCAGGATTACAATCTACTAACAACAGAATCCGAAGAGACCACTCTTTGGGATGGCAGGGAATGGCGTATCCACTATTGGAGATTCAAGGCAGAATTAGCCCAGAAAGCAGCCGGATACTTGGAAGATGACGAAGAGGTAGTTGATTCCCCAGAATTCAACATCTACGAGGATATCCCCACAGATATTTGGAATCGAAGTGATGATGGCTATGAAGAACCACTGTTCTAAGTCATTGCTAAACACTCCTCTGTAACTTAGCCATTATAGCATCGTTGACCCAGTGCATTCTGCGGCAAAGATGGAAAACACAGTTTAACACGAAGGGTTAGGATTCATTAGGGAACAGACCGAAGGTGACATCATGGTACGAGGCACGAGTGGCAGGCCTGCAATTACTTTGATACTGGTTTTTCTGACCTCGTTAGCACTGCCTCTTACAATCGCTGATGGTTCAAACCCACCTGTAATTTCAGTTGATTGGCTTGACCATGATGATGATGGTGTGGCTGACCATGCCTACATGATTGGATTTGATTCTACAACCAACGCTGCTAATTTCTATGTCAATGTCAGCCACTCCGATATTAATGCCTCAACTCTTGGAGAATGGAATTACAGATGGGATGACGCTAATTTCACCATTTCACCACTTAACCTGACTCACCACAGAATTACCATCCCCACCAATCTTTCATTTGGTGATGAAATTATCATTGAGGTTTATGACAACTCAACTGATGCTCTTCTGTCATCTAGAAGTGTACAAGTCACATTGTGGAATCAACCCATAGCTGATCATGAAATAACTGTCACAACTGACTGGTCATTGCGACATCAAATTGAGAATCAAACTAGTGAAGAGTACTTCCTTGAATTCACTGGCCAAGGTTGGCAACAACGTAGTGACGGGCTATTGATTCATGACGAATTAGGCACAGGGACCTTGACTATTGACGAAGTTTCAGAGGATGGAAGTAATATTCTGATTGTTCTTGACTTAAACCGAATTTGGCTCAATGAGACAATGATTGGTGAAGAACTCACCAGCCAAATTTTTGAGATGGCTGGCGCTGGTAACATGACCATTACCGATGACACTGATGGGAACATGACGATTTTAGCATCAGTTGTTGATGCATACATTCTCCGCTCAATGGTTGATGGAACCATTGAAGAACAACTTCGATTAGAAGCAAATGGAAACTTGAACATCACTAATGTTGATGAAGATGAAGAGATGTATATTGACGCTGAAATCGCTTTACTACTTGTTGAACTTCACGACGTTGATGGCGTAAGAGTGCTTGCTCATACTGAGTTTCAAGCGACAGGAGAATTGGAAATACAATCATCCGGGTCACATATCTATGTTGATCTAGAACAACTAATACTCCTTGAAAGATATGAAAATGGTGAACTGGTTTTACAACATGACAAAACCTATGGTGATGGTACCTTTTTCTTTTCTGATACTAACGATGAGAACGGTTCAATCGTGGTAGATGGCGACGTAATTCTTCTTCATCAAGAAACAGAGAATGGCACCAAGGTTGCCGACACCATCCATATTGATGCCGACATTACCGGCGCCACCACCGGCGATTTTGGCCTATGGCGCCGAATTGAAGATAGTGGCCAATCCGCTAACTCAACTGGGCAAATGTGGGAAGTCAACCGTATTCACGAAGAGAACTGGCTCAATCTTACAGGTGGTGGTATACTAGAAGGAATGGGACCATCTCAAACATACAACGAAACTTGGGACCATGAAGTGATTTACGAGAATTACACTAACCGTACCATCTACTACTCGTGGTATGAACAGAGCAACGACCCTAGCCAGGGTGAAGAATGGCCACCCCGCTCTCCAATACCTGTAGAAGAGGTAAATACCACTGAAGAAGAATCCGGACTTGGAGATATTAACATTAGCCGTGAAACCGGTTTGGCTCCTGCTGAACTTCTAATCGGTGACAATGTCGGACTTTACTCTGGAGACCTAATGAGTTTGGAATTGACTGCGGATTCCTACCAATCATATACCCGTGACGGACACACAATGGATGTCACTTCTTGGAGTGGCACATACTTGAGTGAGTTGAGTACCGCTTCTGGTTTAGTAATCAATGAAGGCATACTTGCGGGTTTGGTTGCTGAAGTTTCAAGGGAAGTTTACATTGATTTTAATGAAACTGAAGATGCTTGGTTCTGGGAGAACCAGTCCCTCGAAAGAGTACTTTCACCCAATATCGTGACTGCTGGTGAAAATACCCCTCCAACTATTGTTGAAGTTAGACTCCAGGAGGATAGAGTCCTCAATGAAGGTGGAAATCTAGTTCACATGGAAGTCGAAATAAGCGACCCTGATTGGAATATGCGTGAAGTAAATGTTGATTTATCAATATTAGGACTAGGAACAATCCAATTGAATGATATCGGGCAGGATGGCGACATAATGGTTCACGATGACAATTTCACGGGCTCATTTGTGTACTTTGGAACTGACTCTGGAAATATCTCTGTTTCTGTAACTGCAGAAGATGTTTGGACAAGCGCTACTGACGATGTACTGATTGAAGTAGTGCACCGAGCGCCACGAATTGTTGATTTCACTCTTAGCCAAGAACAGGCTGAGCGTGGTGAAAATGTCACTGTGACTATCAAGGCATTTGATAGCCTTCCAATTACTAGTGTTGGAATTGATTTAATCGCTGAAGGCGGCGAACTTTCCCCTCTCACAGATGACGGTGGGGGCTATTGGAGTGGAGTGGTAAATATTCCAGAAACGGTGAGCCCTGGAGACATCTATCTTCCCGTCAAGGTGGTGGATAGCGGCGGTGGATGGTCAATTCTGACCCATCTAAACCTTCCAAGTACTGTAGCTGGAGTTGGCGGTGATGCGTGGGATGCACCGACTGCAAGCATCCCTGCACTTCTAATTGAAAATAGGGGCCCAGTAATCTCCGATTTCCAAATTCTGAAAGAAGGAGTTCAAGTTCAGGAAATTATCATTCCAGATGTTGGTGATGGAGCATCAACTTACGTGCTGACTGTGAATGCAACAGACCACGATGCAATTACCGTTGTACAAGGTAGATTGCGAATGCTTGCACCAGTTGGTCAAGACACTACTTGGCAAACTATGAGAGATGATGGGCAACAAGGAGACGAGGTAGCAGATGATGGAGTGTACTCTATCCAAGTGACTGTTCGTGAAGGGCTTCCTGTTGATTCCTTAGTCCTTGATTTCCGGGGAATTGATGTCTATCTTCAAAGTACAAGTCCTGTTTTCGAAGCCACGGTAGAACTTTCCGATAAAGAGGTAGATCCACTGACAAATCCAACCGATGCACTCAGTGATTGGGGCTCAACTGTGATGATTGTAATGATTATTTTGGGCGTCGTGATGCTAGGTGGTGGAGTTGCTATTGTGGTTCTGATGCGACGTGGTGGAAGTCTTGATGAGCAACTCGGCCTAAATAATCAGTTTCAGAAACAATCCTGATGAGGTAAATCTACATCCTTGATGAAGGGTAGGATTGGTGATGATTTTATGCGAGTACTATTCATCTGTGTTGGAAATACCTGCCGAAGTCAGATGGCTGAAGGTTGGGCAAAATCTCTAGGTTTAGAAGCCCAATCTGCAGGCACCCATCCTGGACAATCTGTCGCCAAGAAGGCCATTGAAGTGATGGCTGAAAAAGAAATAGATATTTCTAATCAAGTTCCAACTAAGATTAGAGATGTTGATATAGAATCTTTTGACCTAATATTTTCAATGGGCTGTGGCGTTTCATGTCCGGATATAAAATTCAATGATGATTGGAATTTAGATGACCCGTATGGAGGAGTTGCTGAAAAGTACAGAGAAATACGAGATGAAATTGAAAGAAATGTCCGTCAACTGATTGAATAGAATTTCTTAATTTAAGCAAATATGAGTGGATTAAGGTTCACTCTTCTGAATCATCAGGCATATCACCGATGCCTTCTAAGTGAATCTTGATGTAAGAAAGAACACGTGTTTTACCATCTGCGTCAATCTCCTCTGTACCTATTTCAATACCTCTGTTGAACATTTCGGGAGGTAGATTACCTGCGATGTTCCCATTACGCCGGCGGCAGATTTCAGCAG
>Ga0302127_10001459_pt1 | contig 14056 bp, 15 predicted proteins | sample CB4_SCM_MG_FD_204452 | JGI IMG/M metagenome (GOLD analysis project Ga0302127, IMG submission 204452) | Marine microbial communities from Western Arctic Ocean, Canada - CB4_SCM | ecosystem: Environmental > Aquatic > Marine > Oceanic | place: Canada: Western Arctic Ocean | collected 2017-09-24
CATCCAGCTAGTATGTGGAAGGGGTTACGCAAGGACATTAATAATGATTTTCCAGAATTTCTTGAAAGCGGAGAAAATGTGGTAGCAATCATTAAAGACACTGGCTATGATGATGAGATTTCTTGCTTAAAAACACTCATCTCTATCCGTGATGAATTAAATATGAGGCCATATACATTAATTACTGATAAAAAAGACCAATCATTTTATTAATTTAATTTATTTATAAACTCTTTTGGCAGGTAGTCAGTAATCTTTTTAAGATATTGAATTTTTGATGAGCCAACATTGATATTTGTCCAACTATTATATACAGAATCATAAATAGTATTATTGCCAGGTAGTGCAAGTAAAAGAATAAAAGAAATTTTTATAATAATTACTGCTTTAACAACTCCAAATATTGAGCCTAATAATTTGTCAAAAATACCAAGAAAAATTAAATTGATGATTTTCTTCAGGAGTATTCCAGCTATATTTGCAAGAATAATTGTCGATATAAACAAACAAATGAACGACACTACCATCCCGAGACTATCATTGTTAAGTAAAAAATCAATATTTTTTGATAAAGTTAGATAGTATGTTTTTGCTAAAATTATTCCTATTACAATTCCAGCGCTTGTTGCAAGCTCGAGAATAATGCCATTACGGAATCCTTTATACGCAAACCATAAAAGAGTAGACAATACAATATAGTCAATAATATTCAATTTTTTTCCTCTTTTTTTGTTTCTTCCAGCAATTTGATACTGATAATTGTCTTTGAATATGGCCAATAAGTAATTGAAAGATTCGAATCAATTGGAATCTTCTTAAATAATGTATTTGAAATAAGAAATATTTTGTCATTGATTTTAATATAGGTGCTTCTGCCCATTGAAAAAATACCTTGACTTTTCCAGCTGTGCATTAATTCACCTTCTATTATTTGTGGTCCTAATAGTTGATCGTTAATATTAATGTAAGATTGATAAAAGCAAGATATAGTAATAATTATAAAAAATAATAAACCTAAAATTGAACCATTGTTGCCTTTTAATACTTCCAGTAGAAAAAAAATTGATATAAATAACGAAGCTATTGCTGCTGTAGTATAAAAAATAATTTCAGGATCTTTTAATAGATTAATTTTTTGGCGATCCATTGATTTTCCATGTAAAATATTTATGATGTTAGTTGTTTGGCAATCTAATTAGTTGGCCAATTTGCAGGTCGTTTGGATTGTTTAATTCATTTAATTTAATAATTTCTTCTAAAAATACTTCTATGTCGTAACCTAAAACTATAAATTTTATTGCAATTGCATACAATGAGTCACCATCTTGAACTTTATAAAATTCATATAATTCTTTTTCTACTAGAGTATCTTTTTTTTCAGATGGCTCTTCTATCTTTTCCTCTTCTATCTTTTCTTCTTCTATTTTTTTTTGTATCGGTATAATTACAGGAATAATAACAGGAACAGTGACTTCCTCTTTTGCCAATGTATCTTGACTAGTATTTTGTATAATAATTTGTTGCTTGATTTCATTCATATCTTTGATGGAATTTTGTCCCCCAATTACGAACCATATAAAAAATACAGATCCAACTAGTAATGAAATTAACGATCCTTTGTATAGCAGTATTTCGTTATTATTTATTTTGGGACTAGAGCATTCCTTGCATATAACGTCGCCGCAATCACTGCAAAAGGATCTATTGCATGATGCGCAGTTATTTCTTGCTTCTTGGTTACAAAATGAACATATCATGATATTTATTATTCATAATTTCTTACTGTATTTTTATTAGCAGTGATAATATAGTAATAAATGACTGATTTTATTGCAACTCTACTGTTGCTCCAGCCTCTTCTAATGCTGCCTTAGCTTCATCAGCATCCTTTTGTCCAATATTTTCTTTTACTGCCTTAGGAGCACTTTCTACAAGATCTTTTGCTTCTTTAAGACCAAGGGTCGTGAGCGATCTTACTGCTTTAATAACATTGATTTTATTCGCACCAATTTCTTTTAGTATTACTGTGAATGAGTCTTTTGCAGTTACAGCATCTGCATCTGTTGATGCTCCACCTGCACCTGCAGCAACAGGAGCAATAGCGACTACGCCAAATTCTTCTTCCATTGCTTTGTTTAGATCATTTAGTTCTATAATTGTCATTTCTTTTATAATACTTAAAACATCATTAACTTTGTCTGCCATTATATTACCTTTCATATATTTTAATTAACCATTTTAAACACTTGCATCATCTTTATCAGCAACTGCTTTATCAGCAACTGCTTTATCAGCAACTGCTTTATCAGCAACTGCTTTATCAGCAACTGCTTTATCAGCAACTGCTGTTTCTGGGTTGTTGGCTACTTGCTCAATTCTTGACTTGAGTAGTAATTGAAATTTGCTTGTCGTACTAGTACTTAAATTCATAAATTTCATTAATGGCATGACTAGCTGTGCGCAAAATTTTGCAAGTAGTGTTTCTTTTGCAGGAATTTTTGAAATTTCTTTTATGTAGGTTGCGTCAACTATATTGCCAAAATAGAATCCTTTATTTATTTTAAGTGCGCCTTCATTAGCTTTTAAAAAGTCAAATAAAACTTTTGTTGGAGCGACTACATCTTTTTTTGTAGTAATTATTGCTGTTGGTCCATCAATTAATTCGTTTAGTTCGTCTCTTTTAGAATTTGAAGTCGCAATTCTAAAAAGAGTATTTTTTATAACATTAAATTGCCCATCTACTTCTCTTAAATTATCTCTTAACTCTTCTACTTGAAATACTTTCAATCCTTCATAATTTATAGAGATAGCAGCCTCAGCTTCATTAATGATGCTAACTAATTTTGTTACTTGGTTCTTTTTTTTATCTGAAGTCATTATACTTTCACATTCTTTCTTTGCCAAAGAAACTAGCGACTTGCATAACAAAAGGAAATTAATTTATTAATTTACCTGTATAGGAAATTAAATCTTTGTAGATACCTATAGTCTTTGGCGTTTTTACAATTTATACTTTTCTTTCTTTAGTTTCTACTATTAAAAAATTTATTCTGCTTTATTCTGATTTAATTTTATACCTGGTCCCATACTAGAACAGATTGTACTTGACTTAATAAAACTGCCACCTTTTGCACCTGACGGCTTATTTTTACTAATGGTATCCATTATACTTGAGAAATTTTCTAACAATTGTTCATTAGAAAAAGAAGCTTTTCCTAAAGTGCAATGAATAATATTAGCTTTATCTAACTTAATTTCCACTCGTCCAGATTTTGCTTCTTTGATGCCATTTGCTATATCATTTTCAGCAAGGACGGTGTTGTTTTTTGGATTAGGCATGAGTCCTTTTGGTCCTAATATTTTTCCTATTTGCGCAAGCTTGCCCATCATTCCTCTTTCTGCAATTATTACATCAAAGTCAGATGCTTTTGTCTTAAGTTCCTTTATCAAATCTTCTCCTCCAACAGCATCTGCTCCTGCTTCTTTTGCTTTAGCAGCAGCCTCTCCTTCAACAACAACGGCAATTTTTATAGTTTTGCCAAGACCATTTGGAAGCGCAACAGAAGTTCTTAATTGTTGGTCTGCGTGCCTGTTGTCTAGACTAGTATTTATGTGTAATTCAACGGTCTCATCAAATTTTGTATTTGCATTTTCTTTAACAATTTTAATTGCTTCAATTGGGTTATAAATTTTTTCTTGATCTATTTTTTCAAGAATTTGTGAGTATCTTTTACTGATTTTGTTCATTTTGCTACCTCTATACCCATTGACCTAACTGTGCCTTCAACAATTTTAATTGCAGCATCTATACTGTGTGCATTTAAATCTGGCATTTTAATTGTTGCTATTGATTCAATATCTTTTTTAGATATAGTTCCGGCTACTAAACGTTTAGGAGTAGCTGATCCCTTTTTTATTTTTGCTGCCTCTTTTATTAAAGCAGAAACTGGAGGTGTTTTTAAAATAAAAGAAAAAGTTCTATCAGCATAAATAGTTATTTCTGCAGGAATTATTTGTCCTTTTTTATCAGATGTTTTTTCATTGTATTCTTTACAAAAATCAACGATATTAATTCCATGAGGCCCTAATGCAGTACCGATAGGTGGAGCCGGGTTTGCTGCACCTGCTTGAATATGCAAGTTTATTTTTGTAGTTATTTCTGCCATTATTTACTCCAAATTTATTGTTTTTCAACTTGTAAAAAATCTAATTCTATAGGTGTTTCTCTTCCAAACATTGAGATCATAACTCTTACTAAACCCTTATCGGTATTAATTGATTCTACATTACCAATAAAGTCACTGAAAGGCCCACTTGTAACTCTTACTGCATTTCCAACTTCGAAGCCTACTTTTATTTGCGTAGGCTTATGTTCCATTTGGTTTAGAATTTTATCAATTTCGGTAGGGTCTAATGGGGTTGGTTGTGCTTTTTTATCTGGGTTTTCAGCTGCAAAACCAGTTACTGCCGGTGTATTTCTTACAACGTACCAAGAATCGTCACTCATTTCCATGTGTACAAGCACGTATCCAGGAAATAAATTTTTTGTAATCGTTTTTTTTTGACCATCTCTTATTTCAATTTCATTTTGAGTTGGGATAACTACTTGAAATATTCTATCAGTCATGTCCATGGATTTAATTCTTTGTTCAAGGTTAGCTTTTACCTTTTTTTCATGACCAGAATATGTTTGCACAATATACCAATCAGCATTTGATGTATCTATTTTTTCACTTTCTTCTTGTAAATCGTCTATTTCTGCAGACTGATTATTTTCGTTGCTTAGAGCTATTTCTTCATTCATAGTATTCCTAATGTCTATAAAATTACTTTTTCTACAACCCAACTAAAAACAAGATCTGCAAGTCCTAAAATAGCACCAAATAACAATGAAACTAGAACTACTACATATGTTAAGTGACCGATTTCTTTCTTTGGTGGCCAAGTAACCTTTCTTAATTCGTTCCATGTTTCTATAATCCATCTAGGTTTTAGTATTGAACCCTTTTTTCCTTTTTCTGAATTTTTATTCAAGACTCCTGTATTATTAGGAATACTTGCTCCAGTAGACTGAGGCTTATTTGCTGATTTTTTTTGTTTTTTTTCAGCTCTTTCTTGTGCTCTTCTTAGTTCACGACTCAATTTGTCAGTCTTTCTAAATTTTAGATTTCATTTTTGATTATAATATATTTATAAAATTTAACGTGTTTCTCGATAAACTTTATGCGATCTACATTTCGGACAATATTTTTTTAGTTCAAGTCTGCTTGTAGTATTACGCTTGTTTTTTTTAGTATGATATGAACGATCTTCACAATTTCCGCAAGCTAAAGTTACATGTTCACGATCGTCTTTTGCCACACTAAGCCCCTTAATTTAGGATATGAAATTATTGAATAATTATTCAATAATTTCAGTCACTACTCCAGCTCCAACTGTTCTTCCGCCTTCTCTAATTGCGAACTTTAGTCCCTGCTCAATAGCAACAGGTGTTATTAATTCAACTTCAACTGTTTGACTATCTCCAGGCAACATCATTTCTGTTCCAGCAGGAAGATTTATAATACCAGTCACATCTGTTGTTCTTACAAAGAATTGCGGCCTATATCCATTCATAAATGGAGTATGTCTTCCGCCTTCTTCTTTTGAAAGCACATAAACTTCACCTTTGAATTTAGTATGAGGCGTTATTGATCCAGGTATACAAAGCACTTGACCTCTTTCTACGTCTTCTCTTTCAAGTCCTCTTAAAAGACAACCTACATTGTCTCCGGCTTGTCCAGAATCAAGAAGTTTTCTAAACATTTCAACGCCTGTTACTGTTGTGCTTGTTGTTTCACGTATTCCTACAATATCAACTTTTTCACCAGTCTTAACAACTCCTCTTTCAATTCTGCCAGTTACAACTGTGCCTCTGCCTTCAATACTAAAAACGTCTTCTATAGGCATTAAGAAAGGTTTGTCAATTGGTCTAACTGGTTGAGGAAAATCTTTATCAACTGCAGCCATAAGTTCATAAATTGGAGCGTATGCAGCATCGTTCGCATCATCAGGAGCTTCTAATGCCTTTAAAGCCGATCCTCTTATTATTGTGACGTTGTCTCCATCAAAGTCATATTTAGATAGCAGTTCTCTTAATTCCATTTCTACTAATTCAAGTAGTTCTTCATCGTCCATCATATCGCACTTATTCAAAAAGACGACAATATTTGGAACTTCAACTTGTCTTGCAAGAAGTAAGTGTTCTCTAGTTTGTGGCATTGGACCATCAGGAGCTGCTACAACAAGTATAGCTCCGTCCATTTGTGCTGCACCAGTAATCATGTTTTTAATATAGTCAGCATGTCCTGGGCAATCAACGTGTGCATAGTGGCGAGCTTCTGTTTCGTATTCCACGTGCGAAATAGCAATTGTTATGCCACGTTCTTTTTCTTCAGGTGCGTTATCAATTGCATCAAAGGCGCTAAAATCAGCCATGCCTTTTAATGACATTGCTTTTGTAATTGCTGCTGTTAAAGTTGTTTTTCCATGGTCAACGTGGCCGATTGTACCAACGTTAGCATGAGGTTTAGATCTATCAAATTTTTCTTTAGACATATTCAATTCCTTTATTAAATTTTGTTCAGAGATATTAGGATAACTTTTTCTTTGTTAAAAGCAATACAGAACTTATTTTTTTTATGGAGCCCTCAAGCAGAGTCGAACTGCTGACCTCATTCTTACCAAGAATGCGCTCTACCACCTGAGCTATGAGGGCATTAAATTCTTTCCTTGTTGCTAATATTTATTAAAACAAATATTAGTTTATTTTAATGGTGCAGGGGGCAGGATTCGAACCTGCGTAGACCGAAGTCGGCGATTTTACAGACCGCTGGATTTAACCACTCTCCCACCCCTGCGAGATAATAATACTTTTTGGAGCCCGAGAGGGGATTCGAACCCACTAACCTATCGATTACAAATCGATTGCGCTACCATTGCGCCACTCGGGCTAAGAATAAAAAAATCAGTTCGAGTATATTGGTAGTAAATGCATGCGTCTACTAGATTAATAGAAAAAATTAGTATTTTCTATTAATCATCCAAGTTGTCTCTGATTCATTATCTTCTAAAATAACACCAATCTTCATCAAATCGTCTCTTATTTTATCAGCAATTTGAAAATCTTTAGATATTCTTTTATGATTTCTTAATAAAATCAATTGATTGATAATTGATGCATGATTATCTGCAGGTTCTAAATTAAAATTTTTGGCTAGTTTATTAAGTTTTTTAATATTAATTGTTGTTTCTTTTGTCATATTATCTAAATTAAAACCCATGCAATTCAACAGTACTAATGCTGTTTTTAGCAATTGTTGTTTATGCAATATTGTCAGTTGTCCATTATTTATCTTATTAACTAATTTGAATATAATTGCCAGAGCCTTAGGTGTATTAAAGTCATCATTCATGACTTCTATAAATTCCTGAATGTAGCTATCTTCAATGTCTATATTTGTATCTAGTGCTTTTTGTTCTAGAAACACCATGTTGTTAGCAATTATTTTCTTAATTTTTTGTATTGAGTTATCTGCGTTTAAAATTGCTTCTTCAGAAAAATTAGTTGGTTGTCTATATCCAGCTGACAAGACAAAAAACCTTAAACTATTTACATCCCATTTTTTAAGTGCGATCTCTACGGAAATGTAGTTGCCTAAAGACTTTGACATTTTTTTATTATTTACTAACAGCATCCCATTATGCATCCATATTTTTGCAAATTCTTTTGCTCCGCTTGAGTATGCTTGAGCAATTTCATTTTCATGATGTGGAAATATTAAATCTGTACCGCCGCCATGAATTTCAAAGGAATCACCTAGATATTTTTGTGACATTGCAGAGCATTCAATATGCCAACCAGGCCTACCATTTCCCCACGGAGAATTCCAAAAAGGTTCTCCATGTTTTAATGGTTTCCATAAAGCAAAATCAAAGGGATGTTTCTTGCCAGTGCCTTGCTCGTCATTCTGGTTCATTTCTTCTAATTTTCTACCTGATAAATTGCCATATTTTTCATATGATTTGACTCGATAATAAACAGCCCCATCTTCTGTTTCGTATGCATTTCCATTCTTAATAATTTTTATTATTGAAGAAATAATAGCTGGGATTTCTTTTGTAACTCGGGGTCGCACAGTTGGTTTAATTAATCCTAATGCTTTTTGCTGTTCTTCCCAGATAGATATGTTTTTTTCTGCCAATTGTAAAGGATCTACTTTTAATTTTGCAGCCATACTAATAATTTTGTCATCGATATCTGTATAATTTGATACATAAGTTACTTCTTTGCCTCGCCAACGTAAGTATCTAATCAAAACATCATATATTAGTGCAGACATTGCATGACCCAAATGACATTCTGTGTATGGAGTTATACCACAAACGTAAATTCCAATTTTTTGTGCGTGGTTAATTTTTTCTGTTTTATTTTTTAGCGTATTATAGATTTTCATTGTGCATAATACTCACTTAAAGATTAATTTGTTTTTATTATGATTGATTTTTGTTTATCTTGTCTTCTAAGTCTTTAATTTTTTTTTCTAATTCATTAATTCTTTCCCATCCAGGATCAGGGAGTTTTTCTATTGTTTCATTAGTGTTTTCAAAGAATGCTACTATATGAGCTGGAACACCTACGACTGTTGCATTTTTTGGTACGTGAGATATTACAACGGCTCCAGCTCCTATCTTTGCGTTATTTTCAATAATGATATTACCAATTAATTTTGCTCCTGCACCAATAGTTACATTGTTTTTCAGAGTAGGATGTCTTTTTTCTTTTTTTGTAGAAGTGCCTCCTAGAGTTACGCCTTGATAGAGATGGCAGTCATCTCCAATGATTGCTGTTTCACCTATCACTATTCCCATTCCATGATCAATGAATAATCTTTTACCTATTTTTGCATTAGGATGAATTTCTATGCCAGTCAGCCATCTATTAAAATATGCAATTATTTTTGCTATTAAACTAGATTTATTTGATAAAAAATGTGCTATATCATGCAATATAATTGCATGAACACCTGAATAAGTAAGTAAAATTTCTAAAGAACTTTTAGCAGCTGGATCGTATCTCTTAACTGTTTTGATTTGTTCTTTTATAGTTGAATTGGTATATCTAAATAATAAAAGAATTATTATTAAAAAACCTAATAAATAAAACATTTTACACCTACTTCAACATTGTTATTTATTGCATTTGAATAACTGTAATGCATGATAAAGAGTGTCCTTTTCCGTTGCTATCAATTCCGTTGTTTGATTTGCCTTTGATATTGATTTGTTTTTTACGAATTTTTAATAATGTTGAAAGTACTTTCAACATTATGTCCTTATAATTTTGTATGAATGGCTTTTTACCTATTACAGTGATGTCGATGTTTACTATTGATAATTCAGAATATGCATAAACATTTGTAATAATTTTGTCTAACAAAATTTTGCTATCAATATTTTTTTCAGTATTATTGCTATTAAAATACTCTCCAATGTTACTATGCAATTTGTCAGTTGAACTACTAGCTGCACCTAAAATCGCATCAATAAGTGAATGTATAACGACATCTCCATCACTATGCGCATCAAAGGCTTTCATTTCATCTATTGTTATCCCACCTAAAGCCATTTTACCCTTTTTACTAATTTTATGTGCGTCATATCCAATGCCTATAGTCATCTGTCATTTCCTCAATTATTTAAAATATTTTAAATGTTCCTGTACTGTTATTTTCTGATTTTTATGTTCGCCACTAATAATTTTTATTTTTTCACCTAGTAATAAAACTAACGATGAGCAATCTGTAGCTTCATTTTTACTATGTACTTTGTAAGCTTTTCTTAAAGTTTTTCCTTCAAAACCTTGAGGTGTCTGAGCTAGTACTATATTTTCTTTTTCTATATTTTTTATAATGCTCTTCCCTTTAATTTTTTTTATTGCATCGTAAATTTTTATTGTTGGCACAACGGCCTTATGTACTTCTAAATTTTTAATTACTTTATTGATAATTTTTTTTGAAACGAATGGCCTTGCTGCGTCATGTACAAGATAAAAGCCTGCATCTTGAGCAATGGCTAATGCATTCTTCACTGAATCTTGTCTTTTGTCCCCACCTGATATTATTTGTATTTTATCAATGTTTTTATTATTTATTAAATTAGAGTTGTCAATTTTCTGTCTTAATTTACCTATTTTGTTTTTATTCACTACAATTATAATTTTATTAATATCTGAAATATCAAGAAACTGCGCCATTGTTTTAATTATTAGAGGTGTTTTATTTACTTCATACCAAAGTTTATCAACACCATGCATTCTTTTTGATCTGCCTGCACCAAGAATAATTGCAACTATATTGTTTGGCAAACTTGATATCTTTCTTCAATTAATTTTTTATTCTGGACTTGCAACGAATCTTTCAGGCACTGTTTTAGTTGGTTCTTGCTTGATTTGATCAACGGCTTCTATATTCAATTTTTCAACTTCTTCTCTTTCAAAATCAAACATAAATGGTAAAATAATTGATTCAGGAAGCTGCATTTCTGGAATACGTTCGGGAATTTCCACTGTAACCTCTGCTCTTGCAGGGATTAATTTTCCAATAATTACATTTTCCTTTAATCCATATAAAGGATCTACTTTGCCTGAAATAGCAGCTTCTGTAAGCACCCTTGTTGTCTCTTGAAATGATGCAGCAGCCAAAAAAGATTCAGTTGATAATGATGCTTTGGTAACACCCATTAACACTGGTATAGCAGTCGCAGGCTTGCCTCCAGCAACAACAATATCTGTATTCATTTTTTCAAAACTCCATTTGTCCGAAAGTTCATTTGGTAACAAATTACTATCACCTGGATCTTGTATTTTTACTTTACGCATCATTTGCCTTACGATTACTTCTATATGAATATCATTTATGTTGACTCCTTGAGATTTATAAACTCTTTGTACTTCATCAACAAGGTATACTTGTACAGCTTCAGGACCATTAATTTTTAAAATTTCTTGAGGATCTATTGCTCCTTCCGTAAGCTGAGTACCTGCTCTAACGAAATCACCAGTGTCTATCTGTACTCTTGCATTTGCAGGAATTTTATACTCATCCTCAAATGTTTTATTTGTAGATATAACTATATTTTTTAATCCATTTGAACCATTAACAATCTTAACTTTGCCCGGATATTTTGCAGTTATAGGTGCAGTTATGGCATTGGAGTCACCAGATTCTTTAGTGTTAAATTCAGCAATAAGTTCGTCCGTATCAACTTCATCATTATTGCTAACCAATGATGAAAAATGTTTTGGAAGTTGATATTGATATGTAAATTCATCGTTACTAACAATTTTGATACTTCTTTGATTATCTTCTTTTAATAATTCAACAGTTCCATGTATGCCTGCGATTAATGCTTGACCTTTTGGCTTTCTTGCTTCAAATATTTCCTCTACTCTTGGTAAACCAGATGTTATGTCAAAGCCACCAGCAACTCCACCAGTATGAAAAGTTCGCATTGTTAATTGAGTACCTGGTTCTCCAATTGATTGCGCAGCAATAATTCCAACTGCTACAGCAAATTCAACTAAATTACCTGTAGCCAATGAAATTCCATAACATTTTCTACAGAGACCCTTTTTTGTTGTGCATGTTAATGGAGAGCGAACTTTAACTTTTTTAATTAACTTAGAAGCTAATTTTTTTACAATTTCTTTTGTAATTTCACCATTCTTTTTTAGCAATATATCACTATTTTCTGGATCTAAAATTTCTTGAGCAGTAAATCTACCTGTAATCTTTTCCGTAAGCGGGGAACCCAATCCATCGTCAGAATCGCTAGTATCCATTTTTACAATACCAGGAATAACTGAATTATCATCCAAGATGCAATCTTCTGAAGTAATAATTATGTCTTGTGCTACATCGATCATTCTTCTAGTTAAATAACCTGAATCTGCTGTTCTTAGAGCGGTATCTGCAAGACCTTTTCTTGCTCCATGAGTAGAAATAAAATATTCTAGAACACTTAAGCCTTCTTTAAATGAAGATCGGATAGGTAAATCTATAATTTTACCTGTTGGTCCAGACATTAACCCTCTTAGTCCAGCCATTTGTCTTATCTGAGCAATGTTACCTTTTGCGCCTGAATGAGACATCATTGCAAGTGGTCCATGAGGATCCAATGAATCATTTAACATAATCCCCATATCATCAGAAACTTTCGACCATAGTTCTATTGCAAAGGCATATTTTTCTTCTTTAGTCACAAGACCAAGTTGGAATTGCTCTTCCATTGCATCAACTTTTTTATCTGCTTCGAGCATTAATGCTTTTTTGCCACCTGGAACATTAATATCAGAGCTTGATATTGTTAATCCTGATTTTGTAGCATACTTGAATCCAATATCTTTGATGTCGTCAACAAAAAGAGCTGTTCGTTCATTACCAAACCTAGTGTATGCTTCAAAAACAATATCTTTAAGTGCTATTTTATCCATTGCTCTATTTTGGAAATCTATTTCGTCTGGCACAACATCATTAAAAATAACTCTTCCAACAGTCGTTGTGAGCATTTTGTTGTTGTATCTAAAAATAATTATATCATGCAAGGTTAATTTTTTTAATTCATAATATGTTAATACATCTTCTAGATTACCAAAAACATGTAGCTTCTTTACATCAGCTGCATCAATTAATTTTTGTTCTTTATATGTCATGTAGTAACAACCTAGGACCATGTCTAAAGTAGGGGCTACTACTGGGCTTCCATCTGATGGCGCAAGAAGATTTTTTGTTGAAAGCATTATTTGTCTTGCTTCAGCAACTGCAGGATATGAAAGAGGTACATGAACAGCCATTTGATCGCCATCAAAATCTGCATTATAAGCAAAACATACAAGTGGGTGCAATTGAATAGCGTTGCCTTCAACAAGTATTGGCTCGAAAGCCTGAATACCTAATCTATGCAAAGTAGGTGCTCTGTTTAATAAAACAGGCCTTTCTTTAATTACTTCTTCTAAGACATCCCAAACTTCTTTGTCTCCTCTTTCTACTATTCTCTTTGCACTCTTTATATTTTGGGCAAATCCTAATTTAAACAAATTATGCATTACAAATGGCTTGAATAATTCGAGTGCCATTTTTTTAGGTATGCCACATTGGTCTAATCTTAAACTAGGGCCAACAATAATGACAGATCTTCCAGAGTAGTCTACTCTTTTTCCCAATAGATTTTGCCTAAATCGTCCTTGCTTTCCCTTTATTAAATCAGATAAAGATTTTAATTTGTGGCTGCCAGTTCCTGAAATAGGCTTGCCTCTTCTGCCATTATCAATTAATGAATCTACAGATTCTTGAAGCATTCTTTTTTCATTTTTTATAATAATGTCTGGTGCACCAAGGCCTATTAATCTTTTAAGTCTATTGTTTCTATTAATAACTCTTCTATAAAGATCGTTTAGATCTGATGTGGCAAATCTTCCTCCATCTAACTGAACCATTGGTCTTAAATCTGGGGGAAGTATCGGTAAAACATTCATAATCATCCATGATGGCTTATTATTTGATTTACGCATAGATTCGATTAATCTTAGCCTCTTAGCAGATTTTTGAAGTTTTTGGAAAGAAGCATGAGTTATTTCACTTGATAATTTAAGACTTAAAGAATCGAGATCAATTCGATCTAAAATTGATTTTACAGCTTCTGCACCCATCTCACATTTAAAAACAAGGCCAAATTTTTCTTCATAGTCTCTAAATTCTGTCTCACTTAAAATAAGCAATTTATCAGCAATAACTGGATCTTCTAATTCGTTTAACCATTTTTGATACCTAGAGTATTCATCTGAAAGTCTCACTCTTGAATTAGCAACTCTTTTTTTAACAGGAACTAATTCTTTATTTGCAGCATTTGTTAGTTTAAGTTGTTTTCTTTCTGAGATTTTTTGAATTTTAAGATGATTTTTTTCTATGTGTTTTTCAACATCCTCAATTGTTTTTTCAGTGGCTTTTTTTAGTTGTTC
>Ga0302127_10001462_pt1 | contig 14044 bp, 14 predicted proteins | sample CB4_SCM_MG_FD_204452 | JGI IMG/M metagenome (GOLD analysis project Ga0302127, IMG submission 204452) | Marine microbial communities from Western Arctic Ocean, Canada - CB4_SCM | ecosystem: Environmental > Aquatic > Marine > Oceanic | place: Canada: Western Arctic Ocean | collected 2017-09-24
GGAATTGCGCTCGCTCGCGTCGGTCGACTCGACGAGGCTGAAGCGACGCTGACCAGGGCCGTTGATCGTTCCGCCGCGGCGGGTAACAGCTATTGCGCGGCAATCGCCTGGGCAGGTCAGGCCATGGTGGCGGCCGCGCGTGGTGAAGACACGTCGCGTGCAACCGAAGTTGCCGCTGAGTTGTTGGGTGGCCTCGGGATTGTGGGCATCCCTCCCGTTGCACGGCGTATCTGAACAGTTTGGGATGGCCCTTGGCGGGCCCAACCCAGTCTGGGAATACCCCAGTAGCAACATGGGCCACATTTCAACAAAAAATCAGGCTCCACATCGACCAGGCCCGACTCGCGCGGCACATAGACTGATTGCTTCTCAGCGCACCAACGGGAGTAGGGGCATTGGCAGAAATTGAGATCGGTTTGGGTAAGTCCGGTCGTCGAGCCTACGGATTCGATGACATCGCCATCGTGCCAAGCCGGCGCACACGCGACCCCGAAGATGTGGATATTACGTGGGAGATTGATGCCTTCACGTTTGACATGCCGCTTATGGCATCCGCGATGGATGGAGTGGTCAGCCCCGAGACCGCTATCCGGATCGGGCAGCTCGGTGGCGTGGCCGTTCTGAACCTCGAAGGCTTGTGGACTCGTTATGAGGATCCAGAACCGATGCTGGATGAAATTTCCGAGCTCGACACCGAGAAGGCCACCCTCCGGATGCAGGAGATTTACAGCTCGCCGGTGATCCCCGAGCTCATCCCCGAGCGCATCCGCCAAATCAACGAGGCCGGTGTGACGTCCTGCGTTTCGGTCACCCCGCAACGCACCCAGGCCTACAGCAAGTACATCCTCGCGACAGAACTCGACCTCTTGGTCATTCAGGGCACGGTGGTCACCGCCGAGCACGTGTCAAAGACGGTTGAGCCCCTCAATCTCAAGAAGTTCGTTCGTGAGATGCCGCTCCCGGTGATCGTTGGTGGTTGCGCCTCCTATGAAGCAGCGCTTCACCTGATGCGCACCGGTGCCGCCGGCATCCTGGTCGGTGTCGGCCCAGGCCACGCCTGCACCAGCCGTGCTGTCCTCGGGATCGGCGTACCGCAGGCAACCGCTATCGCCGATGCGCGTGCGGCTCGTATGCGACACCTCGACGAAACGGGTGTCTACGTTCACGTCATCGCCGACGGCGGCATGGCAACCGGCGGGGACATCGCGAAAGCTATCGTGTGCGGCGCAGATGCCGTCATGGTCGGCTCGCCGCTGGCGGCAGCTCAAGAAGCCCCAGGTCGGGGGTTCCATTGGGGCATGGCCACCTTCCACCCGAGCCTCCCACGCGGCGCCAGGGTCAAGACCAGCACCCGCGGTTCGCTCGAGGAAATCCTGGTTGGGCCCGCTCGTGAGAATGATGGTCGCCTCAACCTGATGGGCGGTCTCCGCACATCCATGGCCACTTGTGGCTACAGCTCGCTCAAGGAATTCCAGAAGGCCGAAGTGATGGTCGCTCCGGCCCTGCAAACCGAGGGCAAGTATCTCCAGAAACAACAGGGCGTCGGCATGGGTTGAGTCGGTCAACGACTCCAGTCGCTGCTTGACATCGCAAACGCCGCCCGGACGCCAGCCGGCATCCTCTTCGCCATCCCGGATTACACCAATGACTGATACTCCTACCGTTCTTGTCGTCGATTTTGGGGCGCAGTATGCGCAACTGATCGCCCGCCGAGTCCGCGAAGCCAATGTTTACAGCGAGATCGTGTCGCACCGGACCACCGCCGAACAGTTCTCGGCCAAGGCTCCTGACGGCATCATCTTCAGTGGAGGACCGGCGTCGGTGAACATCGACGGCGCCCCCCAAATCGACCCGGGCGTGTACGAGCTGGGGATCCCGATTCTGGGGATCTGCTACGGAGCTCAGATGATCGCCAAGCAGCTCGGCGGCACGGTCAGCCGGTTTGAGGCGGGCGAGTACGGCCGGACCGATCTGCAGGTATCGGGCGGTCAACTCCTAGCTGGTCAGCCCGGCGATCAGAACGTATGGATGAGTCACTTCGATTGCATCACCGAGGTCCCAGACGGCTTCGAGATCACGGCGTCGACAGCAAACGCGCCCGTTGCCGCGTTCGAGAGCGACCGGGTGTTTGCTGTTCAGTATCACCCCGAGGTGTCCCACACTCCCCATGGTCAGGGTGTGATTGAGAACTGGCTGGACGCGGCAGGCATTGACCGCACCTGGACGATGAGCAACGTGATCGACGAGCAGATCGCGCTGATCCGGTCTCAGGTAGGCGAAGGGCGAGCGATTTGTGGCCTCTCGGGCGGTGTGGATTCCGCGGTCGCGGCAGCCCTCGTGCACAAAGCGATCGGGGATCAGCTGACGTGTGTCTTCGTCGACACCGGCCTGATGCGCAAAGACGAGGGGGCGCAGGTTGTCGAGACGTTCCAGAAGACGCAGGGGATCGAACTCATTCACGTCCGCGCCGCCGACGAGTTCTTCGACAAGCTTGCTGGTGTCACCGACCCGGAAGCCAAACGCAAAGTAATCGGCGAGCTTTTCATCCGGCTGTTCGAACGGGCCAAGGACGGTATTGAGGGTGCGAATTACCTGGTCCAGGGCACGCTGTACCCCGACGTGATCGAGTCGGGCGGTGAGCATGCCTCGACCATAAAGAGCCATCACAACGTCGGCGGTCTACCCGATGACATGGACTTCGAGCTGGTCGAACCACTCCGGGCACTCTTCAAAGACGAGGTCCGTGCAGTCGGCGCCGAGCTGGGCTTGCCTGACGAGATCGTGTGGCGACAGCCCTTTCCCGGTCCAGGCCTGGGCGTCCGCATCATTGGCGAGGTGACCCCCGACAAGGTCGCCGTCCTTCAAGAGGCTGACGCGATTGTGCGCGACGAGCTCAACAAGGCCGGCCTCGAGCGTGAGATTTGGCAGTCCTTCGCCGTGCTCCCCGACATCCGTGCCGTCGGCGTGATGGGTGACGAACGGACCTATGGCTATCCGTGCATTATCCGTGCGGTAACCAGCGAGGACGCTATGACAGCCGACTGGGCCCGCATTCCTTACGACGTGCTCGAGTCCATGAGCAGTCGCATCATCAACGAAGTGCCCGGGATCAACCGCGTCGCGTACGACATAACGTCGAAGCCCCCCGGCACCATTGAGTGGGAATGATCATGAGCACGACGAGCCTCGACCCAGTCGGCCTGTATCGACGAGCCGCCGCATTCTTTGGTCAGCAAGTGATCGCCATCGGCGATGAGGAGTGGGACCTGCCTACCCCGTCTTCGGAATGGATCGTCAAGGCGGTCGTAGCCCACATTGTCGTCGCCGAAGCGCAGATGCCTGACGTCATCGACGGCCGACCATTCGAGCGATTCGATGTCGATGTCTCGATCCTCGGCCATGATCCGGTCTCGGTCTGGCGAGGTACAACGGTCAATGCGCTGCATGCGATCGCCGAGGCTGATCTGGACACGCTGGTCGAACACCCTGAGGGAACGATGCAGCTGCGCAATGTGGTTGGCTTCCGGATCACCGAGAACCTCGTGCACGGTTGGGACATAGCAACCGCCCGCGGGGCGGAGATCGAACTCGACGCCGAGATTGCCGCCTGGTGTCTGGAATTTTGGCTGCCACTCGCGGATGGTCTCGCTGACTCGGGTTTCTTCGCCGAGATGGTCGAGCCGGCAGACGACGAGCCGGGATCGCGGCTGCTCGCTTTGCTCGGCCGCGCTCGCTGAGCAGCCGAGCTTTCTTGGGCGAGCCGGCTACTCGCCGGCGATGATCACGACGGTCGAATCGGCGTACTGGTGTCGGAGTGCGGCGACGGGCGCGTACTCTTCGCTTTCGATGAACCCGCGAGCCGAGGCGACATCAGGAAACTCCAGGAGCACCATCCGGGTGGGTGCCCAAAGCTCAGCGTCGACGACGACCATCTCCCCGCCCCGAGCGAGGTAGCGGCCACCGTGTTTCTCGACGATTGGCCTGGCAAGGGCCTTGTAGTTTTCGTACTCGTCGGGTTGGTGAATCTTTGTGTCAACGATGACGTATGCGGGCATGGTCTCAGCCTGTCAAACAACCGCGGATGTGGTCAATGGCGCACGAAACCAGCCAGGAGTCGGGGGGCTAACCGCGTACACGAATCGGGTCTGACCCACCCCACATGGCGGCCTCGCCGATTCCGGTTTGGCGTCCGGCGCGCACCTTCGGCGGCAGATCACCGAGTTCGATGACGCGGCCGTTGTCGCCACGCAAGTACGCAAAGCGGATGCCCCACAACGCTCCCTCCTGGCCAACTCTCATGCCACTGCGAGCTGCGGTTTCCATCGCAGCGTCGTAGTCCTCGGGGTAGAAGCAGACGTGTTGCACACCTTCGCCGTAGGTGTCTCGGAGCTCGCGGTACATCGATGGCGCATCGTTGAGTTGCTGGATCAACTCGATCTGGATGTCGCCCGAGTACGCCATGGCGATCCCGATCTCGACCTCACTGTCGGCCCCGTTGTAGGTGAAGTGGTCGAGCGGCACGTGAGGGAGAACCGTCCACGGCCCAATACCTGTTGTATCGACCCACCGCTGCGCGGCCTCTTCGAGATCGTCCACGACATAGCCAATCTGCCCAACAGGTCCAAAGAGCGTGCTCATGAGCGGACCCTAGCCCCGCTCGGCCAGCCCCCACGATGAACCACACCGTTCTTGCATTTCTGACGGCTTCGCGCGGCGCGCGGAGCCGTCAGAAATCCCAAGCCGGGGGCGGGGCTAGACTTCTGGCATGTCAAAGCGCTCGGTCATTGCCAAGCTCACGTGTGACCCTGAAAACGTCGGAGACTTCGAGGCTGCACTTGCCGGCCTCGTCCAGGGTGCCGAGGAGGAGACAGGGCTCGAGATCTACTCGGTGCACAAGGACAATGATGAAGCGGGGACCTACTGGTTCTTCGAGCTCTACACCGACGAGGCCGCGCTCGGCGTGCACGGACAGGGTGACGGCATGAAAGCCGCCATGGGTGCGGTTGGCGGCCTGCTGAACGCGAAGCCCGATGTGAAGATCCTGGCGCCCACGGTGGCCAAGGGTCTCGAGTTGTGAGCGGCCCCGGCGGGTGACCGACGTTCAGCGACAGGATTCGCAGGCGCCTCGGTAGACGATCTCCGCGCGGCGGATCTCGAATCCACGCTACGCGGGTGGCACCCACGGTGCGTCTTCGCGGGCCAGGAACGCACGCATCCCGGCTGCCGCTTCGTCGCTGGCGAAGAGATCGCCCGACACCTTGGCCGTGTATTTGAACGCCTCACCCTGCTCCATCGACGGAACTTCATAGACCAGCCTCTTGGCTGCAGCCAGTGCTTGGGGCCCGCCACGAACAACATCTGCGATCACGGCGTCGACCTCTGCGTCGAGGTCTGCTTCGGGGACGGCGTGGTTGATCAGCCCCAACTCGACGGCGCGTGTTGCCGAGAAACGGTTGCCCCGCAGGAAAGCCTCGAGCGCCTCTCCTCGTCGCATCTTGGGCAGGCAAACCACCGAGATCATGGCTGGAGCCACACCGAGGCGAACCTCAGTGAACCCGAACTTTGCGTCATCTTTGGCGACCGAAATGTCGAGTGCTGACGCCAGGCCTAAGCCGCCGCCAACCACATGTCCGGCGATCTTGCCGATGATTGGCGTTGGTGACGCTTGGATCTCTCCGAGCAGCTGCTCGAAACCGTTTGAATTCGCGGCTTGGGATGTGCTGGCAGATCGTTCCTTGAGGTTGGCCCCGGCACAAAAGGTGTTGCCTTCATTGGTGAGAACCACGACCCGGACATCGGGATCGGCGTTGGCGCAGGCCAGTGCGCCACGGAGGCCCTCTACCAACGCGAAACCAAGCGAGTTCTTGTTGTCGACATCGGCAAGGGTGATCGTCGTAACGTCGTCGGCGGTTTCGGTTCGGACTGGTGTGTCCATCAAAAGCTCCCTGGAGGTGGTCCATTGGTTGCGCCGCCGGCGAATGCCTGGGCGACAGTCATCCATTCCATGGCTCGATCGCCGACGATGGCGAGTTCGGTGTCGTCGACGTGGCGGCGTTGGGTGACGACCTGGCAGAACGACTCGGCGGGTCCCGAGACCCTATCGGGTGCGCCCTCATCGCCCCAGGTCCAGGTGTCGCCCGATGGTGCTGCGAGCGTCACCAGGATCGGGGCGTCGGCTTGGTCCATTCTTCGGATTGCATAGGCCCAACCTCGAGTTATGAATCCGAGCTGCGCGATGTGGCGCAATCGGTCGGTCGGCGCCCGGGTGATGCCCAGCGTGTCGGCCACATCTTGGCCGTGAGCCCAGGTCTCCATCAGTCGCGCCGTCAGGAAAGACTTGCCGCTCATCTCGGGGCCATACCAAGGCACGCGGGCAGTCTCAGCGAGCGTCCCGGCAGCCTCGACGAGGGTGGCCCGGCCGTCGCGCCACCAGCTCAGCAGCACCGCTGGGGGCATGGTCCTTGTCTCGTCCAGGGTTGTGTCGTGACCTGCTGCCATGGCTTCCAACAGCGACCTTGACGAGGCTTGGAACCCCTCAGGGTCCATGATGGCCAAGGCTGCCGTCCGGTCGAAATAGCCAAGATGGCCGATCTGGTCGCCGACGGTCCAGCCCGGGCTGGGAGTGTCGAGCGCCCACTGCTCGGCTTCGAGCGAGCCGAGCACGACATCAAGGTCGGTGTGTTCGGCGGCGAGGTCGGAAGTGATGTAGCGCACAGTTGGCATGCGAGCAGATTAGGGGCTGATGCTGAACGACGCTTTGACCCCACGGTCTTGGTCGATCAGCCATCCGGCTGTGGAACCGCCGACGATCTCGAGTTCGATCCCGGGCTCCACGGCGTCTCGATATTCGAGCTCGGCGCGTAACCCGTTCGAGCGGTCACTCTCGACCAGGAGCTCTTCGAGAATGGTCCAGTACGCGGCGTTGTTGACGTGGCCAAGTCGGTCGATGTCCGCGGCACGGAAGCGCCACGCCTGACGGTCGCCATCGTCGGGGGGATCGCCGTGCTGTAAACGCGCGGTCACCTTGCGGCCCTGGGCGGCCTCGCCATAGGCAAGCTCGAACGTCTCGGGCAGCCGCGCTGGTGCCCCCGTCTCAGGATTGATGGCCACCCAGATCACCGCGCTGTCCACGCGGGCGCCGTGATCTCCAACGACCGAGGTCCGCCGCTCGGCCCAGCGGCCACCGAAGCCGGAGCACCATGTGGTGAGCTCGCACAGTTCCTCAGAGACCGCAGGTTTGGTGATCTCGATGAGGGTCCGGCGGACGACCCAGGCCAAATAGGTAGCGGTCATGGTCTGGCGGGCATCGTCACTGGCGACGTCTTGGATGTAGCGAGCCAGCGCGTCCAGCCGAAGGTAACCATCGGCAGTGGTGTCCGATAGGCGCACGCGACGTTCCGTGCTGAAGGCTCGACCCGAACCTGGCCGGGGGAGTAACACGGTGGCACCATCGTCTCGAGACATCTCGACCATGGTGCCAGGGTCTTGTGGTCACGGGAGAACCGGACATTTCATGCTGGCCCGGACATGGTGTCGGGGAGGGCCCATGGACTTCGATTTCCACATGAAGAGGACCCGCGGCGACTGGAGGTTCGCAGATGGTTGGCGGATGGCTTGCGCCTCAACAGGTTGCGGCCATGTCGGCCGGTTGTCGGGCAAGCACCCCGGACCAGGGGTATGGATCCCGAAGCTCATCGACGATGAGCACGGTCGACACACGATGGAGTTGTCCCGAGAGTGGGTGGGTGTTGCCGGTCTGTTGGAAGGCGCCGGACCAACCCGAGATGTCCCGGGCAATATGCGCGCTGGCCGGTAGGCCTCCCGCGTCAGCGACCGAGCTTTTCGCGAATCTTGCCAACAATCTTGCCGAGATTGGCCTGGACGAATTCCGGCGAAGCCGCTTTGCGCAGCTTTTCGCGTTTCACGTTGACGGGGAGTGAAACCGACCCACCGTGGGCTGCCGACAGCTCGATCGCGTTCATGATCTCGACATCGGCGAGCGCGTCCGAGGGTGAATAGAGGGGGCTGCCGTGTCCGGCGCTTGCGAGAACCATGGCAGAAACATGGCTCGCCACGGCGATCTGCTCGTCGGTGAGCACGGTGTCGCCGAACGGATTCTTCCACTGCACCGTGCCGAGGGTTCCGAGGTCGATGGACATGCTGACGAGGAACCCGCCCTCTTCGTTTCGCTGGACGTCTGCTGTGACAACGTCTCCTGAGGACCGGTCAAGAAAGCGGACCTGGTTATCGACCATCGACCCGAGTTCGCCATCGATGGTGAGGTGGTGGTTGAACCGCAGCGGTGGGTCATAGAAGTTGATGAATCGTTGCGAGATGACTGCACCGTTCTCGCAGGTGATTGTGGCTGAATAGCCGGGCCGGGCCCGAGGCTCCTCGCCTGTGGAGTCGGACAACATCGGGGCGAAGCTCGCGGCCTGGACGGCCGTTGGCTTGGTCATCGGTCCCACGTAGCGGCGCAGCTGCGCGATCCCGTGGTAATCCCAGCTGGCTGATTCGTTGTGGACGGCCTGTATCTGGCCGAGGACGCCATCGCTGATTAGCGTGTCGCGAAGTTGTTCGAGAGGGAGAAAGGGAAATTGTTCGGCGACGCCGATGACCGCATGGGGTTCCACCGCGCTGAGCAGGTCTCGGCCGGCCCCTACCGACCATGACCACGGCGTCTCCACCAACATGGGAATGCCGGACGCCAAGAGGTGGCGAGTCATTGCCTCGTTGACATCGTCGGCCACTGCGACAACAAGCAGATCGGGACGTGTTGCGGCCACCAGCGCGTCGGCATCCTGATACCCGGGGGCACCGCAGATGTCACCGAAGGCTTGACGGCGATCTTCGGTCCTCGACGTGAACCCCACGATCTCGGTGTTCTTGAGCGCGGCCAATGCGGGGAGGTAGATCGTCTCTGCCCGGTGGCCGGAGCCAATGAGACCAATTCGGCAGGGTGGATTCGGTGGGTTGGACGTCATCGACAATCTTTCAGGCTCGAGGTTGGTGGTCGAAGTATCGCTAGGTGCGGCCTCGTGATGAACAGCGGAGCTCGTGTTCGAAGCCTGGTGCCGGGCACGGGCCGCGTCAGCCACCTTGATGGCCATCGCCACCAGCATCAGCGTCGGGTTCGCTGTACCAACGGTGGGGAAGAGCGCACTGCCGGCCACGAACAGTCCATCGATGCCGAATACATGGCCTGAGCTGTCGGTGACGCCCGTCGACCCGTCGTTACTCATTCGGACTGAGCAGCTGTGGTGTGCAGTATCGACGAAATTGGCACGCCAGTCAGGCGCTCCGAGCCAATCGTGGGGCTTGGGAACGGGCAGTCCGTTGCGGTCCAGGTCGGCTCGGACAAGGCCTAACATGGTGGTGATGGCCAGCTCTTGATCGTCCATACGCCAGTCGACGCGGCTGAGCGGCATACCCAATGCGTCGGTCTGGTCTGACAGCGTGATCCGGCTGTCAGGGTTGGGTCGCTGCTCGGCGTTTGCGCCGATGATCACGCGTTTCGGCGGAGGGATTGGGGGAATCCCATCGACCTGGCGGCGCTTCGCCGCCTGGGCCAATTCCATTGGACTGGCGAGAAGAGTACGGACATCGTGCATAGCGTGGCCATCGCCTGAGGCCAAGCGTCGAGCGGCATGAATGGCCGCATGCTCGGATTCTTCGGGGAGTACGTACATCGCGCAATTGAGGAGCTCCCGCTCACGTTGAACGCGTGGACTCAGCGCAAGCCCGCTCATGAAGACGCGCCGACCATCGCCGCCATCGTGCCAGAACAGTCCAAAGCGTGACAGGAGCGCCACCATGTCGTCGGAAAGATCGAAGACGCCGACCTCGCCGTAGGGATGTTCCATGTAGTAAGGGCCGACGAGGTCTCGGTCATTGCCCAGCCCGGCCGGCGCTATCGACCGTGACGCTAAGAGCAAGCGAGCCGATTCGATCGCACCGGCGCACACCACCACGGTGGTGGCTTGCTTGCCGTCCAACGTGGCGACCACAACGTGGTCGACTTGGCGGCCCTCTGCGTTGGGCACGATCTCGAGCACGTTCGCGTGCAAGATCGCCGAGATGTTCGGCGCGGCCTCGAGCCGGTCTGCATAATCGATGTTGATTCTGACCGGCTGCCCGTCGACTGCCCCGGTAGAGAACTGCCAGAGTTCGTCGACGACGTTGGCCGGATCGAGACGAGAGCTCGGCGTCTTCCCGGTGATGGCCGACCAAGCGTGGCGGTCGTAGGGCATCGCGGCTAGGCCCAAGTAGCGGGCCGCTCGACCGAGATAGGGAGCAAAAGCCTCGGGACCGAAGGGCCACCCGCTGGAAGGGACCCAAGGCCGGGCCTCGTAGTCGATGTCGCCGAAGGGCGCGCAACGACCGGTCCAGACCGTCGACGTGCCGCCGAACTGGCGGACCCGAACCTCATGTTGGGGCACCCGGTTCATGCCCACGTTGTCGATGTCGTAGAGGGCGTTGGTGTCCGCTTCGAACTCGACACCGCCACTCTCGACCACGGTGACCTCGACGCCGGACCCCGCTAACTCGAGAGCGATGGTTGCGCCGGCCGGTCCGCTTCCGATCACGCACACGTCTGTTGTGATGACGGCGTCATGGTCGTAGTCGCGAAGATCGGACGGTTTCATACGGAGAAGGCCTCGGCTGTGGATCGTACGCGCAGCAACGTCGTGGCAGCTCCATCGGCATCTCCGAACTGAACTACAGCCGGCCTGGCCATATGACACTTGGGCTACGAAGCGAGTGGCTTCACCCCGAACGGCTTCGAGGTCGACCAAGATAGGTGTGTCCGCCACCGGTAGGAGCGTTGCTCGATGCGTCTGATCGCCTATCAACAGGCCGCTGGGGCCATGATCGGTGCCGTGGAGGGCGACCCGGTGCGCCCGCTCGCTCCGCTCGACGCGTTCTATGCCGGCATCGACAGCCATCGCGGGGCGCAGGGTGGCGAGCCGATTCTCCTGGCGTCGGTCACCGAGGTTTCGCCGGTCCCGGCGACGGCGCGGGTCTTGTGTATTGGGCTCAACTACCCGCTCCACATCGAAGAGACGTAGAGCACACGGCCCGACCACCCCAATATCTTTGCTCGATGGGCCTCGACCCTCGCGGTCGATGGCGCCAACATCGCGGTGTCACCCGGCGAGCCTGGCCTTGACTGGGAAGTGGAGCTTGGCGTCATCATCGGCAAAGAGATGCTCGGGGTTGATCGCGCCGACGCGATGGATGGTGTCTTTGGATACACGTGCTTCAACGACATCTCGGCGCGTACATTCCAGCGCGCGACCTCCCAATGGGCATAGGGCAAGAACGCTGACAACTCAGGCCCAATCGGCCCGGTGATCGTGACAGCCGACGAGCTTGGCGATCCCTACAGTTTGCGCATCGAGTCGCGCTTCAACGGTGATACCGTGCAATCGTCGGTTACCGGCAACATGATCTTCAAGATCGATGAGACGATTGCGTACATCACCCAGGCGCTGACACTCCGGCCCGGCGATGTCATCGCCACACGCACTCTCGACGGTGTCGGATCGCGGATGGAGCCTCCTGTGCTGATGGGCCCGGGGGATCGCATCGAGATTGAAATCGAGTGCATCGGGTCGGTCACCACCAACATCGTGTGAGCCTGCAGCGTTCACCGTGGACGTTGACGGAGCGTGCCATCCCACTGCGACACGCCCCGCCTCGCCCCACCACATCTTCATGACTGCGAGCTTGGTCACTGTGGGCTTCGTGACCAGCCCATGATCTAACACCCACTCTCGTCTATCGCACGAGCCAAGGTGACCGGACGCCGTCCCAAGCTGGCATCAGACGAGACTGGCAGCGGTCGGGTCGCTCACCGGAATCGCGAATCCAACCTCCGCGCCGACACCCAGCGGGTTGTCCGCGGCCCATACGTGGCCCCCGTGATTGCGGGCGATCTGAGCGACGATGGCCAACCCGAGGCCTGAACCTGTCATGGCGCGTGTCGCATCGGTTCGGTAGAAGCGATCGAATACCCGGTCTCGCTCGTCAACCGAGATCCCCGGGCCTTCATCGCGCACCGCCACCCGACCTTGATCGACGACGACATGGATCGGCGTATTTGGTGGGCTGAACTTGTGCGCGTTACCCAAGAGGTTGGAGACCGCACGTTCGATCAGCGTCGCGTCGCCGAGCACCATGGCGTCGTCACCGCGGACTTCGATGACGCGATTGGAGCGTCGATCGAGCCGAGCCACCGCGTGCTCGACGACACCGAGGAGTTCGAGGTGGCGATGTGGCTCGGCGTCCTGGCTGTCGGTGGCCAGCTCGATTAACTCGCTGAAGAGCTCATTCAGCTCGCGCAGCTCGGCGTTGACCGCGCCGAGCAGTTCGGTCCGATCTTCGGCCGACATGGAGTCGGCGCGTTCGAGCATCGCCACGTTTGCCCGAATGCTGGTGAGCGGCGTGCGGAGCTCGTGGCCCGCGTCGAGCACGAGTCGGTGTTGTTGTTCACGACTCGTAGCCAGCGCGTCGAGCATCTCTTGGAAACTGCGGGCGAGCGCGCCGACTTCATCGGATCGGTCAATCCCAATTGGGGTGTCGAAGTCTTGGGTGGAGGCGACTTGGCCTGCTGCCGCGCTGAGTTGGCGCAGCGGCTTGGTGGTCTGACGGGCCACGATCCATCCGGCTACTCCGGCCAGGCCTGCCATCAACAGCCCGATCAGCAGGAACTGGTTCCGGAGTGAATCCAGGACGCGGTCAGCCTCCGACGTCGCCCGCGCGACTTGGACGGCACCACCATCGGCCAGTGACCGGGTGTACAAGCGGTAGCGCACTCCGTCGACTTCGATGTTCTGGAAGGCCGACTCGATACGGCCGTTCTCCCCACCAGTGTCGGCCGCCGCGAGTTGGAGATCGACTGCAGAGATTGGGATATCGGCGGTGGACGACGAGCCGGTGATTTCCCCGTTGGCATCGATGGTCTGGACAATGGCATCAGGATCGAATGCCAGCGGAGACGGATTGTCGGGCTGGTCGCCACCACGGCCACCGCGGCCGCCCCTGGGAGGCTCGCGGAGGCCTTGGGCCACTTCGGTCGCCCGGTTACGCACGAACTGATCGGTTTCGGTGCCGAGCTCGGTGCTCGTGGATCGGAACGCGAGGATGCTCACCAGACCAATGCCGATGCCGGTAATCAAGAAGAACAGCAGGGCCAGCCGGGCCCGCAGGCTCACGATGATCCCCGCACGGGGCGGATCACGTATCCAATGCCCCGGCTGGTGTGGATTGTGCGGGGTTCGCCGTGCTCTTCCAGCTTGCGGCGAAGGTACCCCACGTGGACGTCGAGGGACTTTGAGGAGGTCTCGAAGTCGTAGCCCCAAATCCGCTCGTACAGCACGCTCCGACTCATCACGATCTCGGGGTTGGCCATTAACAGGTGGAGGATCTCGAATTCGGTTCGGGTCAGTTCGATCTCTCGCTCGCCATTGCGGACGATGCGTTTTTTGATGTCGAGGGTGACGTCGCCGGCGGTGAGATTGGTCTCGGTCGAGCCCATGTCGGAGCGACGGAGGAGGGCACGGACACGAGCCAACAGTTCGTCGAGTTCGAACGGCTTTGGCAGGTAGTCATCGGCGCCGGCATCGAGCCCCGCCACCCGATCAGAGACATCAGTACGGGCAGTGAGCATCAAGATGGGGCGACGATCGCCACGGTCTCGAATCTTGCGGGCGACCGACATGCCGTCAACGAACGGCATCATGACGTCGAGAATGAGCGCGTCTGGGTCGTGTTGATCGACGGCCTCCAAAGCCGCTGCTCCATCGCCGACAGCCAAGACGGTGTAACCCTCGAATTTCAGGATGCGTTCGAGCGCCTCGCGAATTTGTTTGTCGTCTTCGGCGACAAGGACCGTTGCGTTCGTCATGGTTCCTTCACAGTCTGCCCGGGCCGTCGGCGGATGGGTACGAGTGTCGGGCTGAGCCGTGCTGTCACAGCCTTGCTTGTGGTGCACTGGGAGGGGGGCTCCGTGTCATGCGGGCGCCGGAGCCGCTTGGGGAAG
>Ga0302127_10001476_pt1 | contig 13986 bp, 8 predicted proteins | sample CB4_SCM_MG_FD_204452 | JGI IMG/M metagenome (GOLD analysis project Ga0302127, IMG submission 204452) | Marine microbial communities from Western Arctic Ocean, Canada - CB4_SCM | ecosystem: Environmental > Aquatic > Marine > Oceanic | place: Canada: Western Arctic Ocean | collected 2017-09-24
AACAACTGGGACGACGACGACGACTCAGACGAGGATGCTTTTGTGACGACTTTTGGTGTGATGATGCTGCCGAGAAACGAAGTCCTTCGCGCGGAATGCACGGGAACATTCTGAGGCATTTTAGGGGAAAAAAGATGGGTTTTTCCCCTCACAAAAACTCTGCATTTTTAGGCGAGTTTTTGATACTAAACAAAGCCCGAGAGAGAGAGAGAAAGAAAGAAGAGAGACGCAGAGGTTGGTTGCTTGTTGTTGGACGTTTTTATCGTCGCTTTTTCTGGTGAGGAGTAGCGTTCATCTCGAGTGTACTTTTAACTCTCATCAAATGTCGGATTGGTTCGTTCCACCTCCCGGGGAAGGAGAAGGAGAAAACGAGAAGAGAAACAGAAGGAGAGGAGGAAAAAGACGCACTCCTTTTTCGAAGAAAGACGAGAATAGTAATAATAATAATACGAACGAGTATTCAGACGACGAGAACGACGAAGAACGAGCGAAAGAGCAGACGGAGAGCGGAGATGAAGATGATGATTTAGAAGGAGAAAGAAGAGAAAGAGAGAGGCAAAAAGTGTACCAAATATGGCCGGGAAACGACAAGTTCTTCTGGGATGGACGCATCATCGTCGGTCCGAATTACAAAGCGTTTTTAAACACGATAGTTTTAGTTTTAGTCCCCTCCGTGGTGTTTACGAGCGCAGTCGCGCCGGATTTGTCGAGAGAATATTCATGGGCGTGGCAAGCGGTTTCGACGGTTTGGCCGATATACGTCGTCGCGTGCTTAGTGAGAACCGGGACGATGGATCCTGGGATACTTCCGAGACTACCGAGACCGCCACCGAGAGACCGGAACGATCCGCCGAGGGAACGAGTCCGAGACGTGCCGCACGAGCCGACGAAGAAACTCGTGACGGTGAAATGGAACGACACGACGAATTTTTTCCAACCGCCGAGAGCGCATCACTGTTCGATAAATAACGATTGCGTGGAGAAGTTTGACCATCACTGTCCGTGGGTTGGGACGACCATCGGAAGGAGGAATTATAGACATTTTTTATTGTTCGTGTTTGGGACGACGTTATGGTGCGGTTTCGTCGTGGGTAGTTGCGTGTTGAGCATTTTGGTGGAGATTGACGAGAGAAACGACGAGGTGGATCCAGCGACCGGGAAGTCGGTGAACACTCAAGCGGTAGCTGGTGCGTTGAGAGCGTCTGGAGCGGCTCTGTTTTGTGGCATAACCGCTCTGTTTGGGTTTATGTTTGTCTTTGCGCTTTCGGCGTTCCACTGCGTGTTGATTTGGCAAAACCAAACGACGTACGAAAACTTCCGCGAAAGGAGCGACGCGGAGAATCCGTACACGAGGGGAAATTGCTTCAAAAACTGTTTCGAGATTTTCTGCGAACCAATACCGCCGAGTTGGTTTGATTTCAGACAGTACGCGGACGAAGACGATAGCGCGGATCGGTTCGCCGAGCACATGCGGAAACGAGGATTGTTGTTGCAAGAGCAAGACCCGGAAATCGCAAAGAAAGAGACGGAGAAACGGTTGGCGGAGTTTACCGAGGATTTAGAAAAAGTAAAGGAGAAGATTGCATATAAGCAAAACTTAGAGCTGAGCGAGCAAGCGTTGTTGGAGGAGGGAAAGAGTCGAGAGGAGGAGGGTATCGGGATGAAGATGAAAAACGCGTTGGCGAACGTGTTTGGGAACAATTCCATCGGCACGAAGACGTTTAAAGAGAAAAGAGGAAACGTCGACGAAGGGAAAGAAGGAGATAACGGGGACGGAAACGACAACTACCAAGACGACGAGGAGTTGGGAGGTTTCGAATCTCCGGTCGTTTTCGACGAAAACTACGTCCCAGACATTCTTCGCCAACAGCAAAGCTCGGACGAGGACGGCGGAAGCGAAGCCTCGGTCAGCTCGAGAGGAGGATCTTCCGACATCGACGAACGCAAACGGAGTTTCCAACAAGAGAAAGGACGAAAGGACGAAGGTGGTGGAGCGGAAAGAGAGAGCAACGACGACGATCAACAAAGCGAGAAGGACTACGACGACAACGCAGAGAAAGAAGAAGAAGAAGAAGAAGAAGATGATGATGATTGCGACGACGACCGCTCTTCCTCGCTCTCCGATTCGGAACGAAACCCAATCGACGAGCGCGATACCGAAGCCGATAACGAAGAGCGTTCGGATACGAGTTCCTCTGAAGACGACGTGTCCTCCTCCTCCTCCTTCTCCTCCTCCTCCAAGCACAGTAATAACACTAGCATTAGCACTGGTAGTAGTAGCCTTAGCAGCGGCGGTAGCGTCGATCGACGACGATAACGAGAGAGAAGTCGTCCTTTTCATAAAAGAAGAACCACGAGCGAGATTTCTCACAAATTTGCGCGCTTCAAACACACAAAACTCGTTTTCCTCCTCCTCCTCCTCCTCCTCCTCGTCATGCGGACGACGACGAGCGAACGCAAAACCTTGCGTCTCGCGCGTTTGCTCGCGTTCTTCGCCGCGTTTTTGTTCACCTTCAACGCGCTCGATGCGTTTTTCGCGAGTCAATCGAAAAGATCTCATCGAGAACACCGAGAGTTGTTGCACTCGGCGGGGTCTTCTTCTTCTTCTTCGAGTTTGGGGAGGAGTGAAAAAAGCAGCGCGGGGTCGTCGTTGGGAGGATATTCGTCTTCCTCTTCTTCTTCTTTGTCTTCTTCTTCTTCTAAAAATGATGATGGTGATGGTGTTGTCGATAGTGGTGGTGGTTCGTCGCAACAACGAAAAAACGCAAAACAACAACCTTTAGAAAAAGTAGGCAAATGGGGCGATTTTAATCCAATAGTTCACGCGGAATATTCCGGGTCCGTTTCGAAATGGGGCGAGAACAACTTTAAATCGAGCGCGAGAGAGTGTCACGACGATTGTCTCTCCATGAACCCGGACGGGAAAGCCGTCGGCGACCGGGCGTGCAACGTGTGGGTGTGGTGCGGGGACGCGAACGGGTGTTTAGGGCAAAAGTATCGAGCGTGTTGGTTGAAGCACCAGGCGAGGCCGGAGATGGCGATTGGCGCGAAAGATTCGGCGAATCCGTGGACGAGTGGGAGTTTGGCACCGCAGTTACCGACAAAAGGAGACCCGGGGAGTCATCGGAAGTTTCACACGTTGGTCACGACGAACGCGAACGTCTATCAGGCGTGGCAAGTGCGCGTAATGTATTTTCACTGGAAGAAACAGAAAAAGATATGCGTGGAACAGGAAACGAAGGAAGAGCCGTGTCAAATGGGTGGTTTTACTCGAGTTTTGCACGACAAATCGGATTCGTTGATGTCGGAAATTCCAACCTGCGTGGTCGATCGATTAGACAACGAGATGGGATTTGTCGTCTTGAGCAGACCAAACGCGTTTATGCAGTACTTTGAAAAGTGTGACAAAATTGAAGAAACGTACGTGTTAATGGCTGAACCCGATCACGTGTACATCAAACCGATTCCGAACCTGATGATTGGCGAACGACCGGCCGCGTTCCCGTTCTTTTACATCGAACCGTCTCGATGGCCAACTTTAGTCAAACGCTTCGTCGGGAACGATAAAATGACCGCTCAAGATATCGAAAGAGTCGATCCGATCGGTTCCTCCCCAGTCTTCATTCGCAAAGACGATTTGAAACGACTCGCCCCAGTTTGGGTAGAAACCACCTTAGCGATCAAAAAAGACAAAGAAGCCAATCGAGATTGGGGATGGGTTCTCGAAATGTACGGTTACACCATCGCCGCTTACCGCGTCGGATTACAACACGACTTGCGCCCGCAGCTCACCGCGCAACCGCCCTGGGACAAGTCCATCGGTGACTTCCTCTCCATCCACTTCACCTACGGCATGGACTACGCCTTAAACGGCACGTTCACCCCGGGTAAATTCGGCCAGTGGAGGTTCGATAAGCGAACCTACCAAAACGGCATACCGCCGAGAGATTTGCTCGCGCCGCCGGAAAAGTCCGACAACGAGTTGGTCAAGTTGTTGATCGCGTGCATAAACGAAGCGAGCAAGAACGTAGAAACGTGGGAAACCTTCGATGGTAAGAATCGAGTCGTTCAAAAAGGCGCTCAGAATCAACCGAACGCGCGGTAAAAGATGTAATAAGTGTAGTAGAATAGTAGTTGTAGAAAGAGACTCTCTTGTGAGCTTTTTATTATAGAGACGAAAATCCACAAAAAACCGACGTCACATCCTCGTTGCAAAGCGGTAGTACATCTTTCCACCACCACCGCCGAAGTCTCTCTAAAACTCTCTTTCGAGTTGTTATAAAATTAATGTCCTCCGCGTTCGCTTCGACCTCGTCCCCTCTCTTCTTCTTTTCTAAAGTTCAGCAGCAAAAGAAAAAAGTTTCGACGAGAAATAATCGAGCGACGACGAAAGCATCTTCCTCTTCCTCTTCCAACGCGATGATGGACACGCTCCTCGGGGCGACCATCGAAGGCGGAGACGATCTGATCAAAAAATCCGTCGAACAGTACTACGGGGAAACGCTGACGACGTCTGCGGATTTGAAAACGAGCGCGTGTTGCACGCCCGGTGGATTGCCGACGTATCTTAAAAAATGTTTACGTCTGGTGCCGGATGAAATCAAGGCGAAATATTACGGGTGCGGATCGCCGACGCCGCAAGGGATCGAAGGGTTACGGGTTTTAGATTTAGGCTCTGGTTCGGGGAGAGATTGTTACGTGGCGGCGAGTTTGGTCGGGGAGAAAGGGTTCGTGACGGGCGTGGATATGACTGATAATCAGTTAGACGTGGCGAGGAAGTACGTGGACGAGTATTGCAAGCAAACGCTCGGGTATAAAGAAAACAACATGAAGTTTGTGAAAGGAGAAATCGAGAACGTGAAACAGGCTGGCATTGAGAACGGAACGATCGATTTAGCCATTTCCAACTGCGTTGTGAATTTAAGTCCGGATAAGAAGGCTGTTTTGCAAGGCGTGTACGACGCGTTGGCGGACGGAGGCGAGTTTTACTTTTCGGACGTGTATTGCGATCGACGCTTGGATCAAGAGTTGAGGAAGGATCCGGTTTTGTTGGGCGAGTGTTTAGGCGGGGCGATGTACGTGGAAGACTTTAAACGGTTGTGCGTGTCGGTTGGGTTTACCGATCCGAGAGTGCTGGAAGGACACGTGATTGAAGTGAAGGATGAAAAGTTGCAAGAGTTATTGGGCGAGGCTACGTTTTATTCAATCACGTACAGGTTGTTCAAGTTACCCGCCGGGAGGTTGGAAACATTGTGCGAGGATTACGGCCAGTACGCGGTGTACAAAGGAACAATCGAAGGAAACCCGAACGCGTATTCGTTGGACGACCACCACAGATTGGAAACCGGGAAACCGATGTTGGTGTGCGGGAACACCGGATCGATGTTAGGCGAGACGTGGTTGGGGAAACACTTCGACGTGGTTGGCGATCGATCGAAGCATTACGGGATGTTCGATTGCGGACCAAGTCCAGTGGCGGCGTCGAGTGGTGGTGCTCCAGCCGGTGGGGCGTGCTGCTAGTTCTCGTTTTCGAAGACAGAACACAGAAGACACAGACAAAAACACAGACCCTTGTAAATAAAACAAATCCACTTTTTTCATCATCATCACTTAACTATTATCGTGTTTTAATTTAAGTACGCGGTTTTTAAATTCATTAAAACATTATATATGCATGTATATATGTATACGTATATTAAAGCTCTCATCATGTTTAACACTCGTTTATTCAGTTCTTATCATGTGTTGTTGTTGTTGTTGTTGTTGTACAATCCCATCCGTTTTCTCTCTCTTCTCATAAAAAAACGAATACGCATAATATGAGCAAAAAAGCGCATTCAAATCATCTCGATTTAAACACATCTCTTCGTTTACTCAATCGAATTACGCCGGCGACCCTTCGTCGTTCGGCGTTGGCGGCGGGCCCGGAACCGTCCCCGGTCCCGGCGGCGGCGGGCTCGGCGGCGGTGGCGCTTTGATCAACGACTCCGTGTACACGCCTTGGACGGTGACCGCGTTCACCCCGTTCTTCTTCATCAACTGCACAACCGCCAAGTTCGCATCTCCTTCTACCGAATACACCAACGCTTCAATCTTCGTCTTCAACTCATCCGCGTGCTCCATATCTCTCGCGTACGCCACGTACCCAACGTCCACAAACCCGTAGTACGCTTTCAAACTTCTTCTCTTCTTCCACAATTTGTCCTCCACCAACGTCACCTTCGTCGCGTTGCTCGGCACGTTCAAATACTCCGCCATGGACAACGTAAACGCGTTTCTCTGTCCCGCTTTAAACGAACCCGTGTTGTACCCTTCAACGGCCATTCGCGAGGTAATCGACGCGATCGGGGTATAAAATCCACTCCCCGTGTAGGCGATAAAATCCGCGCTTTCCTTCTCCGGCTCGTACACGTACAGACCAAAAATCAACCCCAAGACTAACATTAAAAACCCAAACGCGGTGACTTTCTTACACACGGATTCCGAGCAGCACAACACTCGACCGTCCCATTCTTCGTCCTCTAACCACGGGATCCCTTCGAAACCGCCGCCTTTTTGTGCGCCTCTCTCTCGATGTAAAGAGACGTCGCCTTTGATTTTTTCCAAATATTTATTGTTGGAAGGCGCCATCTTTTCCTTCTTCTTCTCTAATAAACGATGATGATGATGATCTCTGTGGGATAATAGGATGATGATGATGGTAAAAGAGAGGCGGTAAAAACGTCAGCGATTTCCAAAACCGAGAGAGTATCTCGCGCAACAAAAGCAGATCTCGCGCTCTCGCGTCTCGAATCGTTTCAAAAGGGAGAAAGAAGAGACGATTTATATAAAAAGAGAGAGACCAGAGAAAGAAAGATTTGATCATTTTGTGATCGTTTGAATCCCGATTTTCGAGAGAGAGAGAACGAGAGAAATGATCATCTCTCTCTTTCTTTCCTCTCCTCAAAAGCGTATCATATATACCATAGTGTACCTTTAATTCTTTTCGTTTATATTCCGTTTATATTTTACGACGCGCTTTCGCTTTATTAAAGCGTTTCTTCTGCTCTCTCTCTCTCTCTCTGAGTGTGTTTCTACTACGTGTGAGGATTCGTGAAGCGCAGCAGAAAGAGAGAAAGAAAATTTGGACCGTCGTCCGTCGTGTCTGTCTGGCCCGTTTTTTCTTTATTTAGGGTTTTCAGACTTTTTTTTTCAGTGCAGAGAAAAAGAAAGAAAATTTTGCTCAAAACGACGACGCTTTCTTCGGGCGACGACTGACTCTGGAACGGAAAGCGCAAAAATGATGGCGATGACTCGAAGGGAAACTCTGTCGCTTCTCTCTCTCTGATGTGTTATATAGTAATACACACACACTGAAACGCTCGTAGTAGTAATACGAATACTACGACTACTACTACCACGAATAATAGGAGAGAAGGACGGAATTGATGACGACATGTAACGCGAAATTGCGCGTGACGACATCATCATCGTCGCAACGCGTTTTGTCGTCGTCGGAGAAACGACAGCTTTTCAGAAGAACGACTTTCACGGAGAGGAGGAGGAGGAGGAGCAGTGATGATGATGATGATGATAACGGGCCTTTCTTTTTCGGGTTTGGGCGGCATCAAAAGTCTTTGTCGGTGTGTGCGTCTTCGTCTTCCTCTTATCCGCCGTCGTCCTCCTCTTCCAACGACGACGAAAGAGGAGAAAACGTAAGAACGAGCAAAAGCGCGGAAAAAGAGAACTTTGATGAGAGACGACGGTGGAGGAGTGGGAGTAGTGCGAGTAGCAGCGGAAGCGCAGCAAACGCCTCCTCCACGAAGAACAACAACGTTACGTCTTGGAGGTCTCCCTCTTCTGCGTCGTACGGGAAGAACCAACGAAGACCAACGTCGTCGACGGCTTCTTCCTCTTCTTCTTCTTCTGCTCCTTCTTCGACGATGTCGCAGTTTTCGAAAACGGCCACTCCGGCGGAAATATGCCAATCCGTTCTCTCTGAACTGGAAAAGAATCCGGATAAACCAGGTTTACGAGTGACCGTATTCAGCGCCGTGCAAGCGTTGGCCATCGATCGAGACTGCGTGTTGCACTGTTGCGCTTTGTTGAGGGAGTGTTTGAGCGGGAAGTACGGCGAAAACGCCGTGTCGATCGTTTCCCCGGCGACGATTGCGTTGCTCGTGCGCGTGGAGAGGGCGCGAACGAAAGCGCTGGGATATAGAAATAGAAGTTCGAGTCGCATGAGATACGTCGCGGCGGTGTTCAAGTTAGCCGAAGAGAAGTACAAAGCACGGAAAGGCGGAGAAAAGATGTTTTGTTCGTTGGAAAGTTATTGCGACGTGATTCAGATATTAGCCAAGTTTTGTTCAGAAGAGGACGAGCAAGGGTACTATGGCAGGTTGCAACGGCAGGCGCCGTATAGTTCTCTGAAAGCAGCGGCGGCGAGTAGTAGCGGTAGTAACAGTAGCAATAATAATAGTAAGAAGTTACTCGATCCAAAGTGTCTCGCGCTCGGACCGAGAGTAGAGCCGACGTTGGACACGGCGTTAGATTTTTGGCGACGTCTTGAAACGCACCTCACGGAGGAGAAGAAAACGTTTCCGGCCGAGTTTGACAACAACGCGGTCGTCTCCGGCGTCCGAGCTTTCGTCTCCGCGAAGAAGCGGTCCGAGGCGGAACGGTTTTTATCGAAAGCCAATCCAAAGTTACTCTCGGCGTCTTGTTTCAACGTGTTGATTGAATCGTTTGGAGACGAAAAGAACGTCAAAGGTATTGAATCGACGCTGAAAATGATGCGGGGATTCAACGTCCCGGAAAACGAAGCCACGTTTGGAGCTTTAGTCACCGCGTTTGCCAAGTGCAATCGACTCGATAAAGCCGAAGAGTTTCTTGAACTCGCTGGGAGGAAGAAGTATGCCACTGCGAGGTCGAAACCAGGCGTGCGCGCGTACACGTCGTACATCCAACGTTTGTGTCTGGCGAGACGGGTGGACGAGGCGAGGAAAGTGTTGTTCGACGGCATGCTCAGAAGAGACAAAATTGACGTGAAACCAAACGTGCACACGTTTACGGCGTTCATCGACGGTCTCAACTACAGCGAATTCGAAACGCCGGGGAGCTTAAAAGAAGAAAAGAAAATCATTACCGAGATGTTTAAAGTGTTAGAAGTGATGCAAGCGGTGAACGTGAAACCGACGACGGCGACCTTTAACGCCATTCTCAAACGCGTCTCCGTCTTGTTCTCGTCCAATTCCTCCGTGAAGAATAAACGAGTGGACGACTACGCCAGAGTAGTCATCGACGAGGTCTTTAAGAAGATGGAAGAGGCAGAGTGCTCGCCAAATCTCATCACGTACAACACGTTAATAGACGCCTCAGTAGCTTCAGATCGACCGAACGATGCGTACGAATGGCTTTCGCGATTAGCGGAGTCGGGATTGAAACCAGATCAGTACACGTACGCGACGTTGTTGAAATTCTTCGCCTTGCGAAGAGACGCGAGCGGGACGAAATGGGTCCTGGCAGAAATCGATCGTTTGCGCGTGCGCGTAGACGTGAGAGTATACAACGCGGCGTTTAACGCCCTGGCAAAGAGTGGTGAGATTGATGAAACCGTTGATTTGATTCGCGAGTTGGAAAGTACGACGGGCGTTTCGCCAGACGCAGCGAGTTATTTGGTCATCATCGACGCCTACGCCGCGGATTCGAAAATCGAAGATGCGGTGAGAGTGTACGAAACGTTTTGTAGAGATGAGAGCGAGGAAAATGCGGCGAAAACGGACGCGCGCACGAGATCGCGCATGGTGAAGATACTTTGTGATTCTAAGAAGACCAATGCGTCGTTGTTTCGAGACGCGGACGGTTGGATCGAGCGTATCATCGAAGAAGATTCGGTTTCGGAAGACGAGAGAATACAACTTCGTCAAGCTACGGCACAGTACTTGACGACAAAATCGAGTAGCACCTCGGCGAACAGACAAAAGAAAATAATGTCGTCGTCGTTGTCGTCTACTTCTCAACAGCAAAAAACTCCGCGCGTTATCATTCGCGAAGCGGTTTTGCTTCCGAGAGACAACGTCGCCAACGTCGGTTCCCGAGACGAAGGCATGTACGCCATGTACTCGATGGAAAAAGAAGACGACAGCGATGAAATCAAACTCACGAAAACAAACGTGCCTTGCGATACGGATCAAACTTTCAAATGGGATCGAGGCGTTGAGATGTGGAAATTTTGGTTAGGCATTCCGAACCGGTACTATCGCGATGCGAATTCACCTTTTACCGACGAAGACGAAGAGAATCCTTTATCAGGATCAGGGAACGGGCCCGTCGAGGATTAGGAACCGAGAGCGCGTACAAGCAACTTGAATTTAATTATAGAGTTTTCGTTTAAAAGTGTGTGTGTATTATAAATTAGCGCGTCATGTACTGTATAAACTTTACAGCGTCTCTACTTCTACTTCTACTATAAAACTACGACGTGTTCGAACCGTTCGCCCCGTAGTTGTTCCCGCGAGTACCGACGAGTAACGACCCAGCGCCTGTTTGATTCGCTACCCTGGCCCTTGGCAGCCTCTGCTCTTCTTCTTCTTCTTCTTCTTCTTCTTCTTCTCCAACGTCTTCCCTGTCTTCCTCTCCCGCCACCGTGGCTGCTTCTAACAACCCCATGGCGTGCATCATGACGCTCTCAAAGATCTCCTCGTTCATTCCTTCGTGTTCTAAAACCGTCTTCATCCTATTCCTTCTCCTCGCGCGTCTCTCCTCCTCTACCTCCCTCGCCCTTCGCTCGCGCGCCCGCGTTTCCATCTCTCGCAGCCGACGGACAGATTCGCGCTCCAACTCCCGTCGACTCTGAGCGCGCGCGTCGTCGTCCTCCTCCTCGTCGTCGTTTACGTCCTCGTTTGGTCGCGATAACAACCTCTCTTCGCTTCCATTCTTCGCTTGCGTTCCTGTTTTCTTCTTCTTCTCTCGCAAACTCTTTCGACACGTCGGACACCGTCGGCTTCGAGCGAGCCAACTCTCGATGCACTCTTCGTGGTAGACGTGTTTGCACGGCAACTCCGCCAGGCGAAAACACTTCCGTTGAACAACAACAGTTTGTTCGTTCCCATCGTCGTCACTTTTCTCCTCTCTCTTTTTTGTAAACCGCGATAAACATATCGCGCAGCACTGTCCGTTTATCTCCTCCTCGGTCGAACACTCGCGCCTCTGGACTGTTCGCAAATCCTTCAGCGTCGCGCTTCGCTCTTCGCCTTCTTTGGTGTTAGACTCGCCGTCGCTGCTCGAAAAGTCGTCGTCGTCGTCTTCGAGATTCCACGTGTGCAGCCACGACTCGTAGCTCATGCGTTGCGTGCTGATTAACTCCATTTGTTTATTCGGTTGGTGTTTGAAAGAGTTGGGGACTTTGAGTGCGCGGAGGTGGAGCGTTTTTATGACAAAGAGAGCGGAGGGAAAATGGAGTACAAACTGCTGCTTTTTGTGTGCGAAAATATACATGAATACAACACCAGTATTATTGGAACTCTCGTAGTATACGATACTATTTAAAAGCCTCTGCGTTACCAGCTGCTTTCACGTACCTTCGCTTCTTGATCGCGTATAAGGTCAGGATACCGAACGCGGTCACGCACGTACCGGTGACGTATCTCCAACCCATCGGTTTCGGATACAAGAGTAACGACAGCGCGATCGAGAGCATTTTTCTCAAAGCTTTAATAATCTCTGTATTCGTCGCGCCGTACTGTCGAATGGAAAGCAAGATGAAGGAGACGCTCATGTATCCGAAAGAGGCCGCGATCATCGCTCGGAACACGCACTCTCGGTGGGAGTTCATGTAGGCGACTATCGGCCAAATCTCGCCGTTTAAAGTCATTCCAAACGTAGTCATTAAAAGTCCGAAAATATTCGCGTACATGACGACTTCCGCGTGCGACGCCGGTAAATTGACGTTGAACAACCTCTTCTCTTCGAAATTCCCCGCCGCGGCTTCAATAAATAACGCGCACACTATCATCACCACCCCTTTGGGTTGGAACTGCGGCAAACTCGCTCTGTCTCCCAGCGCGAACAAACACACTCCGCACACCAAAGTCATCGCCGCGAAATAATCTTTCTTCTCGTACCGCCTTCCTTGCATCAACGCTCCCATGACCATCGTCGGTATCACTTTCGAACATTTGGCGACAATCCTCGTCGTGTAATTAATATACGATAAACTAAAGTTGGTCAAATACATCCCTCCGCTCGTCATGGTCGCTAAAAGCACGTAATCCTTAAGCTTCGCCCGTCTTCTAAAAATATTAAAGCTCCTTTTAAAACTCGTCGTCGTCGTCGTATTCTTCCCTCTAAAAGCGTTCTTGTTGTTGTGTTGCTGTTCTTCATCATCTATCAGCGCGTTAAATCCTCTGCTATGATTACCCCCCCCACTAGTACTACTACTCCCGCTACCACTCTCTCTAAACTCGTCGTTCGCCAACCGTTCCAAAAACCCCAACAAAGCGTACGTAAAACTCGTCACCAGCGTCACGACGCCGCCGAAGCGAAACCCAACCGCCTCTTTCGCGTGATTTCGAAACACGTACTCTTGCACCGTCGTAAATCCAAGGTAGGCGAACAAGGCCCCTGAGGCTAAAAGCCAAAAGATGCTCCTCTCGGAAAACAAAAGTTTCACCCCCCAAAGTTTTATCGGGTCTTTTTCCTTCGACGGTTGCGGCGACATCGGCATTTCGTTGATGCTGAGATTGTTGTTGTTGTCCATCGTTATTGTTTCTTCTTCTTCTCCTCTGGTGTTGTACTTGTTGTTGTTGTTTGTGGTCACGACGAGAGAAGTTTCAACATCATCGGAAATAGAATTCATCGGAAACTCGTCGTCGTTTTCTGCTCGTTTTTTTTGAGAGGAGGAGGAGTTTAAAGAAGACGAAGTTTTAGAGGAGGAGGAGGAAAAGCCATCAAAGAGACCCATTATTTTTGTCCCTTCTCCGTGTTCTTCGCGTCTCTCTCTTTGACTCTCTCTCTCTCTCTTTTCTGACGATTGAGGAATTTTAATAGGGTGGTTTTAAAGGAAACGAAAACCCTAAACAACACCTGTACGAAAACGCTTACTTTTACGAAAAAGAAAAAAAAGAATAAAAAACGCGTTAGATTTTCAACGAACACAACAAACTATATAGTGAGATAAATGACGGAAATCGAACCGTGGTACAAACGCGTTTCCGGCCCGTTCCCCTTAAAATACGGGTGCGTCGGTGTGAAAGAGGACGGCGGCGGGTCCATGCGCGGGAGAGGGGTGGTTGGTCCGATGAAGATTCACCGAGCGGTGTTTCGACGAGACGAGAATCTGATCAAGGATTTAATCGAGACAGAGAAGATGGACGTGAACGAGGTCGAAGCGGCTGGGAAAACGCCGCTGTTTAACGCGGCGTACGATAATTGGGTGGAAGGGATCGATTTGTTGGTTTCACTCGGGGCGAAAGTGAACGCGTCGAATAACGCCGGGGATACGCCGTATCGTTGGGCGGAGAATATGCAAAACGAGGAAGCGATGGAGGCGTTGAAAAAGCACGGCGCGGATCCGGAGTACGAGGGGCAGATTATCGTGCCCGAACACATTCCAAAGATACGAGATTTTTACGAGACGGAAAACGGAAAGACGCATCCGAAACCGAGCGAGGAGTTTTTGGCGTTTAAAAGAGAGGAGGATCGATTGTTGGCGTACGAAGCCGCGAACACGATGCAACCGTAAAAACTTCTCGCGTGTTCTCTCAACGCGAGTGCGACGAAGAGAAGAGCGCGAGAGAGAAAGAGAGAGTGAAAGATGTGATAACGGTATGATAATATAATAATAATAATAATAATAATAATACCAGAAGATATTAACCGTCGCCGTCGTCGTCGTCGCGTTATTCACATTCCTTCCTTGTTCTTCAACTCGTCGATGACCGAACGCACAATACCTTCCACTCTCGGTTTCCACAACCTCGCCCGTGCGTTTACGAACCAATCTGTCAC
>Ga0302127_10001477_pt1 | contig 13982 bp, 13 predicted proteins | sample CB4_SCM_MG_FD_204452 | JGI IMG/M metagenome (GOLD analysis project Ga0302127, IMG submission 204452) | Marine microbial communities from Western Arctic Ocean, Canada - CB4_SCM | ecosystem: Environmental > Aquatic > Marine > Oceanic | place: Canada: Western Arctic Ocean | collected 2017-09-24
TCTTGCACTATCCTCTGAAGATATAAGTAGAATATCTGGAGCACCATTATGTATTTTTACGATATTATCATATATTACCTGGCGGTTTAATCCTGGACCATAAGTTGAAAAAATACGATAAATTCCTATTTTTAGGTTGTAATTCTCAGCATAAAGTTTCGCATAGTTCTCAACCGCAATCTTTGCTACAGCATAATTACTAAGTGGTAAACACTCAGAACTTTCACTTAAATATTCATCTTTGCATTTACCATAGACTGCAACAGACGATGAAAACCATAGAATTCCTTTATAAGAAATTTCACGCAATACCTTTAAGATTGACAACACGGGTTTGATCGTGAGTTCTACATCAACAAATAAATCTGTCTCTGAATATGATGGGTGAGGGTTTCCGCTTAAAAAATGAATTACATCAAAGCTATTTTTGTTTAAATATTCAAGTAAATTTTTTTCAGAGTATGAAAACACTTCATATTCACAATTTAACTCTTTATGTTCAATTTTAGATTGACTCAAAACTGTTACAAGATTGTTTCTACTAAGAGATCTAGTCAAATATGATCCGATAAATCCACTTCCACCTAAAATAAGTATCTTCGTCATCTTTTTTATAACCTAATAAACTATTGCTTGTTTAACTAAATATTTTTTTATCTTTAAATCAAACCTAATATTTGATATTGATAAACGACCAACTTATAGATTTTTATTAAGTATATTGAACAAGCTTTTTATATTGCTATCCAATAATGAATGACCATTTCCAACAAAAAAACCATTTTCATGCAAATAATCAGCATTTTTTAACTCTCCATGCACTTCATAATCAAAGTACTTCATAACCTCATTTCTTGTAAAGTTACCAGTAACAATTGGCCTGCTTTCAATCTTATTGTCATGAAGTTTAGTAATAATATTTTTTCTTTTTAGATTTGAGCCTGGTCTAATAATCAAAGAGAATCCAAACCACGAACTACTATCAATATCTTTTTGGATTATAAAATCTGAATGGTCTTTAAATAGCTCAACAAAAATCTTTGCGTTTTCTCTCCTTTGCTTTAAAAATAATGGCAGTTTTTTGAGCTGCTCTATGCCAATGGCGCCACTCATCTCAACGGGCCTCACATTATAACCAGGCAATACGAACCTAAATGACTCCTCAAACCAATCATCACTTTTATTGGATACATGGTTTTGTTGCGGAAGATTGCGAGTCCATCCGTGAGCTCTTAGCGATAATAAAACATGGTAAATCTCTTCATCATCTGTGGAAACAAAACCGCCTTCCATTGTCCCTATATGATGAGAGAAAAAGGTGGAGAATGTACCTACAACTCCAAATGTACCTGTCTGTTTTCCTTTATATTCAGCGCCCATTGATTCACAGTTATCTTCAAAAATAACAATATCTTTATCTTTAATAAGATTATTTATAACATCAAAATCATTTGGATTACCAAGAAGATTTACCACCATAATCATCTTAGTATCAGATGTAATTGCAGATTCAAGTGCCTCTAAATCATAATTCAAAGTATCCAGGTCAATGTCAACAAACTTTAGTTTTAACCCATATTGTTGCAACGGGAAATAGGTGGTAGACCAAGACACAGCTGGAACTATTACTTCATCACCTCTCTTAAGCACTGGGTTTTTCGTATAGAACAAGGCTGCGGTTGCAATTAAATTAGCAGCGGAGCCCGAGCTAACCATGACACAGTATTTTCTACTGATGAAGCTAGCAAAGTCCTTCTCAAATTGGGCAACACTATCAGCCATACTGAAAATATCTTTATCTATAACAGACTTAATGGCCTGAAGCTCTTTATGGTCCCAAGTACTGGTGGCTAGCGGATAATTACTCATGACTAATCTCATTTAAAAAATAATAATAGGTTTTTTTAAGACCCTGTTCCAACGAAGTTTGATGTTGCCATCCAAACTTTCTTAATTTTGTGTCATCAATTAATTTTTGCTTCATGCCAGTTGGTCTCGATAGATCATGAGAAAAACTGCCTTTATAACCAACAACGCTAGCTATCTTTTTATAATACTCATTAATTGTATAGTCACGACCTAGGCCGACATTTATATTTTGTGGCATTGATTCAAAATGATCAATTGCATAATATACAAAATCAGCAAAATCACCTACATACATAAACTCTCTTTTTGCTAGGCCATCACCCCAAATATCAATAAACTTTGAATTTTGATTTTTAGCATCACTAATTTTTCTAATTACTGCAGGAATCATATGAGATTGTTCAGTATCAAACTTGTCATATTTTCCGTATAGATTACAAGGGATGACTGTTTTATAAAGATAAGATTCGTCTTCTCTATTTATATATTCGCAAAGCCTAGTACTAGTGACTTTGGCGATAGCATAACCTTCATTCGTAGGTTCTAACTCACCCTTTGATATCATATCTTCAGATAATGGGTTTACAGCATCTCTTGGATACATGCACGAACTTCCAAAATTCATAAATTTCTTAACACCGCAAGCTTTGGATGACATTAGAACATTAAGTCCCATTTGCATATTATCAACTAAGAATTGTACAGGCTGAGTCATATTTGCCTGTATACCACCAACAACTCCAGCAGAATGAATTACCATATCTGGCTTATTTACACTGACGTAATCTTGCACACTCTCAGCATCTAATAAATTTAAGTCTACACTAGTGGGTGATAATATCTCGTGATCGGAAGCGCCGGAATGCTCAGCAATATTGCGACCAACCATTCCATGAGAGCCTGTTAAAAGGATTTTCATATTAGAAACAATGCTGGTTATTCTTTGGTAATGTGCATTTCATAATCATGCTTTTTTAACAGAACATGTCGCTTGGCATCTTTAAGATCTTCGCAAACCATTTCAGAACACATTTCTTGTACAGTAATCTCTGGCACCCATCCTAACTCATCCTTTGCCTTCTTAGGGCTACCCAAAAGAGTTTCAACTTCTGCTGGTCTAAAGTAGCGCTCATCAACTCTAATAATAATATCGCCAACTTTTAATGCGGGTGCATTATCACCTTTAATAGATTCTACAATACCAATCTCATCAAGTCCTTCACCTTCAAAGGAAATAGCAATACCAAGCTCTAATGCAGACCACTCTATAAATTGACGCACAGAGTATTGAACTCCAGTCGCAATACAAAAATCATCTGGCTTATCTTGTTGTAACATCATCCACTGCATACGCACATAGTCCTTGGCATGACCCCAATCACGTAAAGCATTAATATTACCCAGATACAAGCACTCTTCTAGACCCTGTGCTATATGGGTAAGTCCTCTTGTAATTTTACGGGTAACAAAGGTCTCTCCACGTCTAGGAGATTCATGATTAAACAAAATACCATTGCAAGCGAACATACCGTAAGACTCACGGTAGTTAACAGCAATCCAATAAGCATACATCTTAGCTACTGCATAAGGTGATCTTGGATGGAATGGAGTGGTTTCAGTTTGTGGGATTTCTTGTACTTCTCCAAAAAGCTCAGAGGATGAAGCTTGATAAAAACGAGTTTTCTTATCAAGGCCTAAAAAACGAATTGCTTCTAGCAATCTTAACGTACCTATTGCAACGACGTCTGCGGTGTATTCTGGTGCTTCAAAACTTACTGCAACATGTGATTGTGCGGCTAAGTTATATACTTCATCAGGCTCTATTGCTTTTAGTATTCGAGTTAGATTAGAGCTATCTGTTAAATCGCCGTAGTGCAGATATAAATTTGGATTTTTATCGTGAGGATCTTGGAAGATATGGTCAATACGCTGGGTATTAAATGATGAAGCTCGACGCTTTATACCATGCACCTCATAATCCTTTTCTAGTAAAAACTCTGCAAGATAAGATCCATCTTGTCCAGTAATTCCAGTTATTAATGCTACTTTTTTATTGGCCATATTTAATCTTAAAAATAATCCTTTACGTATTTGTTTACTTGCTTAGTTATTTGCTTATTTACTGTGACACTTATTTTATTTTATAGGTAGTAATAAGAAGATTTTTTTTAAAATAATTGATAGGATTAATTTAGAAAAGAGTCTTTTATCTGAACCCAATAACATTATAATTTATTAAATATTTTTGCTTGATCTACTAGATTTTTTACTTCTAGTTTAGAAAATAGTTAAACCTCACACCTGTAAAGAAACATTTGTGTATCTTACAGAATTTAACTTATACCAATCAATAATACTTGGGAGGTCATCTATTATTGATTTTTTTGGCCTCCACCCTAAATTTCTTATTTTTGAATCATCAACTGCATATCTGGAATCATTAAAAGGCCGGTCTGAAGTAAACTTTACTTCATTATTATCTGGTCGAATTACAGAATTAACAAGGTTTGCCATGTCTAAATTACTAAGCTCTATTTCTGATGCAATGTTATACGCCTCACCAACACTTCCTTTAATAGCTAACAGTTCCAATGCCCTTGCAAAATCTGATGCCGCAAGATAATGCCGCAAATTTGACCCATCGCCATGCACTTCAAGAGGAAGTCCACTTAGCGCTCTCAGAGAAAACCTTGGAATTATCTTTTCTGGAAATTGCCTAATACCATAAATATTGTTAGCCCTAACTGTTATCACGGGTAGCTTGAATGATTTGAAATAGCTTTTTACAATCATTTCAGCTCCCGCTTTTGCTGCAGAATATGGGTTAGTAGGGTTTAACTCATTATCTTCCAAAAAAATACCATTTATATTTTCGCCATATACTTCATCAGTACTAACATGAATTATTTTTTTAACTTTGTTCCTTTTAGAAGCCTCCATAACAGCATGTGTCCCCAGGGTATTAGACTTGGTAAACACCATAGAGTTACTAAAAGAGTTATCCACATGACTTTCTGCAGCTAGGTGAATTACCAAATCAGTGTTTTCTGTAACCCTCAAGCAAATATCCAAATTACTGACATCTCCAACTACCAATGTATGTTTTGGGTTGTGCAATACATCAGGTATATTTCTAATATCTGCAGCATAGGTCATTTTATCCAAAATAATAATTTCAGCCTTTGGAAAGATTTCTCTAAAATGATCATAAACATGCGAACCAACAAAGCCAGCAGCACCAGTAATAACAATTTTATTAAACATTATTTCTTCTTCCTTTAACTTCCTTCTTCAATTTTTAATTTCTTTCCTATACTTATTGCATATTGCAAAATATAACTCTTATCAATTCTACTACTCACAACACCAAGTAGTTTTTGATTATCTAGAATAAATTGATCTTTAATTACAACGCCACCAAAAGTAGCAATAGTGCCACCACCATAGCCTTTAATTATTGCATTGCAAAAATCTTCAATAGAGATACCTAGCCCAGAACCAATATTATATATACCAGTACATTTTTTTAACATCAATTGCACTAAACAATCTGAAAAATAATTAACTGGGATAAAATCACGTACTGTTTTCTTTGAAATATCTAATAATATTTCTGACTTACAGACAAGTCTATTAAGAGCAGCCCCAGTAAATGATTTACGACCATACTCATATCCAAATATATTAGACCCCCTTATTATCAATAAATTATCAGAATTAATAATAGATCTGCAATATTTTTCAGACAAAATCTTATTACATCCATAAATACTATTAAGGTTTTGTTTAACTTTACAATCCTCTAGCATAGGAATTAATAAATTATTAGAACCACAAACCATTCTCGAGCTTATCATGACGTATTTCAAATTTTGATATTTACTCACTTGTTTGGCTATCAGCACATCTTGGTCTATAGCTTTAGAATACTTATCAGTAAAAAATTTAGGATTGATTGTAAAATTTACAACCCAAGTAAAATCATCGAATTTCTTTGGAACATCTGAATGAGAACATGTAACATAATTTATTTTATTATCCTTGCATGTTCTTATAAAGTATTTTGCAACAAAGCTATTTTGTCCTATTATTAAAACTTTCATAAGTTTAAAAAAACTCCAGAGTTTGCTACATTCCTTATATCAAACCATAAAATTCTCCTCACTCTACTTAACGCTCAAACGTGATTATAGCCAAACTGCTTTAAAATCATCTACATTGGCATAAGTATCTGGCATATCGCCAGGTGGTGGTTGTTTTCTCAATGAGATTTCCAATGCTTCGATATAATCTATCAGTATTACTGAGTTGTTATTATTCATATTTTGTTACTTGCTATATTTAATCCTTAAAATAACCCTTTACGTGTTTGTGCACTTGTTTACTTTTTAATAGCTCGTCAATAGTGAGCCATCGGTATTCGTTGTGTTGTTTGGTCGGTAGATTGAGTGTTTCCTTTATTTCAATCTCATAAGACAAATTAACATAGTGTGTTGATACGTCCTGATAGATACTGTCTTCATAAAAATGTTCGAATACACCTATAAATCTAGGCGTTAATTTTAACTCAGTATTGAGTTCATTTTTAGCGATGCGCATCACTGCGCCATTAATTGTTTCGTTTTTATAAACTCTACCACCAATTGAAAAGAAATAGCCTTTTGCAGGTTTATTTACGCGCTTACCTAAAAGGATTTTGTTATCTTTTTTAACGATCAGGTCAATTGAAATCAACGGGGTTGAGCTTATGACTGTTTTAAATGTTTGATTGTTTAGCATTAGCTACTTGTTTTATCAACTCTGCCATATACATCTTTAAACCTAACAATGTCATCTTCACCTAGATAGGTGCCGCTTTGTACTTCGATGACTTCTAGTGGCTCGTTGGTTTTGTTCTCTAAAGCGTGGGTAGCGCCTAACGGAATATAGGTGGATTCACCCTTGTGAAGACTGAACGTTTGCTCGCCATTAGTGACTGTTGCCATGCCACTCACAACTACCCAGTGCTCTGCGCGTTTATGGTGCATTTGTAGTGAGAGTTTGGCGCCGGTGTTAACGTGTAATCTTTTAACTTGGAAGTTCTCACCTGACTCAATGGAGTCGTACCAACCCCAAGGACGATAAACTTTGCGGTGAGCGCTACTCTCGTACCGACCACTGGCTTGCAAGGATTCAACGATGCTCTTTACTTCTTGAGCCTTGTCTTGGGTGGCAATAAAAAGTGCATCAGATGTATCTACAATAATTAAATTATCCACGCCTATCGCTGCAACCATATGGTGATCAGCGTTGATGTAGGTGTTGGTGGTATCTTGAGTGATGACGTCACCTTTGATGACGTTTCCTTGACTATCTTTTTTGCCTATATCATATAGTGCTGGCCAAGCGCCGAGATCGTTCCACTCTGCGTCCAGTGGCACTACTACGACTTTGTTAGATTTTTCTAAGAGGGAGTAGTCGATAGAATCCGATGGAGATGACTTAAAGGATTGTTCTTCTAGGCGAATAAAGTCTAAGTCTTGTATGGCATTATTAACAGCGTTATTAACTGATGCAACAATATTCGGTGCGTGTATTGTGAGCTCATCAATAAAGGTGTGTGCCTGGAACATGAACATGCCAGAGTTCCAGAGATAGTTGCCCTGCCCTATATAAAACTCTGCAGTTTTTAGATCTGGCTTTTCAACGAACTCTTCAACCTTGTATGCACCACCACCATCTCCTTTTGATGATTTGATATAGCCATAACAGGTGTTTGCATCGGTTGGTACAATACCAAAAGTAGCCAGTTTGCTACTTTGTGCTTGCTGGCTTGCTATCTTGATGGCCTGATGAAAGGCATTAACATCTTGAATGACATGATCAGCTGATAAAACGAGTAGCGTCGAATCGTCTGAATCTTTTAATGCTTGCAGTGCTGCAGCGGCTATTGCAGGTGCGGTGTTTCTACCAACAGGCTCTAATAAGATTGTAGGGTTCTTTATGCCGATTTGCTGGCACTGTTCTGCGACCAAGAAACGATGGTCCACATTGCAAATGATAATCGGGTCCGAAAGGTTGTCCAGTCCGTTAAGACGCATGATGGTTTCTTGCAGCATGGTGTTATCACCAACCAGCTGCAAATATTGCTTAGGGTATTCTTTGCGAGATAGTGGCCAAAGGCGCGTGCCTGAGCCACCTGAAAGAATAACTGGTACTATTTTAGACAATGCCTACTCTGGTGTTAATTTTGTATTAATAGTACAGCAGCTACTACGCAGTATATTCTATTTAACTATCTGATATGCAGGGAACTCTTGTAACTATTGTTATTTTTAATCAAACAATTGTATGTTTGTTTATTGTCTCTTTGCCTACATAGTAGTGCCGGATTAGAACGATAAGCATACTTAATATACCGCCGATCATGGTACCTACTACACTGATCATTCCTCTATTTGGTCCTGATTTTTCTTCAGGAATAAAAGGAGGTTCTATTATAACTAAACTGTAGTCTTCACTAATCTTTGCCATCATCTGCGTCTCAAGTTGAGTCTGTATTAATTGATTAATAGATTCTTTAATTTCTATTAAAGGAGTTTGAGACAACTCTATTTTTAAATAGTTTAAAGCTTTATTAGATTCATCAATGTCTTTTTCCCGGTTTAGTGTATTGGCTTCTTTGATAATTAGTGCTAATAAATCTTTAGCAAAAATGGGTGAAATATGCTCAGTCATCATGGAAATAAGCCCTGTCTGTTTATCATGGGAAATAGATAATATGCCACTATACGCTTTGTGCGTCTCTAGATAAGATGGCTTAATACCTTTGTTATTATTTGGCTCTCTAATCCATGTTTTAGTCTTTCCATCATAAATCTCGGGATTAAAATATAACTCTTGTGAGGCTGCATCATAATTTTTTGCAGCCATAATTGATGGTAGAACATTCTCAAATGTCATGAGATGTTTTACAAATTTCCTAGATTGAATTATTTCCATAATCTCAACTACCCCTTCATCTCCTGAATTAGGGAGGCCGACTCCTGCCATAGACGCCAAGCCCTCATATTGAGAGAGCATACCTGCATCTTGTGAATCTCTAGCAACTAAAATAGACTCTGAATGGTAAATATTTGTAAGCATTAGAGCATAAACTACTGAGAACATGGCAACAATAGAAGTTATTAAAATAATGAGTGTTTTACCTTCCCACACAACATTAAAAAGTTCCTTCAGGTCAATCTCTTCATCATAGAGATGAGAATCATTAAAGTTTTTTTTATCTGACTCAATCATAAATTTTTTATATGCTCCATTTGTTTTTTAAGTTTATCAAATTCTTCAGATTTTCGTTGAAGAAACAATATTGTCAACTTTCTTTTTATCTCTATCCCTTCAGGGGTTAATAAATATAAATAGCCAAGTTTATTATCCGATGTTTTAAAATTATTCATCTTCAGAAAACCTTTACCCAAAAGGGCTTGAATTAAGTAATTTGTTTTTCCTAAACTCATGCCTAGATCTTTTGCAATCTGGCGTTGGGTAAGGTTAGGGTTTTCTTCTAGATTCCTTAGAATTTCTAATTCTATTTCGGAGTGATTTATTCTTTTTTTCAATAGCTACCGCAATGAATTTTTGTTTCGTAATTCATTTATTCTTACCTTATTCTTTTATGTTCATTAAATGAACACACTTACTTTACTATAAGTTCAATATTTGAACAATAAAACCTTCTTCAACATATTTATTAAAATTTAAAATTCTTAACAACCTCTTTATGGCCTATATCAGATGTAGTTATTTCTGCAACAACGCTTGTATTTAATAATTTTAATAATAATCTAACTCTATCTTTCGATTTCTTAGATAAAAATATTGCATCTATTCCTGCAAACCGCCCCTCTTTGATGGAGACTGGATCGCCCTTTTGATAATCAACTATCGAAACATCCTCTTTGTATATGTCCAATTTATCGAGCTTATCTTGAATTATTTTAATAATATTATTAGGGATAGAAGTAAATTGTCCTCCGAACATAACAATGCGACTAACCCCATAACTAGACTTAATAGAAGTCCAATTATCTAACTCAAAATTAATTTGAGCAAAAAAATAGCGAGGAAAAACTGGTACCAGAGATTTAAATTCACTATTTTTATTAGTAGGAGCTATCAAAGGTAAAAAAGTTTTAAATCCCTGTTTTTGAAGATTTTCGTTAGCTTTTATTTCCTGTTTTGCTTTTGTATAAATAAGCACCCAGATTATTTCTTCTTTTTCTTTTTTAACTGGCTTCATATTAAGAAGTACTTAGAATGCATAATGGTGCCCGGGGCCGGACTCGAACCGGCACGAAGTTTCCTTCGAGGGATTTTAAGTCCCTTGTGTCTACCAATTCCACCACCCGGGCATAATGTTCATTATATTCTATATTAGCATTTGTAGTTAATGGAGGCTGAGGTCGGAATCGAACCGGCGTAGACGGATTTGCAATCCGCTGCATAACCACTTTGCTACTCAGCCACAAGTGCGTATTCTATTCAGAATTAAGAAATAGACTAGAGGTAATCTATCTTTGTGTAACTTAATTAAAGAATTTATTCCAAGTGACTAGGTATTTATATAGCGAGATTACTGAAATTAAACTGGCTAGCCATAAAAATATTATTGATAAGATGGAAAGATAAGCGCCCATTCCAGGTGCAATAATAACTAAAGATATCGCTATAAGTTGAATAGTAGTCTTGCTTTTCCCTACATAAGAAACTTCTAAGTTGTTAGCACCACCTACTTCAACTATGTGCTGTCGGATAGATGAAATTGATAATTCTCTTAGGATAATTATCAATACTGGTATTACAAAAATTAGACTATTATTTAGCGTAACCAACCACACTAAGGTTAAACAAACTAGAAGCTTGTCTGCTAATAAATCCAATAAAGCCCCCAATGAACTTTCAGTATTAGTTTTTCTTGCAACATAACCATCCAGATAATCTGTTAATGCGGCTAGAAGAAAACATATTAAAGCTAAAAAATTAAATTCAATTCGCTCAAGGCTAGTAAGATAAATAACAGGAATTATCATAAATATTCTTGAGAAGGTTATAAGAGTAGCAAACGTCATAAATTAATGGAGATTATTATAGATTAATTTTGCTGTTTTTTTTCCTACGCCTTCTACATTTAATAAATCTTGAAATCCTGCTCTCGCTAGTTGCTCCATGCTCCCGAAATGCCTCAGAAGTATCTTCTTCTTTTGTTCACCTACTCCTTGAATATCATCTAATGCTGATTTCATAGAAATTTTGGTTTGTTTCTTTTTCTGATTAGATATTGTGAATCTATGAGTTTCATCCCTAATCTCTTGTATGAAGAGATGGGGATAAGAACCTTTTAAAACCCTAAATACTCCGTCAGTTTTATGTATAGAATCAAATTCAGCTTTTCTCCTTGCACCTTTAGAAATAGACATAACTTCAATTCCTTTTATCTCCATACTATCCAGAGTACTTTCTACTGCTCGCAAATGAGTCTTACCTCCATCAATGAGTATATGACTGGGTTTTTCAAGATTAAGTTTTTGATTTGTAAAACGACGTTTTATAACTTCCTTCATTGAAGCTATGTCGTTCTGCACATTTAGATCACTGATATTAAACAATCTATACTTATCTTTTAATTTCCCCTTTGAAGAGTAAACAACGCAACCCCCAACAGCACCTGATCCTCCATGATGACTTATGTCGTAAGATTCTATTATCTTGATGCTCTCTTTTAGTTCCAATTGGTCTTTAACAGAAATAAGAATATGAGAAATATCTTTATTATTCTTGGCGCTTCTCTTAACGGCCAATAGCGTGTTAGATTTAGTAATCTCTATAAGTCCTTTATCTTTTTTCCCTAGTTTTGTAATAATTCTAATTTCTTTACCATGGAATTTTGATAAAGCCAGTTCTAACATATTCTTTTGAGGAATTTTTTCACTTGAGACTATAATCGGCGGACAATAGGAAGAAGACAAATAATGCCTTTTAATAAAAGTAGCTAGAATAGAGTTTTCTAAGCTAGTATTTTTTTGTATAAAATTCTCGTGCCCAGTAATCCAACCTTTGTTTACGTGAGTAATACCTATTTTAGTAATGCCATTCAAAGAGCTTATGCATATAGAATCTCTTTCTTTCGTGTATCCGGTAATACTTTGATTCCTTTGTATCTCTCTGAGAGCCGAAATCCTATCCCTATATATTGCTGCCCTTTCATAGGATTTATTCTTAGAGCTTACATCCATAGAGGTGTAAAAATCAGTTATTAAATCTTCAGATTTACCTTCTAGTAACTTTACAGCTCCTTGTACTTCTTTGAGATAATCTGTTTTATTAATATATTTTACACAGGGAGCCGAGCAACGCCCTATCTGATACTGCATACAAGGTCTAGTACGATTTCTAAAGAAACTATCCGAACAATTTCTTAATTTAAAAGTCTTTTGCATAATACTTAATACGTCTCTTACAGCATAAGAACTTGGATAAGGTCCAAAATATTTTTCTTTATCATTTTTCTTTCCTAAGAAAGAATTAGCCGAAGGAAAGTCCTTAGAAGAATCTATTTTTATCCACGGATAACCCTTATCATCTTTAAATTGGACATTAAACTTCGGCTTTATTTCCTTTATTAAATGCTGTTCTAGCAATAAGGCTTCTAACTCATTTTTTGTCAGGGTTATTTCCAGATATCTGGATTCTTTAATTAGATTCTTAGCTTTTTTTGTCTTATCCTTAGAATCTTGGAAGTAAGAAGGGACTCTGTTCTTTAGATTCTTTGCTTTTCCTATATAAATAGGTAATTTTTTTATATTTAGAAATTTATAAATCCCAGGCTCTTTAGGTATGTCTTTAAAGAAATATTTTAATGCTTCTTTTGAAGTAGGTATCAACTGCATCTAGATTAGTGCGGATCTGCTCTGCCACAACTTACTTCAATTCCACTTACTAATAATAAGGGCTTTAACTGCTTCATGATTAATAAATTATAGGCTGACGTAATAAAAAAATTAAAAAAGAAATTTTTTATGAAAATACTTACTCATAAAAAAATTTTCTTCATTTGATCTCATTGTTAATTGCTTTCCAAGCTGTACCCCCCATTGATCAAAAGAATTTATGTCATAAATTCTACTCTCTACGAAAACTTTATGCTCGTAAGTAGCTAGCAGATAACCCAAGCTTCTAGGATTTAAGTCATTAAGTTGTAATAGTGAAATTGGGTTATTGCCCTCTACTGACTTATAATTTTTCTCTTCATTATCATCGCCAATACTAAGCGCGGTGATTTGAGCAAGGAGCATCTGATAAGAGCTTGATAAACCTTTTTGTTCTTTAACACCTATAAAATCACAAGCAGAGTAGTAAGTTCCTTGAAGCATCCATTGAAAAACGGAATGTTGAGCATCAGGTCCATAACCGCCCCATATTAGAGGACAAGTAAAAAAATCTGTTTTTTTGTTATCAGAATTATATATTTTTCCATTACTTTCCATGCCCATTTGCGCTAAATAGTTAGTTAAAGATTTAATTTTATAGTCGTAGGAAAAAATGCCAAGATTACTAATATTCAAACCATTAAGGTTCCAAGCACTAAGAAGAGCCATTAATACAGGAATATTTTGATCCCAAGGTTTTTCTCTAAAATGCTCATCAGCTGCATAAGCTCCCTGTAAAAATTCTTCGAATTCCTTCCAGCCCATATCAACTATTGCTGGTAAACTTATTGAAGACCAGATGGAATATCTTCCACCAACAGATTCCAGCATCTCAAATTGGTTTGCATCTTCAATGCCAAATTCTGTCATGGCTTCTTTATTGGAAGATATACCAATTATTTGATCCCAGCATTGATCGCCAACCACACTTTTTAACCAAGCCTTTGCCTTATTGGCATTTTCTATAACTTCAGGTGTGTTAAATGATTTAGAAGAAATAACTACTAATGTCCTAGCAGGATTTCGGACAGACATCACATTCTCTAATTCAATAAAATCATAGCTTGAACAGTAGTAAACTTTAATTTTTGAATAAGGATTACCGTAAACTTCTGAAAGCAGCTCAGGGCCTAGACGAGACCCCCCAAT
>Ga0302127_10001479_pt1 | contig 13966 bp, 13 predicted proteins | sample CB4_SCM_MG_FD_204452 | JGI IMG/M metagenome (GOLD analysis project Ga0302127, IMG submission 204452) | Marine microbial communities from Western Arctic Ocean, Canada - CB4_SCM | ecosystem: Environmental > Aquatic > Marine > Oceanic | place: Canada: Western Arctic Ocean | collected 2017-09-24
TCGGATATGGGCGCAGATGTCGTACGCATTGACCGCGAGGGTGGCAGTAATCCACTGGGACTTAAGGTCGACGTTTTGAACCGTGGCCGGCGCTCGGTGGCGCTCAACCTTAAATCTTCGCAGGGCATGGCGACCTGTCTGGATCTTGTTGCCAAGGCTGATGCCCTGATCGAAGGTTACCGCCCCGGAGTCATGGAGCGTCTGGGTCTTGGCCCACAGGAATGCCAGGCGCGTAATCCACGCCTGGTGTATGGTCGCATGACTGGCTGGGGTCAGGAAGGTCCGCTGGCGGATGCCGCTGGGCACGATATCAACTACATTGCGCTAACTGGCGCCCTGTCCGCCATGGGCACCCGCGAGTCTGTGGTACCGCCGCTCAATCTGGTAGGAGATTTTGGCGGTGGGGCACTATATCTGGCGTTTGGAGTCGTTTGTGCCATGCTTGAGAGTAAATCGTCGGGTAAGGGGCAGGTGGTTGATGCTGCGATGGTCGATGGGGCCGCACACCTGATGGCCATGATGTATGGCCTGAAGCATAACGGGCAATGGATTGAGCATCGTTCATCTAATCTGCTGGATGGCGGCGCACATTTTTATGGTGCTTTTGAGTGCGCGGACGGCGAGTGGGTAGCGATCGGCTCCATTGAGCCACAGTTCTACAAACTGTTGCTGCAGGGTGTGGGCATTGACCCCGATTCCTCTGATGCTTCGCAGGAGCCGGCCAACTGGCCAAAGATGCGTGAGCGCTTGCGGGCAGTTTTTCGTACCCACCCCAGGGCGCATTGGTGTGCGCTTATGGAAGGTACGGATATCTGCTTTGCTCCGGTGCTCAGTATGAGCGAAGCCCCGGAGCACCCACACAATGTGGCCCGCAAAACTTTTGTTCGCGAGTTTGATGTTTTGCAGCCGGCACCCGCGCCACGGTTTGCACGTACTCCGGGTGCGATCGCCGGCCCACCGCCAGCGCCAGGTGAGCACACCGCCCAGGTGCTTAAGGAGTGGGGGGTTGAATAAGAGTGTCTGTGATACTGAGCATTAGGATAAGTCGGGAAATTTAAATTAACGCAACAGCACTCAGGGGTTGGCCATGGGCGAACTCCTGTAGCAGAACTAAAGGAGTTATTCATGGTCTCTTTCGAAGGTAAACGCGTCATCATCTCGGGCGGCAGTCGTGGTATCGGCCTGGCTATTGCCAAGCGCCTTGCCGCTGACGGTGCCAGTATCGCTATTTTGGCCAAGACCACCGAGCCACACCCAAAATTACCTGGGACGATCTACACCGCGGCCGAGGAGATCGAGCAGGCCGGCGGTAAGGCGTTGCCGATCGTCACCGATGTGCGCAACGAAGATGAGGTCAAGGCAGCGGTCAGCCAGGCTGTTGATGCCTTCGGGGGCTTGGATATCTGTATTAACAATGCCAGCGCCATCTCGCTGACCAAGACGGCCAAGACCGAGATGAAACGCTTTGATCTCATGTTTGCGGTTAACGTCCGTGCCACATTCATGTTATCCAAAGAGTGTTTGCCTCATCTGATCGAGGGAGACAACCCGCATATCCTCAGTATTTCACCTCCGCTGGATATGCAGACCAAGTGGTTTGCCCCCTCGGTGGCGTACACCATGTCCAAGTTCGGCATGAGCCAGTGTGTGCTGGGTATGGCCGGGGAGTTCAAGTCCAAGGGTATTGGTGTGAACGCTCTGTGGCCTCATTCAGTGATTGCCACTGCCGCCATAAGCAACGTGGTTGCCGGCAGTATCGCTTTTCCACATTGCCGCAAGCCAACGATTATGGCTGACGCCGCGGCTGTGATTCTCTCGAAAGATAGCCAGGAATTTACTGGCAATTTCTGTGTAGATGATGTGCTGTTGGCCGGTGAAGGTGTAACGGACTTCAGTGTTTACCGGGTGGACCCGAATAAAACGCTGTGGAGCGATTTCTTTGTACCTGATGACATCCCCGAGATCGAACCGGTGGTCATGGCAATGAACCCGGGGGCCTAGGCATGAAATCTTTGGCTGTAGCTTAGTGTCACTACTGATACGAAATGCCACCGTGGTCACGGTGGATTCACAGCGCCGCGTGATGGAAGATGGCGCGGTGTTCATTGAGGGTGACCGCATCGTTGATCTTGGTGCGACTGACATTCTTGCTGAAAAATACGCCGCTGCCGATACGGTAGTCGATGCTCGGGGCAAGGTGGTGCTACCCGGTTTTGTCAGTGCACACAACCACGTGGGGTATGCCGTCTTTCGTGGTCGGGCTGAAGATATCGGTTATGCACCCACCCATCGGTTGTATCTGCCGATGAGTGGCATCATTACCAATGACGAGCGCCAGGTCATCGGCGCACTGGCAGTGACAGAACTGCTGCGTGGCGGGGTGACTACGATTCTTGAGATGGAAGAAGACGCTGAACTTTTTGCGCCTTTTATTGAGACAAGCGGCATGCGTGCACTGATTGGCGTGATGGTGAATGATGTCAATCTTGAGGCCCTTGCACTAGGGCAGACCGTTTTTGATGAAACCATTCGCGACAGCCAGTTGCAACAGGCTCTAGGCCTGGCGAGCCGCTGGCATGGCCGTGCCGGTGGCCGGATCCAGGCAGTCATGGCAGCAACGGGCCTTTCGACATCCTCACCCGGACTGCTGAAGGGGTTACGAGCGGGTGCAGATGACATGAGTCTTCGCCTCTCTATTCATCTTGGCTTCGGCGAGCGGGATCTGGTGCAAAACATCCATGGCATGGCGCAATTCGATTACGCATTCGCTCACGGTATGCTGGGCCCCGATGTAGTCGCCGTACATTGCTTTGAGGTTGACGATGCTGAGATCGATACCCTCGCCCAATCCGGCACGCACCTTGCTCATTGCCCGCACATGAACCAGTTTCGTGGCGAAGTGGCGCCCATTCAGGCCATGCGGGCCAAAGGCATGCATGTAGGCCTGGGGATCGATAATTATTTTTCGGATTACTTTGAGGTATTGCGTTCGTGTCTTGCGAGCGCGCGTATTCATGCCCATGATCCACAAGTGTTGTCAGCACATGAGGCTCTGGAATTGGGCACGATCCACGCTGCCCGGGTTCTGGGATTGGATCATGAGATCGGCTCGTTGGAGGTGGGCAAGAAAGCCGACCTGCAGATGGTCGATATGCACCGCCTGGGCCTGACTCCCGTGAATGATCCGGTTACTACGTTGGTTTATCACGGCCATGCCAAAGATGTAGAGATGGTTATGGTCAACGGCGAGGTCGTGGTTATCGGGGGTACAGTGCAAACTGCTGACGAGGACGAGTTGCTTACCCGGGCGGGCGTGGCTGCGGATGCCGCGTGGCAGCGTTTTGCCCAGCGCTACGGAGATTTCGTCGCACCAGCACTGGCGTGATGTCTTATTCGGCTGGCTACTGATCAAGTCAATAGAATAAGAGTCGATTAATAAGCATATCGTGGCTGGCAACGCCTGATGGGTGTTCTGCGCCTTTTATTTCGAAGGGGCCTTACGGAAAAACTGAACCCGGTAAGTCGCGATGGGATGATTGTATCTGGGGCGAGTACGCTAGGTACCATTCAAGCTTTGATTGCCAAAGCCACTGATCAATCCACTTCTTTACCGATATAACGCGTTGGACATGGGCGGCGGCTAACGTTTATCTGGAATTCAACTGGCTGTTTCAATAGATACGTCAGTATCGAAATCCCCGGCAATGCCGTCTTTTTGAGTGTGCCAGTTGGGGTATTCGTGCTGAAAGGTTTCAAGCATTTGTGTAATCGGTGGCTCCGCATACTCCCCGCGCTCGTTCAGGTATTCCATGTGACGACGACCTTCAAGATCTAAAGGGTGGTAGATCGAGTCTTTTTGGCCATCAAAATCCAGTGGTCGCAGGCGAAACTTGTGACATAACTCAAGATTGAAAGCGGGGGTTGCTTTTACCCACCGACCATCCAGGTAAATCGATGTGTAGCCGTGCCAGTAGAAAACATCGGTTTGCATATGCTCACGCATCTTGCGAGTCGAGAGGTGATTGCGCACGTCTGCGTAGCCCAGGCGTGCCGGAATACCAATAGAGCGACAGCACGCCGCCAGCAGCACGGCTTTGGAAACACACCAGCCATGGCCGAGTTCCAGGTTGCGTCTCGCACTGAGGCCGCTGATGGATATATCCAGGTCATAGGCGTTATAGCGAACCTGATCGCGCACCGCGTAGTACAACAGTATGGCCTGCTCCACAGACCGCGTTTCCGTATCGATCGCACGTCGGGAAAATCCCACTACCGCGTCATCATCACTTTGCACCGCAGGCCCGGCATGCAAAAAAGGTTTCAGGTCTTCGCTCATTTTATGACTGAGTTCAGGGTTTGTTTTCCTGTTCAGGATAAAGTTCGTTTTGATCAGTCGGGTTATTTTATCTGCAAGCGCTAATGGACGGACTGCTTCAGTTGTGTGATAACGGCATCGGCCAGTTCACGCGCGGCCAGCGATAACGTATCGATGCTCCGGGCGACCACATACAGAGTCGATGTCAATCGTTGTGAGATCGGCCGTGAAGTAACCCCACCGAGTGCGACCATAGTTCTTGCCGTATAAGGGTCGACAATTGCCGGTTTACCGGTCGCACACCCCAGCGATGCCACCGCGATATTCGAGTAAGCGGATAGACTGGCTTGCGGCCAGGACAGAAGTTTTATCCAGTTGCTTTCAGCAGATTGAAGCCTGGTCGTATCGTAGGCCACACATTCGGCCTCTTTGAGCGTCTGAAGGTCGATTGGTCCGCTGGATTTTGCCAGAGGATGATCTTCAGGAAGCAGGCACACGTATTCCAGTATTTTCTGGTAGAGCACATGCAGCGATTCAGGTTTGTGGTAAACATTCACAACTGCTATATCCAGTTGCCCCATGGCGACGGCATCTATCAGACCCGGTGAGTTGTTGACCCGCAGCGAAACCTTCAGGTCGGGCTTATTCGCATGGATGCGGGCGATCGCATGCGGCGTGATCTGATAGACAAGAACTGGAGTAACCCCGATCTGGACCTCGCCATGAATGCTGGTACGGATTGCACTAGCAGCCTCCTTGAGTCGGTCAGTGCCGGTGAACAGGTTTTCTACTGCATCGCCAAAACGTCGCCCTTCTACCGTTGACGCCAGGCCACGGCCGCTACGGACAAAAAGGGCAAAGCCGATCGATCTTTCCAACTCCTTCACGAGTCGTGTGACGCCGGGCTGAGAGATGGCCAGGGCCTTGGCTGCACCAGTGACCGAACCGGTACGCAAAGTCGCACGAAATGCTTCCAGTTGTTTAAGATTCATGGTCATTCAATATATATCAAATATGAATGAATAGGATAAAAAACCCTATTTGTTAAATATTTAAAAGTGATTGATACTGTTCGGTCTAAAACACAACTTTCGGGTCTGAAAAGCGTCTATGGCACGAATTACTTACCTCAACAGTTTTCCAGCCCCCAATGCGTTGGATATTCTGGAACGCCATGGCGGGCACGAGATCATTCGCATCGATGGCGAAGACCCGATAGAACAAAGTTTTGAGACATTGGCCGGGGCCCATGCCTACCAATGCGTCGGCGCCCGTGATGAGGTGCCGCCTCTACTTCGTGTCGACACTGATTTTTTGAATAAGGCACCCGAGTTGCTGGTGGCCTCTGCGAGCGGCTCCGGGGTAGATGTCTTTGACCTTTCGGCATGTACCAAGGCGGGAGTTCTGGCAGTAAACCAGGCAGGTAGCAACGCCCAGTCGGTTGCCGAGCACGCAATCAACATGATGATTACGGTACAAAGACATATTGGGGTGGCAGATCGTGCGCTGCGGAGCGGTTGGGTGGGATCGCGTTTGGAGTTTATGGGTAGTGATCTTTCTGGAAAGACACTTGGCATCGTTGGTATCGGCAATATCGGAACAAGACTTGCCCGAATCTGTGGCACAGGTTTTAGTTGCAAGGTACTTGCATATGACCCCTACCTCACCGCGCAAGAGATCAGTCAACGTGCTGCGCAGGCGGTAGGTTTTGACGAGTTGCTGCAAAACGCTGATATCGTCTCAGTACATACCCCTTTGACGACGCAGACGCGCAATCTTTTTGACGGTGATGCGTTTACTCATATGAAAAAAGGCGCGATATTTGTGAATACGGCACGGGGTTCGATCCATGATGAGGAGGCGTTAGCCGATGCTCTTGCATCGGGGCACCTGGGAGGTGCAGGACTCGACGTTTGGGACAGCGAGCCGCCGGCGAAGGAGCATCGACTGCTGCACCTATCCAATGTGATCGCGACACCGCACATAGCCGGGTGCACCTCGGACAGCCTGGCCAATATGGCCGAGTATGCAGCCACCCAGCTATTGCAGATTTTCGCAGGTGAGCCACCATCGCGACCAGTGAACCCTGAAGTATTGCCCCAGTTTAAGCAACGGTTTGCACAAATCCTTGGAGGTTCCATTCAAGCCTGAATAGCGGTCTTACTCGCGAGAGTGATCGAAGTAGCAGTAGATTGTGTTATCAACAAAAGGAGGATGTAATGAAAGTAGAATCGTATTGTTATTGCTTAAGAGCCCGTAAGGTATTGGCCGTAGTCGTAATCGGCATTGCTGCTTCGTTGTGTTCACAGCTTTTGCCGGTATCGGAATGATTACCCCACCGGTTTGTGTTGGTATCTATACGGCGGCCGGTGTCGTCAACATTAGCCCGGAGCGGGCATTTGGTGAGATTCCAGCCTTCGTTCTGATGGGTATTGTCTACGGTGCATTGATGATCGTGAGTCCAGTGCTTTCAACCTGGCTGCCAGGCGTGTTGTTCTGAATAGGGGTCTCGACCAATGACGGCGTCATTTTTCAGCGTTGGTGACTTTCGCGACGGCGCACGCCGGCGGATGCCAAGGATCATTTTCGATGCACTTGATGGCGCAGCTGGTAACGAAACAGCAAGTCGATGTAACAGTGCGGCATTTGAAGATGTTTGTCTGCAGGGGCGGGTGTTGGTCAACGTAGAGGATCGCATTATGCAGACCTCATTTCTCGGCTGCCAATGGCAAGTGCCGTTCGGAATTGCCCCCATGGGGATGTGCGATCTCTTCTGGCCGGGAGCGGATAAAGCGATGGCTCGCGTCGCGCGTGAGATTGGACTCCCTTTGGGGGTATCGACCATGTCCTCAACGACGCTAGAGCAACTGTTCGATCTTGCCGGGGGTAATGCCTGGTTTCAGTTATACGCTGGAGAATCGGACCAATTGACCCATAATCTGGTAGCCCGTGCTGCGAGCACTGGCTACCAAGTACTGATACTCACGGCAGACGTACCTGCTCTCGCGCCACGCCAGCGTGATCTGCGCAACGGCTTCAAGATGCCATTTCGGATTGGTCACAAGCAGGCTCTGGATTTTGCCTGCCATCCGCAGTGGACTTTAGCCACCCTGAAAAACGGTCGACCAAAGTTCCGCAACATCAATTCGGTATCTAAGAATGTGACTGTTGGGACCCGCGTAGGACAGTTTCGTCGCGAAGCCGGGCGCGGTCATTTTGACTGGAATTTTCTGCGTGAATTGCGTGCCCAGTGGCCGCACAAACTGATACTCAAAGGCGTGATGTGCGCCGAGGATGCCCGCAATGCGGTCGATGCAGGGGCAGATGCTGTCTATGTTTCCAATCACGGTGGGCGTCAACTTGACAGCGCGCCGCCGGCCATTTCGATGCTGCCGTTGATCCGTGAAGCGCTAGGTCCGGAATATCCTATAGTTTTTGATAGTGGCGTGCGCAGCGGCGAGGACATCGTCCGAACGCTCGCCAGCGGCGCTGGATTCGTGATGCTGGGCCGGCCTTTCTTATATGCCCTGGGGGCCGGTGGTGCAGGAGGTCTTTCCCAGCTACTGAGCTTGTTAATGAATGAGTTAAGCACGGTCATGGCCCAACTGGGTTGCACACGCACGGCGCAGTTGGACGGCGCCGTGCGGGCACTGCTGCGATGACAGAACCCATTTTGGAAGATGGCTAGGGGAAACACCACATATGAATGAAATTGAACAGGTCCGTGGTGGTCAGCTTTTGGCCCGCGCCCTACATGAGAAAGGTATCCGTCAGGTCTTTACCTTGAGCGGTGGGTTTTGTAACCCGGCACTTGAGGGCCTGGCCCAGTGCGGCATCAGCATCATTAACTGCCCACATGAACAAATTGCCGGGCATCTTGCGGACGGATATACACGTATTACCCGCAAACCTACGGTTTGTCTCGTTGGTCCAGAGGGTTTTGCTAACGCTGTGCCTGCCATGATGGAAGCCTGGGGCGAGCGCTCGCCGGTGATTTTTATCACCGGATCCAGTACCTTGAAACGCCAGGGCAGCGGTGGTTTCAAGGAGATCGATGACGTCGCCATTGCTGCGCCCCTCACCAAGTATAGCGCTAGCATTACCGATGGCAGTCGTATCCGTGAGTTTGTGGATCGTGCTTACAAGATAGCTCTAAGTGGATATCCCGGACCAGTACATCTCAGCGTACCGGTCGACATTATGTTCTCATCCTTCCCTGTTGACGCCCAGCTAGATGAGCGACCATTTGATCATAACCCACGGCCCGCACCACGCGCCTGGCCCTGTCCGGATGACCTTCAAGAGGTGATCGATCTGCTACTGGCCAGCGAGCGCCCCCTGCTGATCGGTGGCCACGGGGTCTGGTGGTCAGGTGCAGAGCGCAAACTGGAGCAGGTCGGTGTATCACTGGGGATTCCGGTGTACAACATTCCCTATCATCAGAAACTGCTGCCCGAAGCCAGCAAGGCCTACATGGGTCTGGCCGATGTGCACCAGTATGGCCCAGCCAAGGCAGCCCTTGAAGAAGCCGATGTCGCTATCATGATCGGCGGTCGACTTGATAATCAGATGAATTTTGGCAATGCCCCGCTGTTCCCCCCTTCGTGCAAACTCATCTGCGTCAACGGCTCTGCCGAGGAGACCGAACTCAACCGTGCGGCTGACAAAGTTCTGTTAAGTGATCCCGGTGCGTTCTTCAATTCACTGCTTGAGCTTAAAGAGAAAGGGCGTTGGCAACGAGGCGACGATTGGATTAACGCCCAGCGTACTCGGCGTGGTGAATGGGTGGTACAGACTCTGGCTGATATGGATAACGACCTGACGCCGGGCCAAGGCGTACACCCTTTGCAACTAGCGTTGGATGTACAAAGTGCCATGGGTCCTAAAGACTGGCTGGTGATTGATGGCGGCAATACCCATTTCTGGTCGGAGATCGCGATCAATATCTCCGGTTGGCGCGGACAGGAATTGGGTGGGATTTTGCATCCAGGGGTATTCAGCATGCTCGGGGTCGGGGTGTCTTTTGCAGTAGCAGCTAAACTGACCCACCCTGATGCCCATGCCGTTGTGATCAGTGGGGACGGAGCTTTTCTCTCAGGTGGGCTCAGTATCGAGGCAGCCTTTCAGGAGAACGCACCGATCACCGTGGTGATTGATAATAACGGTGGGTTGACCACCATCTCCCAGCAACAAGAACGCCTCTTTGGGCATGATCGTCACGTGGCGACCGATTTTCGGGACATCCCTTTTCACAGTATGTTCGAGGGGCTCGGGGGCTATGGTGAACTGGTGGAAGACCCAGCCGAGATTGCGCCTGCCGTTAACCGCGCGATGGCCAGCGGTCGCACGGCCTGCGTTAATGTGCGTAGCCGTGGTGTGATCAGCCCTATCGTGGCCGCAGTGACCAGCAAAAGGGATAAAGCCTCAATAGAATAGCGTCGTGGTGCAACGCGGGCTTCTTGATTCCAATAAGCGAGTTATTGATCTATGCCGATTATTTCTTCCCATGTGCTTGACTCCCTAACCGGGCAGGATGCTGCAGGCATCCAGGTGAGATGCCAGCGCCTTGCACCAGCGGTGGAACCACAGATGGTGACTGAGACCCGGGCGGGCGATGACGGACGGATCGTTATCGAGGTGGATACCGCCGCTGATGTACCGGGCACACGCTACGAGGTAATTTTTTTCAGCGGGAAATATTTTGCAACTGGCCAGCAAAGCGATGAAATATCTTCTCTGATCAATGAGGTTGTGGTGCGTCTCGATTTGTCGGCTGTGTCGCAGCGTTGCCATGTGCCGATGATGATTGCACCGCATAACCATTCGGTGTGGTGGTCCCGCTAGCGCGGGGTCCTGGCCATGTCGTCGGGTTTGGCGGTCTCGCGGCGCAACCGGCGCACACCCTATACCGACCGTGTCGAAGCGCTCGGCGTCAGTGGGTACTCGATCGTCAATCACACTTTGTTGCCCAAATCGTTCGAAAGAACTGTCGAGGAGGATTACTGGCACCTCAAAGAACATGTGCAGTTGTGGGATGTCGGATGCCAGCGACAGGTTGAATTGCGTGGCCCGGACGCGGCTCGCCTCGCGCAATGGATGACGTCGCGCGATCTCCGCACGATGCAACCGGGACAGTGTTATTACGCGCCCCTGACCGACGAGCACGCCGGTCTGTTGAATGATCCTGTGCTGATCAAGCGCGCCTCTGATTGGTTCTGGTTTTCTATCGCCGATTCAGATGTCTTGCTTTGGGCTAAGGGTCTGGCACTGGGTATGGATCTTGATGTGCACGTGTCAGAGCCCGATGTCTGGCCCCTTGCGGTGCAGGGGCCGCGTGGGGAAGATCTCGTTGCGAGTGTATTTGGTGACGAGATTCGCAGTATCCGCTACTTTGAATTCCGACAGTGCGCCTTCGCCGGGCGCAATCTTGTGGTTGCCCGCTCGGGTTATAGCAAGCAGGGAGGGTTTGAGATTTACCTCGATGACAGCGCTTTGGGCAGCGCACTTTGGGATACTTTGTGGCAAGCAGGTGTTGATATGCAGATTGCCCCGGGCTGTCCTAACCTGATCGAGCGTATTGAGGGTGGTCTACTCTCTTATGGAAATGAGATGACTCGTCAGAACAATCCATTAGAGATCAACCTGGATCGTTTTTGTCATCTGGCGGGCGAAGTTGATTACATTGGTCGTACCGCGCTCGAGGTGATTGCGAGGCAGGGACCGTTCCAACGTATGCGGGGAGTGTTGGTAGATGGACCCCCGTGTCCACCGTGTGCAAAACCCTGGCCAGTCACCGTGGGTGAGACGCAAGTCGGGCAGATCACCAGTGCAATCTGGTCGCCCTTATTTAAAAAGAACGTGGCACTGTCCCTGATACAAAAAGACCACTGGGACTCGGGCACGCAGGTCACAGTTCATCTGCCCCAAGGCGATGAGATGACGGCCACGATTGTGAAACTGCCTTTTGATCCGTCTCGTTAGCACTCGTATGTCATAAGAAGCATATTGGTTATAACATATTGTTTTATAAGTATTACTACTTTTGAAACATATGAAAATACCCATATTGATACCCACATTTCGAACTAAACCCAGCACTTATTTGGAAGGATCGACCTTAATTGTACTGCTAGTGTTCCAGGGGAAAAGATCTAAGAATCTTCTTTGAACTCTTTGATGGTGTCGCCGTCTACGATTAAGGCAGTGCCTGAGATATCGGCAGTTACAACACCGCTCACGATGTGATGATGCGCTCTCGCGGTGTAGTAATGTGCATCGAACTCAACACCAATTCGTGCCGAGCCCCAGCCTCTGGCCTTGACCAGATCACAGAGTTCATCGAACGGATGTTTTTCCGGGTGTTGCACCAGCGGTTCTGAATAGCTAATGATGTTTGCCGCGGGAAGGTCCGTGGTGAAATGCGCTGACTTGGCATCCTGCGCTCTACCGAACCAAATCGGTGTGGCCTCTTCCTGATGCACAAGCACTGCCTGAGGTGTATAGAATGACCAGCCGTCAAAGCCCGTTAACCACCCAAGGCTGGCCGGGTCCTGACAAATTATCAGATCGAAACCAGCTGCTTCCATTCGTTGTTTTACAGTCTGAACACGTTGCTCATATTCTGCTTTGGAAAATGGTTTGTTATAGCTCATTTGTATTTTCTCTTTTTCTTGTTGGCTTATATTTGCACTGCAACCACGGCAAGAAAATCTCCCATCGCAACGAGCTCGGGGAAATGCTTGCCCGCTAGCACTCCATCGATTTTTGCATGGTACTCAGTGGGCGCCAGACCCGTGCGCTCAACGTTATGCACACGGCTAATCAAGTCACCGGCCTTTACGTGAGAACCGAGGTCGACACAATGTTCAATCAAACCACTTGATTCACTGAAAACAAAACAGTTGCTGTCAGGCATATCGAGATTGAGAGATTCACCGACTTCGAGTTCGCCTTTTGTAATGCCTGCGTGACGAAGAATGTTTCTAATACCTTTCTTAGCAATGCAAACCGTATATGCAGTAGTGGTACCGCCGCCGGCCAGTTCGGTGCCGATAAAAACTTTACCCATGTTTTCAGCGGCCGTGTCGTACATGTTTTCGGCTTCTATCTCCAGCAACATCATTGAATGTGCCGCATTGAACGTCTGCATGGCTTTGATGCAGCGCGTTTGCTGCTCCTTGTCGTCAAGTACGTGTGCACAACAAAACGGCAGGAACTCCATCGATTTACCACCGGAATGAAAATCGATAACAAAGTCGGCCAATGGTAAAAGAGTACGCTGAAAATAATCTGCAATTTTTTCCGTAATAGTGCCAACCGGATTGCCCGGAAAAAGTCTGTTCATGTTGCCACCATCGATAGGCGACGTTCTTTTGCTGGCACGAAATGCCGGATAATTCATTCCCGGAACAATAATCACACGACCCGATAATTCATCGGCTTTGATGGTGTGCGTCAAGTCTTATAGCGCAACCGGCCCTTCATACTCATCACCGTGATTGGCTCCAGTGAATAACGCTGTGGGCCCGTCACCGTTTTTGGCCACAGTAATCGGAATAGTCAGTGAACCCCAACCGGAGTTGTCGTGTGAATGTGGCAGCTTTAGAAAACCGTGTTGTACGCCGTCTGCTTCAAAGTCAACGGTAGCTGTGATTGGATTTTGTTTCACTTTGTTTGGCTCTTATAAAAATTGAAATTTGTACTCATACAATTAAAGCAATAACTTCATTGCAGCAGAGCGAAGCAACGGAACGCTGTCATTGCGAGCACAGCGTGGCAATCTCGTAAAGTCGGCTCCTACCTACAGCAGGTGTCAGTCTGAAGGAGATTGCTGCGTCCGCGTCGCTGGTTCGCAATGACGTTATTTATATGTCGCAAAAATCTATGCCTCTTGCTCCTGGTGTTCGAATATAGATGTATAACCACCCGACCAATCTGGTGGCAGCGGCATATGTAATTCTTCGTGATACGCATGACTGGGTTGGCAGCCTCGCAGCAACGCTCCATAGTGGGAACTGGGGTAGGGCGCAGCCGTATATGGGATCGCGTCTGCGGCACTATAAGTGATCACAAACGCGGGTCGACTACTCGCACTCATGTTGCGCGACGAGCCATGAATGGTGCAACTGTGATGTACGGACACGCTGCCTGCTTTACCCGTTAATGTAACCGCTTTGTTCATAGCGGCATTGGCAAGATCTGATTCCTTGAGGGCGCCCGTCCATATTCTCTGCGCATCATAGTGCTCAAGAATTGGACCTTTGTGACTCCCGGGTATGATTCGCAAAGGTCCTTGTTCCGGGCCAACATCTTCCAGAAATAACAAAAACTGACAGGTGCCAACGTTTGTATGCGGATAAAAAGCAATATCTTGATGCCATTTAACTTCTGCACCACCGCCCGCCCATTTAAAGTTCGCCATTATTTCTCTAAAGCGAATATTTGGCCCCAATAGGTCAGCGGCAATATCGGGTATTACAGACTTTGAGCAAACATCCCAAATCACAGGATCAAAGTCGTCTACATAAGTTGCTCTACGTAGTCGTGGGTTTTCGGCGGTATGACCTTTCTCCAGATCAAAGCTGTTGCTGGAGGAAGTAAGCGCTCTACTTGCGTCAACGACTTTGGTAAGTGCGGTGCGTAACGTTATTA
>Ga0302127_10001480_pt1 | contig 13964 bp, 9 predicted proteins | sample CB4_SCM_MG_FD_204452 | JGI IMG/M metagenome (GOLD analysis project Ga0302127, IMG submission 204452) | Marine microbial communities from Western Arctic Ocean, Canada - CB4_SCM | ecosystem: Environmental > Aquatic > Marine > Oceanic | place: Canada: Western Arctic Ocean | collected 2017-09-24
GGCCTTGCCCCAAGGCGGCTGTTCGGGGTTGGGCTGGCCCGGCCCGCGCCCGATGGCCTCCTTCGGCCCCGCGACATCGGGCTTGCGGCCACAGTGTCGCTGCTCGAGTCTCCCGAGACGCTGAAGTTCACGGTTGTCACGAACCCCTACCGCCGCGCAGCTGCGGCCTTCGCCGAGGGTTTCAGCGACGAAATGGGCACCGACCCTGCAGCTGAGGCGCTCCGAAATCACTATCTCCACGAGTCGGGTTTGGGTCCGACTGAGGATGCCGATTATGATTTGACGGCGTTTCTTCGAGATGTCAATGCCCAGGCTGACCATGAGCGCGACCGGCAGTGGCGTGGGCTCAGCACCGCGCTGGCGTGGGGTCGAGTGAACTACGACGTCGTCGGCCGTACCGAGACCTTGGCTGACGACATGGGTGTCGTGGCCGAGCGGTTGGGACTCAAGCCGCCAAAAGGGTTGCCCTCGCTCGCCGGCTCTGGCCCGATGCATAGTTTGTCCGACGTTGACGCAGAGTTAGTTCGTCGGATCTACAGCGATGACTTCGACAACTTCGGATACTCGCTCCACCCTTCGACCAACGAACGGCCCGGCTCATGACCACCGTCGCAGGCTTTAACGCGCACGCAGATCTCGTCGAATTGGCAGCGACAGTGGTTGAACGCAGCGACCTAGTGCGGCCAGAAGAACTCGTGACCGACCGAACGGTCTGGATGTTTTGGGGCGGGCCGCTCCCCGAACATGTCGCCGCTTGCATCGGCAGAGCCGAGCAACGCAGCGGTGGGTGCGATCTGGTTGTCGTGACGCCACGGAGTGCCCGCACGTTTGCGCCCGAGCTGCCTGCTCGTTGGGAAGGGCTTGGTTCCTGGGCGCACAAGTCCGATATCTTGGCGCCGCATTTGCTGCGGTCTTATGGCGGGTTGTACGTCGATGCCGACACCATCGTGTTGCAACCGCTCGACGTGATCATCGACGATTTCGATAGCGGCGAGCGCGAGTACGTCGCCTATCTGAATGTGGATAATGAACCGTCGGTGGGCGTGATGTGGGGTCGGGCTGGATCTCCGGTGGCCGATGCCTACTGCGACGTCGTCGACCAGGCGCTCGCGGAGCGAAGCGACGATCCCGATTGGGTGGCGTTCGGAACGCCCCTGCTGGCTTCCGCCTTCGCTGCCTGCAACGTCGATCTCGCCCAGCTCGACCCCATGCTGGGCCACGTTGCGCTATTTTCGTGGCAGGCTTGGCGCACACTCGCCCTCCCTGCAGCTTCGCTCGATCCCTACTTCGCGGCTCTGAGTAATGGCGGCAAATCGTTAGCTCTGGTGGCCATTTACCACAGCCGTAGCGGTCCGTTGCTCGAGGCGAGATCATCGCCGACGATCTTCGACGAGCTGTTGAGCGGGGAACCGCAAGCAGCCGCCGATCCGGCTCCAACTACCTCCGACGCCCGGGTTACGTTCCTCATCAAGACGTTCAATCGGCCTGCGACCATCTCGCACACCGTTGCCAAGCTCCGTCAACGTTTTCCGTCGGAGCCAGTCATCGTCGTCGACGACAGCAGCGACGGTTATCTCGCCGATCTCGCGCCCTTCAGCGTTGCCCACCTCGTGATTCCTTTCGATGCCGGCCTCAGCCGAGGGCGCAATATCGGGATCTTGCACATCGACACTCCCTATTTCTTGATGCACGACGACGATCAATTCCCCGCTGAGAATCTGGACCTCGGCGCGGCGCTGGGCGTTCTGGACGCGGACCAACGCATTGACATCGCTGGCGGTTGGGAGGACGAGACACCACACGTCCGCGACAGTTTTGAACTCACTGACGATCGGGTTCTCATCCAGCGTCGACACACCCCGTGGGGTCATCTCGACGAGGGCGCAGATGCGACACCGCTGTTCCATATGGTGCAGAATCAGACCCTCTGGCGGACCAGCAGTATCAGGGATCGAAAGCTGAAGTGGTCCAACCAACTCAAGGTCGGCGAACACGTCGACTTTTTCTTCCGGTATCGAGGAGCCATCAACATCGTGTTTCTCCGGACGCTCCACTTCGCCAACGTGCCGCCAGGAATCCGGAGTAGCGACTCGGTCCTGACGGACTACGGGTCGTACCGCAATCGCCAAAGAACGATGTGGAACCGAAGCAAGAAGATAAACAACATCGAGCGGATCGAAGTGATGACTGCGATGTTGCCAGTGTTCCCGTACCGAACGGCTCCGATAAGAACTGTGCTGCGCAATGTCGGGCGTTTGTTGCATCGTCGAGCGGACGCGTGATGACGCGTTCGCTTCGATCGATGGTTCCGGATTCGGCTCGGCGGAAGCTGCGCCTCGCTCGCATCGGCACCGTCGTGCTGCGCCCGCGCAATCACCTCTTCTTGTTTAGCCACATGCGCAGCTACTCGAGCTTGCTGGGCCACATCTTGGGGAGCAACCCCGAGATCAATGGATACGCTGAACTGCAGCTGTCATATGAAACCGAGCTCGACTTCATCAGGTCGAGCCTGAAGGTCTACGAGACCAACGGCAACCAGCTCCACGGCAAGTACATCTTCGACAAGATCCTGCACGGGCACCTCGAGGTCGGGAACGTCGTATTGAACCGTCCGCAGGCCGTAGCCATTTTCTGCGTGCGCGACCCCCGCGACACCGTGCGGAGCACCGTTGCCATGGCACGGCGCCACAAGAAGCCCGACTGGAAGGGCGACGTCGACAAGGTCGCGTCGTATTACAAGCGACGCACCACCCAGTTGGTTGAGTTGGCCGACGGGTTCACCGGGCGCACGTGCCTACTCGAGGCCGAACATGTACTCACCCACTCGACCGAGACCCTCGATGGGCTTACCCAGTTCCTCGAGTTGAAGGAACCGTTGCGGGCCGACTACGACGTGTTCTCTCATACCGGCAAGCCGCAATTCGGCGATCCAGGCAAGCACATCAAATCTGGGAGGCTCGTCAAGGATCGCGACAGTCATGACGAAGTAGAGCTACCGGCCGGCATGGCTGCCGAGCTTGGAGCCCACCGAGCAACCATTCTCGACCAACTTCGCAATGCGTGTGACGTCAGCCTCTGACCACTGCCGATAACTCGTGAGACGCATCTTCGACGCTGACGGCCGCCTCCCTGAGCGCTGGACAGCTTTCTCAGCAAAGCACGTGCTACGGGCGCTGGGATAGGTTCGGGCAATGCCTACCTACGGAGACGTGGACGTCACCATTGACGCCGACCATGTCGCTACGGTCGAGATCAACCGGCCGCCCAACAACTTCTTCGACACCAACCTGATCAGCTCGCTTGCCGACGCGTTCGAGGGGCTCGATGGCAATCCCGAGGCTCGAGCTGCAGTCCTGTGCTCCAACGGGAAGCACTTCTGTGCGGGGGCGGCTTTTCATCGAGATGATGACCGCGACGAGGGGAATGAAGTCGTCAACAGGCTCTACGCCGAGGCCGTCCGTCTCTTTGCGACCCACACGCCGGCGGTCGCTGCGATCCAAGGCGCGGCGATCGGGGGCGGGTTGGGCGTTGCGTGTTTCGCCGACTTCCGCGTTGCCGCGCCCGAGGCGCGCTTCGCCGCGAACTTTGCCCGGCTCGGCTTTCATCATGGGTTTGGTCTCACCGTCACGCTCCCGGCCATCGTTGGTCAGCAGGCGACCTTGGACCTGCTCTACACGGGTCGGCGGGTGAAGGGCGAAGAGGCTGCCCAACTGGGCTTGGCAGACCGACTCGTTCCCTTGGACGAGTTGCGTGCGCAAGCCAATGCGCTGGCCGCCGAAATCGCGGCGTCGGCGCCCCTGGCGGTCGACAGCATCCGTCAGACGATGCGTGGGCACCTTGCCGAGGCGATCCGGATCGCGACCGACCACGAATGGCCCGAGCAGACGCGCCTTCGTGCGACGAACGATTTCAGCGAAGGCGTCCGCGCCAGCGCCGAGCGCCGCAAACCGAACTTCAAGGCTTCCTGAGCGCCCCAGTTTTGCAGATCGTGACCACTACCCTGTGAGCCGATACCCCCGTCCCGTGCACCGAGATCTTTCATGGCTGGCCCAACCCCAATTTCAGAGATCACCTTCATTGGCAGCGACACTAGCCTTGCCACCCGGGTCGGTCGACCATTCCGACGCTTCCTCGAAGTCGAGGCAGCAGGTGGTGTGCTGTTGTTGGTCGCCACTGCGGTCGCGCTCGTCTGGGCAAACTCTCCGTGGAGCGACAGCTACGCAGACCTCTGGCACACCGAGTTCGAACTTGTTGTGGGCAACTTCCACCTGGGTGAGAACCATCATCTGAACCTCGAAGTGCTCGTGAACGATGCACTGATGGTCGTCTTCTTCTTCGTGGTGGGTCTCGAGATCAAGCGGGAGCTAGTGACCGGGCAACTCAAGGATCCCAGGGCTGCTGCGCTGCCGGCAATGGCGGCTCTGGGTGGCATGGTTGTCCCCGCGTTGGTTTTTGTCGCGTTCACCTCGGGGACCGACGCTTCCGGTGGCTGGGGCATCCCAATGGCCACCGACATTGCCTTTGCAGTCGGGGTTGTGTCGCTGCTCGGCAACCGCATCAACCGCAGCATGAAGGTGTTCCTGTTGTCGTTGGCGATCGTCGACGACATCGGGGCGATCCTGGTGATTGCGCTGTTCTACACCGACACCCTCTCGTTGGGTTGGTTGCTGACAGCGGGGATCATCGTGATGATCATCTTGGCGCTCAAGCACCTACGGGTCTGGTACATCCCGCTCTACATCTTCCTCGGCGTGGCTCTTTGGCTCGCGACCTTCGAGTCCGGGGTGCACGCCACGATCGCCGGCGTCGTCTTGGGTGTCATCACCCCCGCCAAGCCCCTCCAGACCAAACAGCAGGCCACTCAATGGGTGCAGTGGATGCGCGAGAAGGGTGACGATCTGTTCGGGGTCGACATCCACTACGCCGCGTTCCACATGCGCGAATCGACCTCGGTGGCAGAGCGTCTCGAGACCGCGCTGCATCCAATCTCCAGTTTCTTCATCATCCCGATCTTTGCGCTGGCCAACGCCGGCGTAGGCCTCGGCGGCGGTGTACTGGGTGACGCTGCCGGGAGCCGAGTCACGTGGGGAGTCGGAGCGGGTTTGGTCGTCGGCAAGGTGGTGGGCGTGTCGCTGTTCACTGCCATTGGACAACGGCTGCCGTTCACTACGAGCCCTCCAGGAATGACGCCAACCCATCGTCTCGGCCTCGCCGCTGTGTCCGGAATTGGATTCACTGTGTCGCTGTTCATAACGGGTCTCGCGTTCGATGATGAGTCATTCATCGCCGAGTCCAAGATCGGGATATTGTTCGCGTCGTTGGTCGCCGGCGTGCTTGGCCTGGTGCTGTTGATGCGAGCCTGCAAACGTGAAGTCTTTGTTTCGCCACCGTTGACACCGGACGTCGACGTCGAAACGGCGTCTTGAACCTCACGGGGCCACTCGGCTTCCTACGGTGGATTCGTGAGAACGCAGTATTACCCTCGCCCTCAGCAAGGCCTGTTGTCATCGTGAGCCCTGTACTCGTCCATCGACGCCGCACAGGGACCTACATGGTGAACTAGCGGGGCTTCGCCGAGCGTCCGCCTCGCGGCCGCTCGAAGCGTTGCCACACAATTGGGTGTTGACAACATGCACCCCTTTCCCTTTCCCTCTACCTTTCCTTCCGAGATGCCTACCGCCCTCGTTATTGTCGAGTCACCAGCCAAAGCCCGGACCATCGCCGGCTATCTCGGCGATGGCTACGTCGTCGAGTCTTCGATCGGCCACATCCGTGATCTCCCGCGCAACGCCGCCGAGGTTCCCAAATCCCACAAGGGTGAGCCCTGGGCACGCATCGGTATTGATGTCGACAACGACTTCAAGCCGCTCTACGTGGTCAACGCCGAGAAGAAGGACCACGTCAAGCACCTGAAGGCGTTGCTGGACGAGGCCGACGAGCTCTATCTCGCGACCGATGAGGATCGCGAGGGCGAGGCCATTGCCTGGCACTTGCTTGAGGTCCTCAACCCTCCTGAGGGTATGGCAGTCAAGCGGATGGTCTTCCACGAGATCACGCCGGCGGCTATTCAAGATGCCATCGAGGCCCCACGCGAGATTGACCGCCGTTTGGTTGATGCCCAAGAAGCCCGACGCATGCTGGATCGGCTCTACGGCTACGAAGTGTCGCCCGTGCTGTGGAAGAAGGTCATGGGCGGTCTGTCGGCCGGCCGTGTCCAGTCCGTCGCGACCCGGGTGGTCGTTGAGCGCGAGCGCGAACGGATGGCATTTGTTCGCGCTTCCTACTGGGACCTCAGCGGCACTTTCACGGTGAGCAAAGACCTTGAGACGGGTGTTCCCAACAAGCTCCAGGCCTCGCTGGTGCAGGTCGATGGCAAGAAGCTCGCCAGTGGTCGAGACTTCGAACAGAACGGCCAGCTCAAGCAGGGTTCGGATCCTGGGGCAACGGTGCCGCTCGACGAAGCGGGCGCGACTTCGCTTGTTGAAGGTCTCGCCAACACTGAATTTTCTGTGCGCTCGGTGCAGCCACGGCCGTATCGACGGAGTCCCGCTGCGCCGTTCATCACGTCGACGTTCCAGCAAGAAGCAGGGCGCAAACTCCGGATGTCGTCGGCTATGGCGATGCGCGCAGCCCAAGGGTTGTATGAAAAGGGCTTCATCACCTACATGCGAACCGATAGCACCACGCTGTCGGACACGGCGCTGAACGCAGCCCGCAATGTGATCACCGACAAGTACGGCAAGACCTACCTCCCCGATGCCCCGAGGCATTACACGAAGAAGGTCCGCAACGCGCAGGAGGCCCACGAGGCCATCCGGCCGGCCGGCGACACATTCAAGACCCCCGAAGAAGTCCGCGCCGCTGTCGTCAAGAGTGAAGCCGACGCTTACGACTTGATCTGGCAGCGCACTGTGGCCAGCCAAATGAATGACGCAGTTGGTGAGACCGTGCAGGTCCGCCTCGGCGGGATTGCCAGCGATGGCCGCGATGCAGAGTTCTCGTCGTCTGGCACCGTGATCTCCCATCAGGGGTTCCGCCGGGTCTACGTCGAAGACACCGATGATGCCGACAGCGAAAAAGAAGACGAACGAGCGCTCCCGCCCGTCGTCCAAGGCGACGGCCTCAATGCTTCGGACCTCAGTGCCGAAGGGCACGAGACCCAGCCACCGGCTCGGTACACCGAGGCGTCGTTGGTCAAGAAGCTCGAGGAACTCGGCGTCGGCCGCCCGTCCACCTATGCCTCCATCATGGGGACAATCCAAGGGCGCGAGTACGTGTGGAAGAAGGGTTCGGCGTTGGTGCCGAGCTTCAAGGCGTTCTCCGTGGTCGGGCTGCTCGAAAAGCACTTCCCGGATCTCATCGACTACGCCTTCACGGCCAACATGGAGACTGATCTCGACGGCATCGCCACCGGAACCCGCGAGGCCATTCCTTGGTTGAGCCATTTCTACTTCGGTGATGACGACACCGAGGGCCTCAAGGAAAAGGTATCCGAGCGGCTGGGCGACATCGATGCCCGCGCCATCAACTCGATCCCGCTTGGGGTTACCGAGGCCGGCCAAACCATTGTCGCCCGCGTTGGAAAGTTCGGCCCCTACGTTCAGCGCGAGCCGGGCACCCCTGCATTACATCCCGATGTCGAACCCGGCGAGCCAACCCCGGCCGATACCGCGAGTATCCCTGATGACATTCCACCCGACGAGCTCACCATGGAGCGAGCCGTCGAATTCCTGGATGCACCGGGCGAGCGCGTCGTGGGGATCGATCCCGCCAGTGGCCTCGAAGTCCTCGCGAAGTCCGGGCGATTCGGTGACTACGTCCAACTGGGCGAACTGATCGACGGCGAGGACAAGCCCAAGACTGCGTCGATCTTCAAGACAATGGCGCTCGAAACGCTCGGTCTCGAGGCGGCGTTACAGCTGTTGAGCATGCCGAGAATTGTCGGGACGCACCCCGAAGACGGCGAAGAGATCACGGCGCAGAACGGCCGATATGGCGCCTATATGCGCAAGGGCAAGGACAGCCGGACGTTGGATGCCGAAGAGCTGATCTTCACCATCACCCTCGAAGAAGCCGTCACTATTTACGCCCAACCCAAGTTGCGCCGCGGCCAAACGGCCAAGCCGCCACTCAAAGAAATGGGTGATGACGAGGTCTCCGGCAAACCAATGGTGGTCAAGGACGGCCGCTTCGGCCCATACGTGACCGATGGCGAGACCAATGCCTCGCTGCGCAAGGGTGACACGGTCGAGGAGATTGACGATGCCCGCGCGATGGAGCTGCTCCAGCTCCGCCGCGAGAAGGGCCCGGTCAAGAAGAAGAAGAAGGCCACGAAGAAGAAGTCGACGGCTAAAAAGAAGCCCACGAAGAAGAAGGCTCCGGCGAAGAAGAAGGCCGGAGCGAAGAAGAAGGCCGCAGCGAAGAAGACAGCGGCGAAGGACAAGCCGGCTGCCGCGGCCGAATCGGGCCCTGACGAGGCTCAGACTTCAGACTGATCTTGGTTTGGCGGGGCCGACATCACTTCTGCTTCGGTGGCTGTCCCTCCTAGCCTGCGCTGCGCACTACCCTGACAAGCCGTGTCGGACCCATCACAATCCGCGCGGCACGGGAGCCTCGTCGAGGACCACCAACGTGTCGCTTCAGGCTCGTGGGTCGAGCGCGTTTTCGGCAGCTACGCGTACTTGCGACTGTGGATTGTCCAAGCTGTTGGATCGACTGGCGACTGGTTGGGCTTCCTCGCAATCGGTGCTGCAGCCACCAAGTTTGGTGGTGGCACCCCCGAGACAGCGGTCGGTTTCGTGTTCTCGGTTCGGATCATTCCCGGGTTGTTCTTGGCCCCGCTGGCCGGCGTCCTGGTTGATCGGTGGAATCGCAAGCGGGTGATGATCGTGTGCGACCTGTCGCGCGTGGGAGTGCTGATTTTCTTGCCGTTCGCCGACAAGGTGTGGCATCTGGTGTTGGCGTCGTTGGCATTGGAAGTGTTCACGCTGTTGTGGATTCCGGCCAAGGACTCGGTCGTTCCCAGCATGGTCCCCGAAGAGCAGCTCACGACGGTGAACTCGCTCCAGATGGCTGCCACCTATGGCACCGTGCCAATTGCTGCGGGCATCTTCATCGTGCTCGGACGGGTCGCTGACGGCATCGGGGACTGGCCGATCGTGTCAGGGCTGTCGGGCGATCAGATCGGCCTCGGCTTCTATGTCGACTCGCTCACGTTCTTGTTCTCGGCGCTGATGATCCTCACGATTGCGATTCCCCGGCGGCCGCGTGAGGAACAGCCCCACGAGCGCCCCCGACTCAACTTGCGGGCAACCTTCGACGAACTCCGCGAGGGCTGGGAGTTCATGTTCATCAACCCGGTGGTGCGCGCCGTGTGCGCGGCGCTGGGAGCCGGTTTGGTGGGCGGCGGGATGTTGATTCCGCTTGGCCCGATCTTTGCCGAGGAGGTTCTGGGCGTGAACGCTGCCGACGGCATGTCGATCCTGCAGACGGGGCTCGGCGTTGGCGTCGCTGTCGGGGTCGCAGTGTTGTCGGCGTCACAACGCCGCATCGAGCAAGTGCGGGTATTCGTGATTGCGGTGTTCGGCGCTGGGCTGTCGCTGTTGCTGGCCGCGTCGATGACCCAACTTTGGGCCGCGGCATCGCTGATCGGGCTCATGGGGATGTTCGCTGGAGCCATCTACGTACTGGGATTCACCTTGTTGCAGATCAGCGTCGACGAAGACCTCCGCGGTCGGATTTTCGCTGCCGTCTACACAATTGTTCGGCTGTCGCTGATCATTGCAATGTCGGTGGGGCCATTCGTCGCGGCGTTGTTTAACGGCTTGTCCGACAAGTTCTTCGACAAGAAGCTGGACATCTTTGGCTGGGACGTGTTCATTCCTGGCGTGCGACTCACGTTGTGGTTGGCCGCGTTGATCATCATTGGGGCAAGCGTGCTGGCCCGAGTCTCTGTGCGAGACTTGTTGATCGACGACGCGGCGTCACCGGCGGATGACACAAGCGAGACAAGCGAGACGAGCGGGACGTGACAGGGCGCTTCATTGCATTCGAGGGTGGCGATGCCAGCGGAAAGTCCACCCAGGCGCGCCGCGTTGCCAGCGATCTCGGCGCCGTTCTTACCCGCGAGCCCGGTGGCACGGCGCTGGGGGAGATGTTGCGCTCGCTGGTACTCGAACCCACTACCCAGGTCGATCTGCGCGCGGAGGCATTGATGATCGCTGCGGCGCGGGCCCAACATGTGGCTGAGGTTGTGCGGCCGGCATTGGATGCAGACCGTCATGTGGTGACCGACCGTTTCACCGGTTCGTCGCTGGCCTATCAGGGTTATGCCAGCGGGCTGGACATCGCGGCGGTGCGGCAGTTGTCGGCGTTCGCGACCGAAGGACTGTGGCCGGACCTCACGGTGCTTATTGACGTCCCGGTTGAGGTCTCGATGGCTCGGTTGGGTGGCGCCCCGGATCGCTTCGAACGCGAGGCCGGGGAATTCCACGACAAGGTCCGTAAGGGATACCTCGACCTGGCGTCAACCGATGACTCGTGGGTTGTCATCGATGGCACCGGCAGTGTGGAAGACGTCGCGGCAATGGTCGACGCCGCCCTCCTGTCGCTGTCCTAACGCTAAAACGTGTTGTGATTATCGGTGGTCGATGCGGGCATCCGTCGGTGCTCGACAGAGCCCGGATGTGACATAGCTAGCGCGGCGGCTGGTGCCGCTAGGGTTCGCTCCGATGACGGCTACGACAGATACCTGGGGCGAGGTCATTGGGCAGGCCGATGTGGTCGCGCAGTTGCGGGCGTCGGCCGCTCAGCCTGTTCACGCCTACTTGTTCTTGGGTCCCCATGGTTCGGGGCGTTGGGCTGCCGCCAAGGCATTTGCCGCTGAAGTCTTGTCTGTTGGTCTCGAGCCCGACGCTGCCGACCGGGCCAGGCGATTGGCGCTACGCGGCGAGCATCCCGACCTCACGCGCATTGATCCGACAGGCAACCAATACCGCGAGGAAGAAGTCGCTTTCTTGATCACGGAAGCCTCCCGAACACCGGTCGAGGGTGCGCGCAAGGTCATCGTCGCCGACCGATTCCACACCGCGAACGCCACATCGATCGGCCGCCTCCTCAAGACGCTCGAGGAGCCGCCCGCTTCGACGATCATCGTCTTGCTGAACGAAGAAGTGCCAGACGAGCAGATCACCATCGCGTCGCGCTGCGTCACTGTTCGCTTCCAAGCCATCGCACACGCCGACGTGGTTGTCTGGCTTGGCGAGCGAAATGTCACCGGCGAGATTGCCGAGACCGTGGCGTTGGCGTCAGGTGGGGATCTGCGACGAGCCGCAGACCTGGTCGGAGACGACAATGTCGCCCAGCGCCATAGCGCGTGGCGCTCGGCCCCAGAGCGGCTCGACGGCACCGGTGCCAGCGTGGCAATCCTCGTGGAGGAGCTTCGTGGCTTGATCGACGAGGCTCAGGGACCCATCGATGTCCGTCACGAGGTCGAGTTGCAGACGCTTGCCGATCGCGAAGAGCAATTGGGCACGCGCGGCTCGGGTCGGCGCGATCTCGAAGCTGCCCAGAAGCGTGAAATCCGTCGTCTCCGCGTCGACGAGCTGAAGTTCGGCCTGGCCACCCTCGCGGGGGTGTACCGCGACCGCTTACTGGCTGGCACCCGTCGAGACCTCGACGCGTTCGATGCGCTCAGAGACGCAAACGCGGGCCTTGTGCGAAACCCCAATGAACCTCTGCTGCTCCAGGCGTTGTTCCTGCGGCTCCACGCAGACTGATCGGGCAGAATCCGGTCTGGATTGCCGCGTATGGTTGGTAGCGTTGTGTCCTTGCCCGAGTAGCTCAGTCGGTAGAGCAATTCACTCGTAATGAATAGGTCAGGAGTTCAATTCTCCTCTCGGGCTCTGCGAAACAGCGGCGGTACTAACTCACAACCGTTGTGGAACGTTTGACCGCGGGCCTTGCCCAGCGGAAACGAACCCCCAGAAATCGCCAGTCCCCAACCCGGTGCCGATCAGTCGTCGATAGCTCCGTAGGCGAGGGTGCGGAACGTGTTTTTGACGGTCACTGGGCCGGTCATGTACTGCGCCATGAAGAGGCCGACCATGTCTTCGGCTGGGTCGACCCAGTAGTACGTCTTGGCCGCTCCGGCCCATCCGAACTCGCCCACTGAACCGGCCTCGCCCGTGGCCGCCGGGTCCATTGCGTCCCTCGACCCAAGCCCAAATCCGAGACCGGGGTTGGACAGCCCCATCAGCCCCCACGGGAGCATGTCCGCTGACAGGTGGTTTGAGTGCATCATCTCCAACGTCTTGCGCCCGATGATTCGATCGCCGCTGCTGACTCGGCCACTCAGGAGCATGCTGGCGAAACGGTGATAGTCGTCGATTGTCGAGAACAGGCCGAGGCCCCCGCGGGCAAATGCAGGGCCACCGTCGACCGGGTATGTGGATGACACGTCGTGCCGGTCGTTCGCTCCGGCGAGTGCCGCCGTCATGAGATCGGTTGCGGTGAAGCCGGGGCCGACGAGATCGGGCAAGCCGTACATGGCGGCCAACCGGTCTCGATTTGGCTCGGCGACCTCATAGGCCGTCTCGGTCATGCCGAGTGGATCGAAGAGTCGCGTTGCGAGGAAGTTCTGCAATGACTGTCCGCTGAGTACTTCGATGATTCGAGCCGCGACGTCTATTCCTACGCTGTACTGCCAGAGGGCGCCAGGTTGCGCTGCGAGCGGGATCTCGGCGATGGCGTCGACTGTTTCTTCGAGGGTTCGGGTCGCATCGTTCATAATCCGAGCGTTGCGATACAGGGCCCCAGCCGGCGAGTCTTCCAAGAAGTCGTAGGTGAGACCGCTGGTGTGCGATAGCAGTTGGCGAATAGTCATGGGCGCGCCCTGTTCCTCGAGCGAGCCATCGGCGGCAAACACCTTGGTCTTTGCGAACGCTGGAAGGAACGTGGCCACGGGGGCGTTGAGGTGAAAGCGCCCCTCTTCCCACAGCAGCATGAGCGCCGTTGACACGATGGGTTTGGTCATCGAGCCGATCCGAAAGATCGTGTCGTCCGTCATCGCCAGGCCGGCTTCCCGATCTCGATCCCCCACTGATGCTCGGTGAACAATCTCGCCCCGCCTGCTGATCAGCGTGGTGCAACCAGCGATGGTTCCGTCGTCGACAAATCGCTGTAAGGCCGGAGCGATCTGTCCAAGACGGGTGGCGTCCATGCCGACCTGCGCTGCTGCTTCGTTCATTCCCATGATTGCCCCCATCGCCGAATCGGCTATGTGCTCAGCCGTCTTGTCCTGACAGAAGCGCCACGTCATTTCTGGCTTGCGATCAGGCTTCAGGCAGCGGAACAAAGTGTGACTGATAACGCGCTCCCGCGTCCGGACATTGAGTGGTTGCGGGTACCTGACGAAAAGGGAGCCATCGTTCACTGGTGGTGAAGAGAAACGTCGAGTTGGAAACTGTCTCGGCCGCACTGCTAAAGTACCGTACTGGTCTGACCATCAGGCCAAGAAGAGAACCAAATGATCGGGACCCGAAACGGATTCAGATACCTCATATCGCCCTTCAGGGCTATGGGACCGGCGGGGAACGATGACCTCAGGAGGAATTGTGAAGCGACGGCCACTCGTAGCACTTATTGGATTGCTCGCAGCGTTCAGCTTGATCGCTGCCGCGTGCGGCGAAGACGACGACGCATCGGACTCGGGTGCACCCGCACCGGCTGCGTCCGAACCAGCTGAATCCACCGACGACGGTCAAGATGATCCCGTCCTGAACCCGCTCGACGCCAATGGCGACGGCGAGGTCATTTTGGGGATTGCTGCAGCGGGTCCCCGAGACGACGGTGCTTATTACCAGACGCTGATCAACGACATGCAGATCATCGCTGACCGGGAAGGCTGGGGAGAGATCATCATCATCGACGAGATCAAGCCAGCAGTCGCACAAACCGAGATCCAG
>Ga0302127_10001482_pt1 | contig 13960 bp, 16 predicted proteins | sample CB4_SCM_MG_FD_204452 | JGI IMG/M metagenome (GOLD analysis project Ga0302127, IMG submission 204452) | Marine microbial communities from Western Arctic Ocean, Canada - CB4_SCM | ecosystem: Environmental > Aquatic > Marine > Oceanic | place: Canada: Western Arctic Ocean | collected 2017-09-24
ATTTACCACTGGCAAAGCCTGCATAGGTGTAGCTTTCGTTGACTAGCGGTGTACTAGTCCCTCGCAAGGTTAGACTGGGTAGGTTTGCCGCATAAGACCATTGGAACTTACCCTCTTTAACAGCATATGCACTTACCTTTCCATCGACGGTTTGCACCACAACAATTTTACTATTCGCTTGCGGTGCAGCTAAAGCCTCACTAGAGGTATTCACCTGCCACAATATAGACCCATCGGCACTACTCACAGCAACTAATTTCCCACTTTGAGTGACCACAAACAATTGCTGATTTATGTGGCCAACACCTGCAGTAACTTTCTCTGCGAGATCTATCTTCCAGTTAACCTCTCCTGTATCTACATTAAAAGACCCCAACTGTTGCCCAGAGGCTGCGAATATAGCGCTTCCTGATAGCAAAGGCTGCATAACTGAACTGCTCTTAACATCACCTTTACCTACAGCCACGGACCAGTGCTGCACTAACTGTACTTGCTGGTTAATCGCGTTTAATGGTGCAGGATCCGGCAGGTTACCACCAGATGACGAACACCCACTAACGGCTATCAAGGTTAGACAAATAATCAATAGCTTTAACGGCCTAGCGATCATGTTTACAATTCCTATCCTGGTCATTATCTGGAGGCCTCTTAGGCACTAAGAGTGCTACTGGGCAAGATTATCTAGCTTCAAACCTAACAGCGGATTGTTTGCACCACTAGCAGCAACCAGCAAAGAAGCCTCTGTATAAGCTGCTCGAGCAGCATCTAAATCACCTTTCGCAATCAGCAAATCGCCGCGAGCTTCTAGCCTCCCTAACTGCCATGCGTCATCACCATCCACCAATAAAGCTAACGCCTCATCGTACTGATCTTGCGCGCCTAGCACCTTAGCCAAACGAATGGTGGCTAAGGCATGAACTTCAGCATCACCTTGCTGCTTTAATACCCACTGTAATTCAGCTGCAGCAGCAGTCAAATTGCCTTCTTGAACCTCAACACGCGCTACCATAAGCGCTGCAAATTGAGCATAGGTACTAGAACCAAATTCCGTTTTAAGCAATCCGCTGTTATGGCGGACTTGAGCCACTTCCTCTTCAGTCAACTGGCCTACGGGGGCACTATTCATTAGCTGCTGAAAGTATACGCTGGCTGTTTCTGCTTGATTAACTTGATGGTCCTGATAGCCATTCCAACTTAGTACGCCACCAATGGTAACGGCAACAGTCAGTATTAATGACTTGCCATTTTCCTGCCACCAACGTTTTAGTGCTTCTACCTGCTCTTCTTCTGTCTTCATTTCGGCCACGACCAAAAACTCCTTAATGCTGCTTATAGTAATTATTAAATAAGTTCAGCCACATGCGCTGATACTTGATCTAGAGAGATGCTTTGCTGTTCACCCTGACCTTGTAATGGCCTCAACTGGATTTGACCCTGGGCTAACTCATCTTCGCCCATAATAAGCACCAGTTTAGCGCCACAACGATCAGCCTTTTTCATTTGATTCTTGAGACTGCCGCCACCGCAATGCCACAGTAAGCGTAAACCAGCAATGTCAGAGCGTAATTGTTCTGCTAATTGCATGGTGCGCAAACTTGCAGCATCACCCATATGGGCTAGGTATACATCAGCTTGCTGTCCTAAGCCAGCAGGCTCCTGCTGCATTTCTTGTAACAACAAAATCATCCGTTCTACGCCCATGGCCCAGCCTACGGCAGGTGTGGATTTACCACCAAGTTGCTCTATCATACCGTCATAACGACCACCACCACATACTGTACCCTGAGCACCCAACTTATCGGTCACCCATTCAAAAACAGTCTTGCAGTAGTAATCTAAACCCCTCACCAAGCGAGGGTTAATCTCATAACTAATGTCCGCAGCATCTAAAAGTTCACGTAAACGCTGAAAATGAACGCGAGATTCATCATCCAAATAGCCATAAAAATCAGGTGCACCGTCCAACAAAGCCTGGGTGTTTGAATCCTTACTATCCAACACCCGTAATGGATTAGTAGATACTCGACGCTGACTATCAGTATCAAGTAAGTGCATATTAACTTGCAAAAACGTCACTAAATCAGTTCGATAAGCAGCCCGGGCCGCAGAACTTCCTAAGGTATTCAACTGCAATGTCACGGCGTCTTGCAAGCCCAGCTGCCGCCACAAACGCGCTGTCATTATAATCAGTTCAGCATCTACATCTGGGCCATCTAAACCATACACTTCTGCACCAAATTGATGGAACTGTCGCTGACGCCCTTTTTGTGGGCGTTCGTAGCGAAACATGGGACCGTGATACCACAAACGCTGCACTTGGTTATAGGTTAGCCCATGCTCTTGAGCGGCTCGCACACAGGAAGCTGTGCCTTCTGGCCTCAGGGTCATATTATCGCCATTGCGATCAGCGAAGGTATACATCTCCTTCTCTACAACATCTGTCGCTTCGCCTATTGAACGACAAAATAAATCCGTTTTTTCAGCGATGGGCATACGAATTTCTTGATAACCATACTGATCAAAAACCAACTTCATTTGTGCTTCAAAAAATTGCCACAAAGGCGTTTGAGCCGGCAATATATCGTTCATACCACGAATGGCTTTTATAGACGCCAAAATGTGTTCCTTATTTAATGGAGGTGTCGCTAACTAATGCAGATCTATTTGTTCAGAGTAAGGCGCGCAATGTCCTTTCGAGTATGTGGCTTTAAATCAATGGCTTGGCCGTCAAACGTCATTGTAGCTACCCCAGAGGAACGCCCCAACAACACTTCTATTGGCGCTGTTACCACTTGGTCAATGGTGTCGCCTGCAGAGTACAAGTCCGACAGTATCATCTTACCTTTGCCATCTTTAATCTCTACCCAACAATCTTTATCAAATACCATTATCAGTTGAGCTTCATCAGGTGCAAGCACAAGAACATCAGCAGCCACTAGGGGTACTGGTTCTTTAACGCTTTCTGTCACCGCATCAACGTCAGGTTTAGCAGCAACCACTTCCACCACTTCCACCTCTTCAGACTGTATATTTGGCTCGGCTGCAGACGCAGGCTCTTCTGCAGGCACCGTTGCTCCCACGTCACTTTGAGTTGTAGTCAGTAGCACTAAATCAATACTGTCGTCGCCATCATCAGTTTCACTCGCAGGAGCGTCCACGACCACGCTGGTTGATTGGGAAAACATTAAACCGCCATTTTGGATTTGCCACCAAACAATTGATGCGGCTAGCAAACCAATAGCAAAAATGATTGAAGTCAACTTAACCCAAGTATCACTGGGCTTGCTTTGCGAACCGCCCTTAGGGATACCTGGCATAGGTTTAGTGCCGTGGTTTGGCGCGCCATACACCGCATCAAACTCTGCCACCAATGCTTGACCATCCAAGCCTACATGGCGGGCAAAGGAACGAATGTAGCCTCGAGCAAATAAAGAGCTTGGAATCAATTCAAAGTTATCTTCTTCAATAGCATTAATGACTTTTGATGTTAAATGTAAATCTCGGGCTGCTTCTTTTTGCGACAACCCCAACTCTTCACGGGCCTGGCGCAATAAGTGACCAGGAAAGCCTGGTAACTGACCGTCTAATTCCTGTTGATCCTGCATATCTAATGGTTCCACATCAATCACAATCAATACCCTTTATTATTATTCGACGTTGAATTACTTATCATAGTTAGACTAACCGACAGTCTTTCATAGGCCTATCATAACGCCCATTTTTGGACACTGCTAGTATCTGTAAGTTCCTTTACAAAATTTGCTTAGCTTCAATACGCGCAGCATGTGCTGCACTTCGGCGCGTACGATCTTTAACCTGCCCCACTAACTGGCCACAAGCGGCGTCAATGTCATCGCCACGAGTAGATCTAATGGTAGTAATAATTCCTGATTTCGCCATAATACGTTGAAATAATTCAATTTGTGGCCTTGGGCTACGACGATAATCTGACCCTGGAAACGGATTAAAAGGAATGAGGTTCAGCTTACAGGGCACCCGCTTAAGCACTTGAGCTAATTCACGGGCATGCTTGGGTTGGTCATTGATACCATCAATCATGGTGTATTCCATGGTAATCACCCGTTTATCATTTAGATTTTCTAAATAACGATTACACGCATCTAACAAGGCATCGATGTTGTACTTTTGATTCACCGGCACTAGCTGGTTGCGTAGCAAGTCGTTAGGGGCGTGTAAAGAAACAGCTAAAGATACATCAGTTATCTGGCTCAAACGGTCGATGGCCGGCACCACACCCGCGGTACTTAAGGTCACACGACGCTTAGAAAGGTTATATGCATTATCATCCATCATAAGCGCAATGGCTGGAGTGACATTATCAAAATTCAGCAGAGGTTCGCCCATACCCATAAATACTACATTAGTCACCCGGCGTGGGCCGTTTGGATCCACAGGGCCAAACGACTTAATAGCAATGCGCAGTTGGCCAACAATTTCAGCCGCAGTTAAATTGCGGTTAAAACCTTGTTTGCCAGTAGAACAAAAACTACAGTCCAGAGCACAACCCACTTGAGATGAAACGCATAAGGTCGCCCGATCACCATCGGGAATAAGTACCATCTCAACTTTGTTGCCACCTGACACTCCGATCACCCACTTTCGGGTACCATCTTTAGAATCGCCACGGTACAGCACTTCAGGTTCTACGATTTCAGCACTTAGGGTGAGTTTTTCACGCAATTTTTTACTGACATTGGTCATGCTTTCAAAGTCATCTGCACCAAACTGATGAATCCACTTCATCACCTGAATTGCCCGAAACTTCGGCTCATCCATAGTTTTGAAAAAGGTTTCCATTTGCGTTTGGGAAAAACCTAAAATATTAATTTTTGTGCTGACTTCAGACATTTTAAGACCTGTAAGTAATACATAGTTTTGCGCAGCCATTTATTTGGTCTAAACGCAATGCGGCGTTCACTAGGAACGCCGCACGTTGCATGCTGTTATTGCCGCTAAAAATTAGCCAAAGCAATAACAGCCTACTTTAACCAACAGCTATTAGCCACCGAAGAAGTAGGCAATTTCACGAGCGGCTGACGTCGTAGAGTCAGATCCATGTACCGCGTTTGCATCTATAGATTCTGCAAAGTCACCACGAATTGTACCTTCAGCAGCTTCTTGTGGGTTAGTTGCGCCCATTAGATCACGGTTCTTATTTACTGCGCCTTCACCTTCAAGAACCTGCACAACAACAGGACCAGAAGTCATGAAAGAAACCAAGTGGCCAAAAAAAGGACGTTCGCTATGCTCAGCGTAGAAGCCTTGAGCTTCGGCTTCGGACAACTGCTTCATTTCCATACTAACAACTTTAAGGCCGTTAGTTTCAAAACGAGAAACGATTTTGCCGATTACATTTTTTGCTACAGCATCAGGCTTGATGATGGACAGAGTGCGTTCTACCGCCATGGTATTCTCCAAACAGTGGGACCCATTAAATGGGTTAATATTAAAAAAATAAAGACGTACTAAGACGTACGTGAATTTTGACCGCGTAATTGTACGCTGTTTTATACGCCTTTAATAGCCCACTGGGTACTAATCCAACTCAGCGATCCAGGCAAGCTGAATGGCTTCTAAAATCTTTTCTCCACAACGCTTAGGGTCGTCATTAAAGTCTGGCAAGGCCATAACCCAACCCATCAAATCTGTAAACCGCACTAGCCGTGGGTCCACATCTGGATGGGTTTCATATAACTCAATAGCGATATCTAGCGTATCCGTCCAAACCATACTCATAAGAACCTCCCAAGGCCGTTAATAGTGTTAATGCGCTTCGGAGACAATATTAATAGTGTACTTGGGAATTTCCACTACTAAATTGTCTTCCGCGATAACTGCCTGACAGCTGAGTCTAGAATCTGGCTCCAAGCCCCAAGCCTTATCCAACATATCATCTTCTAATTCGTCAGACTCGATCATTGAGTCAAACCCTTCTCGTACTACAACGTGACACGTTGTGCAGGCACATGATTTTTCACAGGCATGCTCGATGTCGATACCGTTCTTTTTGGCAGCATCTAAAATAGTCTGCCCAGCAGGCGCCTCAAACACTTGCCCCTCTGGGCAAAGTTCGGCATGGGGCAAAATAATAATTTGTGGCATTTAAGTTAGCTCCTAAGCTTGCGGCTATTATGACCAGCTGTGTTACAACTGATCCACAGACTTACCCGCGAGGGCTCGTTTAATACTATCATCCATACGCATGGCTGCGTAGGCATCACTGGCCTTAGCCATGACTTCAATTTGTTTCGCGATAGCATGATGATCTTGGCCATTGCGAGCCAACACCAATTGCTCCATTTGATTGACGATAGCCTGCTGCTCTTGTGACGTAAGTAGACGCTCCCCATCTTCTGCAAGCGCCATAGTCACCGCTTCTACAAGACGATCTGCCTCAACTTGCTGCTCACGCAAACTACGGGCGCTGCGATCATCTTCCACATTAGTCCAACTGGCTTTAATCATGTCTGCAATCTGCACGTCAGATAAGCCATAAGAAGGCTTTACTTGCACTGATGCAGCCACACCCGAAGTTAACTCACGGGCACTCACCTCCAGCAAGCCGTCGGCATCCACCTGAAATGTGACTCGAATTTTAGCCGCACCAGCCGTCATTGCTGGAATACCTCGCAACTCAAAGCGAGACAAAGATCGGCAATCCTGCACCAACTCACGCTCACCTTGCAAGACGTGAATAGACATGGCCGTTTGACCATCTTGATATGTGGTAAATTCTTGGGCGCGGGCCACAGGAATCGGCGTGTTACGGTCAATTACTCGTTCCACTAAACCGCCCATGGTCTCTAAACCTAACGATAACGGCAGCACATCAAGCAACAATAACTCTTCGCCACTTTGATTACCTGCCAACACATCAGCCTGACGTGCCGCACCCAAAGCCACTACCCGATCTGGATCTATGTCGGTTAGCGGCTGTTGCTGAAATAATTCCGCCACCCGTTCTTGCACTCGCAAACTTCGGGTTGAACCACCCACCATGACGATTCGAGCTACATCATCTGGCGTCACTTTAGCATCACGTAAAGTGCGCTTTGTCGCTCTAATTGCCTTACCAATAATAGGATCTAGCAACAGGTTCATTTGTTCACGAGTGAGCTCCAGATCGGCATAGGCTTCTGTGCCTGGCCAACCCTCAAAGGATAGTTGAGTACTCTGCAAATCACTTAACAATTCTTTGCCTGCGCGAGCCAGGCGCAGCAAAAACCGCTGCTGAGCCAAATCCAGCTTGGCGGGTATTTGACGCTCTTGATGCATCCATTCCGCTAGCGCGTGATCAAAATCATCACCGCCTAAAGCTGAATCGCCACCAGTTGCAAGCACCTCAAAAACACCCTGCTCCATACGCAATATGGAGATATCAAAAGTACCTCCACCCAGATCAAACACAGCGATAGTGCCGTGCTCTTGCTGATCCTGCTCCAAACCATAGGCCACTGCCGCAGCTGTGGGTTCATTAAGTAGGCGCAATACCTGGATGCCTGCCAACTGAGCCGCGTCTTTGGTTGCTTGGCGTTGCGCATCATCAAAATAAGCTGGCACCGTAATCACAGCACCAACCAATTCCCCACCTAAGCTACTCTCTCCACGCTGCACCAGGGCACGTAAAATATCAGCAGACACCTGCACAGGACTCTTTAAACCAGATACGGTGTTAATAAGGGGCATGCCCTGATCACAAGCTTCAAATAGGTAAGGCATGTTTTCGCCAAGACGCTTTACATCTTCAATACCGCGGCCCATTAGGCGCTTAACAGACATTACCGTGTTAGCTGCATCATCCACTAAATGAGCTTGGGCCTTGACGCCAACTTGAGGCAACTCGTCAGCCAAGTAACGCACCACAGAAGGTAATAAGTGTTCACCACGACTATTAGGCAGGGTTTCTGCTTGCCCACTACGAACACTGGCCACTAACGAGTGCGTGGTGCCAAGGTCTATACCGACAGCGAGTTTTCGTTGATGAGGTTTGGCGCTTTGACCGGGCTCTGCGATTTGCAACAAGGCCATGTGTGTATTCCTTAATCGAGCAATGCGCCCTCGAGGGCGTCTAGTTGCTGCTGTAACTTAACGATAAACTGAAGCTTACGTACGGTTTTTTCCGCGATTTCAAAGTCTGACGAACCATACGCCTGGGCAAATTCATTTTCTAATTGGCTGGCCTGGAGTTGGAGCCGAGATGTCATAACATCAATTTCTGCTTCCGGGTCTTGAGCCCGAGGCATGTCTTCTAAGGATTCTCGCAGCTCAATTTGCTGCAACAAAAAATCCATAGGCATTTGTGTGTTATTAGGTGCTAATGGGTCCATACCCTGCAACTGAAGCAGATAAATGCCGCGCTTTAACGGTTCGAGCAAGGTAGCGTAGGCTTGATTTAAATAGGCCGTAATTTGCACCGCTCTTCTTTGCTCACTATCAGGCTGAGATACAAAGCGATCTGGATGGTGTTGTTGCTGCAGTCGGCGGTGAGATTGACGCAACACCGCAAGATCTACAGCAAAGTCACAAGGCAAACCATAACAAGAGAAATAATCTTGACTAATATCCATAGCTCTAAAGCACCAAAGACTGCCTAAACGTTAAAGCTTTCACCACAACCACACTCGCTTTTGGCGTTGGGGTTATTGAATTGAAAACCTTCATTAAGACCTTCTTTGGCGTAATCCAGTTCTGTACCATCTAAATACAACAAACTTTTTGGATCAATCACCACTTTCACGCCTTTGCTGTCAAAGATTGCATCATCTGCAGATACCTTATCAACAAATTCTAAAATGTAAGCCATTCCTGAGCAGCCCGTAGTGCGGACACCCAGACGCACGCCTTCACCTTCGCCACGATTAGCTAAGTAGCTAGTAACGTGGTCGGCGGCTGCCTGTGTAATGGTAATGGCCATGATGCCTTCCTCTTATGGATACTTAAATAACGCCTAAGCGTTATTGCTTGCTCTTATAGTTGTGAATTGCGGCTTTGATCGCATCTTCGGCAAGTACAGAACAATGAATTTTTACTGGTGGCAATGCCAACTCTTCAGAGATGTTGGAATTACGAATTTCGCCAGCCTGATCTAAGGTCATACCTTTCATCCACTCGGTAACTAACGAGCTTGAGGCTATGGCAGAGCCACAGCCATAGGTTTTAAATTTGGCGTCTTCAATCACACCTTCGTCATTTACCTTAATCTGCAGACGCATCACGTCTCCACAAGCTGGCGCTCCCACCATACCAGTACCTACGTGCGCATCTGCTTCGTCCATCTTGCCCACGTTACGGGGGTTTTCGTAATGATCGAGAACCTGTTCGCTATATGCCATGTGATTATCCTCTCAAGCTATTTTATGTGCAGGCAGTGGGTAAACCACTGCGCCTTAATTAGTGTGCAGCCCACTGCACAGAGTCCAAATCGATACCGTCTTTGTACATGTCCCACAAAGGCGATAACGAGCGCAATTTAGTCACTGCGTTAAGTGACAACTCAATCGCCTGATCAATATCCGCTTCCGTAGTGAACCGTCCAATGCTAAAACGAATTGAACTATGGGCCAGTTCATCATTCATGCCTAAGGCACGTAATACATAAGAAGGCTCCAAGCTAGCAGACGTACACGCCGAGCCAGAAGAAACCGCCAATTCACGTAGAGACATGAGCAACGACTCACCTTCTACATAGTTAAAACTTATGTTTGCATTGCCAGCCACTCGCTGCGTTGCATGGCCGTTCATGTAGACTTCTTCCATGTCTTTAACACCATCCCACAAACGCTGACCTAAGCGTTTAATACGGGCATTATCAGCAACCATTTCTTCTTGCGCAATCGCAAACGCAGCGCCCATGCCTACAATCTGGTGGGTTGCTAAGGTGCCAGAACGCATGCCACGCTCATGACCACCACCATGAATTTGAGCCTCTAAACGCACACGTGGCTTACGGCTTACATACAAGGCTCCAATGCCTTTAGGGCCATAAGTCTTATGGGCACAGAAGGACATCAAGTCAACTTTTGATACTGCTAGATCAATGGCTATTTTACCAGTACTTTGAGCAGCATCAACGTGAAACAATACTTTATTGGCACGGGTTACCTCACCAATGGCCGTGATGTCTGTAATCACTCCAATTTCATTATTTACATGCATCAAAGACACTAAGATAGTGTCTTCACGCAGGGCTTCAGCAACTTGTTCAGCACTAATCAAGCCCTCCGATGTAGGGTCTAAATAAGTCACTTCAAAACCTTCACGTTCAAGCTGGCGACAAGTGTCTAAGACTGCCTTATGCTCAATTTTTGAGGTGATAATGTGCTTACCTTTTTTGTGATAAAAATGCGCCACACCCTTAATGGCTAAGTTATCTGATTCTGTGGCACCCGATGTCCAAACAATCTCCCTTGGATCAGCATTGATTAGATCAGCAACCTGACGACGAGCGTTTTCTACCGCCTCTTCTGCCTGCCAACCATACACGTGGGACCGTGACGCTGGGTTGCCAAAGTTACCCTCTTGCGTCAAACAATCACACATCAATTTAGCAACCCTTGGGTCTACGGGTGTGGTTGCTGAATAGTCCAAAAAAATAGGCAATTTCATGTATGTTCTCCACTGTTAGAAACAGCTATTAGTCAATCTTTAAAACAGGCAAGCAAGTTATCACTCACTTACAAAATTCAGTAATTCGGCAGTGTTAGTTTTCCCCATCTGACGCTGGGTATGCTCTTGCACCTCCCCCTCACTCACCAAGTCTGCCAAACTGATGTCACTTAAAAATGAGTGAATTTGATTACTAAGGTCAGTCCATAAATGGTGCGTTAAACACATGTTTCCCGCCTGGCAATTTTCTGTACCCCTGCAGCCAGTGGCGTCAACCGCTTCATTTACTGCATCAATCACCTGTGCCACAAAGATAACTTCTGCACCTCGGCTCAGACAATAACCACCACCAGGACCTCGCACACTCTCCACTAAACCTTGCCGGCGCAACTTAGAAAAAAGCTGCTCTAGGTAGGATAATGAGATCACTTGACGTTCTGAAATATCTGCCAAACTTATGGGCTTATCTGACGCGTGGATAGCAAGATCTAACATCGCAGTCACCGCGTAACGGCCTTTAGTTGTGAGCTTCATTAGAGAACCTGTGTTTTCAACATAGGGCCATTTTACTAAAACCTGACTAAATTAGTCAAGTATTAAAGCACATCCATTGACAGCTGATTTTATGACTGATGATCGCCCCTAGGGTCTATAGCTGCCTCAAAATCCGCCACATTCAATTCTGGTAGATTTTCGTCTATATAACTAGCATCCAGCTCTTTCATTTTAGCCGCCATACAATGCAATTTCCTGTCCACTGCGTGCATATGATCCAGTATAGCTGATAAGGATTTAGCCACCGGATCTGGCAGGTCTGAACTCATACCATAGGCGTCAAACTTATCAGCCAGATCTCGGCGTAATTTTTGCTCAGCTTCACTAGGGCGCTCAATAATGCGTCCAGGAATACCCACCACTGTGGCGTTTGCTGGCACGGCCTTAGTTACCACAGCGTTGGAACCGACACGGGCATTTTTACCAACTTCAAATGGACCTAGTATTTTTGCTCCTGCACCAACCACTACGCCATCATGCAGTGTGGGATGTCGCTTACCTTTATCCCATGTCGTGCCACCTAAGGTCACACCGTGATATAAGGTCACATCATCGCCGATGATGGCTGTTTCACCAATCACTACACCCATGCCGTGATCAATAAAAAAGCGGTTGCCTATTTGTGCTCCAGGGTGAATTTCAATTCCAGTAAACCAGCGGGTCACAGTGGATAAATAGCGCGCCAACCACTTAAGCCCAACATTCCAAAAACTATGGGCAATACGGTGCAATAGCAAAGCGTGTAAACCAGGATAGCAGGTAAGAACCTCTACAAAGTTTCGTGCCGCTGGGTCGCGGTGGAAAACGGAGGCGATATCTTCTTTCAGATGTCTGAACATGACCTTAATCCTAAATTAATGAAGCGAGGCCAGTGACTAGCCTAAGCTGTAGCGTTGCTATATTACTGGGTGCACAGGGATTATATGGTGGCTAACGGAGTTTTTTCAACGTACGTTGTGTGGCAGTTAAGATACCGCGCATAATATTATGCTCAATTCGATCCATCCGAGCACGCACATACAAACGCCTTAACCGCGCCATCAGCTGGCGTGGGCTTTGTGGATCCAAAAACTCCACTTCTACTAAAGTTTCTTGCATGTGCTCAAACAGCTTTTCCATTTGATCATTGGTCGCCAGCTCCTCATCCCATTCAGTCCCCCAAACAGGCGCTGGCGCATCGCCTTTTTGCGCAGCTAACAAAGCCATACGTAACTCATAGGTGATCACCTGCACTGCGGCAGCCAAGTTGAGTGAGCTAAAGTCTTCATGAGAAGGGATATGTACGTGGAAATTACACAAATGTAACTCCTCGTTTGTAAGGCCACGATCTTCACGGCCAAATACAAAAGCAACTTGATGTTTTGGCAGTTCGGCTAAGGCCTGCGCAGCTGTTTGGCGAGGATCCAGCAAAGGCCACGGAATATTGCGACTGCGCGCACTAGTACCTACCACTAAACCACACCCCTCTATGGCTTGTGCTAAGCTGCCAACCACTTGCGCATTTGCCAACACATCTTTAGCACCCGCTGAACGCGCATCGGCTTTACCACTGGGAAACTCTTGCGGGTCAACCAATACCAAATTGTGAATGCCCATGTTTTTCATGGCTCGGGCAACGCCACCAATATTGCCAGGATGTGAAGTATTTACCAAGACAATACGCGCATTAGCCATTAAATTTTGCATGGGAGCCACTAACCTAAAAAATGAATAAATTTTGAAGTTGCGATAATAGCTATATTCCACCATTTTGTCGTGGCTGGAGCGCAATTCTCCAGCCGTAATAGGTTTTTTTTACCACTTTTTTGCTATACTCCGCGCCATCGACGTATTTGCGTCCCGTTCTTTATAAACTTTAAGGTAATTCCCCCATGCTTCCGCTAATTAACATTGGCCTGCGTGCCGCGCGTATCGCTAGCGAACAACTCGTCAGATCAATGGAACGACTAGATCTTATTCACGAAGAAGGCCAGGAGCTCGATGTCCATTTGCGCAAGCAATGTGAAGGTGCAGAACGCACCATTGCCTATGAAATTCACAAGGCCCACCCAGAACAAGGTGTTACTGGCTCTATAGCTGGTGAGATGAATGCGCCAGCAGAAGCACCAAGCAAAGCATGGCGTATAAGTGCTATTGACGGCCTTGACCAATATGCCCATAGCCTACCCATGTTCACCTTGACCATGGCCTGCTACGAAGAGGGAAAATTAGCCCATTCTATTATTATCTGTCCTTCCAGCGGTGAAGAATTCTGCGCCAGCAAAGGCCGCGGCGCTCAGCTTAATGGCCGCCGTATTCGGGCCAGTAAGCGTGCCACACTGAAAGGAGCGCAAATATTCGGTGGTGGTAACCAAAATCGTGAAGACCTAACGGATTTCGATCGTGGCCAAGCCATTTCTCGCAACTTGTTTAGCCAAGGCGCTACCAACTACGCTCAACTGAGCAACAACATGGCATTGGCTTACACTGCCGCTGGCCGCTTAGATGCCTTATGGCATAGCAGTTTAGATGACACTGCAGACGCTGGTTTATTGTTGATATTGGAAGCTGGGGGTTTAGCTGCTGATTTTACTGGCGGTGCTGCCTTGAATAAGGGAGAGCTGGTCTGTGCTAACCCTAAGCTGCTTAAACTCATGCTTAAAACAGTACATAGCGCTTGATTGTAAACCGATAAGCATGTGATCGTATCGTCACTGAGCTCGAAGAGACATGGATTCTTCGCTGCGCTGCCATAGACTTTATTGTCTTTGCTAGCGCAGCGAAGCGATCAACTAAGGCC
>Ga0302127_10001485_pt1 | contig 13949 bp, 14 predicted proteins | sample CB4_SCM_MG_FD_204452 | JGI IMG/M metagenome (GOLD analysis project Ga0302127, IMG submission 204452) | Marine microbial communities from Western Arctic Ocean, Canada - CB4_SCM | ecosystem: Environmental > Aquatic > Marine > Oceanic | place: Canada: Western Arctic Ocean | collected 2017-09-24
CCATGTATGCTTTTCACTAGTTAATACTGACACATTGTTCTCCGGTGATCATGTGATGGGATGGTCCACGACCATGATAGCGCCTCCAGATGGTCATATGGCATCTTATTTTTCATCCCTCGACCGACTTTCTGCGCGCGGAGATACACTCTATCTACCTGGTCACGGCCGTGAGGTGACCTCGCCCGGTGATTATGTGCGCGCTTTGGGTGCTCACCGCAGAGCGCGCGAGACTTCGATCCGCTCACAGCTTAAACAGGGCCCTGCTGATGCCATCAAAATTGCTCAGGCAATTTATCCTAATCTTGAGCCAAAACTGATGCGCGCGGCAGCTCTCACTACCCTCGCCCACCTTGTCCATTTGCAAGAACAAGGTATAGCAGAAAGTTCAAACACACCTCAAATAGACGAAATGTTCTGGTTGATTGGCCCGTAGTAATGTCAGAAGTCAATTCCGGCTGCACCGTGATAGTGGATTTGTGACCGCACTTTCATCATTGACAAAAGCCAATGAAATTTCAGACGGGCAGGTAGGTATGTTTTCTTGCAAACGCAATGCATATTGCATAAATTTCAGCTATTACAGTTTTAGCAGTAAGCTGAGCTAAAATAGCATCTAGGAGCCTCAAGCGCAGGTTCGTTCAGGACGCTCCTGCTTAACTAAAGTTCAGCAGATCTCTATATTAGTGAAAAAAATTTACCTCCGAACCACGGTATTAATCGCAATCTAGATCTACTTCGTTTAGGTGGCGAGTTATGAATCATGCACTTTTGTGCTGACTTCCTCAATCAGCCATAACACCTCACGTATACGCTGGGCGTTACGGCCAAAGTCGGACCGCCCGAACCTTGATACTGATCTTACGTCGAAACGAGTGCCACCATTTTTTGGTCTAATCCTGATAACCACATCATCCTTAAAGCGAAGAATATCAGTGTGCGCCACCGCCTCAATTTTTCCCTCAGAATCGGGCAATAGTGGCTCCATACGCGCACTTACAGACCAACCTAGCTGTTGAGTAGCCCTCTCAGCTAGATCGAAACCATCTTCAGGGTGAATTTGTAATATCAGTGGAGCAATATCAGGATAATACTGGCGCTGGGCATCATGCTCTGACGAGCCTGGCAAGGGCGGCTCCAGCCCATTTGCCCAATCAGGCTGGTCCAGCATCAATAACGTGAAAAGAGGCGGATCTTCTAGATCGGTTGTAATATCGTGGATCGCCGGCATGGACAGGCCCTGCACCAGGATATAGCTCGGGATTACCAGTACAATAAGCGAAAGGGCGATCGCCAGGAATGCATAGCGAAAGCCGCGGATCATCCTCACCCAGATCACGACAATAGAGAAAACCCCAACGCACAGTGCAAGGAACGCGCAGAAAAGACCCGCGCATAACAATGAAAATGCAGCGGGCATTTCAATCTGTTCAGAACGGCTAAAGACGATCCCACAAAGTGTAATCAGAGCACTAATCTTTGCAATGCGCCATGACCACCGGGCAAATGGTGACCAAGTCTCTCGCACTTTTCTTAACAAGCCCAATCCCCGCAATATATATCTTCAGAAGATGTGATATTCACTTACGGCGCTGACTACCTCTTGGCTATCAGTATCTACACCGGCGTCTTGTCTCATTCGAATTACCTCTGGGTCAGACATAAATTCTTCGACGCCTTCCATGGTTTCCGCTTCGGCTATATCATAAATTCTTGTTCCATCTTCGGTTTGTGTTGCCACTATTAGTTTTAGCCCATTTTTTTGCATATGAGGCTTTAAGTCATCAACTAGTTTCAGCCATCTTTCAAAGCTGCATTCTTTGGTTTTTTTGAATGTTGTCAGAAATCTCATTTTTTCTCTTTTCTATTTTCAGTAAGTCTTCAAATCATACCCGACATACCGTCATAAAGTGTTGGAGTCCGATCGATAATGATTTTCCAATGTTCATTGCCAAGATTTTATTGTTCGGTGGAATGATACGAATGGGAATGTTGATGTCTCCTAATGAATAAAGACATACAATGGTCTACTAATTCAGCACATGGGTCATACAGAATAAATCAAATATTTTACTGTTCTTGCCGCGACCCCTTCGGCTGGAAGCAGCGAGCCTTGAGCATCCAGTACGTTCATGTCGAATGCAAACACCGCTGCCAGAACAACCATAGGCGCAAAACCAAGAATGGCAGTTTCATCTGACACTCCATCCCCTTCGCCGGACACTATACATGCTGACCGCCATTGATGTGGATATCCGTTCCGGTAACGTATGATGACTGATCGGAGCACAGAAAATAAATTGCCTTAGCAACTTCCTCCGGTGAACCCAATCGGCGCAAAGGAATAGTATCTATAAGACTATTTGTTCCCGGTGAGAGTATCGAGGTTTCTATTTCACCTGGAGAAATCGCATTTACCCTGATATCGAGCGGGCCAAAATCAGATGCCATTTCCCGTGTCAGCGAGGCCAGGGCCGCTTTTGAAGTGGCGTAGGCCGAGCCAGCAAACGGATGTACTCGACCGCCTGCGATCGATGTCACATTCACGATCGAACCATGCGCCAAGCGCAGTTCCTCGATTAAACCACGCGCCAGCGTGATCGGTGCGAAGAAGTTGACCTGAAACACAGCCTGCCAATCATCAATGCTGGTGGAGATGGAGCTAACACGCTCGCCATTTGGACCCTTTGGAGAAATGCCCGCATTGTTGACCAGGGCATTAAGCCTACCACCATCGGCATTCAAACGCTGACGCATCTCGAAAATGGCATCCTGTGTATTAGAACTATCGGATAGATCAACTTGAATATGATCTTCGGGGCCAGCCTCCCAGGGGCAACTTTCGGGGAAAGCATGCCGAGAGCAGGTGATAACCCTCCAGCCTGCGCTGGAAAACCGTTTGACGGTAGCATGCCCAATTCCCCGGCTTGCTCCAGTCAGGATTAGTGTACGTCGCTCTTCATTGGTCTGCGGCATCATGGCATTTGCTAACTTAAAAAAGTTATATGAGTTAATAGCACGGCGGTTGATATGACGCGAGTATTGCTAAATTTTGACATCTGATGAATATAACATTGTTTGTTCTTCACCTCATCATAATCGGGTGCTTATGGATAAAGATGCTGGCGGGTCCAACCGTCCTCCACTTTTTCAAACCTAACCCGCTCGTGTAACCGAAATTCACCTGAGCACCAAAACTCGATTTCGGAGGGAACAAGCAAAAATCCAGACCAATAGGGCGGGCGCGGAATCTTTTGATTCTCAAACCGAGCCTTGATGCCATCAACCGCGCGCTCCAACTCTTCGCGGTTGGCTAGGAATGACGATTGACGACTAGCCCATGCTCCAATTTTGCTTATCTGAGGTCTGGTGGAAAAATAGTCATCGGCCTGGGTATCACTGATCGGCACTACCCGACCACGGACGCGAACCTGTCGGGCAAGAGATTTCCAGTGAAAACACCCGCTGGCCTGTGGATTACATATCAACTCAACGGCTTTAACACTCTTCAGATTTGTATAAAATGAAAAACCTTCTTGGTCGAAAGATTTGATCAGAACGATGCGTACATTCGGCATTTTCTGAGCATCACAAGTTGCTAGAGCCATCGCATTAGCATCAGAAATCTCGGCTTTATGGGCACTAGCTAACCAAGTTTTAAATAGTGCGAATGGATCATCGCCTTCAATCGGATTGAGTGCGGAGAGTTGCGTTGCATCTAGTGGTTGAGGACAATCTGACATTCAATATCCAATCGGGTAAACAGGCTGGGTCGGATGCAGTTGCTTTAACTGAGAATAAGTCCCAGATAAGGTATCAGCTCTTAGCTTAAGTGGCATTTTTCCACCACACACTATCTGGATTAATATGCGTGACCCTTATGACATTCTCGGCATCGATCGCAACGCTGACAAAACAGATATCAAAAAAGCCTACCGCAGGCTGGCCAAGACTTATCACCCGGATTCCAACAGCAGCGATCCAAAAGCTGCCCAACGTTTTTCCAACATCACCCAAGCCTACGATTTCCTGAATGACGGCGAAAAGCGCCGCGCTTTCGATAGCGATGAAATTGACGCCGACGGCAATCCGCGCAGGTTCGCTTATAACCGCAATTCTGGCAGAGCTGGCGGGCTCCAAGGTGATGGACAACAGTTTGGCGGGTTTTCCCCTGACGATATCTTTTCCGATCTTTTTTCCGGGTTTCGTGGGAACGCTCAGCAAACCCCGTTTAGTGCACCAGAAGTGGAAACAAACCTAACCATGAGCCTGTCGCTGCAAGATGCTGCTAGCGGAGTCAAGCGAAGGCTCTCGCTATCAAATGGGCGGACGATCGAGGTTTCAATCCCCAAAGGCGTGCAAAGCGGTCAGGTGATCCGATTGCGCGGCCAAGGCAACCCCAGTCGGAGAGGCATCGCGAGCGATCTGTTGATTACAGTCAACGTGGAAACTGATTCCCTGTTTGAGCGCGATGGAATGAACCTACGGCTCACGTTGCCCATCTCACTCTACGAAGCAGTTCTGGGGGCGAAAGTACGCGTTCCCACACTTGAAGGATCAGTTGAGCTCAATATTCCCGGATCGTCAAGTTCAGGCAAAGTTCTGCGTCTTAAGAGTAAGGGTATAAAGAACGAAAAGGAATTAGCAGGTGATCTGTTCGTAATATTGAAGATCATTCTGCCACCGGCTGATCTTGAGCTAGAAAATTTTTTACGCAAGCGGTCAATCACCGAGCCCTATTCTGTTCGTGGAACAGAGTTTGACTAACAGGATGTGAGATCTGGCGTAAATATACGGAACACCTTCCATTAAAGACTAGGGGTCGAGTCGTAAAATTATCCTACTCATAGTCACAGAATTTAAGCAGTACACCCGTCACGGCGTGATTTTACCTACCTTAAGATCATTCCAACCAAGATAGTTCGATCGCTAACAAGTAACGAAACCAATGGATCTATCGGCATCTATAATTTTTCTTTAGAGAGAGGCCACAAAAATAGTTAGATCGCATGCGATATATTTTGATTGGTCTGCCATAACTGCCATAATACACGCGCATCACGATGGACCATCCGGTTCAACTGTGTAGAATAAACCCTTCGTTAAGGGACAGAAAGACGGAGATCAAATGAATCCGCCTGGGCAGCTTATGGCTGGAAAACGCGGCCTCATCATGGGCGTCGCCAACAATCGTTCTATAGCATGGGGTATTGCTAAATCGGCACATGCTCACGGAGCACAAATAGCACTCTCCTATCAAGGTGAGGCACTAAAGAAACGTGTCGTTCCGCTCGCGGCGGAACTCGACTCAAATCTGATTGTCGAGTGTGATGTTGCCGATAAAAAATCAATCGATTCGGCATTTTCATTCATTGAAAGAGAGTGGGGATCGATCGACTTTCTTGTACACGCAATCGCATTTTCCGATAAGTCAGAGCTGACCGGTCGCTATGTCGATACCTCAGCCGACAATTTTAGTAACTCGATGCTGATTTCCTGTTACTCGTTCACAGCAATCGCGCAACGGGCTGAAAAATTAATGCCAGATGGTGGATCGCTGCTGACGCTAACTTATTATGGCGCAGAAAAAGTAATGCCCCACTATAATGTCATGGGTGTTGCCAAGGCTGCTCTGGAAGCATCCGTCCGCTATCTTGCCGTTGATCTTGGGAAAACCGGAATTCGGGTTAATGCTATTTCGGCCGGACCCATCAAAACCTTAGCTTCTTCCGGCATTGACGATTTTCGATATATCCTTAAGTGGAACGAATATAATTCACCTCTGCGTCGCACGGTTACCACCGATGAAGTTGGGGATTCGGCGCTCTTTCTTTTATCTGATCTCAGCCGGTCGGTAACCGGAGAAGTGCTACATGTAGATGCCGGCTATCATGTCGTAGGTATGAAAAACGAAGATGCACCAGATATCTCAGCGCGCTCCAAAGACTGAGGCTATTCACTATGAATTGGCGGGGTTTCTATGCTGATGCTCCAACATCGACTATATTTTCTTCGCCATGGCGAAACAGAATGGAACCGCGAGCGGCGCCTTCAGGGGCTAACAGACATCCCACTCAATGATATTGGGCGCGCTCAAGCCAAACGCCATGGTAATATGATGCGATCTCTTGATGAACCGTGGGAGAACTACACCTTCTGGGTTAGCCCTATGGTGCGAGCACGAGAGACTTTTACAATCATTCATGACATTCTTGACGTCGATATAAAAGCGCGGTTTGACCCGCTCCTACAAGAAGGTTCATTTGGCCGCTGGGAAGGTCTGACATGGAGCGATGTGATTGAACGTGAACCAGAAAACCATATGCGCTGGTTTGAAAACTCTTGGGATTACGCTCCTCATGAAGGTAACACCTACCGTGATCTCTCAATCCGATTTACTGAATGGGCGAGCAATATGACGGGGCCTAGCGTTATTATTTCCCATGGCGGTATCAGCCGCGCCGTACGCGCTCTTTATCTCGACATAGACAAGACGAAGCTTGCCTCCCTCAGCATGCCGCAGGATAGGTTCATGTGCCTTGAAAATGGTGAGGTGATCTTTCTCTAGCCTAGAGTATATCTTTAGGAAATCTTATATTTTTCCGCGCAAGCTCCTTATCTTGCTCTTGTAGTTCACTTGAATATCAGTCACGACTTGCTCGCGCACGAAAGGTCTACAACGAAAAGAACTCATGTCACATAATAGCTTTGGCCATCTGTTCCGCCTGACAACTTGGGGTGAAAGTCATGGACTCGCCATCGGCGGTGTGGTCGACGGTTGCCCACCTCTAATTGAGCTTTCAGCTGCCGATATACAGCTTGAACTCGACAGACGTCGCCCTGGACAATCTCGGTTTACAACACAGCGGCGCGAGCCTGATAAAGTTCAAATCCTCTCCGGCGTAATGAAAAATAATAATGGTGTTCAGGTTACCACCGGTACGCCAATAGCACTCCAAATCGATAACGTCGATGCACGGTCACGTGACTATTCTAACATAGCTAAGACTTTTAGGCCGGGGCATGCCGACTACACATACACAACCAAATACGGCATTCGTGATTTCCGTGGTGGCGGGCGCTCGTCTGCGCGCGAGACAGCCATTCGAGTTGCCGCTGGTGCAATAGCCAGAAAGGTGATCGGTGATGTGTCAGTGCGCGGCGCGCTTGTGCAAATAGGACCTCATCGGATTAACCGGGAAAATTGGAGCTGGGATGAGACAGCGCGCAATCCGTTTTTCTCGCCAGATGCCAAAACCGCAGAACTATGGGCTGATTATCTCGATGGCATTCGTAAATCTGGCTCATCAATAGGGGCAGTAGTTGAGGTTGTTGCAAAAGGCGTACCTGTGGGCCTTGGGGCTCCTATCTATGGAAAACTTGATCAGGATCTAGCAAGCGCAATGATGTCAATTAATGCCGTCAAAGGCGTTGAAATTGGCGCAGGGTTTGGTGTAGCCGAACTAACCGGCGAGGAAAATGCAGATGAGATGCGCTCTGGCGCAAACGTACCGAAATTTCTATCCAACAATGCCGGCGGCATTTTAGGCGGAATTTCATCTGGTCAGCCGGTTGTCGTCAGATTTGCCGTCAAACCCACCTCTTCAATACTGACGACGAGGCGAACGATTGATGATGCAGGAAGCAACGCAGAAATCTCCACCAAGGGGCGCCACGACCCGTGCGTTGGAATCCGAGCTGTTCCCATTGGAGAGGCTATGATGGCACTCGTGCTGGCAGACCATCTACTGCGCCACAGGGCTCAGGTAGGGTAGAATGAGCGCGATGCGGTGGACGAACCAGGTTATACCTAGGCAAGCGCGCAGTTAAAAAAATATAATGCAGAACAGTTTTTACTCAATATCACGCCTATTTTTTGCCTGCCGACACCAACCATTCAATATTTCCGTTCTTACCTAGAATTGGAGATTGTATATGACCTGCAACTCTCCATCCATTTTTTTCAAGCCAGTCGCAAACAGATAGCATCGCAGCTGTGCGCAAATCATAATCATGGACAACACCATCCTTGCCGACCACGTCCGGCCCTAATTCAAACTGCGGCTTGACCAGAGCGAGGATAGTAGCCTGCGGAGAGGCAAGAGCGAGTGCCGCTGCCAGCACCTTGGTGAGACTGATGAAACTCACATCGGCAACAATCAGCTCTATTAAGCTGGAGACAGCTTCACGATCCAAATTACGTGCGTCAAACTGTTCCAGCGCAACTACGCGCGGGTTGGCCTTGATCAAGGCATCTAGTTGGCCGGTACCGACATCAACAGCGTAAATCCGCTTGGCGCCGCCCTTTAAAAGAACTTGCGTAAAACCACCGGTCGATGCGCCTATATCAAGGCAAGTTTTTCCGGCCGGATCAACCGAAAAATACTTAAGTGCATACGCCAACTTCTCACCCGCACGCGAGACCGCATTTCTAAAGGCTTTGTCAATATCGAGAGGCACATCAGCGCCGACTCTTTGTGAGGGTTTGCGGGCTAGCTGACCAGCGACCCGAACCATGCCGCGGCGCACTGCATCTATGGCATGGCTACGACTGCGGACAAGTTTACGCTCGACAAGAAGCTGATCCAGCCGGAGCGAGGACCTAGACACGTTCGCCGTACACCTGGTCAGTCACGATGCCAAATGCGTCAAGAGCGGTTTTAACAATGGCCGAAGAATCAAGCCCCGCTGTCACATATTGGGCATCTGGCTTGTCGTGTTCGAGAAACCGATCGGGCAAAAACATTGGTCGGATCTTGAGACCGAGGTCGAACACACCGTGCTCGGCCAAAAACTGCATGACATGGGCAGAAAAGCCACCAATCGCACCCTCTTCGACGGTGATGAGCACCTCGTGATCGCGCGCCAAGGCAAGGATAAGATCACGATCAAGTGGTTTTGCAAACCTAGCATCGGCAACAGTGGTCGTAAGACCAAATGCCTGCAACCGGTCGGCCGCAATAATACATTCCTGCAGACGCCCACCAAAGCTTAGACAGGCCACCGCAGAGCCCTGACGCACAATGCGGCCCTTACCAATTTCAAGTGGCTGAGGATCTTCGGGAACATCCACGCCGACACCTTCACCACGTGGATAGCGAAAGGCAATCGGTCCATCATCATAATCAACTGCAGTTCTCACCATGCGGGCAAGTTCTGCCTCATCGGAGGCCGCCATCACTGTAAATCCAGGCAAGGTAGCAAGATATGTGACATCGAATGCGCCGGCATGGGTTGCACCATCCGCCCCTACCAAACCAGCACGGTCAATCGCAAAACGCACAGGCAATCCCTGTATTGCAACATCATGAATGACTTGGTCATATGCGCGTTGAAGGAATGTCGAATAAATCGCGCAGACTGGCTTATAGCCTTCACTCGCAAGGCCTGCAGCAAAGGTTACCGCGTGTTGTTCGGCAATACCAACATCAAATGTGCGAGCGGGAAAAGCATCCCCAAACTTGTCAAGGCCAGTACCTGAGGGCATTGCCGCAGTAATGGCAATTATACGATCGTCTCGCTCAGCTTGCTTGATCAAACTTGAGGCAAAAACGTCAGTATAGCTCGGTGCGTTCGGTTTTGATTTTGCCTGAGCACCAGTAACTATATCGAATTTGGCAACACCATGGTATTTGTCAGTCGATTTTTCAGCCGGCTCATATCCCTTGCCCTTTTGGGTAACGACATGCACCAAAACCGGTCCATCCTGAACATCTCTCACATTACGTAAGATTGGCACCAGATGATCAAGATTATGGCCGTCAATTGGTCCAACATAATAAAACCCAAGCTCTTCAAAAAGTGTTCCTCCGGTCAAAAATCCACGACTATATTCCTCCGCACGGGCAGCTTTTTCTTCAAGTGATTTGGGTAGATGATGGGCAAGATATTTTGCCACTTCGCGCAGAGAACGATAAGTCCTGCCCGAAATCAAGCGTGCAAGATAAGCACTCATTGCGCCGACTGGAGGGGCGATTGACATGTCATTATCATTCAAGATAACGATCAAACGAGATCCTAGATAACCGGCATTGTTCATAGCTTCATAGGCCATGCCTGCGCTCATCGCGCCATCGCCAATAACAGAAATAACATTACGATTTTCACCAGACAAATCTCGGGCGACTGACATTCCAAGACCCGCGGAAATCGACGTTGAAGAATGCGCCGCCCCGAATGGATCAAATTCACTTTCAGTCCTGCGGGTGAATCCAGACAGACCACCGCCTTGGCGCAACGTTCGAATTTGCTTGCGCCGTCCGGTCAAAATTTTGTGCGGGTAAGCCTGATGCCCAACATCCCAGATAAGCCGATCATAGGGTGTGTCAAACAGATAATGCAGTGCCACGGTGAGCTCGACCACACCTAGACCCGCGCCCAGATGTCCGCCCGTCACCGAGACTGCGTCGATCGTCTCAGCGCGCAATTCATCGGCAACCTGACGCAGATCGGATTCTTTTAAATTCCGCAAATCTGCTGGCCTGGAAATTGTGTCCAGCAAGTTTTTCTCAAACATTTTGATCTCAAATCACTTTTGTTTACCGTTGAGCACCATTATTAATTAATCTCAACGTTCCAAATCAGAATAGATCACGCCGTACTTTGCCAAACTAGGCCTCGTCCTCATCGAGAGGTTCGACGCCAGAAACCGTGCCATCCGCATTCAATGTAATTTTCTCCACTCGCTTTTCAGCCTGTTTCAGCAACGCTTCACAACGATTTTTTAACGCACCACCCCGTTCATACGCCGCAATGGACTCCGCAAGCTCAATCTCGCCGGATTCCAGCCGCTCCACAATTGACTCAAGCTCCTTTAATGCGGCTTCAAACGTCAATTGTTCTATATCTTCATGTGCTGCTTTGGCCTCGGTCATAGTATTAATCAATCCTTCCTCACCATCACGCAAACAAATTTTAACTATCAAGCGCAGATAATTTCCCGCCCACCGCTCCCCAGGTGGCCACAAAATAGGGGACACAATAGGTTAGGGCGATCTTCATTATTGGCGGAGAAATGCCTGTCATCAACACATCGCCGTGATTTATAGCGGTCAATATTGTTCCAACTATGAGTGCTGTTACCAACGCTTTTTTCGGTGTTCCACCGCCCAGCGCCAATTCAATGTAAGTTGGCCTGTTGCTCAAACTCATTCTAGCTCACCCATAGAATCTATAGGCCTTAGCACAACCTGCATCAGCCTACCCCACTGCAAGACTGTTAAGATGCGCAACCACCGATCTTGCTAACCCGGTCAAATCGTACCCCCCTTCCAGGACAGATACCAACCGACCATAGCAATGTGCATTTGCCAACGCACATAACCGATCGGTTATCCAAGAAAAATCTCCATCTAGTAATTCCAGTTGGCCCAGAGGATCGCGCAAATGTGCATCAAATCCAGCTGATACCATGATCAGATCGGGCTCAAACCGGTCAATAGCAGGCAATATAATATCAGACATGGCTATTCTGAATTCTGCGCTACCATCTCCTGGGCGAAGCGGCACATTGAAAATATTACCAACGCCAGTCTCAGATGCAGAGCCAGTTCCTGGATAAAGTGGCATCTGATGAGTGGACGCATAGAGAACTGCCTTATCCTGCCAAAATATTTCCTGAGTGCCGTTGCCGTGATGAACATCAAAATCAACAATTGCGATGCGCTCAAGATCACCGGCTACTCGTGCATGCATGGCTCCAACAGCAATAGCGTTGAACAGGCAGAACCCCATCGCACGAGATTTTTCTGCATGGTGACCGGGCGGGCGAACAGCACAAAAAACACGCGATGCCTCACCTGACAGCACTTTATCAACACCGCATATGACTGCACCACAGGCGCGACGTGTCGCCTCAAAACTTCCGACAGAAAGATACGTATCAGCATCCACATCCGCAGTGCCTATCTCCGGTTCGGCATGGCGTACATAGTTGATATGAGAAATGGGATGCACACGAGCAATCTGTTCGATGTAGGCTAGGGGAGCTTCCTCGCGGACAAACTTTAAATTGTCCTGTGATCCAATCGCCTTCTCGATTGCCCTTAATCGGTCAGGTCGTTCAGGATGATCCGGCGCTCCCTGATGGTCCAAGAATGCCGAATGTGATATATAAAGAACTGACATGGTGAAGCTATACTCGATTCTACAGATTATGCTTTAATCTGCGAACCACCAGCCTTTATTATCTCCCCCGTGCGCGTCACAGAACGGTGAAGACCTACACTCTCACCCAGGATAGTTTCAGAAAAAAATTGCGTGAGAAATACTGCGCGTGCACTTTCTTCATGATCAGGCCTGTCTCTAACTGAACCAAGTGCACCGCGGGCAAGAAATCCGCAGCCCGCTGTCAACGCGAACAGACGAAGATACGCACATGCACCGGCTAGGACCCTATCGCGATCGGACAATGCCGTACTAACCACCCAGTCGGTAGCATCGGCAAGATGCTCGACCGCTTCGTTAAGACTATATCCCAACTGACAAAACCTAGGGTCATTTGAAGTGATTGCATCATGCGCGTATCCACGAATCTCTTCAATCAACAGCTGTGCCTCCTTACCATTATCGCGCGCGACTTTACGCAACACAAGATCGATTGCCTGGATACCGTTGGTACCTTCATAGATTGGCAATATCCGGGCATCACGCAGATGCTGGGCTGCTCCAGTTTCTTCCATATAGCCACTACCGCCGTGCACCTGAACACCAGTCGACGCAACATCAACACCAATATCGGTGGCGAATGATTTTGCAATTGGAGTAAGAAGATCAGCTCGTGCATTTGCCGCAGCGCGGGTGTTTTCTTCTTCGCCATGCCGAGATAGATCAAAAGCGACTGCAGCGTTCAGACAAATAGAGCGCGCGGCTGCGGTCAGAGCGCTCATCTTCACCAGCATGCGCTTGACGTCGGGGTGGCGGATGATGGGAACAGACACATTGGACGGATCACCATCGCGCCGGCCTTGGAGTCGGACGTTAGCAAACTCCTGGGCCTGCTGGGTGGCACGCTCGGCAACAGCAACACCCTGGGTGCCTACCATTAGCCGCGCTAGATTCATCATCGTGAACATTGCACCCAACCCCTGATGGGGCTCGCCCACCAAGTAACCAACGGCGCCTAATGTTTCACCATAAGACATGACACAGGTTGGACTGGCATGAATCCCAAGCTTTTCTTCAAGCCGAAGAGCACGTACTTCATTGGCATCCCCAACATTTCCATTCTCATCAACTAGCCGTTTGGGGACCAGAAAAAGTGAGATACCGCGTGTGCCCTCTGGCGCATGCGGTAGACGGGCTAGCACCAGATGGATAATATTTTCAGTCCATTCCTGCTCACCATAAGTGATGTATATTTTCTGACCATGGATTAAATAGGATCCGTCTCCAGCCGGTTCGGCCCGGGATTTTATGGTTGCCAGATCAGAGCCGGACTGAGGTTCGGTGAGATTCATAGTACCGGACCATTCGCCCGAAGTCAGTTTGTCCAAGAACCTGCGTTTGAGATCATCGCTACCATGAGCGGCAAGCGTTGAGGCCGCGCTCTGGGTCAATAACGCAGAAAGAGCAAACGCCATGCTGCCCGAATTGATCATCTCACACACGGCGACATTCACCGAATAGGGAAGTCCTTGTCCGCCATGATCTGGGCTTGCCGAAAGTCCCATCCATCCACCATCAACGAACGCATGATAGGCATCGGCAAATCCAGCAGGCGTCTTGACAACACCATTTTCTAGCCGGGCACCTTCAATATCCCCAACTCGATTTAGCGGAGCGACCACATCATCGGAAAAGCGTGCCGCCTCGCCCAAAACCGCCATCAGGGTATCGGAGCCAAAATCAGCAAACTCCGAGAGTTTTCGCAAAGCAGGAAAATCTGTCGCATATTCAAGAGTAAAGGCAATATCATCAACGGGTGCAGAAAAACTCATTTTTTCACTCTT
>Ga0302127_10001487_pt1 | contig 13948 bp, 15 predicted proteins | sample CB4_SCM_MG_FD_204452 | JGI IMG/M metagenome (GOLD analysis project Ga0302127, IMG submission 204452) | Marine microbial communities from Western Arctic Ocean, Canada - CB4_SCM | ecosystem: Environmental > Aquatic > Marine > Oceanic | place: Canada: Western Arctic Ocean | collected 2017-09-24
AAGTAATTTTTTATTATCCATAGATTTTCCTTTAACATATTTTAATTTGCCATAACAATATTATCTATTATTACTAATTTGATAAGCATTGTCAAGTATATTTATATATTTTAAAATATGCAGTTAAAATATTTGTGTAGTATCTTTGAATTGAAATATTTTTAAGTTTAAAGTTTGGTCATGAATCTTTTAAAGATAAATTATTTTTCAATTTTTGTAGTTGTTTACACATTAATTAATATTCTTATCGGTGTTGTAGTTCGCTCTACAGGATCAGGAGCCGGATGTGGTGTTTCATGGCCTAGTTGCAATGGTGCAATTTTTATATCAGGCTCTGTGCAATCAGAATTAATTGAGTATATTCATAGATTGTCTAGCGGAATTAATCTATTACTAGTTATACTTTTATTTTTAATTATCATAAAATTTTTACGCAATAATCATAATGCTGTTTTATTTTCTGCTCTTTCTGTATGTTTTATTTTTATAGAAGCAGGCATAGGTGCATTTATTGTTTTTTATCAATGGGTTGCAGATAATTCATCTATGGGCAGGGCAATTGTCGTCCCTTTTCATTTGGTAAATACTTTTTTTCTTATGTTTTTTTTGATCGCAACAACATGGATTTTATTTCAAAATAATAGATTAAACCTAAATTTTAAAATCCTATCCTTAAGTCATTGGAAGAAGTTTTTATTTGGTTTTTTATTATTTTTTCTATTAAGTACTAGCGGAGCTACAAGTGCTTTAGCTGACACACTGTTTGAAGCAATTGATTTGAAATCAGAATTATTATCAGATATTTCTGGAAATGCCCATATCTTATCAAGGATAAGGATTTTTCATCCTATTATTGCTATTTGTACAGTTTTCTGGATTACATATTGTTCAAAAAATATTAACCTTATCTATAAAAATAAAATTATGAAAAGATTATACAATTATCTAATATTTTCATTTATTATTGAATTTTGCATTGGCATCTTGAATGTTTTATTATTAGTTCCAATTTTTTTACAAATAGTACATTTATTGATTGCGCATCTAGTATGGACATTTATGGTTATTTTTTTATTAGAAGGAGTAAAAATTGAGTCAAATTAATGTTATTAGTTATTAGTTATTAGTTATTAGTTATTAGTTATTGATATTTTCCATAGATTGTCTACTGGAGGCGCAAAGGCACATTTCATTCCAGCACCAGCTGCTAATGGAACAATAAATTTCATGATTATTTCGTGCTGAGTGATTATTTCGTATTTGAAATTTTTTTCAGTATTTTTTAGTAATTCTTGCATTTTTTGCATTTGCATTGGCAGTTCAAGTTCTGTAAGATTAATAATTTTATCTTCCATTTATATCATCCTACATTAATTTTGTAATAATTTTTGAACCTATATACGATCCTATAAGTAATGATATTGCAAAAAGCCAACCGCTTAATGCTAAAGAAGGTATTGCTGAGAAAAAAGCACCAATTGTACAGCCAATTGCTAAGCCTGCACCATATCCCATTATAACTCCTCCTATTAAAGATTGAGCATATCGCATCTTAGATCTGGAAATACGTAATTTAAATTCATTTGCAATTACTGCACCACTAAACGAACCTATTATGATTCCAGTATTAAGAAAAAAACTGTTATGAGCATAAAATGCACCTTGAACCATTTCTTCAAGAGAGCATCCTGATAGATCTGATAATCCTTTTAGTGGAGGTATTGGATAACCTATTATGTTGCCTGCATAACTTCCCCATCTAGAAATTTCCCCAACAACGCCTAATGGAGCAAATTTTATAAATAAAAGAATATTAATGAATCCTAATGTCGTTGCACCAATGATCGGACTCCATCCGTCTTTAAATATTTTTTTGTATATTGGATACAGAGACTGTAAAAAATTGCTATTTTGAATTTCATTATCTGAACTTTTTATTATTGGGATATTAAATCTAGGTGTAGAAGATTCAATTTTTATAATTAGTAAATAAAAAATAAATATTAATGTGAGACTTATCAAAATAGTTGTCCCATAACCAAAGTGATTTGGCAGCCATATTAGTGGGTCAGTGTTAATTGATAAATCCCACCACCAATTCCATGTTTGATTTAATAGAAATGTTCCAATCGTCACTCCGACAATTGTTACCCAAGACGTTAGGTAGCCTTCTCCCATTCTATATAAGCTACCTGACACGCAACCACCTGCTAGAACCATGCCTATCCCAAATAAAAGCCCCCCAGTAATTGTTGCTAATCCTACTGGTAAAATATGGGCATCATTAGGAATACTGATTCCATTGGGAACAGGGTATATTGTTGACATTATAACAGAAAAACCAATGATTGAAATTCCAAGACCGACTAGAATCCCTTTCATCGTATGGCCTTGCCTCATTAAGAAGATATCTCTAAATCCAGAAGCAAAACATAATCTACTACGTTGTAGCGTAAAACCTGTACTGATGCCAACTAGCCAATATATTGCTAAATCTTGCTTTAAACCTACTGCGAAAAAATAAATAGTCATTAAAAATAAAAGGATAGCTAGTAACTTATATCGATAAGTTAATTTTAGTTTTATAGTCAAATTTTGCATTGTCATGTTCGCTTACTTTATTTTAATAGTGCGTTTATTATTTATTAATTTGATCAGTATTATAAATTTCATAAAGATTTTCTTCTTGACAGCAATATTATAATAATGGGTATTATAAAAGCAATAACTAAAATTCCAAATACAATAAATGCTAACCATGGATTAGTTAACAATGCATCACCAACAAAAACCAATCCTGTAATGGGAATAACCATACCAATAAATGTTGCTAAATTAAATTTTATAAAATTCATTGAAGTAAGACCAGCGCAATAACTGATTAAATCAAAGCTAAATGTAGGAATAAATCTAACAGCAATGATTGCAGAAAATCCAAAATCATTGCTAAATTTATCTATTTGATCAATATTTTTTTGAGAAGTAAATTTTTCTATTGCTGGTCTACCCCATTTTTTTGCTATTAAAAAGGCAATTGCTGCACCAATCTGTGCACCAATTAATGAATATATTGTACCTAAAAATGTTCCAAAGCTTAATCCAGCAGCTATACCGAGCGGAGTTGATGGGATAGGCGATACGACAACTGCTAAAATGACTAATAGAATGTATATAAATGGAGCGTAGTTTTTGTACTCCTGTATCCAAATTTTTATAGATTCTGCTTCAAAATCAAAATAATATGAAAGAATTAAATTAAAAATTCCTGAAAAAATTAATCCAACGAAACAGAAAATAATAAGCAATTTAAGTGTTTCAGTCGTAATGAGATTGTTTAATTGATCTAATATTTTTTTCAATATTTAACCTTAATGTTGATTGCATATAGTTTAAGAAAAATTAGTGTATGTTTCAAATAGCGCAGAGATTAAATAGGCCTTTTTATGCATATAAGCTTTTTTATATCTTTACTTGGTGTATACTTTTTAAATTATTAAATGTTTTATTGGGGAAATTTGTTTAAATCAAATGCTGTCCCGCAACTGTGAATAGGAAAAATCCTAAAGCCAGAACACCAATTTTATATTTATAATCTTTCGTAATGCTGCGAGGACAGTAAGCGATTATGTTCATTTATAGCTGTTTTAATAGAGCTTTTTTAAATATCATAATTTCACAATTATACTCCCGCATTTTATATAATTTATTTTGATGTGAGGATGATTGTGATTCGTATATTTGAAATAAAGAAAAAAAACAGTGTTTCTTTGTTTATTGGGATGCTTCTTGTAACATTATTTACCCTAATTGCTTGTAATAGCATAGAAGATAAAAATCATAACTTTGTAACTAATTATGGAGTTTCATTTAGCGATCAAATGGGAGATAAGTCATTTACTAATTTTCCAAGTCGAATTGCTTCATTTTCTCCAGAAATTACGGAAATAATTTATGCACTAGGTAGTGGAGGGCAAATAGTAGCAATTAATGATTCTTCAGATTATCCTTTAGAAACTGCATTTTTACCCAAACTAGGATTCATGAATATTAACGTAGAGTCGATTATTAAATATGATCCAAATTTAATAATCTTAACTGCAGGTTTCGAAGAAGTGGCACACAAATTAATAGGATTAGGTTATCAAGTAATATTTTTTGATGCACCAAAAAATATTACACAGCTATATGACAACATAATTACAATGGGAAAGATACTTGATAACCATGATGGGAGCGAAGCATTGGTTGCGGATCTTCAATCTCAAATGAATAAAACTTTATTAGAAGTTAGTAAAGTAAAAGTACAAGATAAAAAAACCCTTTTCTTAGAGATTGATCCAATGCTGTATACGGCAAGTGATAATTCTTTCATTGGTAGCTTATTAAAGTTAGCTAATGTTACTAATATTGCTGCATCAGTCGCAGGTAGTTTTCCGCAAGTTTCATTAGAATTTATCATCGATAGTAATCCAGATATAATTTTATTAGCTGATACAGATTTTGGAACTTCTGTCGAAAATGTTTTACAAAGAGATACTTGGAAAAATATAACTGCTGTAAAAAATAAGAATATATATGCTATAGAGGCTGATTGGATTAGTAGAGCTGGGCCACGATTTATATTGGGATTACAACAAATTATCTCTTTAGTATATGAAATTGAATTCGCAGATTAAAATTATGACAATTAACATTAATTTTAAAAGTAAATTTGCTATTACATTAATAATGTGCATATCTTTAATTTCTATAATATTTTTTTCTTTGACTGTTGGGATTGCTGAAATACCAGTATCAATTGTTGCAAGATCAATTATTAATGTAATGCCTTTTATACATTTTGATCTTACAATAAGTAATAATTGGGAACAAATAATTTTTGATATTCGATTACCTCGAATCATTGCAGCAGGCATTGTTGGGGCGGGCTTAAGTTGTGCAGGAGTCACATATCAAGGGGTATTTCGTAATCATCTTGCAGATCCTTATTTATTAGGCATTGCATCTGGCGCAGCGTTAGCAGTGACTATAGCTAATTATTTTGTTCCTCCAAATATATTATTTTCATTTCTTTGGATTCAGCTCTTTGCTTTTTTTGGGGGGTTATTAGTAATCTGCAGCGTATATTTAATGGCATTTATTATTGATAATCGTAATTTTTCTACAATCATATTGACTGGAATTGCACTTTCGTCATTATGTACATCATTAACATTTTTTTTGTTGATGATGCAAAGTACGAGAGGTCTTTCAATACTATCATTTCTTTTTGGTAGTTTTAATACTGCTGATTGGAATGTAGTTATTTATACGGCACCTATTATTATTTTAGGTATTATTTTTCTTATTTTTTTTGGTAGGACATTAAATATTTTGCAAATTGGTCCTGAGGAAGCAAAAACTTTAGGAATTAAAACTCATAAAATGAATATGTTGTTAATCTTTGTTGCTTCAATTATCACTTGTTCAGCAGTTGCCTTAGCAGGAATTATCGGTTTTGTAGGTTTAATAATACCTCATTTATGTAGATTGTTCTTTGGAAATGATTATACAAAATTACTTATGTTTTCTGGATTTATTGGAGCTATGTTTTTAATTTTAGTCGATGATTCTGTACGTACAATTATTGCACCTAGAGAGATACCCATTGGAGCCATGACTGCTTTGGTCGGAAGTCCTTTATTTATTTATTTCTTATTTATTAAAAGTAATGGCCATGATTTATGAATTTTAAAACTAGCTTAGCTATCCAGAATCTTACTTTATATAAAAATAAAATCAAGATATTAGACGATATATCTTTAGAGCTCAAAGAAGGTAATTTAATCAGCATTATAGGACCAACAGGCGCAGGTAAAACATCACTTTTAAGAACAATTTTACAATTTGAAAAAATCAATGATGGGAGTATCAGAATTTTTCAAAAGGATATGAAAAAATTAAAATTAAATGAACTTGCTAAAAATATTTCTTTTGTCCATCAAAGTTCCTTTTTGCCTGTCGGATTACTTGTTAATAAGTACGTGCTTTTTGGTAGAAACCCTCATTTGGGTTTTTTTGATACTGAAAGTAAAATTGATTATAAAATTGTTGAACAAGCTCTTAAAAAAGTCGATAGTTTGCAATTTATTGATCGAGAACTTACTACATTATCAGGCGGAGAACAAAGGTTAATTATAATTGCTCGAGCGATTGCTCAACAAACTCCTATTATGGTCTTGGATGAACCAGCAGCTAATCTTGATTTTGCTCTTAGTGCAAAAATAATGAATATTTTAAAAAATATTGCTGTCAAAGAAAGAAAAACAGTTTTAATTGCAACGCATGATGTAAATAATGCTATAAGATTTAGTGATTATATGTGTTTATTGAAGCATGGTCGTATTATTAAACAAGGAACACCATCTGAAGTTATGAATAATGAAAATATTATGGATTTGTATGGAGCATCTGCACAAATTACTAAGGATATTGATGGCAATACAATTGTGAGCACAAAATATAATTAAACTTGTTGGCTGGAGCGGGAGATGGGAATCGAACCCACGGCCATCTGCTTGGGAAGCAGATGCTCTGCCACTGAGCTACTCCCGCTGGTCGGTTAGTTAATTGTACTTTAGTTCAAGTAACGCACAATGAACTATAGTACAAACTACGTCACTAATGCTTTGAATATATAGCTATGCTATTAGTAGTTAATTAGGAGACTTGAACTGTCTTTTGCTGAATTAAGAGGTGATTAAGTATACATAACATTGTGAAATGCTATTATAATCTAATCACTTTCTAATTAATTATCATTAAACAAAAAACCTATAAGGAACCTTATGTTAGCAAAGCTATTTCCTAAAATTTATGAAGGATGGATAGTCATTTTTTCTCAAGCCATTGTTACTACGTTTGTTGGAGGTGCATTTTTTTATGGATTCGGAGCAGTTTTTAATCCTATTGTTGATGAGTTTGGATGGAGTGTTGCTTTTGTATCTTTTGCATTTGCACTAAGATCTGAAGCAGGTGGCTTAGTAGCTCCTATTATTGGAGTTATGATTGATAATATTGGAGCACGGATAGTAATTCTTGGAGGCATAGTATGCGTTATTAGTGGAGTGCTGTTGATTTCATTTATGAATAGCCAAGTTGAATTTATTATAGCAGTGATTTTAATTGCTTTGGGGATTAGTGCTGCTTCAGGTCCAGTTGGTACCGTGGCAGCCACAACATGGTTTGAAAAAAGACGTGCAAAAGCACTTGCTTTTTTATCTATAGGTGGCGCAGGCGCGGGAATGATGGCCTTGCCTGTAGCATGGCTAGTCGATGAATTTGGGTGGCGTTTAGCATTACGAATTACGGCAATTATTGTTTTTTTTATCGGAAGTTTTTTAGGAACTGCAATCAGACTTAGACCTCTTGATCATCATCAACCATTAGATGGCATTCAAGAGAATAACATAAATGAATTAATGAATAAATCCTATCAAGGCATCAAGGCTAAACAAGCTATTTTTACTCAGGGTTTTATATTTTTATCTTTTGGTTTGATTCTTCTTGGCTTTGGATGGACAGCATTAATTGTTCATCAAATACCATTTTTAGAATCATTAGGTGCTGATAAAACTCTTGCAGGAGGCGTTGTTGTTTTATTTTCTATTTCTTCAATTGTTGGCAGACTAGCTGGTGGTTATTTTGGTGATATATATGAAAAACAAAAAGTATTGGCTGTTGCATTGCTTGTAATGGGATTGGGAATTTTTTCACTAGGATTATGCACTAATCTTTTTCAAGCAATTGTTGTTACATGTCTTGTAGCTCCTGGTTTTGGAGCAACAGCTCCATTGAGACCAGCAATTTTAGCAGATTTCTTTGGAATTCGTTCATTAGGTACTATTGCTGGATTATCACGATTTTTTGTAACCATTGGATCCTTTGGAGGCCCAGTCCTTGTTGGCTATGTAGTTGATGCCACAAACTCATATCAATGGGGCTGGTTTTTTGTTTCTTTCCCTGTTTTTTTAGCTATACCAATCATGCTTTTAGCAAAAAAACCAGAGTTAAATTAAATAATTGGACCTCCTTTATCTATCATTTTGCCTTTTAAATCAATGACTACTGGTCTTTCTTCACAATAACCACCAAATTCACATTTATCAAATTGGAACGCTTGCGTTTCTTTATTAAAATTAATTGCCCAAGAACCAATCAAGTATTGTTTATTATTTGTATCTTCTAAAATATCTTTAAGTGCTTGTAATTCTTTTTCTCCCATTGTTTTTCCTTACTACCTTAAATGAATTAATTTTAAGGAAATTTTATCTGAAGTATTCCTTTAATTTATATTCATAAGTTAGACTACTCATATAAATAATACTAGAGCAGATATTAATTTGGATTGTTTTTAATTATGAATCATAAGTATTCTTTGGGTAATTTTTATGAAGATCTGTATCCAGAATTAGAAATAAATCATGCTACTCCACGGACTGTCACCGAAGGTGATCAATCAATGTATATTGCGTTAACAGCGAGTAGATTTCCCTTGCATTGTGATGCAGAATTTGCGAGATCTATAGGATTTAAACGTGAACTAGTAAATGATTTACTAGTTTTTCATATTGTATTCGGTAATTCTGTACCAGATGTTTCATTAAATGCAATTGCAAATTTAGGATACGCAGATGTGCGTTTTGGTGTATCAGTTTATCCTGGCGACACACTTAGATCAGTAACAAAAGTTCTAGCAAGAAAAGAATCTAGTAAAGGAGATACTGGTGTTGTTTGGGTGAAAACAATAGGATTGAATCAGCACAATGAGGAAGTTTTAAGTTTTATTAGATGGGTTTTAATGGCAAAAAAAGATAAAGATATTAAAATAGAAGATTCAACATTGATTCAAACTCCTAATGAAGTGAAATCCGATCAATTTATTATTCCAAGAGAATTGGATCTAAAAAAATTCACAAGCCGAGCTACTGGAGGTAAGTGGTTTTGGAATGATTATCAAAAAAATGAAAGAATTTTTCATGTTGAAGGAATTGCTATTGAAGAGGCCGAACACCAGATGGCAGCACGATTGTATCAAAATACTGCCAGGGCTCATTTCAATGCATATTCTTTAAAAGATAGTTTATTTGGCAAACGTGTTATCTATGGCGGGCATATAATCTCTGTTGCGAGAGAACTTTCTTTTAATGGATTAGAGAATGCTTTACGTATACTTGCTTGTAATGGGGGCACGCATAGCAATCCAACTTTTGCCGGCGATACTATTTTTTCTTTTACTGACATTATAGAATCCATTGATTTGCCAAGTGATGATTTTGGTGCATTGCGATTAAGATTAATTGCTGTTAAAAACCTTGACCCAATGAAAGAAGAGGTAGATATTAAAATAGAAAAGAATGGAAGAAGCATATATCATCCTTCCGTGGTGTTGGATTTTGATTATACAATTTTGATGCCTAAATAATAATTGTAGAATGAATGGAGCTTTGTTATGGTTTTACCTCAAGAATCATCAGTTATTAATGAAGATCACATTCATCAATTAATTGATGAATGTGATCTTCTATTTGAAAAAATACTTCTTGCAGCATCTGAATTGACTGATCGAGGCAGCAAGATAGATGATTTTCAAGTTTTAACTGAAGACATTGCATATATTGCTACTCAAATTAGAGCAGTAAAAGAAATGAAATTGTTTAACCAAAGAATGTTAGCAGCTAATCAAGACAATGTTCAAAATGTAGAGATGACCTCTTTTTATCTAGCAGTTGTTTTAAAAGCAATGAGAGATTTTGTAACTAATCATTTGCAAATATTGAAATTAAATGCCTCAGACTTTAGTAGGATTATGGGCAATGATTTTTATAGTGCGTATAGTGGATTAACTTCTGAACAAAGGATTCGATCATTGGGAAAAAAGATTATAGATTCAAGAGGGATAAATAACATTAATTTAGAAGATGAAGTAGCAACTTTGACAAGAGAAATGGCAAGAGATTTTGCGGCAAAAGAAGTCAAGCCAATTGCACAAGAAATTCATCGAAACGATCTGTTAGTTCCTGATGATTTAATAAATAAATTTTCAGAGCAAGGTTTTTTTGGCTCTTCTATTCCAGAAGAATATGGTGGAACTGGAATGGGTGATTTGTCAATGGTTATTATTACTGAAGAGTTATCTGCTGCATCACTAGCAGCAGCTGGTTCGCTTGCTACTCGTCCAGAAATTCTATCTAAGGCATTGCTTGCTGGCGGAACTGATGAACAAAAAAAAGAATGGCTGCCTAAGATTGCCAGGGGAGAAACTTTAGTTGCAATTGCTGTAACTGAGCCAGATACTGGTTCAGATGTTAGCTCGTTACAAACTAAGGCAGAACCATCTAACTTAAATGGAATAAAAGGTTGGAAAATTAATGGCTCTAAAGCATGGAGTACTTTTTCAGGAAGAGCCAATGTTTTGGCTTTACTTGCCAGAACAGATGAAGACATAGCAAAAGGTGCAAAAGGTCTATCATTATTTATAGTTCCAAAGGATTCTTTTAATGGGCATACATGGGAATACAAACAAAAATCAGGTGGTTCTATTCAAGGAACTGCAAATCCTACACCTGGTTATAGAGGAATGCATTCCTATACACTTGCCATAGAGGATTTTTGGGTTCCGCATACTAATCTTGTTGGAGAAGATTCAGGCATTAATAAAGGTTTTTATTTACAAATGGGTGGTTTTGCTGTTGGCAGATTGCAGACAGGAGGCCGAGCGATTGGAGTTGCACAGGCAGCTTTAGAGAAAGCATGTAATTACGTAAGTGATCGATCTCAATTTAAAAATAAGTTATCTGAATATCAATTAACTCAATATAAAATTGGAAGCATGGCAACTTCTATTGCAGCAGGAAGACATCTTACATATGCTGCTGCAAAAACATTTCATACGCGCTCAATTGAAGCGGCTATGTGTAAATTATTAACATGTGATATTGCTGGAGAAGTCACGCGTGAAGCATTATTATTACATGGTGGATGGGGGTTTTCTGAAGAAGATCCAATATCGAGATATACAATCGATGCACTTGTTTTACCAATATTCGAAGGCGTTAAACCCATTTTAGAGCTTAAAGTTATTGGCAGAGAACTTCTTTCAAAAAAATAATATTGGATATAAATTGAAAATTGCAATTGCTTCAGATCATGCAGGTTTTAAATATAAGCAAATTGTCATGCTTTATCTCAAAAATAAAAAAATAGAAGTTATTGATTTTGGGACTAATTCAGAAGTAGTCGTCGATTATCCAACTTATATTAAACCTGCTGTCATGGCTGTTTCTCAGGGAAAAGTAGATAGAGCTGTCATATTTGGTGGCTCAGGTAATGGCGAAGCAATGGTTGCTAATAGAATTAAAGGTATTAGATGTGCTGTGAGTTGGAATGTTTTATCAGCAGAATACGCTAGAAAACACAATGATGCCAATGTTCTTTCAATAGGTGAAAGATTGACTTCATCAGATGATCTTCCAAATATCATTGATGCATGGCTCTCTACTGAATTTGAAGGAGGAAGACATATTAGAAGAATAGAAATGATTGACTTTGAAACATAAATTTTAATATAATTTTTTAATAATTATTGAATCATCTTTAACAATATTTATACATAAATCGCATAAGGTGCATTCATCAAGAAACTCTTCTTTAGTATTAAGTTCATTATCTTTTAGTTCAAAAATATCAACCGGACATACTTCAATTATTTTTTTAGCTAGTTCTTTATTTTTTTTAATTTTATCCTGGATAATTACATTTATAAACATACCATTTGGCATTTAATTCACCTAACTTATTAATTCTTTTAATTTCATTGGTATCTCTTCAATTCGCTCGACTACTGTAATGCCTGCTTCTTGCATTCTAATAATCTTTTCTTCAGTTGTATCTGCTTTGCCTTCTACAATTGTGCCAGCATGACCGAAGCGCATACCTGGCATAGCATCCATGAATTTGCCTGCCATAAATGCAACAATAGGTAGCTTTCTATTTGATTTTTTTACGTATTCTGCTAATAAAATTTCGGCTCGACCTCCAGGCTCTGAATAAATTGCTATACCTTTTGTATCATTATCTTGATCGAATAATGGCATTAATTCTGCGTAAGAAGAACCTATAATTACATCTCCGCCAATTGAAATAGCTGTACTGACGCCTAAGCCAGAAGAAGATAAACTGTTAGCAATTTCTACTGTCATTCCTCCAGATCTAGACATTATACCAATATTTCCAGGGACAAATGCCCTTTTAGTTGCTTCTGCAGATCCTCCAATGCCTCCCATTTTTGATTTACCAGGACTAATTATACCTAAGCAATTTGGTCCAATAATTCGAGCATTTTGTTGTTGAGCAAATTCTACGAATTGAGCGACTTGTTTTCGAGGAATTCTTTCAGTGACTACAACGATGAGCTTTATCCCAGCATCAAGAGCTTCCATGACTGCATCTGTTGTAAATGCAGGCGGAACAACAATGATAGATCCATCAATTTTTTGATTATCCGTAAAAGCTTTTACAGTATCTTCAACAGGCACACCATGTACTTCCCTTCCTTTTTTTCCGGGAGTTACTCCTCCAACAAGCTTTGAACCGTAGTCAATTAATTCTTTCGCCATTGTAACTGCTTCTCTGCCAGTTATACCTTGTATTATAAATTTTGACCCTTCATCGATAAGAATGGACATCTATTGTTCCTCTTGCATTTTTTTAACTGATATATTGGCCGCTTCGTACATTGAGACTGTTCTATCAACATATTCTACTTCATATTTATTAAGTATTTTAAATCCTTCTTCTTCCCATGATCCAGGTATTCTAAAAATAGTTATTTTATCTTTTGGCTTAAAACCAGCCTCTATCACTCCTTTAATGACACCTCTTGCTACGATATCTACTCGTGTATTTGAAACAACATTCATCATAACAGCGATTTTTTCTACTCCTGGTTTTGATACGATTAGTTTTGTGAGCTCAGCTGTTTTTTTTACTGATGGGTTGCCGCCAATTTCACAATAATTAGCTGGCTTTCCTCCTGCATTTGTGACAGCATCAAATAATGTTAGAGAACCACCTCCTGCACCAATAATAAGTCCGAGGTTTCCACTAAATTCAGTTACATTTCCTGCAACTCCTCTGGTGTCCTGTGCATCGACAGCTGCTCCATCAATTTCAAATTGAGTTGGTGGTCTCGACTGCCTAGTATCTTCTTTATTGATATTTAATTCAGTCAATAAGTCTTGATGATAATTCCTAGCCTCTGCCTCCATGTCCATGTGTCCATCAAGCGCTATAAAAGAACCGTCATTTAATTTAGCTATTGGGTTTATTTCAGCTAATGTTAAATCATATTTATTAAAAATATCTATTAAACCTTTTAACATGCGTGAAAGAGAATTGAGATCTTTTCCTGTAATTCCAACATTTGAAACTGCAATTTTTGCACTATAATCATATATTGGCTTTAAATTTGATAAATGAGTTCTTGAAACATGAGAAGGATATTTTTCTGCTACTTCTTCGATGTCAATGCCACCCATGTCACTAAAAATTAACACTGGTTTTTTTTCAACTCCATCCCAAGTTATTGCAGCATAATATTCTTGAGAAATACCTGATTTAGGTTCGACAATTACGCATACTGGTTTAAGATTATTTATTGTTAATGCAAGTATTTCTTCAGTATATTTTTTTGTTGTCTCGTAATTTGCAGAGAATTTAACTCCGCCAGCTTTCATTCTTCCTCCAGAAAGTACTTGAGATTTAATAACAACTTCGCAATTTAATTCTTTATGAATTTTCATTGCATCATCAGGATTAGTGGCTATCCCTCCTGATGGGATAGTAATATTAAATTTTTTTAGAACTTGCTTTGACTCATATTCATAAAATCGCATAAATACTCTTTAAA
>Ga0302127_10001492_pt1 | contig 13922 bp, 12 predicted proteins | sample CB4_SCM_MG_FD_204452 | JGI IMG/M metagenome (GOLD analysis project Ga0302127, IMG submission 204452) | Marine microbial communities from Western Arctic Ocean, Canada - CB4_SCM | ecosystem: Environmental > Aquatic > Marine > Oceanic | place: Canada: Western Arctic Ocean | collected 2017-09-24
GAGACGCAGAAGCATGCGGCGCTTCTCGAGTTCTTCCCAGTCGACAAACGCCGTGCGCGAGTGGAGCGTGGTGTAGTTGTTGATGAAACTCGCGCAGCCCGGTTCCAGATGGAAACGAAACTGGATGTCTTCGCGCTCGGCAATGTCGCCGAACAGGGTCAACGCTTCGGCCTGCTCATCGGTCAGAGCCACGCCGGTTTCCTCGACCGCCATATGGATGAATTCGCGCAGGAAGATGCAGGAGAGATAGCCGTCTTTAAGCCCAAAGACGGGCACGGGGTAATCCGTCACGACACCCTGGTCGGGTGGCTGCTCGCCGAACCAGTGATAGGTGTAACCTTCGAACAGGGCTTTGAGCAGGTCGGGACGGGTGGACGCAATCTCGTTGTAGATGGCGACCGAACTTGCCAGACGGCTCTGGCCGCCTGACTCGGCCTGGCGGATGCAGAGCAGGCCGACAATGTCGTCGCTGTCGGTGTGGAGATGGAGCTCCTTGGCGCTGCGATAGCCGCGCTCCTGGGTGCCGGGCTTGGAAACATCGGTGACATAACCCAGCCGGTCGCCCATGGGGCTTTGGCTCACACTGCGACCGAAATAGGTGCCAAGTGCCCAGTAGGCCAGCGCCAGTTCCTCGTCGCTCATTTCGTCGATGGGCCAGCCGTGGATCAGCAACAGGCCACGCCCTTCCATCAGTTCATGGCGCAGATCCGCCAGGTCACCCTCGATCTCGGGCATGGCGGTTTCGCCAAGGGTGAGTTCCTGCAGGCCGCGCCCGGACGCCCCGGCGCGCGCAACAACGCTGCGCAAGGCGTCGACATGGCGCTCGCCCATATCGAAGGAGACATCATCGGGGCTGGCAAAATCACTCGCCTTCCAGGCTGAGGGATGGTCGATGAGGTCGCTGAAAATCTCGGTCATGAAGGCCTCCTGTCTGGCCTGTAGATGGGGGGTGGCAGAGAAAACTCCGGTTCAACCCCATGCAAAGTAGATCTTGTGTTCGCCTCTGCCGGGACACGCAAGCGATGGTATGGCGTTCTGGCGCAAGGCATCGATACCTCGCCTTATGCCACATCAGCAGCGATCAACCCGGCGTCTGAGCCATCAAGTTCACAGTCAATCTGCGGCCATTGCAAGCGCGATCATTGTGCCGCGCGTGCTGAAGGAACCAAAGGGAAAAGGATTGGCACGCAGAGACGCAGAGGCGCAGAGAAACAAAAAGCTCGAAAGTGCATGCGGAGACACCGAGGGCGGCTGAAATGGAGGGAGGTGTCAGTGCCTGAGGCGTGAAGGTTTCAGTTGGGTCGCTCTGCGATCCGATTCTTCTTCCGGGACCAACGTCAATGCGTTGGCATGGCACAAGCTCACTCTGTCCGTTTTGGTTTGTTTCTCTGCGGCTCTGCGCCTCTGCGTGACACTTACTTTTTTGGTTTCCCGGGCCATCAAGCTGCGCAAAGGAAAAAAAAAGGGACTCACGCGGAGCCGCGGAGGACGCGGAGAAGGTTCGATGGGGTCTCCAGACTTGCGCAGGGTGTCGAATGGGTCTGATTTTTTGGATCGCATTGCGATCCCGAACAACTGTCCTGAGGATGAGCCAACACTCGGAAGCTTGCGCTAAAACTCCGCATCCTCCGCGGCTCCGCGTGCAAAATCCTTCCTAGTGTTTTTGTGCTGATAACACCATGAGCGCGGGACGTGCGGCTTTCGGTATGGATGGCCCCATCAAGTGGGGCCATGACGGGGAAAGAGAGAGCGGTGTGTTCTCAGCTGGCCAGGGACGGGTCCTTGTAGGCGCGGGTCAGGGCGTCTTCGTACAGGGCGACGCCGGGGTGGCGCGGACGTGGGGGTTGGCTGGCGTACCACAGGCGATAAAGCAGGCGGCTCTCGGCCGGGCTGTCGGAGCGCTCGAAGGCGGTGCGGGCGTGCATCATGGAGAGGTTGTCGAAGATGAGTGCGTGGCCGGGTTCCATGCGGAACTCCAACGCGATACCGGGACGGTTGGCGACCTGGCTTACGAGCTCGATGGCTTCGATCTCATCCTTGGTAAGGACGCGCTCCATGGCTTCGGCAGCCGCGAGCATGAAAGACTGGATGTAGACGCCCTGGACGCGGCCTTTGTGTTCGACCAGTACGGGTACGTTGAAATCACTCACGGGGCCTGAGGCTTCGGGCGGGCCTTCCTCGAACCAGGCATAGGGGAAGCCACGGTTGAGCAGGGCCAGTGCCTCGGGGGCTTCCTCGGCGATGATCTCGCGCAGGGCGCCCTGGCTCACCAGACGGCTTTCGCCGCCGGCGGGCCCCTGACGCACGCAGAGCAGGGCGACGGTATCGGCGTGGTCGGTGTGGAAGTTGAGTTCCTTGGTTTTGGTGTAACCGCGCCAGTCGCGGCCATCATCGACATATTCGACCCGGCCCATCAGCTCGCCCCAGCCGCTTTGTGAACGCAGGCGCCCCAACGGTGCGGTCGCCAGGTGCCATGCGAGTGCTGTTTCCTCTTCGTTAAGCTCCTCGACCGGCATGCCCTTGAGCACCACAAGACCGCTTTCCTGTGTGACTTCCCGGATGATCTTTCGCATCGTGCCGCGCAGCTCCGGCAGGCCGATGTCGCGACCCCACAGATCGGCGATGGTCATGCCGCGTGCCGCCATGCGTCGGGCGCCAGCAATGATGGCGTCACGTTCCTTGTCGCTCAGCGTCACGGCAAAGCTGTCAGGGCCGTCCACCGCCTGGGCCGTCCAGGCGCTGTTCTGGGAGATTGCGGCCATGGTCATACCTTGCTGTTCATCGCGGTGTGGGGTTTGCGATCGCCGTGATCCCAGGCACCGTACCAGGCTTCTATATGGGGTAGGAGCTCCTGGGCAAGCGCGTGGTCTTCCCCCGGGAAGGGCTGGGCGGCCATGGCGTCCCCCAGTTCTGCGGTGGCAGCATCGAGATCAAAGCGGGTCGGTTTGCGGTTCCGCAGGACCCATTCGCCTGCGATCATGACATCACGGACGTCACCGGCTTTGGCCTTGTAGATAGCCAGATCGCGGCCTGATACCTCCGGTGCGATCCAGGGCGTGCTGGCCTGGGTCATGTCGAGCAGCACCAGGTCGGCGGCGTAACCGGGTGCCAGACGGCCCAGGGTGGTTTCCTTGCGCAGCAGCTTGGCGCCGCCCTGTGTGGCGCAGCGCAGGATGTCGGCGGGTTCGGGTGCTGCCTCATGATAGGTCGGCGTGCGTGCCAGCCGCAGGGCCAGGCGCATTTTGGCAAACATGTCCTCGTCATCGTTGATCGTGGTGGAATCCATGCCGATGGCGGTGGTCACGCCTGCTTCCAGGAAGGCATTGAGCGGTGCAATGCCCGCGCGCAGGCGCAGGTTGCTCGACGGGTTGTGGCTGACCGCCGTGCCGGTCCCGGCCATGACGGCGATTTCGGCATCGGTCATCCAGACGCCGTGGGCAATCGAGAAACGCGGGCCAGTGAGGCCCAGATCATGGAGGTGGAGCAGCATGGGCCGTCCGGTGAATTTCGGCCCCTGGAGTTTTTCGTAGAAGGATTCTGAGACATGGGTCTGGATCAGGGCGTCGTGACGTTCGGCGGCCTCGGCGATTTTTGTGAAGAAGCCGTCCGTGATCCAGGGCGGACCGGCAGGGCCATAGATGACATCGATGCGGTCGTGTTCCCGCCAAGTGCCGATCAGGTCGTCCATGATGGCGAGATACTGATCGGGTTGAATGTGATCGGGCCCGGGCATCGAACGTGCACGGGCACGGCGGCTAAGCTCGTCGGGCAGGAGGGCCAGAAAGTCTTCGTCGCAGGTGCCGGGACCGACACCCAGATACCCCTGGTCCTTGATGCCGGGCCCAAAGGCGCAGCGGATACCGACCTCGTCATAGGCGGCAAGAGCGGTGGCGCAATCTTGGGCTACGGCATTTTCGTCGCCCATGGGTGAATAGAGATCCACCACGGAGGTGACGCCGCTTTGGAGCAAGCGGGTGGCGCTGAACAGGATATCGAAGCGCGTGGGGCTGGGGCGCATGAGCCAGAGGGCTTTCAGCCAGCTTTCCAGCAACATGTCGGGCCCGCCGTGCTGGACATGGCTACCAGCGCCGCTGTGATGGTGCGCGTTGATGAGTCCGGGCAAAACGGCCATGTGGTCGCCGCCGGTGATCTCGGCTTCGGGATGTGCTGCGCTGAGATCGGCAAAGCTGCCGACAGCGGTGATCTTGCCGTTCTCGACCGCTACGGCGCCGTCGTTGATCACATCGCCATCAGCATCAGGGATCACCCATTTGCCGCGCACCAGAACCGTCATTGCGATCACTCCCGAGTCGTTGGGAACAAGGGTAACAGGAAAGGATGTTCACGCAGAGACGCAGAGACGCAGAGGCGCAGAGAAACAAGGGAACCAGAAAGCGGACTCACGCGGAGCCGCGGAGGGCGCGGAGAAACAAGGAAACAAGGAAACAAGGAAACAAGGAAACAAGGAAGGGGATCACCTGTTGGGTCTTGGTGCCCTGCAGGAATTCTCCGAGCGGTTTCCTTGTTTGTTATCGGGCCGCCCTGCGGCCCAGGCAATGTTCGCCTCCAAGCCAGGAACTCAGCACTGGCGCGTGGTTCGGCAACTTCTGTGTCATCCACTCCATGGTTTTTCCTTTCTTGTTTCTCTGCGCCTCTGCGCCTCTGCGTGAATCCTCCTTTTTGTTTTCTCACTTGTTTCTCCGCGTCCTCCGCGGCTCCGCGTGAGTCATTCTCTTGTTCGGGCTCCGTCGCGCGAAACAGTTGTTTGCTTGCGCTGCCATCCTTTGAAACACTCAGCCCCGGACACATTAGGGAGAGAGCCATGGGCGCGTTTGATTATCCAGACTGGGATACCTTCATGAAGACCAGCTTTGCGGCGGGCAGGGATTTTCCCCTGATCGCGCCGGAAACGCCGAGTTTCATGTCTCAGCCCGTCGCAAAAACGGCGGCGGATCTGGAAGGCGCTGATGTCGTCATCATCGGCGCGCCTTATGTTGCAGCCGAGGACGGCAAGTATGCCGGGGTGCCCATGGAGGACTGGATCGCCGCGCCCAAGCGTGTGCGCCAGCAATCGGCGCGTTACCCCAGCGGTTACATTCAGGACTTCGATCTCGATCTCTTCGAACACATCAAGATGGTCGATTACGGGGATGCCGATATTCCGATTGAAGTGATGAGCAACCAGACGCCCGAGCTGATCCTGAAAGCCCAGGCTGCGGTGGAGTCCAAGTGTAACGACGCCATCAAGGCCGGTGCCGTGCCCGTGGTGATCGGCCAGAACAGCCCGTGCGGCAGCTTTGCCATCGCCAAGGCGTGTTCGGAAAATGTCGACGGCATGGTCGGCTGTGTCAGCCTGGACACACACTGGGACGCGCATCACCTGGACCACCTGACCGGTGACCCGCGCATTGCCGGAGCCTCGTCGTGGAAACACAAGATGTACGAGCTTCTGGAGAACATGCACCCGCGCCATCTGGTCGAAATCGGCGAGCGTGGCATGCTCGAAGACAAGGACATCATCCGCCGTTACCTCAAAGACGGCGCGCGGTTCATCAGCTCATGGGAACTGCGAAGCGGCCTGGGCATCGAAGGCTGCGTCAAGGAACTGGACCGCGCCTGGGACGGGACCAAGGGCGTCTATGCCCATTTCGACATGGACGTCATGGGCGGTGCCGGACCCGCACCGGGCGATATTCTGGGCGAGCTGGTCGAACCCATCGCCTTGACCGATTACGAGTGCATTCGTCTGGCCCATGAAGTGGGACGGCGCGGCCTGACCGGGTTCAGCTTCATCTGTATCCCGCCGGGCAGTGCCGCGGTCTATCGCGTGATCGTCTCGATCATCGTCTACATGGCCGCAGGACTGGCGTTGAAAAAGCTGGGCAAGGGCCACGGCTGAGGGGGGAACTCCACTCCCCCCATTTCCGTCATGCCCCGGCTTGACCGGGGTATCCACGCCGAAACCGTTGCACCACATTCCGCCGGAGCGGGTGGCGTGACAAACGGTATGGATGGCCCCATCAAGTGGGGCCATGACGGATTGAGAGGATGCGCAGGTGGCGGTTAACGCCGCCATTGCGTTGTCGTAAGGTCCCCTGGCAACAAACCTGACGAGCTCTGACCATGCCCCAGACGATCCCGCCCAAGCCGACCCGTGCCGAGCAACTTCTGCCCAAGGAATGTTACTTCTCGGATGCGTGGTTCGAGCGTGAACATCAGGAGCTGTTCAGCCGGTCGTGGACCTTTGCCTGCGTGGTGCAGGACATCCCCAATGCGGGTGACTACAAGGCGGTGCAGATCAACCGCTATGCCATGTTCGTGGTGCGCACCAGGGACGGCTCGATCCGGGCCTATCACAACACCTGCCGGCATCGCGGCACGACGATCTTCGAGAAGGATGGCAACTGCCGCCACGGTATCGTGTGCCCCTATCATGCCTGGACCTACAACGTGGATGACGGCTCCCTGCGCGGGCTGCCCAAGAAGGATCTGGCCTTCCCCGGCTTGAAGATGGAGGAGCTCAGCCTGCACAAGGGCAGCATCGGCGTGATCGGTGATCTCATCTTCGTCAATCCCCAGGAGCTGCCGGAGGATGATTTCGAGATGTGGCTGGGCGGCATGAAGGACACGCACATGTGGCCCCATTCGCTCGACGGGCTCTCGGAGAAACGCCCGGTACGTTATGACTTCGGGGCCAACTGGAAGGCGTTCTGCGAGAACGCCATGGACGGTTATCACCTGAGTTATCTGCACGACAAGACGCTGATGGGTCCCGATATCGAGGACCAGCGCTGGGACGCGGTCGGGCGTCACTGGGTGACCTTCGCCAACCCCGAAAGCGATGCGCGCATGGACAGCCACTTCACGCGCATCCCCGGCGTCGATACCAGCAAACCCTATCCCGTGGTCTACCAGTTCTTCCCCAATTCGGGCGTGCTCTCCTCCCCGATCTTCTTCTCGGCCTACACCATCGTGCCGGTGGGCCCTGAGCAGTGTTACCTGGAATTGCGTACCTGGATGATGCCGCGCGAGAAACAGGACCCGGCGAAGAAATCCGCCAAGCCGTCGTCGACCTCGGGCCACGGCTACATCATGGATGACGGCAAGCGCTACATCTCGATCGATACGCTGTCGTGCCATGCCATGGAAACGCTCGACTTCCAGATCGAGGACATGTGGGTGTGCGAACAGCAGCAAAAGGCGCTGCACTCGCCCATGATGTCAGTCGGCCCCATGGCCGATGTCGGCGAGACCGCCCTGACCTGGTTCCAGGCTAATATCCTCGATTACGTCCCGCTCGAGGGGTCGGCCGTGAAAATGGCGTCGGAATGATCTTTGGTGTTCTGGCGCTGGTTTGCGCGTCGTTGTTTGCCGGTGCCGCGATCTACATCAACATCGCCGAGCAACCCGCACGGTTGTTGCTCGACGACAGCGCGCTGCTGACCCAATGGAAGCCGTCCTACAAGCGCGGTTTTACGATGCAGGCGTCGCTTGCCGTGATCGGTGGGCTCTTGGGTATCACAGCCTTCTTCACAATCGGCGGCTGGCTCTGGCTCGCAGGCGCGATTCTTCTGCTGGCAAACTGGCCCTTTACCCTGATTGCCATCAAGCCGCTCAACAACAAGCTGATGGCGATTGATCCGGGCGATGCCGATGCAAGCAGTCGAAGCCAGATCAAGGTCTGGGCCAGACTCCACGCCGTCAGAAGCGCTCTGGGCGCCGCATCCGCGCTGGTCTTCGTGCTTGCGCTTGTGGCCTGACAACCTTATCGGGTCGTCATGACCAAAAGCTCTCTCAACATCGATGCCGAACGCCCCGACCAGCCTGACGTGGTGGCCATGTTGCAGGCGAGCGATGCCTATATGGACGGGCTGTACCCGCCCGAAAACAACTACATGCTCGATGTGGCCGATCTCATGGTGCCTGAGATCACGTTCCTGGTCGCGCGCCGCGATGGTGAGGCTCTGGGCTGTGCGGCCCTGGCCAGGCGTGAGGGTTACGCCGAGATCAAGCGCATGTGGGTGACCCCGCAAGCGCGTGGCCTGAAACTGGGCCGGCGCCTGATTGAGGCACTCGAGGACCATGCGCGGGCTGAGGCCATTCCCGCCCTGATGCTCGAAGCCGGCGACCAACAGCCCGAAGCACTGGGCCTCTACTATTCCGCCGGGTTCAAACTCTGCCCCGCCTTCGGTGGCTACCCCGAAGGCGCGCCGAGCGTCTTCATGGAGAAGAGGCTGACCTGAACCTTCCTTGTCGTGTCACCCCGGACGACGCAGAGCGGCGATCCGGGGCCTCGCGCGTTCGGCGCCTGCCTGTTGAGGTCCCGGCTCTCCGCTGCGCTGCGGCCGGGATGACACGGTGGGGCTAAAGCGTCACCGCCAGCTTGCGGGCTTCGTAGAAGGCCATGCTGGCGGTGCGGGCCGAGACGGTGTCGCCGATGGCGTGGAGGTCGATGCCGTCGGCAGCGAGTTCGGCGGTCAGCGCGTCTTCGGGCGTGTTGGTGGTGGCCAGCACGAGGGTGTCGAAGTCGCGGGTTTCCTTGTCGCTGGTATAGAGGTTCAGCAGTTGCGCGGTGTTGCCGTTCCACGAAAGCAGCGCGTGGGCGGTCATGACCTCGACGCCGGTTTTCATGAAACGCTCGCGCATGGTTTCGCCCGCCTGGCTGTTGTCGAGTGCGGCGCAGGGGGTTTCGGCAGCGGTGACCACGACGACCTCGTGACGTTGCAAGGCCAGGTGCTGGGCGGTGCCGCTGGCGGGCCACCAGCCGTTGATGTCATCAAGCAGCAGGACACGGTTGCCGGGCACGACAGACCCGTCGAGCACATCATGCACGGTGCAGACGTTCTCCTGATCGACTCCGGGCAGGTTGTCGATATGGGGCAGGATGCGCTGGAAGCCGGTGCGTGACGGGACCGAACCGGTGGCCAGCACGACGGTGTCGGCGCCCATGTCGCGGATGCCGTCGGCATCAAGCTCGGTGCGCAGCAGGACACGGACCTGGAGCTTTTCGAGCTGACCCTGATACCAGGTCAGAAACTGGCCGATCTCGCCGCGTTCGGGCTGGCCAGCAGCGAGGCGGAACTGTCCGCCCAGCTCGTCTGTTTTCTCGACCAGCGTGACGCGGTGGCCGCGTTCGGCTGCGACGCGCGCGGTTTCCAGACCGGCAGGGCCACCGCCGACGACCAGCACGTGTTTGGGATCTTCGGTCGCGGGCGGACGATCACCACCCCATTCGGTCTCGCGACTGACTGACGGATTGATCAGGCAGGAGATGTGGTAATCGCGCATACGCCGACCGATGCAGAGCTGGTTGCACGAAATGCAGGGGCGCACATCCTCAGGGCGTCCCTCGCGTGCCTTGTTGACCAGATGGGGATCGGCGATCTGGCCCCTCACGATGGAGACCAGGTCGGATTTACCTTCTGCCAGGACCTGTTCGGCATTGGCCGGTGTTTTGACGCGCGCTTCGGCGGTGACCAGCGCGTGTTTGGTGACTTCCTTGAACTTCGCCGCATCGGGCGGGCCAAGCATCATGTCGAAATGGATGCCGGGCACGATCTTGTTGAACTGGTTGAGGTAGCTGCCCTGCCCGACGCTGAAGTAATCAACCAGGCCGCGCTCATCGAGCCACTGGACGATCTCCTGCTTGTCCTCGATCGAGAGGCCGCCGGGATATGGCTCTGCGCCCGAGATCGTCATGCCGACAATGAAGTCCTGCCCACAGGCCTTGCGGATGCGGGTGGCGATTTCACTGGAGAAGCGGATGCGGTTTTCCAGGCTTCCGCCCCACTGGTCGGTGCGCCGGTTGGTGATGGGCGACCAGAACTGATCGAGCAGGCAGTTGTAGCCGGCGAAAAGATCGATACCGTCGAAGCCGCCCTTCTGGTCGCGTACGGCCTGGGCCACAAAAGCCTCGATCAGTTCCTCGATCTCGCCTTGCGTCATGGTATGGCTGCCCCAGGGGTCGTGCATGCTGGGGCGGCCCGACGGCGACCAGTAGGGTGTCCAGGAATTGTCCTGATCGCCATGGCCACCGACATGATAGATCTGGTGGCACATGACCGTGCCGTGGCTGTGGCATTCGTCGGTGATCTTCTTGAAATAGGGAATGACGCTGTCGTCGTGGCGGAGGTTGCCGCGTGTCAGAACAGCAGTGTCATGGGGCGGTGTCGGCTCGACCACGATCATGGCCGCGCCACCGCGCGCGCGTTCGCGATAGTAGCCGAAATGCCGGTCGGTCGGCAGACCGTCCTCGGCCATGTTGGCGGTATGGGCGCCAAACACGACACGGCATTTCAGCTCATGCCCGTTCAGCTTCACGGGTGAGAAGAGATGTGGAAACTGCGGATGGTCGGCCATGGCTTTACCCCCTTGGATCTGATGGAAGCTTAGAGCGGAACGAGGCGGCGTGGAATTGGTGTCGTTGCAGGCCGCATGGGCCCGTGCATGGATCATCGAATCAAGTTCGATGATGACTCCAGTTTTTTTGGGGAATCGCTGCTTTCAACACCCCCAGAGTCATCGTCGGACTTGATCCGACGATCCATCAAGAGAGGGCTTTGAAGTTTTCCATCGCTTCGACCAGGGCGAGGCGGATGTTGCGGTCGAAGCAGGAATGACCGGCATCGGGAATAGATTGGTAGCGGGCGCGTGGCCAAAGCTTGTGGAGATCCCATGCGTGGGAGGGCGGGCAGTTGAAGTCTTCCTCGCCGTGAATGATGACGCCGGGAATGTCGGCCAGGCGCTGGGCGTTGTCGCGCAGGCTGCCGGGTGCAAGGAACATGTGGTTGGCGAGATAGGCCATGGAGAGCTGGCCGCCGGCGACCTCAACCTCGGGGGATTCTTCATCTCCGTCTTCCCCTCCCAGGCCTGGGTCGGGGTGACGGGTGCGGCCAAGGATGCCTGACTGCTCCATCCAGCCCCGGATGACAGGCCTATGGATGGCGGGGTCGGGATCGAGCATCCGTCGTTCCAGGGCGCCATCGAGATCGTCACGCTCGTCCTGGGGTATGGCGGCAACCAGCAGTTCCCATGCCTGGGGATGCACGGATCGGGATTCGTGGAAGCCCCAGCGCAGGTAGTCTGCCGGGTCAATCATGATACCGCGCAGAACCAGCGCCATGGTGCGTTCGGGATGGGCTTGCCCATAGGCCAGCCCCAGTGCGCTGCCCCAGGAACCGCCAAAGACGATCCAGCGTTCGATGCCGAACAGCTCGCGGAGTGATTCGATATCGGCGATGAGGTGCGGGGTCGTGTTGTCTCTGAGCTCGCCCAGGGGCGTCGAGCGCCAGCTCCCGCGCTGGTCGAACGCGATGACGCGGTAATGGTCGGGATCAAAGAACCGCCTGGAGTGGGGCGACCAGGGTGAACCCGGCCCACCATGCAGGAAAACGACCGGTATGCCGTCGGGCTTGCCGCTTTGCTCGACATGGAGCGTGTGGCGATCATCCACCGCGACGCGTCTGACATCGAAGGGTTCGATGGGCGGATAAAGGTCGCGTGTCTTCATTACTCCGGTAGGTCCTCCTGCTCATCCGCCGCCTTCTGGCGTTCGCGGTAACGGTGCATAAACGAACCGGCAAGAATGCCGCTTGGCAGGGCCACCACGCCCAGGGCCAGCAGCATGAGGAAACCGGCCAGAACCTTGCCCAGATTGGTGATCGGCACGACTTCGCCATAACCGACCGTGGCCATGGTGACGACGCTCCACCACATCGCCTCGGGAATGCTGCCGAACCCGTCAGGCTGGGCATGCCGTTCGGCGAGGTAAAGCGCGACCGAGCCCACATACCAAAGGACGACGGCGACCGAGACCGCAGTGGCGAGTTCCTTGCCGCTTTCCCTGACCGCTTCAAAGATCAGATCGACGCCCGACATGTAGCGGGTCACCTTGAAGATGCGAACCACGCGCAGGGTTCTGAACCAGGTCGGCGGCGGCATGCCAAGCAGAATGAAAACAAGTTCGGGCGCAAAGGCCAGCAGATCGATGATCACCAGAGCCCAGTTGTGGCGCAGGTAAAGCAGGTGGCCGCGAACCCCGCGATACTCCTCGGCATGACCTGCCGCGAACAGGCGCGCGAAAAACTCGGCAGCGAACACGGACAGAATGATGAAGGTGAGAGGTTTGAGCAGGAACGTGTCATGAAACTGGTAATTGGGATCGGATTCCAGCGTGAACATCAGCAAGCTCACCAGAATCACGGTCACGATCAGGCAATTTGCACTGCTCAAGGTGCCGTGCTCGGGTTTATAGGGCCCAAGTTGCTGGTAGGCGAAGGCGCGCAGACGTTTGTACATCAGGTGTCTTCCGAACGGTCAGGGCCGGAACTTGCGTTATGCTGCATGGCGTTGGCAAGTGCCGGGTGAAAAGGCAGGATAGGGTAACGTGCCGCAGGTTTACACGGTTCCTCTGCTGGCCGACCGGAACGCTACTCATGCCTGAATTTCTTGTCGAACATCGCGACGGCCGCATCTTTCCCGCCGAGGCCGAGACAGCCGCTGATGCGCTGACCCATGTCGCAAACCAACGCCGTCTTCATCCGGCCTATCTGCGATCGATGCTTCGTCCGCGCGTCGAGCACGAATGGGGTATCCCGTTTTTCCTGTGCCTGCTTGCCGGCTTCACCCTGATGGGTGTGGTCCTGATCGTGATTTGATGAGCAGACCTCTTTGTTGGCCGGACCTCTTTAATGGGTAGGCCCCGTTCCTTTGACAAGGCTGTTGTCCTTGAAACCATGATGGACCTGTTCTGGAACCGTGGTTTCGACGGTGTTTCCATGCACGCCATGGTCGTTGAAACCGGCGTCAAGAAAGCCAGCCTTTATGCCGCATTCGGCAACAAACAGCAGATGTATCTTGAAGCGCTGGATCGTTACATCGAACGAGAGGTCGGGTTTGCGGTCGACCTGCTGACGGTGACAAGCCAGGACGGTGGTGCCCAGGCAATCGCTAGCCTGTTTGCAGGCGTTCTCGAAGAGGTCGAGGCGGGTGGCGGCCGTTGGGGCTGTTTTCTCTGTAACGCGTCGATTGATCGCGCGCCCTTTGATCTTGAAACGTCGCGCCGGGTCGGTGTCGCTTACAAGGCGTTTGAAGATGCGTTTGATGCCGCACTCGAAAAGACCACAGCCTTTCGTGATCGCAAGACCGTGCGCCGCAAGCAGGCACGCGCTCTGCTCGCGACCTATTTCGGTATGCGCGTGATGGCCAGAAGTGGCATGGCCGCTGCTGACCTGGCCGCTGTGCGTGACCAGGCGTTGCTCGAACTCGTCTGAGATTCCCAGAGGCCAAAAACAAGCGGGACGCACCGCCAGGGTACGTCCCGCAATCCGGCGCGGGGGAGGGAGAGGACGCGCCGGGATAGCAAGTCTTTGAACCTGATCGTTAGTTCAGGTCGGCAAAGCCCAGCGGTACGGCATATTCCGAACACCAGACGTAGAACTCGTCATAGTCCGTGGGATCAAGGCCCTCGGGCAGGTCATAGACCTGGTGGCCATCGTTGGACTTAAGTTCCGTGAACTCAGCTTCACTGGCAAAGCCGTCCTTGCCGAAAGCAAGCGTGGGATCGGGCGCGCCATCGAGCGAGAAATCATCACTCAGCACGACCTGATAGCCGCTGTCGGTCTTGATGATGGTAACTTCGCCATCCGTGCGGTGATCGCTGCGGTCTTCAAAGGTTCCCGTGGCGATCACTTCGTCGGCCTGAGCCGGCGCGATTGCGGTCATGGCGCCAAGGGCCAGAACGGCGGCGGCCAGAAGGCTTGTGGTGATGTTCGTCTTCATATCGGACATGTCCCGGTTGATGGACGGCCCCCTTGACCGTCGATTGTGACTGAGAGATGGGGAGTTATTGACCAATCGGTCATCAATTGGTTTCACGCAACCGCGAGCAGGGGGATGGACGTGGTCGTGCGACTGCGGGATCA
>Ga0302127_10001495_pt1 | contig 13911 bp, 11 predicted proteins | sample CB4_SCM_MG_FD_204452 | JGI IMG/M metagenome (GOLD analysis project Ga0302127, IMG submission 204452) | Marine microbial communities from Western Arctic Ocean, Canada - CB4_SCM | ecosystem: Environmental > Aquatic > Marine > Oceanic | place: Canada: Western Arctic Ocean | collected 2017-09-24
TCGATAAATTCCGCGATAACACCAGTCCCGCCGGTTGGTTCCATAAGTTCGAAATCGACTTTGCCGACTCGGCACATGCGAAATCTCATTGAATATTGCTCGATTTCCTTTACTTCTCCAATTTCCGCATCAAATAATTTCTCGAATAAGTCTGTCGCGGTATCCAGACTACGCACCGCAACACCGACCTCGGTGATCCGCCTAATATCCATGTTCGTCGCTCCTATTAACTAACGGCTACGGTGTAATACCTTCCCTCATCGGCTGCCGGGTGGATGCTAAACTAGGTTTACTTCCTAACGCATGAGAAATCACCATGGCACGCCTCCCTTACCTCGACGCCGATGATCTTGCACCCGAAGATCGGGAACTGCTAGCCCGTAATCTCAATTTGTACAAGATAGTCGCGCACAGTCCGGACGGGGCTCGTGCGTTTGCGGCGCCAGCATTATACGTACGCCATCACAGTAAGTTGGATCCGCGTCTACGCGAACTCGCGATTATCCAAATCGGCTATCAAAGCGGTGTGAGCTACGAATACGCGCACCATATCGAAATCGGGCGCGACGCAGGATTATCCGACGATGACATTCGAGCAATCGCGACCGAGTCCGCCGGCGGTACCACGCATCTAAGTCCGATCGAACGCGCGGTACTCTTGGCTGCACGTGAATTAGCCGAAAAACCGACGCTATCGGACGCGGTTTTTGCCGAGCTTAGTAGAGAATTGGACGCCGAACGCATTATCGACCTGATAATTTCAATCAGCACATATTGCGGTGTTGTGCGATTACTCGGCGCCTTAGAGATTGACCTTGAACCCGATTATGAACATTTACTCGGTGAGTTTCCGCTAACGTGATTCGACCGATTGCCGGCGCATGATCAAGGCCTGTCGATTGCGACGATCAACCCGGCAGTCGGCCAACGGCTAAACAGCGGCGCCGTCGCGACTACCCTGCTCGAGATGTCCGACCCCGGCAAAATCTACGACGCGCCACGGTGGTTCGTGCTCTACGATCGTAACTGAGGTATTCGCAACGACAACATCTGGCTCAATCACGTACTCAGACACATCAAGAACCCTATCGATCAGTGATCGTAGTACTAAACCGTGTGTCACAACCGCAAGATCTCCAGATAATCCGTCTACACAACGAGTCACTTCATCCCACGCCCGATCGACACGCGCATTAAACACTTCCCAGCTTTCACCGTTGGGTGGCACATAACCTGGCGTAAAGATGTCTATCTCACCTAGATCATCGTAGGGCGTCCCGCGGATATCACCGAAGTTACGTTCACGTAGATTCGCACTCTGGGTGAAATCTAGGCCGACGTGCGCGGCAAGACGCTCAGCGGTAGTTTTTGCGCGTTGATAGTCACTCGAGATGATCTGCACAATCGGTCTTGATTTTAGCGCGCGGCCTAATTGATCGGCTTGGAGATGTCCATTATCACCGAGCGGCGTTTCGGGAAACTGGACAATTCGGTTGATATTGCAATCAGTTTCGCCGTGTCTGATAAGTAGTATAGCCATGGGCGGCTAGTGTAATGCACGAGCGCACTGAATCATATTCGAAATCAGCCGTTATCCAGAATCTGAGCTGGCGAATCTCGGTCGTTCTGTAAGGGCCAAATAAATATTCGACCTAAGTCTCTTGTTAGGAGGCCAGTGCGCCCATACTCAATTATCGACGGTGAGTCTGAAGTTCATATCCGGACTCTTCAACAAGGACGCCTCGCCACATCAAGACTATTTCTTCCGATTGAATTCTCGCGAAGAGTTACTCCGAGGATACGGGGCGTCTGGTATCGGGCTATCGAGAAAGCGGCAGAGCGGCTCCCACCCATCTCCGACCGCATAGATTAGTAAGCGGTCCGAACCAAACGCCGCCTTAACATCGGCGATGTTCTTCTCGTAAATCGCGATCGCATGATGTTTATCCTCTAGTTTTCCGCCAAAAATCTGCTGACCTATTAATTTGACGCCGATCGAATCGACATCTTCGCTGCTCCTAACGCTTGGAAAAATAGTTTTACTAACACTTTCATACCAACTCTCCGAGCTACGCGTAGTCAAGATGATCTTTGCCTGCGGATAGTATGCACTCACCTCTCTCCAATAAAATGCAGCGGGCCAATCGGCACATGACTGATATCCGGAAAACGCGACCTCCCAATCGGCTTTGCCACCGGCAGCGATGGCTCTCCATATTTCTCGCTGCACGGGATTCTCATTGACCTCGAGCATATGATGACAAGGCCCGAATCCTAATAACTCCAGTGCCGCTTTCATCGACATTGTGCCGGTGCGCCCAAAGCCCGCACCAATCACGGATAGTGGCATAAAAAATTCCGATTTATAGTTACGACCAGTTCCGACGAGACCGCGGCGCCAGAATCGACAGATACTTCTTGCAAGTCATTGCCTAATTGCCTGACACAAGGTGGCGATCCATAGGACGAATTACTGATTACTTGAGATCAAGGATTCGGGCCCCAAGGCGCGGATACCATTAGTTGAATTTCTTGGGTTTGGATTAACGGTCGAATGTGCGGAGCAAATTTCATGAATTCCTCATCCGCAAACAACCGTTTCCAAAACTCGCGTCGATCACCATCATCGTCGAATCGCCAAATATGGATGAGCTGGTGAAGTGGTCCGGTATCACTGATGAAATAGCCAACAAGTTTTTCACTAAACCCTCCCTTCTCGAGAGCTGGCCAGCCCATGTCGGAATAGAGCTGAATAACGTCAGCCATGCGACCGACCGTTACTGAGTATGTGCGTTTTTCATAGATCGTCATTTCGTCACTCCTTTTTAATCCAATAAGCAGTTGCGGCGCAAAATACGCTCAATTTTACAAATTCTCGCGCCGCTTTTGCGAGTAGATAGCAATGCGATCTGCATATTCTACGGCCCAATGCTGTTGTCTATATTATTCCGATAAATTGAACGGCACGCGTTAAGGTACGACCGGCAACTCGACAAATGAAGGTAAATCGCAGCGATGATGAATTGTGTTTTTCGCCGTGCGAATATCCGACTCCGTGTCGTTCGCAACAATCGGGTTGCCGCTATTCGTGTTGCGCGCACGACGCGGGAAATTACTGCTGGTGACGTCGATCTGGATACAACTCCCTGACGAAAAAGTGTGAGAAATGTGCGCGAGACTAATTACAATTTGAACGACATCTTCGCACTCGAGATATTGAGGATAAGTTAATCCGTCGCGATACATGACGCGCAACACCCCATCCATCAATAGCGTCGCCTGCCCATTGTGCTCGAGTTCAATCAACTTCGCGACGAAATCTGTATCGCGGCAATCCGACTGCACAGTCAAGGTGACCTTAACTTCGCCAGCGATGCGAAAATTCTCCGATAGCAGATCGCTTCGGTAGATTAATCCGTAATTCGGGAGAGCATACAAAGGACGTTGATCGAGTGCGCCACCGTCGATAGACATGTTGCGCCCGCCGAGGCTTGGAATTGGGTGGCGCGGATCATAAATATAGCATCGAGAGGTGTCGTCACCGGAAAGTGCTTTTAGCGAACCGTCCCCACGTAGATACAGAGTTTGTACACGTACATCATCTGGGGGCCACACTTCTGTAGCAATCCAATCATCTGCAACATATTCTTCGGATTTAGCTATCCAAGCGCGCGGCGAATAGTAAACTGGTGGCCGGTCGATTAACTCACTCGCTTTGTCTTTCAACCAATGATCGAACCATTCAAAATACGGATCGCGTGGCCAGAAATTTTCCTCGTAAACGAAATGGTGTGCATTCGGACCGATCCACAGAACTTGATTCCCGACACGCTGCTGAATCTGAGTAAATGCCGCGATCACACTCGTTTGGAAAATATCAAACCAAGTCGTGACGTGAAATCCTGGAACGTCGATGGTGCTTCGAAAATTGTGTCGGGATCTAAATTCATCGGGGCAAGGATGACTCAGGATCTCGTTTAAATGCGGCTGCCAAATCGAAAATTCCGGATAATCCGTTAACGGCAAATGCATCCAATCTTCGTTTTGCACAAACGCCGGTGAATCGCGCTTTGCCGCCTCAAGCCGAAAGTAACGTGCGTTTGCCGCCGTGGTGATCGCACTGATTTTTTCATCATTTAATCCGAATCGATCCTGGATAGCCGCGCGATGCGAGATCGAGAGACCGGGGATATTGTTCGACACCCACAACCAAAGGCGCTCCAGCTCAATCGAAGCTCCCTCATACACCACATCGTCGTAGATGCTCGAACCACCGACTTGGGCAAAAAACGCCTTCACCGATGGGTGACGCTGCGAAGCCGCAGCTAATGCCGTGGTTGAACCTGCCGACGAACCCGACACACCAACGCGATGATTCGTCCAATCTTGCTCGGCAATCCAATTTAACGTAGCAAAGCCGTCCTCGGCGTCATCGGCATAAACCCGATCTTGGCCTTCCGATCCGTACCGGCCGCGCGTGTCTTGATAAACGGCAGCGTATCCGTGATTGGTTATTTGTTGCCAGCCGCGCAATATCGAGCCCCGCATCGGTGCATCGGCGCTCGGCAGCCATCCGCGCGTGCAGTCTCGAAGCGTGCCACTACCTGGCGAACTGATACCGTAAGGTGTGCGCTGCAAGATGACGGGATACTGATCACCACCGGCCTCTGGAAGAAACACGAACGTGTTAAGTCGGACACCGTCGCGCATCGGGACCATCGCTTGAATACAATGCGAACGTTCCGGCCGGATAGGATTGGTTGACATTTTGTAACCGTCCCTTGCTAGAAGCCGCATTGCAACTTCGGTAGCTTCTTAATGGTAGTTTAATTGTGACGAAAACATCTTAGGCTCGAAGCATATCAATATTTTTAACACGCTGGCGCTGCCCCGGACTGAGTAATCGGGCAAGGTAATCCCTACGGATTCTCGATGACTAGCTTCCACAGAATCGCCCGTTTTCGGACTTCATCATTCTGCTTATCGGCGTCACGATGCCGAACACACTCGAGCGCTTTACAAAGACAGCTTAGGTTTCGCGATGAAAATGGCGTTGCGAAACGACGTTCATCAGACGACCGGTGTAGCCGATGTGTTTATGCATTTGTTCTTTCATATCGGAAGCCACAGTGATAAGAAACCGAATTACATCGTATTTTTTGATGTCCCCGATAATGCGCGCGATCGCCCCGATAAGCTGTTTAGAACGCGATGGAGACTTGGTTTACATTTGCCATGGGCTTGGTCGATCACGACGCGTTACTCGCACTGAAGGTCAAACTCGAAGAAGCCGCCATACCCGTCGAAGGGTCGATCGGCCACGGCACGTTTTCGTCAATCTACTTTCACGATCCGAACACGTACGACCTGGAGTTTTCCGCGACGAACTAGGCCAAGTCGAGGTGTTCGATGAACACGTCCGCACAGCTCAAACATGCAGGTATGGAATGAATGGAAGGAAGGCCAAGCGATTTAGCGCGGCATCCGCAGGGTGACTGGCAACGCCCGACGAAGTTTAGAACGACGGAATTACGTCGTCACAGTGCGAAAGTTGAACATCAAGCCGCGTTTCGACAGCAGGTAAATTACAATCCCGATGTTCACAAAATTCCACGCAATGCCGTTAACGAAAGCCGCGGTATACGACCGAGTCCAATCGTAAATGGCTCCAGACAACCACCCGCCCAAGGCCATTCCAACGAGGGTCGCCATGATGATTAAGCCCATTCTCATTCCTGCCTCAGACGGTTTGAAATACTCTCGAACTATCATGGCATAACATGGTACGAGACCTCCTTGAAACAACCCAAACAGCGCCGAGACGATGTACATCGCAGTCAGGCCTCTAAATGGGAGAAAGAAAAATAACGCTAAACATTGCAAACCGGACGCGATTAACAAGGTTTGAAGGCCGCCTATGCGATCCATAAGCAGGCCAAATCCAAGGCGGCTAACCACCCCACAACCCAACATCAGCGCTAACATCTCCGCACCTCGGGCAGGGCCAAAACCTAGCCCAACGCACATCGAGACGAGATGCACTTGTGGCATGGCCATAGCGATGCAGCAGCCTACTCCAGCTGCGCACAACAATAATTGAATACTGTTATCGGACATGCCGAGCGGATACGGGGCAACATCCGCGGCGGCATCTTCATTTGTGTCGAACGTTCGGCGACGTCGCAAAACAAAACTTAAGGGTATTAAAGTTGCGGTGCAGAAAACGCCGATACCCATGTACGTGCCTCGCCATCCGATTGTTTCGATAAAATGATGAATAATAGGCGGCCAAACCGCACCGGCGACATACTGGCCGCTGGCGACCATCGCAATGGCGATTCCGCGCCGCCGATCGAACCATTGAGAAACGTCTGCGAGTAATGGCGCGAACAGTGACGACGTACCTAGAAGTCCGATAAGTAATCCATGGCCAAGAGCGAACGTCCAAATGCTTGAGGCCATGCTAGACAGCGCAAATCCCGCTCCAAAACCGAACGCACCGATAATCACCGGCACCTGAATACCGAATCGATCGAACAATCTCCCCATGGCGATAGTTCCCGCTGCCCACCCCAGCATAATCATCGAATACGGCACCGATGCTTGCGATCGAGTGGCCTCGAACTCTAATTCGATGACTGGCATCGCAACGATGACCGCATACATACCGACGCCACCGATGGTCAGTAACGCAAACGACGTAGCTAATCGTATCCACGCATGCCGTGATTCGATTTCGTTACTTTGTGATGACATCGTGTTCCTTTAAAAAAACGAGAATCATTTGCCCGCACGGGCACGACTTGCGAACGGGGTTAAACAAGCGTTTAGTCGGACCTACTGGGGAGGTACTCAGTCGGAATAGTTACAATAGAATTGAACCACTTTTCCATACTTGTAGCATCCATCTTCGACCAATCGGGGATTTCTTTTACTAAGGCTTGTCCGAGTTGGTTACCGAATTTGACAATATTATTATTTGTCGCGGTACGCTCGTCATTCCATTGAGAAAGCGCGTCTTCAATGGAGGCATCGCCGTGCAGGGCTTCGGCTAATCCAACCGCATCGTTCATTCCTTTCAATGCGCCGGCCGCACTATGCGGACGGGCGAATGCGCCAGCGTCTCCGACAAGACAAATCCTTCCCTGGCGGTACGCCGGTACTTGGCAATCATAAATTGAGTAGGCGAACGTATCTGGACATTTATCAAGAATATCTGCATAGAAATCCGGAACCCGCTCGTGCGCTTTGTCTTTTAACGCTCTCTCTGTGGCCTCGGGCATTGCCCCAGGCGGTAAAGAACCTTCCCACTGATGCCCGTGTTTGTCAGTAAGAAACGCATCGATCTCCGTCTCGTCAACTGGCACATACATGCCCCAGTTAACTAAACGTTTACCGCGTTCCACAGATCCATCCGGCCCCGGTACGAAGTAAAATATTCCGTGTCCTCCAGAATACCCCAAGCATCTAATCCCACGATCTAGTGGCTCCCATTCATCTAATTCACTTTCCATGAGGAACCCACGCCACAGAACGTACCCCGCATACGGGAGAACAATTTCCGGGAATAACGTGCTGCGCCCTAGCGATGCGTAACCGTCTGCGCAAACGACAAGATCAAATTCGTGGCTCTCTCCATCATTCAATTCCAGTACCGCACCATGATCCGATAATGGACGGATCGCAACGACCTTAGCGTGTGCGCGATAGATATCATCAGGTACTCGCGAACGCAGGTTTCGGTACAATGCGCCCCAGTTTAGGGCCGCAAGTTGCGTCGGCTGATCCCAGGCCAAGTACCCGAATTTTCGATCTTCGTCCGTGCGCCAAATTCGAGAAAAGTTCGTCGCCGAAAAATTCGGAATATCACGATCGACCAAGTCGCGCGAAATCAAAGTGTCGAGGACTGAGGGAGGTACGCCGATGCCGGCACCACGATCTTTAAGTTCATCACCCGACCGTTCGAAAATCGTTACCTCGCATCCAATTCTAATTAGTTCGACCGCGACAGTGCAGCCCGCAATCGAGCCACCGACGATGCCCACGCGCAGGTTCCTTTTTATCGATTGCGTTTCAGAAGACATATTCACCTCTTGTGGCGGACGAGACCTTGCCACAATCCACTAAAATCGAGCCAACTCAGAATCACAACGCTATCTCGAGCCCGCAATAACTTAAAGTAACCATCGAAGATTGTCGCAATGGCGGTCTCGAAACGTAGTTCCCAACGCGTCGGCCGAGACTTGCATAAACCGTATCACGTACGGCCTTCCTGTTAAGGGTACTTTCTAAGCTGGGAGATGAACAGTCTGCTCGGCGCCCGAGTTAGACCAGCAACATCAACGTTGATCTTGGGCTGTGGTTTAACACTGCAAGTTCGAAGAAATTAGATTGCACAATCGCCAGGAGTGGGTGAATGCGTTATATCGCCTCATCTTGCGTTGTTTGCGATGTCAAGATTTGAAGACAAAGATGTACGCGGTAGAACGCCCGGCTCCGAATGAACATGTTTTAGACTAACTCGTAACGTTGCTATTAAATGTAACCACATGGTGGTGTCAGTCTGCGCAATAAATCGCGCCACAGGTTACATTCGGCATGAGCGATGATATTTCCCTGCGTGGATTGCAGCACTTTCAGTTACCGGCAGACTGACCCTTATGATCCGACAGTTTCGATAGCTAGGTTGATCCTCTTGATAAAATTCCTACGCAGCGATTGTCGAGACGATTTGTATACACTGTCGGAACTCAGAATTTAATGACCATTAACATCCCGCAGGGGCATCGAGCGGAAACCAGCAAGGAAATTATATGGACTTAACGATTGAGAAGAACCTTCAAGTACCGATGCGTGACGGTATTGGGCTAGCTACGGACGTTTACCGACCCGATGCTGACAGCCGCTTTCCGGTCGTGCTAATGAGACTTCCGTACAACAAAGAGATACCTGTGCTGCTGTTTCTCTCGGGTGACATTCTTCGAATTGCACAAGCGGGATTCGCGGTCGTGGTTCAAGATTGCCGTGGCACGTTTCAATCGGAAGGGGAGTTCAGTCCTTATTTTCAGGAAGCTGAAGACGGCGTTGACGCGATCGCTTGGGCCGCGCAGCAGAAGTGGTCGAACGGCAGCGTCGGGATGATGGGAGCATCGTATTACGGCGCGACTCAGTGGCTCGCAGCATGCGAAAACCCACCGGCTTTGAAAGCAATCGCGCCTTTTATTACTACCGACCAATATTACGATATGTGGACTTACCAAGGCGGGGCATTTCAACTCGGGTTCATGTTGCAGTGGGCCACGGCGACGTTTGGCATCGGTGAGATGTCTCGTCGGCTACAAGGCGGGCAAGCCGAGCGTGAAGATTTTCAGGCTGCTATTGAATCGGCTGATGGCGTCTCCCAGCGGTACTGGCATCTACCGATCGCAGATCAGCCACAGCTGGAGAATTTGGCGCCCTATTTCTCTGATTGGGTGGAGCACCCAGAATACGATGATTTCTGGCGCGCGACCGCGCCGCGGGAACGCTACGCCAACGTTAATGCGCCGGCGTTAAATTTTGGCGGCTGGTACGATTTATTTCTTGGCGGCACATTGGCGAATTATCAAAATCTTAAGAATCGCGTTGCGCAGCGACTTATCGTCGGTCCATGGTCGCACGGTTATAACGGTGGTGTTTATCCGGAGCGTAATTTCGGTACGCTCGCGTCTGACGGAGCCGCAGACGTAACATCAGAGCAGATTCGTTGGTTTAAGCGTTGGTTAAAGAATGAAGATATTGATAGTGAACCTCGTGTAAAACTTTTTATCATGGGGCCTGACATTTGGCGCGAAGAAGCTGACTGGCCATTGCCCGATACGATTTGGCGAGAATATTACTTACATAGCGACGGGATGGCCGCGTCAATTGGCGGCAGCATGGACTTATTTCCGCCGAGTAAGGAATCAGCTGACACGTATAAATACGACCCGGCGAATCCGGTACCAACCGTTGGAGGCGCGAGCTTCCTACCAGGACTGTTTATCGGCGCAAACGCGGGGCCTCGAGATCAGCGCGCTGTCGAGCAACGTAATGACGTCCTGTGCTACACCACCGCCCCCCTTGAGCGTGACACGGAAATCACTGGTCCGGTGAAACTCATATTATACGTGCGTTCATCAGCTCTCGATACCGATTTCACCGGGAAACTCGTCGACGTGGATCCGAACGGACGAGCGCTCATTTTAACCGATGGGATTCTTCGCGCTCGCTATCGGGAAAGCTTCTCGACTCCGAAATTTCTAACGCCAGGAGAAGTCTATCGATTAGAGATTGACCTTGTCGCAACGGCTAATGTGTTTATGCAAGGACACAAGATTCGACTTGAAATTTCGAGTAGTAATTTTCCACGCTTTGATCGCAACACAAATAGCGGTGGAATTATTGCGCATGAAACGGAGGCCAATTTTATCATTGCGAACAATGAAATCTTGCATGACGAAACCTACCCGTCACATTTAGTTTTACCGGCGATTGAAAGGAACTAATTCAAGCGTAATGGCCGGTTGAGACAGTGTTTTCGCCCCTATTTTGGCGAGTCTGGTAAAATATTATTTCTATTCAATAAACGCTGATTTATTTCGACCACAACCGACGATTTGAATCGTTTAGTGCAGGCGCATCTAGCGGTATAATTATGCTTCGTAACAACTCTCGCCTAAAGCGAAACTTGCATCGAATGCGCGTCCGGTGCTAAGTAAAAGGAACAGCAGTAATGACGACGAAACAATGCGATGAAAACGGCCTACGCACCGTCATAATTGGCGCAGGGATGGCGGGTATATTAACCGCGATAAAATTGCGGGAAGCCGGATACGATAATTACGTCGTGTATGAAAAATCTAACGCTGTCGGCGGGACCTGGCGGGAGAATACGTATCCAGGAATTGCGTGCGACGTCCCGGCTCATATGTATACCTACTCGTTCGAACCGAACCCCGATTGGAGCAGCAGCTACGCCCCCGGTGAAGAGATACACAATTATTTCAAACGGGTCGCTGAAAAATATCAGATTCTCGATAAGATCCGTTTCAACGAGTCAGTCCCGTTTTGTGAATTCATTGATGGGCGCTGGAAAATTCGAACATCGAGTGGCCGGGATGACGAAGCAGATTTCGTGATTGCCGCGACCGGCGTGCTGCACGAACCATACGTTGCGGAAATCCCTGGATTGGATTCATTCGCAGGGGCAAGTTTCCATAGCGCGCGTTGGGATCACAGTGTCGAGTTACAAGGTAAGCGGATCGGAGTAATCGGAACTGGCTCTACGTCTATTCAAATCACGTCCGCCTTAGTTGACAAAGTAGAAAAATTCGCTCTCTTTCAACGCACAGCCCAATGGATCATGCCAATCGATAACGTCAGATACAGTGAGCATGAAAAGGCCGAGTTCCGATCCGACCCAACCAAAATCGAAGCGATTCGCGACCAAGTTAATGACGATTTCGAAGTTTTTTCTAATGCCGTAATTGACGCAGAGTCGGATGAAATGAAGGAAGTTGAGGCCGCTTGTCTTGCGAATCTTGAGGACAACGTCGGAGAGCTAGAACTTCGAGAGAAACTCCGGCCAGATTACCGAGCAGGTTGTAAACGATTAGTATTTTCGTCAGATTTTTATGATGCCATTCAAAAGCCGAACGCGAATTTAATCACATCCGGAATTGAAAGAATTGAGACGACCGGTGTGCGGACAAAAGACGGTCAGTTACACGAGCTAGATATACTTGTGGTCGCCACCGGGTTTCGTGCCGACAGCTTTATTCGTCCGACGACAGTGCGGGGACGTGGCGGTATCGACCTCGACGAGGTTTGGTCCGACCATCCAGTTGCCTATCTGTCCATTTCGATACCAGAATTTCCAAATTTCTTTATGCTCAATGGACCAAACGGTCCGGTTGGAAACTTTTCCTTAATCCAGATCGCTGAATACCAAGTCGGCTATATACTCCAACTGATGGAAAAAGTCAGAGCCGGCGAATGTCGGGAAATAAGCGCGAATGCGACGGCCACCGTGGCGTTTGAAAAAGCCCGAAGCAACGCCGCAAAACGGTCAATCTGGGCGACTGGCTGCAACAGCTGGTATTTGGATAAAAATGGCGTACCGGCAAGTTGGCCATGGTCCCGAGCTCGGTTTTTCGACGAAATGGGCAGCCCAAAGATTGAATCATACGACTTAGCGAGCTGAGGCTGTCACAAATACTATCGACCTGAGCACAATGAATACCTTGGCTGCGATAGAAATAATATTGTTGGAACACACCTCAAGGTGATCCTTGCGCGAACGAGAAAATCCCAAATACGGATTTTGTGGACTTATCCTACGACAACAAGAACAGCGCTCTGTGGGTCTATTTATCTGGGCGAGCGCCAGATTATGTCTCCCTCGAATTAATGCACGACTTGCTCGCGGTGGACGAAATCGCCGAGAACACGTTAACGAGCGCTCACAACGTCAAATCGACAGACATAAACTTCAGAATTATGGCCTCGAAGCGCGCGGGTATTTTCTCTCTCGGAGGCGACCTGGCAACATTTCGGGATCTAATTCGCGATGGAGATCGTCGTGGGCTGATAGAGTATGCGACCACAGCGATAGATGCGATATGGTCCAATATTCGCAATACAGCATATGACGACGGCGTTACGACCGTCGCGCTCGTACAAGGCGAAGCGCAAGGTGGCGGCTTCGAGGCCGCGCTTTCGGCACACGTTCTGGTAGCCGAAAAAGGGGCCATGTTCGGCTTCCCCGAGGCGCTATTTGGAATGTTCCCAGGCATGGGCGGATTTCAATTGTTATCTGCGCGCACGTCCAAGGAATGCGCCAAGCGTTTGATTGGAAGTACAGAGCGTTACTCGGCGGAAATGCTTTATGAGATGGGCGTTGTTGACGGAGAAGGGCAAGGGCACGCAAACGTTAAACGAGTGGATGGCATCACAAACTCGCGAAAGCACCGCTAAATACCGAGATCGATTCGGCGAGCTCGACAAACAAGCAATGAATGAATCGATTGACCGTTGGGTTGACCAAGCATTAGAGCTCGATGGTCGTCAGCTACGAACCATGGGATATATCCTTGCGGCGCAAAAGCGCGCTTCCGAGCAGCCCAAAAAAGCAACGGTTACACAGCTGCGGCGGACGATCAGTTTCCCCGACATCTTTACGATGCCCTTGGTCGGTGAAGCACCCGATCGGATCCCATCACCGCTACTACTATCCCCCAAACAAACGAACCGATTCAATGAGGCAGAGTTTGTCGCTTTCATTAAATCGTCCCGCCCGTGGATACATGAAAACCTCACCCGTCACGGCGCATTACTGCTACGCGGATTTTCTAACCAAGGATCGACGTCGCTCGGAAGGTTTGTGTGCCGCGCTTCGGCTAGATCGGATATTTGACGCGAGTCATTCTGTCCCAACTCCGGCGACCCTTTTTGAGAACGTCTTTGCAGAAGATTACTACTCAACTGAAATGCCGCAAGCGCTCCATAATGCCTATGCCGATTGTGCTTTATTTCCGGCCGTAAAGATCCTGTCGTGTAACGATCAGGCAATCGATTCCGGCGGTCTGGTAACGCTTGCGAACACCCGATCAATTTATCAACATTTAGACGAATCTCTGGTAGCAGAATTCGAACGCCGGGGCATTACGTATCGACGTAATTTTCATAGTGCTCCAAAAATCGGCCGACTCGACGATAATGTTGCGACGAAAATTCAGGCATGGCAGAACATTTTCAAGACCCAGGATCGAGCTGAAGTAGAAAGAAAATGCCGCCAGAATAGCTTGCGTTTCTGTTGGAACCGCGACAATTCGATCGAAGTTTACAACAGCGCGCCGGCATGCATATCGCATCCCGACACAGCGGATCGTC
>Ga0302127_10001496_pt1 | contig 13902 bp, 12 predicted proteins | sample CB4_SCM_MG_FD_204452 | JGI IMG/M metagenome (GOLD analysis project Ga0302127, IMG submission 204452) | Marine microbial communities from Western Arctic Ocean, Canada - CB4_SCM | ecosystem: Environmental > Aquatic > Marine > Oceanic | place: Canada: Western Arctic Ocean | collected 2017-09-24
ATTTAATGGCCTTAAGTAATTGTTTTAAAACAATATAATATAATAATATATTTTCTACCCACAACGCTACCCACAACAAAATAACAGATTAAAATGGAGCTATCAGCTAGGTTTGGCACATCTAGTGGTGCCACAGCCATCGTTGGGGGTTACTTGGCCTAATCCAAATGGTTCGGGACCCAAGGCCCTAGGACCGGGGAGCCCCCTTATCGCGCGACGCCTCTCTATAACCGAGGACCGGACATTCGCCGAGAAAAAAATCCTCAATCGAGCCGGTCGTCAGCACTGTGGAGCAAAGCAGCTCTTTCCTGCAACTCGCCGAACGCAACGGGAAATTCAAGTGCCAACTCAATGGCCGCACAGGTGGGCGAAAGAGGCGAGCCGTATGAAGATAGAGTGGGTTGATTGGTGTTGCGCTCGACCTGAAGATCCTTAAAAATTTCATAAGTACCTGATTAGAAAAGGAAAGAATTTCTTGCTATTTGTTTACCTACCGGTAACTAATATAGTTACAGAATTTGAGGGACAACTTGACTTACGAAACGATTACCTACGCCGAGACCCGCAGCGTCGCCATGATTCGGCTGGCGCGGCCGGACCATATGAACGCGATCAACCTTGCTATGATCGGTGAGATCGGCAGCGCGCTTGATCTTGTGGAGAAGGGCGGCAAAGCCAGAGCATTGGTCATAACCGGCAACGGTCGGGCTTTTTGCACAGGTGCGGATCTGAAGGAGGTTCTGGAAACCGTGGGCGTCCCGGGCAAAAGGGATTTTCTGGATGAGGTCGGTGCGCTGTTTAACCGCATCCGTATGCTGCCACTACCCGTGATTGGCGGGCTGAATGGAGTCACTATGGCGGGAGGGCTAGAACTTGCTATGTGTTGTGACATCCTGATTGCGGCTGAAAGCGCCAGGATCGGCGATGCCCATTCAAACTTCGGGGTCTTTCCGGGGGCTGGGGGCGCGGGTATCTTGCCCGAACGGGTTGGGTTGAACAACGCCAAGTATCTTCTTTTCACCGGTGATGCGCTGTCAGCCCGCCGTCTCATGGAGATGGGGCTGGTGCAGGAGGTTGTCGACAGCGATGCGCTGGAGGACCGCCTGCGGTCGTTTGGTGAGCGGCTGGCAGCCAAAAGCCCGCTGGTGATGCGCCGGATGAAATCGGTGGCCAACCAGTCGTTGGAGATGTCGCAATCCGGCGCGCTGCAGTTGGAATTGGAGACGCTGCGCAATCACTTCCGATCCGATGACCTGCAGGAGGGCCTGGAGGCCTTTCGCAAGAAACGCAAACCGGTGTTCACCGGACGTTAAATACAAGGCACAGTAACGATGATAAAAACATATGTCGTAGGCGTAGGTATGACCCGGATGGGTAAGCTGATGGAAAGCACGGTGAAATCCCTGACACGCGAGGCGGTCACGGCCGCGTTGGCAGATGCCGGTGTGACGAAGGGTGACCTTCAGGGAGCTTTTTTCTCTAATGCAACGCAAGGCCATATGGAGGGTCAGTTGATGATCCGCGGACAGATCGCGCTGCGTGACATGGGGATCGAAGGCATTCCAGTGATCAACGTTGAAAACGCCTGTGCGAGCGCCTCAACCGCATTTTCATTAGCCAATCAGTTCCTGCGCGCGGGTGACGGAGACATTGTTCTTGCTGTGGGTGCCGAGAAGATGTTCTCGACCGACAAGAAGCGAACGTTCAGCGTGTTCGACAGTGGCTGGGACATCTCGACCATCGAGGAAAACAAAGCGCAACTGCTCGCGCTTGGCGATGGGATCGACGTGCCCAAAGGCACAACTTCGCCCAAGCCATACAGCGTCTTTATGGATGTCTATGCCGCCTTTTGCCGCTTGCACATGAAGCATTTCGGCACGACACAAGCCCAGATTGCGGCGGTGTCGGCCAAGAACCACAACCATTCTGTGAAGAATGAAAAGTCACAATATCGGGATTCTTATTCAGTCGAGGATGTATTGCGAGCGCCGCGGATAACCTACCCCCTGACTCTGCCGATGTGTGCTCCGATTTCCGACGGTGCTGCGGCTGCGATTCTGGTAAGTGAGGGGGGTCTCAAACGGCTTAACCTTTCGCGTGACCGGGCAATCGTGATTAGGGCCTCGATCATACGCACTGGAAGCGATCGGACAGCTGATGACTTTGGAAATCACATCACAGCGCGGGCGGCTCGTGACGCCTATGAGATAGCCGGTATCGCCCCGGCGGATGTGTCGGTGGCAGAAGTACACGACGCTACCGCCATGGGCGAAATTATCCAGATCGAAAACCTTGGCCTTGTACCGTTGGGCGAAGGCGGACCCGCGTCGGAACGCGGAGACACCACCATCGGGGGCTGCGTACCAGTCAACCCTTCAGGGGGGTTGGAATCCAAAGGCCATCCCATCGGCGCTACCGGGCTGGGTCAGATTTACGAACTGGTCAACCAATTGCGTGGCGAATGTGGAGAGCGCCAGGTCGAAGGTGCGAAAGTGGCGGTTGCCGAAAATGGCGGCGGGCTGATCGGGCTGGAAGAGGCCGTGGCGGCGATTACTGTGTTGGCGAAGTGAGGGATAGTAAAATGTTTGGCAAAACAGAAGAACAACAGATGGCCGTAGACAATCTGCGCCGGTTTCTCGACGAGAAGCTGGAACCGGAAATCCGTGCCTATGATGACCAACAGATACCAGGCGAGAAGTTTCGCGAATGGGCGCAACATTTATCCGAGTTCGGCCTGATTGCCGCACCGCACCCCGAGGAATACGGCGGCATGGGACTCGATTGGGTCACCCATTTGATGCTCTTCGAAGAAGTTGTCTACTCCTCGCTCGACCTTGCTGTGCCACTCTTGATCAACACGACCGCCGCCGACCTTCTGATCCGAATGGCTCCACCAGAGATCCGTGACCGCTATGTGCCCGATTTATTGACTGGCAAGAAGTTTATCAGCGTCGGCATTTCGGAACCGGGTGTCGGTTCCGACGTGGCGGCGGTCAAGACCCGCGCCAGGCGAGATGGGAATCACTGGGTAATCTCGGGTGAGAAGACCTGGATTTCCAATGGCCGCTTTGCCGACGCCTTCATCTGCACCTGTCGCACCGACGAAGGCTTGACCCATATCCTTGTCGACCGTGAGGAGCACGGGTTCGAAACCCGCGATATCAAGAAGCTCGCGCTTAATGGCCAATCCACGGCGCAAGTCTTCCTCAACGATACCCGCGTGCCAACCAGCAATACGATTGGTGAGATCGGCCAAGCCCTTCGTCAAACTCTGACGGTGTTTGAACGTGCTCGGTGTCACATGGCGGTCTGGGGGTATGCGGTGGGTCGCCGCGCCATGGTTGAAGCGATCCGCTACAGTCAGGAACGCAGCCAGCACGGCAAACTGATCGCCGGCCACCAGTTGATTGCTGATAAGCTAGCCACAATGGCCACCCAGATCGATGCTGCCCGGCTTTTGACTATGCGGGCTGGCGCGATGATCGACGCGGGCGAGCGCTGTGATACCGAGTGCGCCATGGCCAAGTGGTACGGCACTGAGATTGCCGTCACTGCGACCCGAGATGCGCTACAAATTCATGGTGGCAATGGTGTGACCAAGGAGTTTATCGTCGAGCGGCTGGCGCGTGAAGCACTGATTGGACCGATTCCAGATGGAACGACAGAAATCCAGAAACTTTTGATCGCTCGGTCGCTGACCGGCATCTCGGCATTCTGAGGGGACAAGGCATGCAAATCCAAGGCAATACCATACTTATCACTGGCGGGGCATCGGGCCTCGGTGCCGAGACGATGAAGTACCTACACAGCCGTGGTGCCAATGTAGTGGCCTGCGACTTGAACCAAGAGGCCGGCGATGCGTTGGTGGCGAAATTGGGCGTGGATCGCGCAATGTTCTTTCCATTAGATGTGACCAGCGACGAGGGTGCGTCAAATGCGGTCGCCGCCGCGGTCGAGCGTTTTGGCACGATACATGTTTGCATCAACTGTGCAGGTGTTGCAGCACCGAATAAGATCATAAACCGAGACGGCACAGCGGCCTCGCTGGATGCCTATCGCCGGACCGTGGACGTCAATCTTGTGGGTACATTCAACATGCTGAGTAAATGCGCCGCGCAGATGGCGTGTAATGATCCTGAGGATGGTGAAGAACGCGGCGTGGTCATCAATGTCTCTTCCGGTGCCGCTTTTGAGGGACAGATCGGGCAAGCCGCCTACGCGTCATCCAAGAACGGAGTGATTGGGCTTAGTATTCCAGCCGCGCGCGAATTGGGACGGATTGGGGTGCGTGTTAACTCCATCGCACCGGGTCTGTTCGGAACGCCTATGGTGATGGCCTTCGACCAGAAGATAATCGACAGCCTTGTCGCCGCTTGCGAGTCGCCTAAGCGCGTTGGCCGTATGGAGGAGTTCGCCCATGCTTGCGCCTTTCTAATCGAAAACGCGTTTGTCAACGGCGAGACCCTGCGTCTTGACGGGGCAACGCGTTTGAAAGCGCGCTGAGGGGTGAATTATGTATAAGCGTAACGGTCCAATGAATGGCGTTCGGGTGGTCGAAATGGCCGGACTGGGACCCGCGCCATTCTCGTGTATGCATCTGGCCGATCTGGGGGCCGAGGTTGTGCGTGTGACCCGACCCGGGCAATTATTTCCTTTTCCGGTCGAGGAAAAGTTTAACATCTACAACCGGTCGAGACGCACCCTGGAACTTGATTTGCGCAACACTGAGGATCAGAGCAGCCTGCTGCAATTGTTGGAACGAGCCGAGATCCTGATCGAGGGCTTTCGCCCCGGTGTTATGGAAAAGCTGGGCTTTGGTCCTGATGTTGTGTTGGGGCGCAATCCCGGGCTTGTCTATGGGCGCATGACTGGCTGGGGCCAGACCGGGCCTCTGGCACAAGCGGCTGGGCACGATTTGAATTACGCTGCGCTGACTGGGGCGATCTGGTCTATCGGCAAGGCCGGCTCCCCGCCGCCGGTGCCGCTCAACGTAATCGCAGATCTGGCTGGTGGAGCAATGATGCTGAGCGTCGGAGTTCTGGCTGCGCTGACCCATGCCCGTGCTACTGGCGAAGGTCAGGTGGTAGATACTGCAATGACCGACGGTGCGGCGCTTATGATGGCGATGCAATATGGGTTCCTGTCGGCGGGGCTTTGGAATGATAGCCGACGGGGTTCGAACTTCATGAATGACGGCGTGGCTTGGTACGGCTGCTACGAAACCGCCGACGGCGGCTATGTCGCGCTCGGCAGTCTCGAACCACAGTTTTTTGCTGAATTTCTCGAAAAAGTTGGTTTACCAGGCGATCCAACCTTTGGCGACCAGTATGCGCCAGCTGCCCAAGCTGAAATGAAGGCGCGGTTGAGCGACCTGTTCGCCAGTAAAACCCGTGCCGAATGGTGTGCGTTGCTCGAAGGAACCGACGCTTGTTTTGCGCCAGTACTCACGATGGCAGAGGCCCCTCGTCATCCGCATAACACAGCACGGGAAACCTTTGTGGACATCGATGGCGTTACTCAACCGGCCCCAGCACCCCGATTTTCGCGGTCGCCTGCCGATATGCCATCAGCGGCAGGAGGACCAGCCATGAGCGTTTCAGAAATACTAGAGCATTGGGAGAGTAGTCCGTGACTGGTTTGAGTATCGAAGATGTCATGCAACTGGCCATAATCGGGCTAGCACAGGGCAGCCTATATAGCCTAATCGCCATCGGGTTAGTGCTTATTTACAAGGCGACTGAGCAGATCAACTTTGCCCAGGGCGAGTTCATGATGCTGGGAGCATTCTTTGGCTACCAGTTCATCGTTCTCTCGGGGCTGCCGTATTGGCTTGGCTTTATTCTGGCGATCGTTGTGCTCGGGGGGATCGGCTACGCCTATGACTCACTGGTGATCCGAAGGCTGACTGGGCAGCCTGTATTCGTTGTGTTCATCCTGACTCTTGCGACTGGCATCATGCTGCGTGCGCTGGCGGGGATTTATTGGGGGTTCGACAGCTTCTCGCTGCCCTCGATGGTGCCAGGAACCATGGATTTGGGCGGCGTGATCATCGGCTGGGACCATGTCATTGCAATCTTGGCCGCCACGCTTCTGTCAGGAGTACTCTACGTCTTCTTCCGCTTCACCCGGATTGGTATCGCAATGCAAGCTCTATCGCTTAACCAGCTGGGTGCATTTTACATGGGGATGCCGGTGAAGCGGCTGACCTCGTCGATCTGGGCACTGGCGGCGATGTTCGGTGCGCTGGCTGGGCTGCTGCTGGGCCCAATTGCACTGGTCTCGACCCAAATGGGTTTTATCGGTTTCAAGGCTTTCGCCGGCGCCATCGTTGGTGGTTTTGGCTCGATCCCTGGTGCAGTGCTGGGCTGCCTGCTGATCGGCGTGGCTGAACCTTTCTTCGATATCGCATTCCCGACGCTCAAGGGCGTGGGGGCTTATGTCATAATGTTCACCGTGCTTCTGGTGCGCCCCCAGGGCCTCTTAATCCAGATGTACACCAAGAAGGTTTGACAGCATGCATATTTCCTTTCGCAAATCCTACAAACAGGACATTCGGCTGTTTCGAGATGGCGCGCAGGCGACCTGGTACCTGAGCTTGCTGGTATTGGCGTTGGCCATGCCGCTTCTAGTCGACGGTTACTACCTTGATGAGCTGTCCTTCGTCTTTATCTATGCCATTGCCGGGCTGGGGTTAATGGTCCTGACCGGGTTTTCCGGGCAAGTCAGTTTCGGTCACGCAGCCTTTGTCGCCATCGGGGCCTATGCCCATACGATCATGCTGACCCGGTATGGGGTTCCGTGGCTCCTGTCGGTGCCCCTGGCCACACTGATCTCGGGGGCTGCCGGGCTAGCCATAGGGCGGGTTTGCGCCAAGATGCACGGGCTATACCTTGCAATCGCAACGCTGGCCTTTGCCATCATTGTCGAGCGGTTGCTTGGTAGCGGTGGAGATTTTACCGGTGGCCATGGCGGCATGCCGGTGCCTGATATATCTCTGATCGGGATCGACATTTCCGAAAGCTGGCAGAAGTATCTCGTCAACCTCACAATCTTCGTGGCCGTGCTTCTGGTGGTACGCAACCTAACCAGGACACGCAGTGGAAGGGCGATGATCTCGCTCCGCGACAGTGAGGTGTCGGCCCGAGGGTTGGGTGTCAATATAGCGTTCTTCAGGGCCTACGCGTTCTTCTTGTCCGCGGCGCTGGCGGGGCTGGCGGGCACATTGCTAGCGCATGCATTTTATTTCCTCAGCCCCGAAAGCTTTGGCATGTCGGAATCGATCCGGCTGTTGCTGATGATCGTGGTCGGAGGGCTGGGCACCATTCATGGGGCCGTCTTAGGGGCCTTTTTCATCATGTTACTTCCAACTGCGCTGAGCTGGTTCAAGGTGTTATTGCCATCCGGCATCGCAACGTCGGGTGGGCTCGACAGCCTCGCTTTTGGCCTGATCCTGGTGGTGTTTATGTTGCTTGAGCCCGAAGGACTGTATGGTAGGTGGTTGAAAATACACCACTATTTCAACGTCTTTCCAATGTATCGCCGCCGTAGCTTCCAGCGGCAGAAGACCTTTCTCAAGACTGAGCGTCTGAAATGAGTTGGTTGGAAGTGAATAACTTGACCCTGACCTTTGGTGGGCTAAAGGCGGTAGATAGTCTGTCGTTTTCGGTCGACCGGGATAGTATCTTTACCATCATCGGGCCCAACGGCGCAGGTAAGAGCACGGTCTTTAACCTGATCTGCCGAATTTATAACCCAGTACAGGGCGATATTTTACTGGGTGGTGAAAGCCTTCTTTCTGATCTTCCGCACCAGATCGTCAAACGCGGCGTTGCGCGGACCTTTCAAAATATAGAACTGTTCGAACATGCCACGATGCTGGACAACCTGCTGATCGGGCGCCACAGCCGGGGGCGGTTCCAGCCCTTACGCGAACTTTTTTTTGCAGGCGGGCAGTTGGAACAGGAACTGGTCTACCGTCGCAAGGCTGAAGAAGTTATCGAATTCCTCGACCTTCAGGCACACCGCCATTCCCGCGTATCAGACCTGCCCTATGGCATTCGTAAGAAAATTGAGATTGCCCGGGCGCTGGTCGCGGGCCCGAAACTGCTGCTTCTTGATGAACCTTCCAGCGGGCTGACGAACGAGGAAACCGCAGACATCGCCTTTTGGATTGAGGATATCAAGGAAGACCTCGGCATCACCGTGGTGATGATCGAACATGACATGAAACTGGTGAACAAAGTGTCCGACAAAGTGTTGGCGATTGCCGAAGGACGTTTCTTGGCCCTTGGCACGGCAGCGGAGGTGCAGGACAATCCAGATGTCCAGCACGCTTATCTCGGGACGGGCCAGACATGACTAAACTTCTCTCACTGGAGAACGTGGAAACCTTTTACGGCCGGGTCATGGCCATACGGGGTGTCAGCCTGTCAGTGCACGAAAGCAAGATCGTCACAATAATGGGATCGAACGGCGCCGGTAAGACCACGATCCTGAAAACCATATCGGGGGCATTGGATCCGTTCAAGGGCTCGATCAAGCTGGACGGGAGCGAAATCTCTTCGCTCGACCCGGACGTGATCGCGCGAAAGGGCGTGGCGCATGTGCCCGAAGGGCGGGAAGTATTCTCGCTTCTGTCAGTGCGCGACAACCTGATGTTGGGCGCTTATTGCCGCAAGGATCGCGACGAGGTGAAACGCGATTTCGAAAAGGTGTTGGGCTGGTTCCCGGACCTGCGCAATTTTATCGAAAAACAAGCGGCGTATCTCTCGGGGGGGCAGCAACAGATGCTCGCCCTTGGCCGGGCATTCATGCAAAAGCCACGCTTGATGCTTCTTGACGAACCCAGCCTTGGCCTGTCGCCGCGCCTGATTGGCGAGATTTTCGCGATTATCAAACACATCAACCGCGAGGAAGGCGTGACTATGTTGCTAGTGGAACAGAACGCAGCCATAGCGCTGGAAACGGCGGACTTTGGCTATGTGATGGAGAACGGGCGGATCGTCATGGAGGGTGACCGTGCACGACTTTTAGCTAGCGAGAACATCCAGGAATTTTATCTCGGCGTGAAAGAGGAAGGCGCGCGGGAAGAACGGCGCTGGAAGGGGAAAAAGACATGGCGGTGACACAGGAGAACTGGATCCCGCCGCCGGTGGTAATCGACGGCTGCGATACCTTTGCCAAGCTGTTTCGCCAGAACTGCAAGAAGCGCGGCGAGGCAGTCGCCATGCGCGAAAAGGATCTGGGCATCTGGCGGACTTTCACCTGGACCCAATACCTGGATCGATCCCGGCAGGTCGGCGTGGCGTTTCTGTCTCTTGGTCTTATGCCTGGAGAGGTGGTTTCAATCATCAGCGAAGACAATAAGGAATGGGTATTTTCAGATCTTGGAACCCAAGGCATCTGCGGCGTTTGTCACGGGCTATACCCGACTTTGCAATCACGTCAGATGGCGTTTCAGCTAAATGACAGCAAGGCGAAAGTGTTGTTCGTCGAAGATGAAGAGCAACTCGACAAGTTTCTCGAACAAGAAGCAGAGCTGCCGTATCTTAAGTATGTCGTGGTCTATGACATGGAGGGGCTGCGGCGGTTCTCCCATGACAAGGTGATGTCGTGGGAGGCGTTCCTTGCGCTGGGCGACGAAAACCGTGAGGCGCTGGAGCAAGAGTGGGACAAGCGTATAGATGCTGGCGAACCCGAAGACGTGGCGATCTTGATCTACACATCGGGCACCACCGGGCAACCCAAAGGTGCGCGGATTTCTAACCGGTTCTTGATGGCGCAGGCGAACAACCACCCCTATCTGCCCTTCGGCTCTAAGGACGAGTTGCTGACCTTTCTGCCGCTGTGCCACGCGGCAGAGCGTATCATCTCAGTCGCGATCCCGGTGCGGTACGGCGCAATTATCAATTTTGCCGAAAGCGGCGAGACTTTCGCTCAGGACATTCAGGAAGTTGCGCCCACCGTGATCTTTGCAGTCCCGCGTGTGTGGGAAAAATTCTACTCCCGCATCAATTTCATCATGAAGGAAGCAACACCTCTGGGCCGCAAGACCTATGATCTGGCGATCCGATTGAACCAGAAGATAATGGAACCTGGCGGCGCATCCATCCTGACCCGCGTGCTGGCGCGGTTTATGGATTACACCGTCTTGCGCAACATCCGTATCGAGCTGGGTCTCAACCGCACCCGCACGATCCTGTCGGGTGCCGCACCGATTTCGCCCAACCTGCTGATATGGTTCCGCGCACTGGGCGTTGGGGTGCAGGAGGCCTATGGCCAAACCGAAACCGGAATCATCACGGCCACAGTTTCGGGGCATTCACCGATGGGGTCGGTCGGCAGGGCATTCCCAGGCGTCGAGTTGAAGATAGCTGAGGATGGAGAGATTCTCGCCAGGTCACACAGCAATTATTCGGGGTATCACAACGCCCCTAACAAAACCGCCGAGACGGTGATTGATGGCTGGATTCACACTGGCGACATTGGCAAGCTCGATAACAATGGTGATCTATTCATTCTCGATCGCAAGAAAAACATCATAATCACCGCTGGCGGCAAGAACATCACCCCGTCGCTGATGGAAAACGAACTGAAATTCTCACCCTATATCTCGGATGCTGTGGTGATAGGTGACAAACGTAAATACCTAACGGCGCTGATCATGATCGATCAGGAAAATGTAGAGAAATACGCCCAAGATCAACGCATCCCGTTCACCGATTACAGGTCGCTCTGCCGCAACCCGACCATCGAAGAGCTGATCGGCGATGAGATCGCGACTGTGAACAAGGGCTTTGCATCGGTCGAACAAGTCAAGAAGTTCCGCTTGATCGACATCCTGCTGACTGCAGACGACGAGGAACTGACACCGACAATGAAGCTCAAGAGAAAAGTCGTGGAGGAAAAATATGGCGACCTGATCGCGAGCATGTACTTAACCAACCTATGGAGGAAACCATGAAGAAACTACTTGCAGGACTGACTGCCGCCGCCCTTGTGTGCGGCCCGGCATACGCCGACAGCCAAGGGGTAAGCGCCGACAGCGTGAAACTTGGCAGCTACACTGACTTGTCAGGACCGCTGGCCGTCTGGGGCGTGCCCAGTGCCAACGGGATGCGAATGCGCATCGACGAAGCCAATGCTGCCGGTGGCGTGCACGGTCGCCAGATCGAACTTCTGATCGAAGACATGCAATACCAAGTGCCACGCGCAGTGCAAGCCGCCAACAAACTAGTGCGCCACGACAAGGTATTCGCGATGCTAGGTGCTCTTGGGACGCCCCAGAACCTTGCTGTGATGCCACAGCAGTTGAAGGCAGGTGTGCCCAACATGTACCCGCTGACCGGCTCTAAGGTGATGACCGATCCGGTCAACCCGATGGTCTTCAGCTTCTTCCGCAGTTACTATGAACAGTTCCGTGCTGCTGCTGCCCATTTCCATGATAATGGTGGCTATACCACTCCCTGTGTGGCGCAGGTCGCCAACGATGCGGGCGAAGAAATGACCCACGGTGTCGAGGATCAGTTGGCGGTCTACGGCATGAAGATTGCTGCCAAGACGGAACATGCAGCAACTGAGACCGACCTGACATCTTCGGTAATAACGCTCAAGAACGCGGGCTGCGATATCGTGTTCCTCGCCACCTCGGTACGCGACACGATCATTACTGTTGCTACTGCCAAGAAACTGGGTTTCGAGCCAATCTTTGTGACTGGCATGGTTCCCTACATGGACGCTGTGGCCGGTGCGGCTGGCGGCGCGATGCAGGATCTCTACCTGGTGTCGCCTTTCGTCTATAAAAATGCTGCCAATGCAGAAGGTGAGTCCAAGCGCATACTGGACGCCTACCAGGCAGAGCATGGCAAGGCGATGGAGCCTCAGGCGCAGCTTGGCTACATTTTTGCTGATCTGACCATCAAAGCGTTGGAAGCCGCCGGTCCAGATCTGAGCGTTGAAAGCTTCCTTGCAGCGACCGAGTCGATCAAAGAATACTCCGATCCGATTGGTGGCCAAGTGGTCAGCTTCTCGGCCGATGATCACCAGGGCGCCGATGAATTCATCATGGCCAGGGTCAATAACAGCGCTTGGGAAGTCGTGGTACGCGGGCTGGATTACTGATCCAGACCCATGGGTGACAGTGGGGTCACATCAGTTTTTGTGGCCTCACAATTTCAAAACACTATGAAGTTCGAAGGGGAGAAGCGTGACCAAAAAGAAAAAACTCGAGCATGATGTCGATTGGGTTGTCGTCGGGTAGGGGATTTGGCGGCAGCGTTCTCAGCCTGTGCCTAGCCTAAAAGGACTATAGCTTTAAGGAGCTGAAATGCGGCTAGCGCTACAAGGGTAGTACGCTGCCGAATTCCGTCTGGAATACGCTCAAGATTTTTTGGGTGCATTTCATTAAGGACGTCAGTCGAATCCAACTTTCGATTTCAAACGTATGACGGTTCCGTTGGACTTTTTTGTTGAGGGGAGGGAACCCGCATTATGGGAAACTGACCGATACACGCTTGAGTGTGATGAAGCAGTTGGTATAGATCTGTTGACTTCGCCCAGCCCAGTGTGCGATTTGACTTTTGACGAATAAAAGGCGCGACTGGGACCGCAAATCGCCGCCACCGAGAGGATACCATGAATAATATCAGCTGGGGCCGAAAGACAAAAGATGCCGAGCATCAGCAGAACCTGAAACGTCGGGTTTTACTCGATACGGCTGCCCACGCGTTCACGACTAAGGGCTATTCTGAAACCTCGCTGGGTGATCTGGCAGAATTACTCGATGTCTCAAAACCCGCTCTCTACTACTATGTGAAGAACAAAGAAGCCATCCTGCTGCAATGCACGGAAATCTCGCTTGAATTGATCATGGATATTTTCGAACAAGTGAACCAGTCAGAACTGAGTGGACTGGAGCGGCTGCGGAACTATTTCTGCCGCTATGCCGAGCTCTGCACCGGTGACTTCGGATACAGCCTGATCCGAGAAGGTAACAAGCATCTCGGAGCTGAGAATAAGGCCAGGATGCGGAAAATCATGGGCCAGGGACAAGATGCGGTCGAAGAACTGATCCAAACTGGTATCAGGGATGGCTCAATCGCGCCTTGTCAGGTAAAGTACGTGGCTTATGTTCTGTTCTCGACCTTCAACCAAATGGCATTTTGGTACTCTCCGGACGGTATACTAAGCGAAACCAAAATCGCCGATGAATTACTGAAGATCGTGTTTTCCGGGATCGAGCCAAGAACATAACAATTCGGTTCATCAACGAACGGCCGCTTTAGTGATAGCCACAGAGTTGTTTGCGATTTTGGAAAATTGCCCATCCTGACAGGTGCTACACGTTTAACGGATGTCTGACAGCACCAATTAATTGTGGCAAAGAAATGTGCCTGTTGGGAGCTTCGAGACTGGTTAGAGTTAGTCTGACATCACCGCCACTATACCTCCTTAAGTAGTTGATTTAAATAAATAATAGTAAAGAGGATTTTTTTTACCCACCATTCTACCCACCACAAAGCATTAGATCAAAACAGACCTTCCCAGACATAAGTGGGTTTTTTCCAAGAGCCGCGATAAAAACCTCAGGGGCCCGTGCCATGATCAGTGGTGTTCAATTGTGTTTGATGGGGTTCGCTCAGCAGATCGTAGGTGGGCCTTCGCGGGTCGCGGGCCTTGGGCCATGTTTTTGGAAGACGTTTTGTGGTTCAAAGAAATGAGTAAATTGATTTAAAGTGAGAAGGACTACTACGTGCAAAGGCTTGGGGCCATGGACCGGGGTCCCATATCGCACCCCGCCTCTCTATAACTAGACCTATAAACTTGGATCAGTGGATTTAGGGATGGGTGGTTTTGACAAATTTGAAGTAGTAATACTTAACGTTCCTCCGATGAACTTTATAA
>Ga0302127_10001500_pt1 | contig 13880 bp, 11 predicted proteins | sample CB4_SCM_MG_FD_204452 | JGI IMG/M metagenome (GOLD analysis project Ga0302127, IMG submission 204452) | Marine microbial communities from Western Arctic Ocean, Canada - CB4_SCM | ecosystem: Environmental > Aquatic > Marine > Oceanic | place: Canada: Western Arctic Ocean | collected 2017-09-24
ATCTCAATGAGCAAATAAATATCATTAAACCAAAACTAATTATTACACTTGGAAGATATTCTTTAAAAAACTGGATGCCTAGGGAAACTATTTCTAATGTTCATGGGACTTACAAAAAAATTGATAACTTTATACTCGTGCCTATGTATCATCCAGCAGCAGCAATGTATCGAGGCAGTTTAAGAAAAATTATAGAAAATGATTATGTTGAGCTAGGGAAATTTATAAACACTACAAATAGGATAGGAATTTAAATATGATGGAACAATTAAAAGTTATTCCTTTTGGAGGATTGGGTGAAATAGGGAAAAACATGATGCTGTTAGAATATGACAATACTGGAATTGTTATAGATTGTGGCATAATGTTTCCTAGAGAAGAGCATGTAGGAGTTGATGTTATTATTCCTGATTTTAGATATTTAAAGAAAAATCAAAAAAAATTAAAAGCTATATTTATTACCCATGGCCACGAAGATCATATTGGCGGACTTCCGTACCTATTAAAACAAATAAATGTTCCTGTATATTGTTCAAAATTAGCTAAGGGCCTAATAACGAATAAATTAAAAGAGCATGGTTTAAAAAATAAAGTTACCGTTAATGTTATAGGCGCTGGTGATATTACTCAAGTTGGACCTTTTAAGGCTGAATTCTTTTCAGTTGCGCATTCTATTCCTGATGCTGGTGGATACATCATTAATACACCAGTTGGCAATATTGTACATACTGGCGATTTTAAAATTGATGATAATCCAATTATGCAACAATTTACAGATTTAGATAGGCTTAAAGAGGTAGGCAATGAAGGAGTACGACTTTTATTAGCTGATTCGACTTATGCTGAAATACCAGGGCATACTCAATCAGAAAAAATTGTTGAAGAAACACTTCATAAATTAATTAGTCAGTCAAAAAATAGAATTATTTTATCTACATTTGCATCCTTAATATCTAGAATACAAATTGCTATTGATGCAGCTGAAAAAAATGATAGAAAGATTTTTGTTACTGGAACATCTATGGTTAATAATGTTGGTATGGCAAGGCAATTAGGTTATTTAAAAATAAAAGCAGATACTATTATTTCAAAAAAAGAAGTCAATAATATTAAACCTAGTAAATTACTAATAATATGCACGGGTTCTCAGGGTGAACCGAATGCAGTGCTTACAAGAATGGCCAAAGGAATACATCAAATAATTGATATAAAAAAAGATGACACAATCATTCTGTCATCCAACCCAGTTCCAGGAAATGAAATGTCTGTTGCTTCAAACATTAATAAATTATTTCGACTTGGAGCAAATGTAATATATAACAAGATGGAAAATGTACATGTTAGAGGACATGCAGCAATTGATGAACTTAGCATTGTTCATAAAGCTGTTAAACCTGAATTATTTGCAGGAATACATGGAGAAATGAGGCATTTATTCTTACATAAAAAGCTTGCTATAAAAAATGGAGTTAAAAAAGATAACGCATTTGTTCTAGAAAATGGAGATATATTAGAGATAACCAAAGATAAATCAATATTATTAAAAAATAAAATTGATTCAGATTACATATTTATTGATGGAAAAGGCATTGGAGATATCGATGAAGAAGTTTTAATTGATCGAAACGAACTTTCAAAAGATGGAGTAGTAGTTTGTAGAATTAATTATAACTATAAAAATAAAGAACTTAAAGAAACCAACATATTTTCATTTGGAGTTATCAAAGATGATCTCATTGATGATTTTCATAATAAAATAATTGATAATATTGAGAATTATTTCAATAAATTAAATTCAGAACGTTTTATTGATATAGATGAAGATAAAATCAGTGACAATATATCATTGTTTATAAGTAAAGATATAAGAAGAAGGCCGTTAGTATTAGCTTTATTAGTAAAATAAACTAATAAGAAAGAAATAAAAAACATGGCTGCAAAAAGATTTAATAAAAAACAGCCCATTCCTGACATACTTACAATATTTCAGATTCTTTTAAAAAATAAAACTATAGGAACTTTTTTAATTTTAATTGGCCTTCTTATAATACCAGGAATCTTTAGTTCTTCAGAAATCATCTATAATTTAATAACTACATTGACTTTTAATATAGGTGTTCTACTTTATATATTTATTGCTACTTTAATAACTGTTGGGGTTACTTTATTTTTTCAAGGATATAATTGGTTTAAAAAACAGTTTTTACATATAGCAGGTTTATTTTTTCTCTTGATTTTTATAGCAGCTATAATTGGAAATTTTCAAATAAATATAATGATTAATAATGTACGTTTAATCGAAACAAGTATGAGTGGAGACCTAGGTATTTATTTAAATTCACAATTAGGAATAAGGTTATTGAGTTTTGCTTCATTAATTACTGGCTTTTCTTTACTTTGGCCTCAATCTACAAAATATTTAACCAAGCAAATCGCACTAATTGTTACAAAACAAATTACATTAAAAAACTTAAGTATTATTGTTCGTAATGCAATACGATCGATTACGTTTATTTTTAATATTTTTTATATTATTTTTAAGAAATTATTTAAAGTATTATCATCATTTAATAAGAAATCAATAAATAAAGATGGTTCAAATGATGATTTAGAAAATGTAAAACATGATGAATTAAATGATCAATATCCTAAAAGACCTTCAGTTATTTTGAACAGTGCATCGACAGATGATATAAATAAAAATCATACTAAAAACATGGAAACAGCTGCTACAACAAAGGTCTCTCAAGTTAAAATGGATTTTGAGAATCCTGTCGATGAGTGGAGACATTCAGGCGATGGGTGGCAATTACCACCATTAAATGTATTATCAAATGCCATTGAAAATACTGACGATAAAATTGATATTCAAGTACGAGCAAAATTGATTACCGAAACATTATCTTCATTCGGTGTTGATTCTAAAGTAGTTGAAATTAATGAAGGACCAACGGTCACTCAATTTGGCGTAGAGCCTGGCTGGGACATAAAAGAAAAATTAACTCCTAGGCTTAACGAACTAGGAGAACAAGAATTAGATAAAAATGGGAATGAACTTTTTAATAAAGAAATTATTTCAAAAACTAGAATACGAGTAAATCGAATTACGGCTTTACAAAACGATCTAGCTTTAGCTTTAGCTACCCCTTCATTGAGAATTGAAGCTCCTGTTCCAGGAAAACCAATTATAGGAATTGAAGTCCCTAATAGTTTAAATTCTATTGTCAATCTTAAAAGTTTAATTGAAGATGATAAATTTCAGGATTTTAAAAACAAAAACAACTTACCAGTGGCTTTAGGACAAGGAGTTTCTGGTGAACCGTTATTAATTGATCTTGCTAAAATGCCCCATCTCTTAATAGCAGGGCAAACAGGATCAGGAAAATCAGTGTGCTTGTCCGGAATCATAAGTTGCCTATTAATGAATCATTCTCCGTCAGAATTACGTTTTATTCTTATAGATCCAAAAAGAGTAGAGCTCACTCAATTTGCTAAAATTCCACATTTAGCATTTAGTGACATAATTGTTGAAACCGATAAAGTCGTTAGTACTTTAAGAGCAGTAATCAATGAAATGGAAAATAGATATAAAAAATTTGCAGAATTAAAAGTCAGGAATATACAAACTTACAATAATAAATTTCCAGACGATCCATTGCCATACTGGGTAGTAATAGTAGATGAATTAGCTGATCTTATGTTATCTGCACCATTTGAAGTAGAAACTCAATTAGTAAGATTAGCTCAACTAGCAAGGGCTACCGGCATTCATTTAATTGTTGCGACACAAAGGCCATCAGTTGATGTTATTACAGGATTAATTAAAGCAAATTTTCCAACTCGAATAGCTTTTGCAGTTACTTCTCAAATAGATTCTAGAACGATAATTGATAGCGCAGGGGCAGAAAAACTTTTAGGTAAAGGTGATATGTTGTTTTTATCTCCAAGTGCTCAAAAATCTAAAAGAATTCAAGGCGTATATGTTGATGATGAAGAAATTGAAAAAATTGTTCAGTTTTGGGTTGATGATAAATTTGATGAAATTAAACCAACAAAACAAGATCATCTAATAGTAGAAGCTTCAATTCAAATTAAAAATACTAATGAAAATGATAGTAAAAAAACTGACGATCTATTTCCAAATGCCATTGAATTAATTAGTAGAATTAACACAGTGTCAGTCTCGCTACTGCAAAGAAAATTAAGAATTGGATATCCTCGCGCTGCTAGATTGATGGACGAATTGGAAGAAAACAATAAAGTTTCACCGATTGAAGAAGGACAAAGCTTAAGAAAAGTGATTCATGACAAAGATATTGAATCTATCAATAATGAAATTGTTGATCAAGAAAATAACAATACATCCGCAGATAACATTGAAAATACAGATATTTCCCAGCAGTTCGATAATAATTAAATAAATTTCAATTACTTATATGATATTATATTAATATGTCTGTTTTTAAAAAAATCAATGTTTTAGATTTTTCAAATGGCCCTGCAGGTGGATTGACATCAATGATCATGGCTGATTTTGGTGCTAGTGTTATTAAGATTGAACCACCTAAAGGAGATTCTTTTAGAAAAATGCCTTCTAGTTTAACTTGGCTTAGAGGTAAAAAAAGCATTGTCATCAACTTAAATGATCCCATAGAATATAAAAAAATTCTTCCCTTAATTAAAGAGGCTGATGTTGTAATAACATCTTCAAGGCCTAAAAATGAAAAGATACTTAAAATTGATAAGAAATCTATACGTTCAATAAATTCACAAATTATTCACTGTTCAATTACTGGCTTTGAACGAAAGGGAAATTTATCAAACATTCCAGGATTTGAAGGACTTATTGCAGCTAAGTCTGGGTACATGATGACATTTGAAGGCACAGTTGATAGAAAAGGCCCCGTCTACTCATCAGTACTTCTAGCGACTCATGCTGCTTCACAAATAGCATTGCAATCAATAACGGCTGCGCTTATAAATAAACATAAAACTGGACTTGGTGAGTCTATAGAAACAAGTTTATTAAGAGGAATGATTCCTATTGATACAGCAGGTCTATTTATAACTCAAATAAGAGATAGAATGAAAAATTCACTTCCTAAAGCAACTGATCCAGAATTTGGAATGTTGCCTGCATTAGGTTATCATCCTATTCCTACTAAAGATGGAAAATGGATCCAATTAGCTGGACTTGTTTCTCATCTATTTCATTCATTCATTGAAGTAACAAAATTGCAACATATTTATAATGATTTAGAATTAATAGATCCAAGGGACATGAATCCTGAAGCTAAATTACGGCTAGCTAAAATAATTGCATCTAAAACAATTACCAAGACCTCAGCTGACTGGATGAAATTATTTATAGAAAATGGAAATGTAGCTGCTGAAGAATGGAAAAGTACCCTTCAATCAATGGATCACAGCCAAGTAATACACAACAAAGATGTATGGACTTATAATGATAAATTCTATGGGAAAATTAAGCAATTAGGTCCAATCGCTCACTTTAGTAAAACGCATAGCAAGCATCCAGGAAGATCTCCTTTAATAAATGAACATGCTGGGTATTTTTGGAAAAGCAAGAAATTAAATTCAAATAATAAAACAATAAAAAATATATCTAATGCTCCGCTTTCAGGAACTACTTTTATTGAATTTGCTTCTATTATTGCAGCACCATATTCAGCAACAATTCTTGGTGAATTAGGAGCTAGGATTATTAAAGTTGAACCGATTGAAGGAGACAACTTTAGAGTTGGAGCAAATCCAGGTACTGGTAAGCAAATTAAAGGATTAGGATCAATTAAAACTACTTCTAATAAAGAAAGTATATGTTTAAACCTCAAAACGAAGGAAGGTATAAAAATTGCACACCAATTAATCAAAAAAGCTAATGGAATGTTGCATAACTACAGGCCAGGTGTAACTGAAAGGCTTAGCATTGATTGGAAAACAGTAAGAAAATTAAACCCAAATATAGTATATGTTTCAGCTTGGGGATATGGAAAGAATGGCCCGCATTCACACAGACCTACAGCTGCTCCAGGAGTAGGTGCAGCAATGGGGGGACCATTAAAGCAACTTGGCGGAAAATTGCCTTCTGTTTATAAAAAAGACATAGATAAAAGCATAGAAATGGCAAGAATTATCAATGCAGCTAATCCAGGAAGCTCAGACTACAATGCTTCACATATGATAGCAAATGCAACTTTGATAGGACTTTATGAACAAGCATTAAGTGGAAATGGTCAAGAAATTGATTGCAATATGTTAGCTGCCAATGCATATGCAAATTTTGAACATTTTATAGACTTTCCAAATATTTCAAAAAATAAAAGTGTTGATAAAAACCTTTATGGATTAGGTACTCTATATAGATTATATAAAGCAAAAAAAGGATGGATTTTTCTTGCAATAAATACTCAAAAAGATTGGAGTAAATTTTTATCAATTCTACAAAATCAAATCATTCTTAATAAAAATATTTTAAAAAAAATACCTGTAAATATTCAACAAATTAAAAATATACATTCTCTCATTTTAGAAAAAATTTTCATAACAACTGATGCTAATAGTTGGGAACAAATCATGAGTAAACAAGACATAGGTTGCGTTCAAGCAGATGAAAATTTACCAGGTCCTTTTTGGTATTCAGATAACCATGTAAAAATAAATTCTTTAGTTATTAAAAAAAAGAATCCTTTATGGAAAAACATTCTAAGACATGAAACTTTATCACATTTTGAATCATATCCTAAACGAGCAGGAGAGCAATCTTCTGCAGGAGAACAAACTGACATCATATTAAAAGAACTTAAGTATTCACAGAAAAAAATTAATGATTTGCACATTAGTCGAATAGTGGATACTCATACTGATAGATAAATTAAATTGTTTGTACTATAACCATTAGGAAAACCAGCATCCTGCATAAGTTGCCTAGCAGCATTGTCTGAGCTTCATGACTTTCCTCACAGGAAGGAATGCAATCAACATCTGGGCAGCATTCAGAAGAAATACTGTTAAGTCTAGGATATGCGCAAAAAGATATTTTAGAACTTAAAAAAAATAATATATTTGTATCGCATGACGATATATAAAAAATAATAGGGCCATATGGCCCTATTATTTATCTGAGAAATAATAACTTAAGCAAGCACAGTTTCATGTAAGATAAGTTGTGGATCTTCTCTTATCTCGTAGCTAGGAATAATTTCAGGTCTCCAAGCCATAAATCGACTTGTATCGACCACAAATAAACCAACTGCATCATCATGCAACAACTTGACATTCTTCTTATACACCTCTGCTCGTGCAGCAGGATCGAATTCAGTCAAAGAATCTGCATAATTTTGGTCAAACTCTGGATTTCCATAGTATTTAGCAGCATTGTCACTTAGATACCAAGTAAAACAAAAACCAGCATCAAACATGGATGTTGAATGCCATGTATTTGCAAAGATAGGAGTTCTTGGAGCTCGACCGTAAAGGCCATCACGCCAAGTACTAATATCAATTGTCGCAAGCTCTGATTTAACACCGATTTCATCTAAGTAACCTGCAACGGCAGTAGCCATAGGTACAGCTTCACTATTTAGAGAATGAGTGTCATATTTTTGCTTAAATCCATTTGGCATGCCAGCATCTTTCATAAGTTGCCGCGCAGCATCTGGATCATATCCATAGTCACTAATATTTGGTTCATGACCAAGTACATCAGTTACAGTAGGTTGACCCTTTGCAGATGCGAAGAAACCAGAATAAATGCTATTACCAATAGTATCAATATCAGTAGCTAGGTTGTATGCCTTACGAACTCGAACATCATTTGTTGGTATACCTTCACTTTGCCAGCCACTTAAGTGATATCCAGCAGTACCGTATGGCGTACTACTTTGAATTTGTACTCCAGCCATTGCTTTAACACGCTCTACCTCCTGCAAAGGAACTGTATCAATCCAATCAACATCACCTGTTTCAAAGGCAGCTACACGAGTTGTATGCTCTTTGATAACATTCATTTTCCATGACTTTATGCCTACATTGCCTTTCCAAGAAGATGGCGATTCTACTCCTTCGATTAGAGCATCTTTTACATAGTTAGTAATAATGTATGGACCACTACCTACTGGCCTAACTGCTTGTTCATTAGGACCTTTGGTAGCATCTTCATAGATATGTCTTGGCTGAATAAATGCAAGAGACATTCTATTCGCCCATGTAGCATCAGGTTTTTTAGTTCTGAATCTTATAGTTTTATCATCAATTACTTCATAACTCTCAAACGTATTAACTCTTGAAATTAATCGAGATTTATTTTCTGGATTAGCAGCATATTGAATTGTAAAACCAACATCATCAGCTGTAAGTTTTTTACCATCTGACCATTCTGAATCTCTAAGATTAAAAACCCATGAACTATCCTTTGGATCTACTTCCCAAGAAGTAGCAAGGTATGGTTTTAGATATGGTCCATCTGGACCTTGATAAGTAGTGCAAACATTTTCATAACATGCAGCCCATTCAACAGAACGCCTTGAAGCTAAGTTTGGGTTCATTGTCTCACCTAAGGAACCTTTACCAAATGTTAAATGTGTTGCCTTAGCCGCTTGTGGCGCAGAGGAAGAACTAGCTGGTGAAGAAGAAGAAGATGAATCATCGTCTCCGCAACCTATGACTGCTGCTGCAGCAAGTCCAAAAGTTCCCAAAGCGCCAGCTCTCAAGAAACTACGACGATCAACATATTTATTAGCAATATCTTTCATAATATCCATAATGACTCCTTTCAAAAAAAATCTCAATTAATAAAATAAGATATATATATTCAAAAAAAGCAAGAATTAAATAACTGTATAAAAGAAAAGTTAATAATAATAATATAGATAATTAAATCTTACTATTTTATATGTATTATAATTACAGACAATCAAATTTACAACTAATCATTTATTTATTTAGTAAAAGGAAACCTTATGCCAATAGAAGTAACAAACCAAAATCACATTTCAATAGTTACGATTAATAATCCACCTGTAAATGCTTTAGCAAGGGAAGATGTTATGTCAATCATGGATCATTTTACGGCACTTGGTGCAAGTGATGGCATCAGAGCGGCAATCTTAACAGGATCTGGAACAAAAGCATTTTGTGCTGGGCTTGATTATAAGCGTGGAGGCGATAGGGGTGGAGACTATGGAGTATATAAAGATCCAAGAGATCGCGGTGCTGATGGAGGAGGAGCAGATGCAATATGGGACTGCAGAGTTCCAGTTATTGGCGCGGTAAATGGACCGGCATTAGGTGGCGGGCTTGTGATGGCAGCATGTTGTGATTATCTTATAGGTTCTACGAATGCCCAATTTGGTTTACCTCAGATTTGGATGGGTGGGCTTGGTGGTGGCGGTCATGCATATAGAATATTCCCTCAAGGATTAGCTAGAAGAATGCAATATACTGGAGAATATGTTAATGCTCAAAGAGCATTCGAAGTCGGTGCATTACAAGAAATTGTTGAGCCTGAAAAATTAATGGATAGAGCATTAGAAGAGGCTCGTAAATTATCAACTAAATTACCCGAAGGAATGAAAGCAGCTAAAGAAGCATTAAATTTAATGGAATTAGCAATGCCTGATATCAGAATGGCACATAAAATTGAACAACCAGTAATGGCTAGAATGCGTGGAAGCGAAGATCAAAAAGAGGCTAGAGAAGCATGGCTAGAACATCGAGAACCAAAATTTAGTGATGACTAACATTTGGTAACATTGAACTACCCTCTTGGCAAACCCAGGCCTCGAGTAGCAATAATATTTCTTTGAATCTCAGAAGTTCCTCCAGCAATAGTTGCTGATATGTGATGTACATATTTTTGCGTAAAACTTGCATGCATAGGCGAACGAATATCATTTGGATCCCACAAATTTGAGTACAAACCAAATACTTTCATACCGGTATTATCAATTTTCTGTGTGAGTTCAGAATTATATAACTTGGCAGTTGAAGCTTCTTGATTAGGAATTAATCCACTGTCTTGCATAGAAATAATTCTAAGTGAAAAATTAAATCCAACTTCACATTCAATGTATCTATCAACAACTTGCCTTGAATATGAAGAAAAAGAAAGAGATTTAACATATCTGCAATTTTTAATTTTAAGAAATTTAATTAAAGAATCTAATGTTTTTTTCTTTTCAATCATGCCGCTTACATTAGACCTTTCGTGATCTAATAAAGTCATCGCAACATACCATCCTCGATTTTCATCTCCAATACGCTGCTTTATAGGAACTCTAACATCTTGATAAAATGTTTCGTTAGTCGCATGCTCCCAACCACCACTTATTATTGGTCTTACCTCAATACCTTCTTGTTTAATATTTGTATAAATAAAAGAAATGCCTCTATGTTTTGGAGCATCATTATCTGTACGTACAAGTATAAAAATCCAATCTGCTTTATGAGCAGAAGACGTCCAAATTTTTTGACCATTAACAACATAATCATCACCATCTTTAATAGCCCTAGTTGTTAAAGATGCAAGATCAGAACCAGCTCCAGGCTCTGAATAACCTTGAGCCCAAGTAATTTCACCAGATAAAATATCTGGCAACAGTTCTTTTTTTTGTTCTTCTGTACCATGCAGAACAATGGTTGGTCCAAGCATATTTACGCCAGGTCCAGCTACGGGCGGAACATTGTTCCAGGCAAACTCAGATCGTAAAATAAATTGTTCCATGGGAGAAAGGCCAGCTCCACCGTATTCTATCGGCCAATGAGGAGCTACCCATTTATGTTTAGCCAAATTAGTAACCCAATCTAATGCAGCCTCTTTAGCTTCATTAGATCCTACTTTATAGTCATACTGCCATCCTCCTGTATGTCCCTCAGCTAATCTGTTAGGAGTAATATTTTTATAATAATTAGGAATATAATTATCTAAAAAATCTTTTACTTTTATTCTAAATTTTTTTTGTTCAGCAGTATCAAGCCAGTTCATCAATATATCCTTATACATATGATACTTTACTATAAAAAAACATGTTGATTAATTGTTGTTGTTTTTGTGATAAATAAACATGCAATAATTATTATAATTATCGTATGTTTAATGTATGCTTGCGGGGGAATGTTACTCCAACTGATTAATGTGTTACTGTACGCAATAAAAACTGCTAAGAATGCGTTCAATTAAAAAAATATATTAATTTGTAACTTTCGGCAGACCTATTTATGGCCTACCTATAATCGAAGGATTATCGGGAAAAAGGAATGTTAGGAAACTAACATTCCTTTTTTAATTTCAAATAATATAAACACCAATTTCTATTGATCTTAGCTAAAAATCTTTCATAGTATATGTGTAACACTAGTAACTAACACAAATTACTGATTGGAGTGGTTATGTTAAAAATAAATTTTTCTACATCAATTCTTATTGCAGCATTTGCGTCTTTTCTCTTTTCAATTGGATTATGGTTTTTAGGCGACGATCTTAAGCTAGAAGGCATTTTTGTAGGCATATGGGTCCCATCAATAATTTCATTTGGAATATTATTGGAGGTTCGTAAGTGAGTCTTACTGGAATTGAATTTATAGTAGGTAGCTTCGGAACAATCATTTTTGCAATTGTTTGTATAGGAACATACACTAAAATAGAGCTGGATAGACAAGAAAAAGAGTTAGAAGAAAAATAATATTTAAAGCAGATTTAATGTAATTGAACATGCTCAGAAGATATTTTCCATAGTTTTTCTCTAGCTTCATTGTTTGGCTTGCTTGTTTTTAATTCTTTTTGTTTATGCGCAAAAAATTTACCTGATACGAGTTCTAACTTTTCTGAAAGAGCAAGATTCAATAGCCTACTAGCTCCATATTCAATTGTATCAAGAGCATTGATATCTTCAATAATTCCAATAGCAGCAATGTTTTCTGTCATATTAGTTCTAATAGTTCCAGGATGCACGGCATTAACATTAACATTGCTATTTACTTCCTTCTCGGCCAACATAAATGTAAAAACATTTAATAAAACTTTACTTCTCCAATAAGATTTTATTAGGCTATATCTAACTTTAGTTTGAATATCATCCCAATTAATATCTGACTCATCGGCTACTTCTGCATCATCATTGCTTCCTAGAGTTGAAACATTAATAACTCTTGCCTTTGCATCATCTTGAGATCTATTTCTAAGTAACGGAAGCAGTGCATTTGTTAATAAAAAGGGAGCTAAATAATTAATTGTAAGTGTTAGTTCGTTCCCATCTATTCCCTCTTGTCTTTCAGCAAAAGTTGCACCTGCATTATTAATTAAGAGATCTAACGAATCAAAATTAGTTAAAATTTTCTTGGACATACTTTTAACTGCAGATAGGTTTCCAAAATCAGCAACTAAAAAACTTACATTCTTATTTCCAGTTTCAGTAATTATTTGCTTAACAGCCGATTCACATAACTCTTGAGATCGACCATGGATGATAGTATAATAACCATTTTCAGCTATTTTTTTTGCAGTATAAAAACCAATGCCATTAGTTGATCCTGTGATTAAAGCAGATTTCATAATTCATCCTTTCAATTAATATATATTTTAAACTTTTAATAATTTAATATATATTAATGATATATAACGAAAACGAATCCGCAATAATATTTTTTGATGAATTATGTCCTTTATGTTCAAAATGGTCACTATTAGTAATCAAGCAATCAAATTCTAAAATTTTTTTTAGTCCTTTATCATCTAACTTTGCTAAAAGAACTCTAAAATTAGATACCAATATAAATTCTAAATATTCAGATTCGTTATTTTTTTATAAAGATAATCGAATATTTAAAGAAGGCAAAGCAATAAAAGAAATTATAAAATTGCTTTCAGGTCATTTTATAATTTATAAATTACTCTTAATAATACCAACTGTAATATTAAATTATATATATAAAATGATTGCTAAAAATAGACACAGATTATTTGGTAGATATAAAGAATGCCCCATATCAATAACTAAAAGTGGTTATTTTATTTATAAATAAAATAACAGAACGATATATATTGCGAAGAAATTTATGGCTCCCCGACCTGGACTCGAACCAGGAACATTTCGATTAACAGTCGAACACTCTACCAATTGAGTTATCGGGGAAGGAAATTAAAGTATAAGCGAGATGAGAGTAAAGGGCAATGAAAAATGTGTATTTAAAATTCTAAGTTAAAGAATAATTATCTACCTTTGATATTACTTAAAAAGTCAAATATTTAAGTAATATCAAAGGTAGATAAAGCAATAGTTTGAGGTAACTTTTACTCTCGCTATTGTTGTATTAGATCAATTAAAATTATAATATTTTCTTAGAAACATTATTCTTATGAAACTTAAATCTTTTTTTATAGCAAGCTTTTATTTAGTACTTACACTATTCGTATTAATAAATTGTGGCAATGAAGAATCTAAACCATCTGTTATTTCGGAAAATGAAATAAAATCAGTTCCTGAAACAGATAAAGCGGTCATTTTGCCGCCACCAAGCAATGCGCCAATGGCACCAGGACAACCATTACCACCAATAAATAGCAATCAAAATATCTTTGCAATAGAAGAGCCAAGACTTAAATCATGCTTGATTCAAGTAGTTGGTGAAAAAAGATACTATGAACTTCGTATGGCACAACCGAGCCAACAAGAAATGTTAGTAATTGGGCCATGTATGCCACTAGCTCAAGGATCTCGTTCTCCAATGGGTATGCAGTCGCCACCAAGCAATGCGCCAATGGCACCAGGACAACCATTACCACCAATAAATAGCAATCAAAATATCTTTGCAATAGAAGAGCCAAGACTTAAATCATGCTTGATTCAAGTAGTTGGTGAAAAAAG